>ERZ827490.2136-NODE-2136-length-22343-cov-9.912644_pt1 | contig 22343 bp, 26 predicted proteins | sample MGYA00519770_ERZ827490 | MGnify/ENA primary metagenome ERZ827490 (study PRJEB31778, sample SAMEA3449324) | human gut metagenome | biome: human gut; feature: human-associated habitat; material: faeces | place: United Kingdom | collected 2010/2012 ...
CCACATCCACGCCGTTATCGTAAGCGTAAGCGGTCAGAGTAGTGCTACCGATGCCATTTTTAAAGATAACGCCGTTGTTTGTTGAGATAGAGCAAGTATAAACCTTATTTTTATTAATAAGGTCTTGCATCCTCTGTAATAAGCTGTCCGAAATTTCCGATGTCAGCTCTTTGTAGTTTGTAAATACCGTCTTTGCAGCTTTTGGATTGGTAAGACTCCTGATCTGTTCTGATACTCTTGCCTGTAGATAAAGCACTGGTGTCCACTCCTGATCCTGCATCCTCACGGTGTCCCCGATGTTGGTGTCAAAATATCCGTCCACCTCGTAAGTCACCACCGGTTCAGATGCTGTTTTAAGATCAGACAGAGCCATGCTATAGAGCTTGTCCTTGCTGTCTGTATCGTACTCTTTACGCATCAGGATATAAGCATCAGCCTTATTTACGATGTTGGATGGGAACCGGTCCCTTGCCTGTGGTGCCCGGATGATTGCGCCGTCTGTAAAGTACTCGATATTCCCGTTCTCATCGTATTCTTTCTTGTCAAGACCATTGATTGTCAGACCGTCCTTTCCGGTCGGCTGGATGCAGGTGTAAAGCTTCTCGGCATCTGTGGTTTTTCGAATTCCGGTAATTCCTTTCCCGTACCGCAGTACAATGTCATTCCGGTATTCTCCGACTCCGCTGTCTGTATCGGAGTGTTTCCGATATACATTTAGGACAATCTCTTTTAAAGAGTAGTCTCTGTTCAGTACTGTCTCAAATTCGATCTCCGCAGAAAAGACATTAGCCAGGGAGAATAATCTCTTTAATACGGACGTTGTACCTGTCCATTCGTTGGTGATCCGTTTGTCCGACACCTCATTGAGTCCCAATTTAAGCGTTCTCTCAGCATCAAAGACGGCGAGGTACTCTTCAAAACTCATGGCTTTTCCAGCTTTGTATTCTCCAGCATCCTCGTTAATAAGCTCAAACGACAGTGACCATGCCGTAGCAGTAATCGTCTGCTCTGTTTTGTCTGTATTTACAATGTTTAAGTAGTGTGATTTCCCCTTGTAAGTAAATGCCACCTTATTCCCAGCTTTGATATGCTGTGCGTCTGGATGCTTTGCATTTACCGTAAAAGTGTAAGCATTCGCCGTACCCTGTAAGTATTCGTGTAGATCATCATTCCAGTAGTGCATGGACTTTTTATGCCCGTTGTCCATGTACGCTACTGGCGTGTTATTTGTGCTTAGAATCGCAATTCTGATGTTATCCATTACAAATATACCTCCCGTATTTTTGCTTTAATATGCGGCGGTGGAGATGAAAAGGAAGAATAGCAGAACTGGACTTCCGTTGTCCCCGGTGGAACTTTTGGATAATTGGATCCATTAATCTCATCTCCTTTTGCCGGCATCCCGTTTACATAGACCTTTGTACTCTCTCCATCTATAGACACCACATCTCCAGCACGATACCGGTTTGGCACATCCTTATACTTATCGACATTGTCCTTTCTGAATCGGATGCTTTTTAAATAATTGTGCGTGACGTACTGGTTTGTGAGGTTTCTGTCTCCCCACTGTCCGATCCAGATTTGGATTTTTTCGCATTCCATATCCTTAATCTCTGGTATGTTTCGCTCCATATAACTTCCATACCAGAAAATCCGCAGCTTTTCTCCCTCTTTTAAAAAGTCGTTGTGGCATCCCATTTTTAGGTTAAACGGATTGCCCTCGTAGGCTGTCGGCTGGAACTCTTCCCGTCTGAGCAAGGTGTTTCCTGGGGCGAACCACTCGATACGTGCCGTATTTCCCGCGGCATCACTCTTGTTAATAGACATGGCGCAAATCACCTTGTTATCTCCAGTCAGAAATGCAATGGTCTGCGCTCCCGTCTGTCCCATCAATCCAGTCTCGAACCAGTGCTGCGTGTAGCAGTAAAAGTTCTTTGCACCACGTCTACCCTCGCTGTCTGCCGGGATAGTAAGTGTTTTCATTCCACCATTCCAGTGTCCGTTCGTAGCCTGCCCACCCTTTAAAGCCATTACGCTGTATCCGGCAACGTCCCGCACTTCCAGCGTTCCTTGTGTGGTATTCTCCGGATTCTGATAAGAGGTACCGTGATCGTCTTGAAACTGACTATAACCGTTAAACAGTTCTTCGGATGCTTCGTAGTTCTCTCCGTCCGCTTCTTCCTGTTTGCCGAGCTGTATGACTCCATACTGGCTGACCAGTCCGATAAAGCCGTTTTCATGCTTGTGGGTAATCTCGTAGTCCACATCCGCCCATTCGGTGCCGTTGTTTTGGATGGTAATTGTCTGGTAGCCGCTCTGTTGGACTCCATAAAAGTCGAATTCTGCAGTGGAGTACGCTACCCCGTCAGGGATTAGCCATGTGATTGTTCCCTCTCCCAGAAATTCCGTTTCTTCACTGAATTCTAAAGTACCACTTGGAATCGCATAAAAGCATTTGTTCGGAACATTTCCAAACACTAACTTTTTTGGTTCATCTACTTTTAATGCTTTCTGTAAAGCATCGTACTTCTCTTCCAGATTACCCTCAATCGTAAACGGCATCACAATTTGTTTGTTCTCGTATGACGTGTAAGCAAAATCACTTCCATTCTGTTTTTCTGCCTTCACAAACGATGGATTCCAGTCAGCACCGACAAACGGTGTAAATCCCTGTAGTACTTTGATGTACTTTCCTAATTCGATGTCATTGAACTTCACAGAAAGTGTCATGTACGTTCTCCTTTCAGTAATTTCTTAAAATCTGTAATTCTTTGCTGTTCTGTCAGCATTGGAGCTGCTGTTTCTTTAATCAATTCTCTTCCATTCAGTGTTGTGCTTACTTCGATCGGACGTTTTGCCAGATCAGAAAGTCCTGCCACTGCACTCATAATCGCCTGATTCTGCTGCTGAAGCTTTCTGATTTCTGCGTTATCCATCTTGTACTGCATAACAGATGTTACTGGACGATTCGCTACTCTGGATGCATTAAAAGCCATGACCTCTCGCATCCGTGCTGAAACAGCGGACAGATCGATAGATTCCAGTGCTGCGTTTGAAATATTCCGGGAAGATTTTACAACTGACTTTTCTTCATCCTTAATACCCAATGCCAGACCTTTACTGAAGAATTGACCAAATTCCCTTGTCTTTTTGGATGGGGAACGCTCATCAAGTTCCCTTTTCGCTGCTGCCAGTGCAGAAGAAGCAACTGCGATAGCTGCGGAAATAGCCGCGGAGCTTCCAGCCGAAATACCATTGGCAAGACCATAGGAAAAATTCAATCCCTGATCGTATGCCTCGCTTTTCATTCCAACGCCCTTTAAACCAGATACCGCTCCGTCTCCCAGGCTTTTACTGGATGACTCCGCGTTTTTCTTTCCGGAATCAATCCCACTCTTTAAACCATCACCAAGTTTCTTTCCTTCCTGTTTTCCTTTTTCGGAAAGCTTGACATTTGACAATGCCACCGCTGCATTGCCGCCTAATGTAGATGCCGCCGCATTTACTGATCCAGAACCACCAACAATTCCATTTGCAAGCGCGTTTGCAATCTGACTTCCCATTGCCTGCGCTTGTCCCGAAACATTTGCAGATGAAAGTCCTGATAAAGCCGCATTTTCCAATCCTGATGCAGCCGCCTGCACAACTGGGGCTTGACCGCTCAAAGAGGATGACAGTCCAAAACCTACGTTGTTTCCAAATCCTGCCGTAGCTGACAACATATCCATGCCATTCAGTCCTTGTGGAATCTGACCGCCTAAGGAAGCCGCTGCCGTCAATACGGCATTGGAATTCGCATGCAACGCATCAATTAGAGACTGTGTTGCCTCACTTCCTTTGCTGGAAGGAATCGTTGTCGTATCTGCAGTACTTGCACCTGTATTGATCTCATTCACAGCGCTTTTTGCTGCTTCATTGATCGCAGTTTTTCCACTGTTTACAGAATTCGCAGTACTATCCGCCGCCTCTTTTCCTTTTTGAGCAGGAACTGTAGAAGTATCTGCCTCTGCTGCCCCTTCGCTAACACCACCCTCGATAGCGTCTTTTGCTGCTTGCTTCACTGGTTCTTTTCCCTCTTGTAAAGCGTTCGTTGCAGCTTCTGTGGTTTCTTTCGCTTCTTGGGCTGCTGCTTCTGGAACTCCTGAATTATTAACTACATTATTTACTTCTCCGAGCGCAGATTGTAGGCTATTCAGAAATACTTGCACTCCCTGTTGCGCTGGATCTGCCAATTGATCAAATCCTTCCAACCCTTGTAGCGCATTATACCAAACCTGAGACCAAGTTTTTTGAGTCTCTTCGTCTAGGCCTGCGAAACCAGAAATAAAACTTTCCATACCAGCTTTCGCTTCTTCACTTAGCTTTCCATCTAAATCTGCTTGTGCAAGTGCGGACAACATTGCCGCACTCGCCTCCGGTCCGACATCTCTAATCCCTTGTGCGATTCCACCTGGCAACTGGTTGAAATTATAAATCGTCTTTGCAGCGGCATCTGCCATTTGTCCATAAATTTCATCAGAAATCTGTATACTTCCATCCTGAATCAATTTTAAACTGTCAACATAATCACTTGCCTGACTGTAAAGTTGGTCTCGGGTTTCTTTATTTGCCGATAACGCTTCTGATGTGTAAGAGCGATATGATGTAACTAGCGCGTCAATTGCCTCCTGCATTTTTACAACATCACCAGACGCAGACGCTTCAACAAGCGCATTGTAATTATCGTATTCTTGCGACAATTCTTCCATCGCTTTCTTGCTTTCCCGAACCTCTTTTGTAGCACTTTTATGCGCATCCTTCGCAGCAAGAAGGTTCTTTTTGGCATCTTCTAATTGACTTTTGTAATAAGGATACATTCCGGCGGCATCCCCTGTTGCGCTCTTCAGATTCTCTTTTGCCTCTGTAACTGCTTTTGTTGCTTCTGCAACATTTTTTTCTGTTTCACTGGCATCCTGTACAGCCGCTTTATAATTTTTCATTGCCTCTTCTGTTTTTTCATAGGCATTCGCCATATCTTCCTGCATCGAGCTTAACAAGGCTTCTGCTTTCTTCTGGACTATAACTTCTTGAATTGCACCAACAACTTCCTGATATTTCTGAACCTGACCATCAAGCAATTCAACTTCGACACCAAGAGCCTGTGACAGTTCCCCTGTGATTACTTTCGCCCTGTCCTCATATCCGGCTTTTACTTTTCCATTTTCATCTGTTATTGATTGTAATTCAGATAATAACGACTGATATCCACTATATTCCCTGTCGATAGAAGCGACCGATTCCTCTCTTGTGTCGCGTTGCTCGTTCAGTGCCTCTGTATTTTCCCTGCAAACCTCCAATGTCTTTTTCTGTGCATCTGTTAACTCATATGTTTTCCCTTTTGCATTATCAGTCGCAAGAGAATAAACGCCAATTCCTGCGGCTAATGCAGCTACAGCCGTCACAACAAGTCCTATCGGGTTAGCTGCCATGACTGCGTTCCAAGCCATCTGAGCCGCAGTCGCAAGCTTTATCTTTCCAGTGCAGATTCCTATGATCGTTTCCTTTGCAGTAAGCGCACCAGACGCAGCCAATACCTGCAAGGCATTCGCTTTCTCTGCTGCGGATAACATCTTCACTGTAGCAGTAAGTGATTTCATTGCTTTCCCTGCACTCGTAACAACTTTATATCCTTTAAATGCAGTAAAAGCCGCCGTTGCTGATGCTGCGATCAAGTCCAGATTCTCTCCTGCAAAGTCTAGTGCCTTTGTCAGTGGCGGGAGTGCTTTATCAGCCAAATTTCCAACAGCATCCACTACATTATCCAATGTATCCACTGCCGTCTCTGCTGCTTCTCTCAATCCACCATCACTCAATGACTCTGCCACTGCATCAATCGCATCCTCAACCGGTTCTTGCAGTTTATCCGGCAACAGTTCTGCCAAACCGGATGCCATAGACTCCGCCATCTCTCCGGCCGCACCGAGAATCCTTCCTTTGTTCGAAGCAATTCCAGAAGCAAATGCTTCTATAAAATCAACTGCTGTATCCACCATTTCTGGGGCGTGTGATGCTGCTTCCACTGCAAGATTGGCAAATTCATCACCGGCTGTCTGTATTGCTTCATTCAGACCACCGTTATTGAAAGAATCCGTGATATTGTTGATGCTTTCTGTTGCTGTCTTTGCTGCATTTTTCAGATTGTCTGCTACGCTGTTGTAAAACGCCAGACCTAATGTTTCTGCTGATCCACTAAGTTGTTCCAATGCACCGGATAGATTGTCCTGCATTGTTTCCGCTGCCTCTTTGGCTGCGCCATCACAGTTTTTATAGGCATTTGTCAGTTCTCCGAGAGAACCTTCTCCCTCGTTAATCAATGCAAGCATACCGGACAATGCTTCTTGTCCATACAGGGTGACCAGATAATTATTTTTCTGCTCATCCGTCATTCCCTCTGTTGCCTGCCTGAGCATTCCAACCTGTTCAGTCAGAGACTTCATTTTCCCGTTGGAATCATAGAAGGAAATTCCAAGTTCATCCATAGCCTCAGACATGTCTTTCGTTGGCTTTGAAAGCCGTGATAACGCACCTCTTAAAGAAGTACCAGCCTGACTTCCATTCACTCCGGCATTCGCCATGATTCCGATTGCCGCTGCTGTCTCTTCCAAACTAAGTCCTGCTGCCCTTGCAAGAGGCGCTATGTACTTCATTGCCTCTCCGGTATCTGCTACAGAGGAATTCGTACGGTTTGCATTCGCCGCCAGAACATCCGCAACGTGTGCTGCATCGGATGCCGCCAGTCCAAATCCTCTTAACGTTGATGCTGCGATATCCGAACTGCTCGCCAGATCTTCACCGGATGCCGCTGCCAGATTCAAAAGTCCCGGCATTGCACTCATAATCTCGGATGTGGTAAAACCGGCTGCTGCCAGATTCTCCATTCCCTCTGCTGCCTGACTGGCAGAAAATGAGGTATCAGCACCTAACTGCATTGCCTGTTCTTTTAATTGCTCAAATTCTTCTCCTGTTGCTCCGGAGATAGCCTTAACTCTAGACATCTGAGATTCAAAATCAGAACCCACCTTGATTGCCGCTGCTGCAACTCCACCAAGTGCTGCTGCAGTTCCCGTGATCGCTACCGTTGCCGCTTTCATCCCTTTTGCTGTTATACTCCCAAGCTTTGAAAGTCCTTTTTCTATCCCGGAAGAATCCAGATCTGTTTCAATTACAACTTTTCCATCTGCCATTTACTCACCACCTCGTGTTAAAAATTTGTATAAAAAGAGCACCTACCATTTCTGATAGATGCCCTGATTACTGTATTTAGTTATTTGACCGGATTTCCAGTACAGCCTTGCATAAAGGCATATACGCGATTTATATGACATTCGTCCATTTCTTTCAGCTTGCTGATAATGAAGTTCTTCTTATATTTAGCCGCTGTGCTTAATTTCTCTCTATTCTCTTTCATTACGCCACCTCACTACTTGCCAGATTTTTAGCGAACCGTTCTGCAAGTTCCAAACACTCTTCATTTTCCATATTCTCCACAATCTTCACAATGGATTTCTTACGATCACACTGCTCTGTATCTGGAAGTCTGTCACGTTTATCCAAATACCTGTATAAGATTGCTTCTATCTGGCGTTTAATTCTATAATCTTCCGGTCTTAACTGCGACAAGAGGCTCTGAAACTGATTATTTTCCGCTTTAGTATTGTTCGCTTTTTCTGCTCTCTGCCCTTGCATATAGCCAAATCTAAATGATGATAACGCAAGCTCAAAGTCGCCGGGAGCATGGTTCAACAAATCTTCTGCCTGTTCAAATTTCATTCTAAATGCAACAGGGATCATCAAGTTTTCTCTCTTAATTTTTTCATATAAATCCATCTTACGCCACCTCCTGATATACAACTTTACATTTATTCGTATTACCATTTGATAACCGATGCTCAATGAGTGTGGGATACCCATTTTCCTCCAGCCATTCTTTTACCTTCTGGAAAACAGAATCTTTATATTGAACAGTAACGCCGTCATGTCCATTCCTGCTATAAGCTGTCTTTACAATTTCGTCCTCTGAAACATCCAACTTCTGAATGATAGCACTTACTGCCTTATCGTGTGGTCTGCCACTTTCCGATAAAATACCAAACTCTTTCGCCATCGTAGTACAATCCCACAAGACCGGAACTTCTGAAATCAGCGGCACTTTCACCGGATACCCGTTGTCTGAATAAATACGGATAATTTCAGCAGCTATGTACTTAGAGTCTACTCCTGCATCATTGAGAGCACCTTTGATGTTCTTCACCATCTGGTTGACGGATGGGAGTTTTTCTTTGTGGGTAGGTTTCTTCTTTGGCATTTCATAGGAGCCGGTCTTGCGGAGTGTTGGGAGAACTTCATCAAACACCCACGATTCAAAACGTTCTGCTGATTCCAATTTACTGTGAGTAATAAGACGGTACATATCACCCTCAGGAATCAGGGAGATATTTTGACCTCCTTCTTTGAAGCTGTCGTGTTTCACGACACCTTTGCAATGTCTTGAAATAGCATCTCTTGGATTACTATATCCAAGGGAATTCGCAATATCTTTTCCAACAAAATACGGTTTCCATCAATTTCTACTGTTCTTATCTGTCCAAATTCTTCATTTTTAAAAATCATCAATTCATTCATTATTAAAATTCTCCTTGTAATTCTGGTCGGAATTCTTTATAATAAATATAGAATTCCCGTTGGTTAACGGGTTTCTGGGTTGAGTAAGCACGAACTTTGGGTGGTAGGTGTTTACTCTTTTTTTGTTTCTATCAGTTCTTCAACTTGCAAATCTAAAGCTTCTGCTAATTTTCCTGCAATGTCTGGCTTACATGTTTTTCCATTTCTAATATAAGAAATCGTTGCTCTAGATACACCAGATGCATTTGCAAGTCTTGCGCAGTTATACTGCTTCTTTGCCATAGCCAGAATCATTTTATCAGAATCAAGTTTTACTGAAACGCTCATCTTTCCATCCTCCTTTCTATTCATAACTGAATATCTATATTCTAATATTCATTTTTGAATTTGTCAATACGATATTTGCATTTTTGAATATTTTATGCTACCATAAAGAAAAAGGAGGGATATTATGGGCATAAATGAATATGTAAAGATTGGTTCTCTTATCAAGGAATTGCGTCTTTCAAAAGGATATACTGCAAAAGAGTTTTCAAAAAAACTCCACATTCCGTATTCGACATATTCCAATTACGAAAATAATAATCGAGAACCTAATCTTGATGTTCTTAACAAAATCTGCGAAAACTTGGATGTTACAGTAGATCAACTTCTGAGCCTTTCCACATTACCGCTAGAACTTCGTGATAGTATTGTTGATGCACTTCTTGAAGATGATATTCAAACAATCAAAAAGAAAATTAAAAATGAATTTTATGATTTCTTCGATCCATCTGAATTTACTCAAGAAGAATTAAATGATATCAAGCGGTACATCGAATTTATAAAATACAAACGCAATGTAGACAGCAATACCACCGAGTAATCGGTGGTATTTTGCACCAAAAAACCACCTACCGAAGTAAGTGGTTTTTTTCCTACTTTAGGTTTAATTCTTCTTTTAACTTTTCCAATGCGTTTTCCGCCTCGTATGTTTCCCCCTCAGCGAAATATAAATAGCTCACATTGCTTGGTGACAAACATATATATGTAAGTATGATGCCATCATTAAAAGTTTTACTATCATCCTCCCTTAACACTCTTGCTCTGTCTGCTATTTCTTCCAATTTTTCCTCGCAAGTATTCTGTTTCATTTTTCCTTGAATATAATCATCAAGAACATCGCATGTCTCAATCCCTAAATCATACACATCCTGGCTAACATCTTCCGGTTTTCCACCGCATCCTGTCAGCATCCCCACACAAAGAACTGCTGCCAGCAAGACACTTAGTACTCTCTTCATAACCTTCCTCCTCCCCTATACGCTTTACCACATACTCATTATACCGTGAGGATTGTGGAATCGCAAGGATGGAATGGAGTGAGAAATCGCCCGGCTCAATTTTGAGCTCGGCTAATTCTTTCCACACAACTGTGGAAAGCGCATTCTTACTCCATCATCCTTCCCCAACCTGTTGGGGAAACATCTCAGATGTCCGTTTTTCAGACTTCCAAAAATCTTTAATGTTGGCTGCAAAATTTTCAGCTCGATTCAGAACTCTTCCACCATCTTCCTTACTTTCTGATAAATCTCTTTGTATGGAGTTTCCTTCTCCATCAACTTTCGGATTCTCATTTTCACAAGGGTTTCCATTGTTTTCAATTCCAAAAGCGTTTCCTGTGAGATATCATCACGTTGACCACCATGCAATCCGACTTTGCTATTTATCAGTTTGGTAAAGATTAGATAGTATCGATCCGCATGTTTGCTTCCCTGCTCTTTTGCATACTCTATGAATAGTTTAATCTGATCTGTTTCATATCGCCTTGCTTGCTTAGATTCATTACGGATTCCAAGCCATTTGCTGTCTTTTTCAGAAGATATGTAATAACCGTTCTTTCTGATAGCCGAAATAGTTTCATATACCCAATCATTAAACTTTTCTGCAATCTCTTTGTTTGAATATCCACAAATAGCATATATTCCTCTTTCTTCGTAAAGAAATGCTTTTTTATCCTTACCTACTCCATTGAAGGGGGTCTCAAATTGTGATGACCTTACTTCTACGCTGAATTTATCTAAGCGTTCTTTATGTCTTTGATGTACTACCAAAATCGCATGGGCTGGATTTTTATACTCTAACGCATATCCAATCTGTGTCCTGCTCATATAGATGTTGTTTTCCTCATCCACATAAAAATCACATACTGTCCCTAAAAATTCTCCATGTTTCACAAGTTTTAGTTTCATACTATTTCGTATCCTTTCCACTTAAATTTTTACATTGATGATGAATCCAAGCAAAAATAGAGCGGAATTTTCCGCTGCACTTATTATGGACTCTATATATGTGGACTCCTCAAAATTTAGGAGTCGAAATTCAATACTCTCTGCTGACTAGCAATTTCAAGTATCAAAATAAGGTGCAGCACTTCGCCACACCTTTACACACACTCTCTACGTTCGTACGTTTTTCGTACGAAGCAATTCACTCACATCACCGCCGTTGAGAAGCGCATCTTCAATCTGCCTTGTCCGGTCATCCATAGCCGGTGCCTGATCAAGACCGTAATACTTCTGCATTGCCCGGTAGAACTCCCTCTCCTCTTTTGAGAGGTTCTTATTAGACACGTCCATTGTACGGTACTCAATGACCTTTGACAGCCTGGTATCTTCTCCCAGATTCTCCAGAAGCAGCATAAACTTCCACCAGTGCATCTCTTCTGTCTGCAAGTCAATTCCGTACTGCTGGATGAATCCGGCATAGATCAGTCCTGCATCCTCTTGAAAGTCAAACGGTTGCTTATCATTGACCCCTGCGATCTTTCTCGGAAATTTCTTCTTTGACTGCTCCTTGCCACAGGAAAAGAACCAAAACATCTGATCCACATGTTCTTCCGTGAAATAATCACAATCTCTGTAAAACAACAGCAGCACTTTCAGTAAAGAATCTCCCGTCAATTCTTCTACGCTTTCTATGATTTCATTGCATTTTAAAACGGTGCGGAAGTCCCAATTTACAGACCACTCCGCACCATTCACGATCAAAAACTCTGGAAATTTTTCTATTAAGAGATTCATCATTTTTCTACAGGAGCATTTTCCATTGATAACATTTTCAATCTTCCCATGATCTCGTTGTACTGATTATCCTGTCTGATCTGCTCTGTGACCAACTGCTCATAAACTGCCATGCAAGTAAGCAGGTCATTTCCTTTTCCGCATACACAATCACCCGTACCCTCTCCAAATACAACATCAAACATCTGCTTCACTCTGCCACACAGAAATCTATTCTGCTCCAGTTCTGTTCCTTCTGGCAGCTCTTCTGCAACATGCTTCATCTTCTCTAACTCAGCTCTATATCGTTCTTTCAACTCTGGATTCTCCAGATCATACAGGTTGAATTCCAATTCTACTCCATTGATAATCATTGCTTTGCACTCCTTCCTTTTCCAATTCTTGCCTTACCTACTACTCCCACGCCAACCAAGGCATTATCGGCGGGGATTATGCTCCCCCCACCGTAAATTTCTTTGTAGATGTATCAAACTGTCCATCTTCCCAATCCGATACACCAAGTAAATTTCCAGATCCCTGAATCTCACCATCGTTGTCCGAGAAATCTGACACCTCGATGGCTACTTTTCTTCTCTTTGCATAAAACTTATTCTGCTGTTCTGCCACAGGCTTTTCCATGAACACCTTCACATAATAAGTTTCTGCATCTGACCCGGTCTTTTCATTTTCTCCGATATCCGCAATAAATTCGATCGCTTTTTCAGAACGGATCAGGTCGAACTCCAATGGTGCCGTCCATTCATAAGAGCCAATTCTCTGTGTTGCTGATTTCTGATTAACATATCTTTTGGAAGATGTCTGTGCAGATGGAGAATCGTCCAACTGAGTCACTCCAAATCCAAGAAGCTCATAAGTTTCACTCAGATCTTTTGAAACATCCAGATATCCCGGATGCTGCCATCTTCCTACGACACCAGTCTCGCCTAATTCCGCAAAAAACTGAATATTCATTTTCATACTTTTACTACCTCCGTTTATAATAAATAAATTGACATTGTATCCTATATTGGCACTTCGTCTCCTGTGCGTCATACAGATATCCGTCTGTTGTTGCCCGAATAGATTTGCTTTGCAGTTTCCCCGTCAGATTCGGAAGAGCACCTGCTTTTGTACACTCATCCAGCCAGTCTGCAAATTTCTCATAGAATTCCGATGTGTCCCTGTTTTCTTCGTCTCCGTAAAGCACTCTGGAACATAACGAAAATACATACTGTCTGACAGTATCACCGTTTGCGTACCGCTTTAAGATTGGTTCTGCTGGCGTACTTTCAATACTGTATGCAGTCACATCTTCCTCCAACATATCTACATTCACAACAGGGAACATCTCCTGAAACTCCTGCAGAAACGGGCACCCGGCAATAAACTCTGCCACTTGGTTTGTTATACTCATTTCGCCTTCCCTCCGCAATATTTCGCAACAGACTGTACGATTTCTTTCCCACGATCCGCCCACATACGCTCTGTCCAGTGACTACCAGCGCGAGCATGTACAGATCTGTTCTTTCCTTTATTCTCGTAGTACTGCCGCCTTGCGTAAGGGGTGTCATAGATAATAGAGGATGCTGTTTCCGTCACACTGTCCATTGACAGGTTTCCGCTTAATCTCGGCACATAAGGTGTGGACAGCTGTCTTACTTTATGGGTGAAGAACTTCTGCCCTGCTCCGTTCTTATTTAGATTTCTCTTCAGTAGAATTTTATCTACCGGAGCTATATCCAGCCTGATCTTTGCTATTAAGAACCACCACCTATCCTGATATGCTTAGAAGAACCAAAAAAGTTCTCGGAATGACTGAGCACTTTCCCAATCGTTCCAGAGAACCTTTTCCTGATATCTTCTATTCCTGTGACATTTTCTCCATCCCATTCTCCAAGGATAAAGAAATCACCATTCCGCACAGTCCATTTTCCATACACTTCTGTTAACCGGTTGAACTCATCCGGTGAAATCCAGTCAGCACATTCTGAATATGGAATCCGGATCTGGTATTCATCTGCGCTTCTTAATCCATTTTCTCCTACGGTGCTTTTCTGGTTCGTGTGAAACCAGACCTTATGGATGACATGAGGAATAAACACCATCTTCCTGCTCTCCCGGTCTGGCCACTGATTGAATATCGTAACCTTAGCATTCGTAAGCATTGACATTCACCCCCAGATAAAGCAGTCCTGTATGAGCCAGATATCGGCGGATGACCGCATAGATCTTTGTTTGCAGAGCGTCTACTGCAATCTTTCCCGCTTCTGCTTCTGTCGCGTAATTCACAGAATATCCGTCTGTATTCTCCGACTGCACTTCTCTTCCTCCATGTTCCATTCGGTTCATATCATCCTGATAGATCATGTCAGAAAGTTCACACAGGCAAAGCTTCACCAACTCCATCTCATCCTCAGTCGGCTGCAAATGCATAATCTGATTCAGATAAGTATTGGCTTTCAAGATCGGCTGTTTCAATGACCGTTCGTCCTCGATTATAATTCCATTGTATTCTTCTACATAAAACTGAAAATCTACACGTATCAACGCCTATTCCTCCTTACGAATTCGCCATGATACCCTGTTTTTTCATTTCAGCAAGAATTGCATTGATTTTATTTTTTAAATCAGCCCCTGTTTCTGTGGACAAATCTGCAATCAAAGCCATCTGTTTTACGCCACCAAGCGTTGTCTTGTTTGCTGCTGGAAGAGTGTAACTTTGTCCCGCAGGTCCCTGCGCACCCGGATCGCCTTTTGGGCCTGCTGGCCCTGCTGGCCCTGCTGGCCCTGCTGGTCCAACCTGCTCATTCTTCACGCCCTGCTCTAACTTATTCAGTTTCTCCGCTGTAATAACGTCTCCATCACTCCATGTTGTTGGTGTATATGCCATATCTACTACCTCCGTTATATTATTTCACTTTTCCTACTTTTGCCTTGCCTACTTTCGCAGTTCCTACTTGTGCCAAATCGTCATCTAGGCCTTTTTTTTTACAACTGCGTAGTTCTTATCTCCAAGACGGTATCCGGTACAGATTTCCACCTGTGCAAGAGTTCCGTTGAAGTTCTCAGAGTCTTTCAGTCTTGCCATAGATAACAGGTCAATGATATGCAGTCCTCTCCAGTCATACATGATATACTCTACCTTTGACAGATCTTCTGTCTGAAGCGTTTCTGTATAATCGTAGTATTTTGCTGCCGATGTCAGATCAAGCATATTACATTCTACCCACAGCATTCCGAGGTAATATCCCATCTGTCCGGTACGGATGATCTCGTCATTCTTTACCGGAGTAAATTTGTCCCCTGCAACTTCCAGCATCGTACTGTATGTCTCTACAGATGCCATGACCACATTCGCGGACGCTTTCTGTTTACGGATTGTTTTTCTTCCTGCGATTATCTTACTGATAATGTTGGACGTTGTAATTGCTTCTGTGTCTTCCATTGCAGTTCCTTCGTGCACCAGACATGCAAGACCAGACTGCTGCCACCCTTCTTTGCAAACCTGTGTAGACTGTGCGAGATGAGCATCCGCTGTATCGAATGGTACGGCACTCGCCTGTACATTGTAGATTTTTGTTGATTCCTGCTGTGAATTGTTCATCAATACTGAAATCAGTTCATTTCCTGCAGTTCCATGCTCAAAGTCAGATGCTGGCTTTTTCGGATCTTTTGCAGCCTTAGCAGCCAGACGGAATACTTTTACTGCTCCCGCTCCTTCCGCATCTCCCTGATACTGATCGTTAAATGTCATTCCCGGCTGAAAAATTGCATCAAAATAAAAATTTGGTGCAACGATTGAACTGTATTTTTCACTTACATTATATCCGCCATATTTCATACTCTGTCATTCTCCTTTTCTATTTCGCATATTTGTTGTTTCCATATTTTCTTGAGAGGTAAGCTTCTTCTTCGGATTTTGTTTCCGGTCTATAAGTACCATGAGTTCCTCTTACCCACGTCTTTTTTCCTTCATCCGGTTCTTCCTGTTCGAACTCATCTGGGTATTTCTCTTTGACGCCTTTCATGTACTCATCTGCTCCAACAAAAGCCCCGTCTTTGAACTCCATCTTTTGTTCCAGAAACTCGTGTAAGATTGTCTTTCTGGATAAAGGAGATTTAATCTTCTGTGTATCCAGAAATCTCTCCGCTGCAAACATCTTGCGGTCTGATTCAATCTGGTCATTCAGTGCTTTTGTGTCTTCGTTGTACTTTTTCTCCCAGTCAGCGGCAGACTGCTTGATTCCGTCAATATCCATGTCCTTGTAAGACTTAATCGTAGTGTTTGCTTCGCCGAGCTGCGTCTCCAGTCCATTGGCTCTCGTCTCAAGGCTCTGGTACTTTTCCTTGCTGATATAGCCGCCATCTGATAAATCAACGAATCTGACATGCTTCAGCTTATCCTCGATTCCGTTGTTATGCTCCTGAATCTTTGCATCTACCTGTCCGAAAAGCTCTTCTCCTAATACGTCTCTTAACTGCATCTTTATTCCTTTCTTTGACCACTGTTTATTATCGCGGTGTCTCCGCTGGCCGTGGCAGTTATTCTCCCGTGCCACAGGGGATAATTTCCCGCAGTTTAAATGTCTTGAGGGTTGATCGGACAAATACTGTCCCCAAAATTGAGGGCAGCGTATAAAAATAGCACCTACCACACTGGATAGATGCTAAATTTATTGTTTTTATTTTTGAAATTGGCATAAAAATACCACTCACTCAATTAAGAATGAATGGTATCATCTCTTTTCCGCCGGTTCCATATGAATCTTAAAATTACAGGTTGTACAATTGAAATATGTACTTGTTTTTGGATTATAAGGTGTAATGATTTTACCTGTTTTACATTCCGGACAAATTACTTCTTTTCCATCCCGTAACGCCTTTATCATCATTCCGATTTCTTTTGACATCATGTTTTTCTCCATCTATACACCAAATAAATAGCATTATTTCACTGTTCCATCAAAATGCTCGGATTTTTTACAATCTTTGCACATAAAAGTTATAGATTCTCTTTTTCCGTCATGTTGCAGCACTTCCACATTGTAACCATGACAATATGGACATTTTAATATCTCTTTATTTTCCGTATAAGCTATTAAGTTAGGCAACCATTTACTCATAATCGTCCTTCTTTCTTTAAATGTAAAACAAATTCCTCTTCTAACGCTTCTGTTAATCTTTCAAAATACATTCGATTCTCTTGAACATACTCAATGCCAAACTCTTTAAACTGATTAACATGCTGTTTTTCGTGAAATAATGTTCTTACTAGCTCTTCTTTACTTCTAAACGAATTTGGGAAAAATGTTATTCCACCCAGTTCCTCAGGATCTGCTCTGCCAGCTAATGGAATCCTTAACAGTTCCTCATTGAAATCGATATTTAATTTCAATCCATCTAAGTCGATATCAAATTCTTTCGCAAGTTCTCGGATATGTTTTTTGCTCATCCGTTCTGGAAGATGCTTGAAAGCCCCGGTATTTTCAGTTTTCCGGAACAGCTCTTTTCCTCTAATTGTATCATCTTTTTTATTTTCTGCAACTACTTTATGCGCATTTCCTCCCGGCAACACTCTTCCAAGCCCATCCATATACACTCTCTGCATCTGTTCTGGAAGCTCCATCTTTTTAGAAAACCCCTGGTATTCCCGGAGTGTGTTCAGATACTTTGCTTGGGCTGCCTGTATGTCCAACTGGCTGGCTTTTCCCTTTTTTAGAAGATCAATGTCACTTCTCTGCTTTCTCATTCTGGTTTCAAGTGCTCTCTGCCGCTGCTGAGCTTCATAGGCGTTATATGATTTTCCCTGATAAGACCTTGCGACCTGTTCATTTGCTTCCATTTCCCGCAATTGTTCCGATGTGTACGTTCTGACAGACACACCGTCTACGAACGCGAAGTAACTATGCTTACAATTAGCTCCGCACAGACCATCTACCTCTCCCAAACGACAGATCGAGATCAATTCCTGCTTTGTGTACACATTCCCTCCCCACCAGTGAGAAGGTCTATGTCCGGCATGCCACGTTACTTCATAGGTGTCTGTCCCCAAATCCTTTGCCACCTGCTCATTAATCTGTGCAGCAAGTTGATGTACACCAGTCATGACAGCTCGTCTGACCGCCACAGGGGCCCGATTTCCATATCCTGACGCATAATTTACTGTCCGTATCCCACTGGCTGTCATTTCCTTTACTACACGCCTGAGAACGGTATTGTAATCGAACGCTCCGGTTACAATGTCCATACATGCACGATCAAGATACTTCTGATAGTACTCCGAAAATGGAGTGAATACTTTCTTTCCTCCGTAATCCAAAGCAAATCCCATTGATCGTGTGATATTCTGTATCTCATGTTTTGTCTGACTTAGAATTGCTTTCGCCCATGTCTGCATCTGCTCATTATCTTCATAAGGTGTGAAATTGGCGTTCACCTGCTCGTAAATTTCTTTTACTCTGGTGTAATCCTTTTCAATCACTGTATCATAAATTTCCCACAGTTCTGGATCAGTAAGCCCTGAAAGACGTTTGATTTCCGATTCAATGAACTCCGTGGAATTTCCAATGATCTGTATTCGGTTCAGCTGATAATCTGCTGTAGAAGTAATCCCACCTGTCTTTTTAATTCTCCTGACCACATCCCTCATAATCCGGTTTTGCAGTTCAAGAAACATCTTCTCAAGCTGCAGTGGCAGGTGTTCCATTTCCTTTGGCTGCATATCTTCACGCCCTATTCCATTGTATCTTCCAGGTTAAATTGTGACGCCTTCTGCAACATAATAATTGCCTGTTCCTCTGTTTCTCCAAAACGCTTCATTCGATATTCCACGGGACCAACAACCCCAAGACTATAATCTGCCCGAAGCTGTTCCGTCTCATATTTCTTGTCTGTTACAAGGGAATCATCCCAACTGCAGGATACTTCTACCTTTCCATCTGCAGAAATGCCGCCAAGCGACATCCATACTTCCACTGCTGCCACAAGATTCTCAAGTGCGTTCCCAAGGCTATTCTGAATAGATTTTACCGTTGCGTAAGAGCGTTGCTTACTGGCCTTAATTTCTTCTGCTGTCTTATCCACTACCTGTGGATCTGAAAGAGTTCCATAAGCCAGACCACAGTTAAACTCTACTTTCTGTATGATCCTGTTGTACCCGTTGAAGAAGCTCTCATCCCGGATTTCCGGTGAATACGCATTAAAAAAGGGATTTCCATCCCTACTCATCACATTCGGCCCCATTGCCCGGTAAAGCCGTTCTTTCCCTTTTGGCAGGATAACTTCTCCCTGTCGATTCTTCCGAAAGAATTCGTCTGCTGCCTGAATTGCCGTTTCCTTTGATTTGTATTCCCACAGCACTGCTCCATACTGCTCATCAGCATCCCGAATCTGATTCACGGCTCTTGCATAGATTGATACACCAAGAGGAGAATGGATGTCTGTATTGTTTGCCAATGGAATTTTGAAGTAAGAAAACAGCATCCTGTCCGCATTCTGAAACTCGACATAAGGGGCAATATCTGACCATTCCGGTACTTCTTCCAGATTGATCTCCTGTCCGAGATTTACGATATCATCCGTTTTTACCATTGCTTTCTTACTGATAAAAGCTTTGTTCACAATGCTGTATCTATCGCCCTGTAATGCGTGATATTCAAGTCTTGTATAAAGATTCTTTCCAGCGCGCTTAAATTCTGGGAAGATAGCCGCTGTAATCTCTCCTGCGCTGTTAAACTCTACCGGATAAAAGTCACCGGCTCTCACTACATCTATCTCAATCCCTTTCTGGGATAAATACGGTTTAAAGACCACACCGCCTGTACTGCAGGCAAACTCTGTGTAGTTTGAAATCTCATTTAGAAACGGCTGTATCCCCTCTTTAATCATTTCAGCTTTGCTTCCGCCCGTAATATTGATGCTGGATTCCATTGTCACCAGTCTTGCCATTTCGGAGCAGATTGCTGCCGGGAGGTTCAGTCCCTTTACATCATCATTCAGCCAGGGGGATTCGTTGATATACATCTTCGCCCAACGATAGATTGCCTGTGCCATTCTCTGGGATACCGCAACATCCACACCCATTGCCTGTTTTATAGTTTCATACTGTATCAACGTTCCTCACCTCTTTCTGATATTGGCAACATAAATTTAATCCGGTTCCACATTCCAACGCATAAATAGCGTGTTCCATCAAGTGCATGATCGTTCTCTTTTACCGGTATCTCAACGCCTTTTTTAATTCCATCTGTATTGTACTGATAAAGTCCAAACTCCTTGATCAGCATCTTCTGTTTCTCGCTGACGATCATTCTTCCGAAAGACAACAACTTCTGCACACGGCTGATCCCCAACTTGACATCATTCTGCGCCGGTATAACCGGTATATGGGGGATGACTCTCCGTATTTCCTCAATCAGACCTGCTGCCGATGGATCCACGAATATGTAGCTGACTACACGGTCATACTCCTGTTCTATCTTGTCGCAGAATGTTTTCATATTCTGTGCATACTCCGAAGGAGATTTCTGTGTTCCACTTTCTCGCCCAGAATAGTAATACTCATCAATTCCACGCAGGACCTGATTTTGATAGTCAATGCCGAACGCTTCATAGACTGTTGCATTCTGCTGACCGTAATCCACTCCAATTCCAATCTCCCCAATGCTTCGTTTCTCTTCCTCAATGTAATCTTCCGGCTGATAAATATGCTTCTCTGCTGAAAACATATAGTAGATCAGATCATCAACTCCCGTAGGCTCTCCTAACCATGTCCACCGGTACATCTTGATATCCGCTCGCATCATAGCTTCTGCAGAATCAATCAGATCCTGTCCTAACCAATCAACCGGAACATCTTTATAGCTTGTGTGAATATGGATGCAGTCCTCCCGCTCTTCCATCTTCTTACACCAGAGGTTGATCGGAGCATTCGGATTCTTCGGCGGATTGTAAAGATAGATCATCTGGAAACCAGCTTTGTTTCCACGGACGAACGTTGCTTCTATATTCGCCAGTTCATCTTCCCCTTCCCCGTCATCAAAGAACTCTGTCAGCTCATCCAATACTACAAGCTTTATCGGCTTGTCCTCATCGATGATACCTTTTGTATCGTCAATTCCATCAGAACCGGAGAAATACATCGTTGTATTGTGTTTTTTATACGTGATCTCCATCGGTGATTTTCCGATCTTGAAATATGACTTGGGGATTTCTAGCCGGTTAATGCCCCGGAGCATTTCTTTGTACACTGTTTTCCGCAGCTTATTGTGATGTTTGCGAAGAACTACTGCTGAACCATTCGCATCATCCACCAACTGGAAGATTCCTCTGACTCCTGCATAACTGGATTTTGTACCGGCACGGCCAGAAGTCAGGATAATATGTTTATGCTGCTTATCGTTAAATAAAGGCAGATATTTCGGAATGATCAGATCTGATATTCTAACCTGTTTCTTTGTCTGCATCATTGATAATCTCTACTCCTTCCGTTTCATCCTCACTACTGCAATCTCTGTTCAGCTTATCTGCGTTTGCCCGTTTCAATTCTGTATCTGCTTCTCGGTTGCGTCTGTTCTCATCCGGTTCCGGTGATTGCCCCGCATACTTCGCTACGAATGTAGCTGCCTGTGTATTTCCGCTCAGCGCTTTTTTGATCTGTGCCATCAAAAGAGCCGATTCCAGAGTGCACTCAACACCAAGTGACTCCAGAACCGGCTTCCATTCTTCACTATCTATTTCTGCAGTAAGCATCAGGTTCAGCGTCTTCCGAAAATTCGCTTTCCTTCTTCTTGCTTCACCACTTGCTTTACCCGCTTTTATTGCTAACTCCCGCCGTTCCTCCGCGGTTTTCTTATCAAATCCATAATCTTTTATGTTATCATAACCTGCCACTTCACCACCTTCCAATCTGTTAATTTTTAGTATAAAAAAGAGACACCGAAGTGTCTCTGAACTTTTACAACTCTTTCGCTATCTCTATTGCCTCTTGGCTCAACTGGTTTCCTTGACTATCCCATCCTTTTTCATTTCCTCTTCCTCCACGTACTGAGTAATGACCCGGAAGGAAACCATAATCTATAAAATCATTTACTATCTCGCGAAATTCTTCTAGCTCCATTCCGAGTTTCTTGCTAGTTACCCTATCCATCATACCCGGTCCATCGCATACAGCTTGGTAAAATGCTTTTAGAACTTTTTTCTCGTTATCTGTCATGCCTATCCTCCATTTTAATACAATTCCCTTTGCCAAACGTTTTTTGTACACCTCTGGATAATAAAATTTCTGGATACAATACGACGTCGTTTCGACTGCTTGGAACTCTATTAACTTTAAAAGGTGCTTATACATCTGGCTGTTACATCTATTTCAACAACAGCGCTATCAATGTATTTAGTGTATCATATCATTTTAGCACTCGCAAGTGTAGAGTGCTAATTTATACTTTTTTAATATTTAGGACTACTGCAAAATGAAAGAATTATAACAGCAACAAAATCAAATAACCAAATACACAATCGAAAATTATATAAGCAAAAGAAGGAAACCTTGCAGTATTCCACAACGGGTATAGCAGGACTCGAACCTGCGACACATCGGTTAACAGCCGATTGCTCTACCTACTGAGCTATACACCCATAGGA
>ERZ827490.2138-NODE-2138-length-22327-cov-12.330729_pt1 | contig 22327 bp, 17 predicted proteins | sample MGYA00519770_ERZ827490 | MGnify/ENA primary metagenome ERZ827490 (study PRJEB31778, sample SAMEA3449324) | human gut metagenome | biome: human gut; feature: human-associated habitat; material: faeces | place: United Kingdom | collected 2010/2012 ...
CGGCTTTGTCTGATTCCGGTAATTATATGGAGTTATTGTGTAAAGAAAAATCCTCTGTTAGCTGGTGAAATCTTATTGCTGTCTGGTCTTACGGATCTTGCTGATGGATATATCGCAAGAAGATTCCATAGGATTAGTAATTTAGGAAAAATACTTGATCCGGTGGCTGATAAGCTGACACAGGCAGCGATGTTAATCTGTCTGTTTACTCGTTTTCCGCATGTGCTTCTTTTAATCGTAATAATGGCAGGTAAGGAGCTGTATATGGTAGTCAGTGGATGTCTTGTGATACGAAAGACAGGAAAAGTACATGGTGCAGACTGGCATGGAAAGATAGTAACCTTTTTATTATATGGAACTGCAGCGGTGCATATTATATGGTTCCACATTACACCGATGGTATCAGATCTGTTGATTGGTTTGTGCGCTATAATGATGGTCATATCGGTCGCTCTGTATATTATCCAGAATACCAGGACTCTTAAGGGAGAGACTGTATAAGCAATTTTATATTGCAATGACTAGAAAAATATTTAGGAGAACGAGGAGGCGGAAGTGATGAAGGAAATTTATCAGCAGACGGTAGAAGAGGTTCTTGAAAGGGTGAATGGCAAGAAATCTGGGCTTACGAGTGAACAGGTGAAAAGATCCAGAGAAAAGTGTGGGTGGAATGAACTTACAGAAGGAAAGAAGAAAGGTATCCTGCAGATTTTCTTTGAACAGTATAAGGATTTTCTTGTACTGATTCTAATTGCATCAGCAATCATATCTGGTATGCTTGGAGATGTGGAAAGTGCGGCAGTTATCGTGACGGTTATTACGATCAATGCAATCTTGGGAACAATACAGACGGTAAAAGCAGAACAATCTCTGCAGAGTTTAAAGAATCTTTCTGGCCCGGAGGCAAAAGTATTGCGTGATGGTACAGTCGTTCAAATTCCGGCAAGAGAACTGGTTGTTGGAGATGTGATACTGCTTGAAGCAGGAGATATGATTCCGGCTGATGGAAGACTGATTGAAAATGCAAGTCTTAAGATTGATGAGAGTGCTCTTACAGGAGAAAGTCTTGCAGTTGAGAAAAACATGGATACAATATTGACGGAAGCGCCACTTGGTGATCGGACAAATATGTTATTTTCCGGTAGTTTTGTAACGTATGGGCGTGGGAAAGCTGTTGTAACGGATATAGGAATGCAGACAGAAGTCGGAAAGATTGCAGGACTTTTGAAGTCAACTTCGGAAAAACAGACACCACTTCAGGTGAGTTTGGAAGTCTTTGGAAAGAAGCTTTCTATTATGATTCTGGTATTTTGCGGACTCTTATTTGCAATAAATGTGTTCCGCGGTGAAAAGATCAGCAGTGCATTTATGTTTGCAGTAGCACTTGCAGTAGCAGCAATTCCTGAAGCGCTAAGTTCTATCGTGACAATTGTACTTTCTTTCGGAACACAGAAGATGGCAAAAGAGCATGCAATCATTCGTAAACTACAGGCGGTAGAAGGACTTGGAAGTGTTTCTATTATTTGTTCGGATAAGACAGGAACGCTCACACAGAATAAAATGACGGTTGAAGATTATTATATAGATGGAAAAAGAATTTCAGCAGAGGCAATTGATATATCAGATCAGGCACAAAAATGTCTTTTAAATTATAGTATTCTATGTAATGATTCGACAAATGAAAATGGAGTAGAAATTGGAGACCCAACAGAAACAGCATTGATTAATCTTGGAAGTCGATATGGGATAGAGGCGGCAAGCGTAAGAAAGCTTTATCCAAGAAATGGAGAACTGCCATTTGACAGTGATCGAAAGATGATGTCAACACTTCACCTGATAGATGGTAAAAATCAAATGATTGTAAAAGGTGCAGTCGACAAGCTCCTGGAACGTACAGAGCAAATCTGGACGAAAGAGGGAATTCGAAAAATTACTGAGGAAGATAAAGAAAAAATACAACGTCAAAATCAGGAATTTTCGATGGAAGGTTTAAGAGTATTGGCTTTTACCTATCGTGAAATTCCTAAGAATCACACATTAACGATACAAGATGAGGATCACTTAGTATTTCTTGGTTTGATTGCGATGATGGATCCTCCGAGAGAAGAATCAAAAGCTGCGGTAGCGGAATGTATAAAAGCGGGAATTCGACCGGTTATGATCACCGGAGATCATAAAATTACAGCAGCAGCAATTGCAAAGAGAGTTGGAATATTACATGATTTATCGGAAGCCTGTGAAGGGGCAGATATAGAAAATATGAGTGACGAGGAACTCAAAGAATTTGTCTCAAATATTTCTGTGTATGCAAGAGTGTCACCGGAACATAAAATTCGCATTGTTCGGGCATGGCAGGAAAGAGGAATGATTGTGGCAATGACAGGAGACGGTGTCAATGATGCACCGGCATTAAAGCAGGCAGATATTGGTGTTGCAATGGGAATGACCGGAACGGAAGTTGCGAAAGATGCAGCAGCGATGGTACTTACAGATGATAACTTTGCAACAATCGTAAAAGCAGTGGAAAATGGACGAAACTTATATCAGAATATCAAGTATGCGATACAGTTTCTTTTGTCAGGAAATTTCGGAGCAATTTTAACCGTTCTTTGTTCATCGGTTGCAGGACTTCCGGTGCCATTTGCACCAGTACATTTACTCTTCATTAATCTTTTGACGGATAGTCTTCCGGCAATTGCGTTAGGCTTAGAGCCGGATAGAAGTGAAGTGATGAGTGAAAAACCGAGATTGGCAGATGAGTCGATATTGACAAAAGATTTTCTTAGCAAAATCGGTCTGGAAGGTTTGGTAATTGGAGCAATGACAATGATCAGTTTTTTGACAGGATACAACCAGAATGGTACATTGCTTGGAAGCACGTATGCTTTTGGAACTCTTTGTCTGGCACGTTTGTTTCATGGATATAATTGCAAATCAGATCATCCGGTCATTTTTACAAAAGGTCTCTTTCATAACAAGTGGCTTCAGGGAGCATTTGTGTTAGGTGCAGTACTCATTACAACAGTACTGACGGTTCCTGGTTTCCATAACTTATTCAAAGTGGAAACGTTGAATCTGATGCAGCTTGGATGTGTATATTTATATGCTTTTGCAAGCCTTCTGATTATTCAATTACTTAAGTGTATACGTATGAAACTAAGAAAGAGGGGAAAGATAGTGGATTTAAGTAGATGTTCTATGAAAAAAATTCGAGAACTGATTGTGTTTACGGCATTTCTTGTAGTTGCTTTGTGGAAATTCGATGTGGTGATTGAAGTGCTGAAGTCAATATGGAAAATTGTGTTTCCTTTTGCGCTTGGTGGTGTAATTGCCTTTGTGATTAATGAACCAATGAGTTTCCTGGAAAAGAAAATGCTCGGAAAGATAAAAGAAAACAATAAAATAGGAAAAAAGGCTGCGAGACCGATAAGCCTGCTTCTTACAATTATATTGGCAGCAGGTGTAATGGTATTGGTAATGTTTGGTGTGATTCCACAGCTTACGCAGACTATGGGAAATCTGATGACGAGTATTTCAGATTTTATTCCACAGATGCAAAACTGGATTCGAGAATTTTCACATGATAATCAGGATATTATGAAATTGGTAGATCAGCTGCAGTTTCAGCCTGATCAGGCAATTAAATGGGGAATAAGTCTTCTTGGAAACGGAGTCGGAAATATGATGAATACGACGATGTCAGCAGTAGGTTCCATTGCCAGTGGATTAGCGACCTTTTTTATTTCGTTTTCCTTTGCATGCTATATTCTTTTTCAGAAGGAAAAATTACATTTACAGGTAAGAAAAGTGATTTTCGCTTTTATTCCAAAACAAAAAGCAGATGCAATTCTTAACATATGTTCGCTGACATATCGGACATTTGCAAATTTTCTTGCAGGGCAGTGTCTGGAAGCAGTAATTCTCGGAATGATGTTTGTTATCACGCTAAGTATTTTAAAAATGCCATATGCACTTTTAATTGGAATTTTGATCGCGTTTACCGCATTGGTTCCTATCTTTGGAGCCTTTATTGGCTGTGCCGTGGGAAGTTTTCTGATCTTTATGGTAAATCCAAAACAGGCAGTTTTATTTATTGTAGTTTTTCTGCTTTTGCAGCAGATAGAAGGTAATCTGATCTATCCTCATGTGGTTGGCGGATCAGTAGGACTTCCATCAATTTGGGTACTGGCGGCAGTTACAATCGGCGGAAATCTTATGGGAATTATAGGTATGCTGATTTTCATTCCACTTGTATCGGTATTTTATACTATATTCCGGGAGTTCGTATATCTGCGCCTAAAAAAACAACATATAAAACGAGTAACGAGAACGGATGTGGAAGAGTATGCGGAGGAGGAAATTGCGTCATCCTTTATTGTGCCAAATGAAAAATAATGATTTGATACAAATATAAATGAAGTGTAATGCCGATTATTAAGACGTTATAAAAATAGATTACAAAGGAAGAAGATATTATGAAGAAAATAGGAATCATGACAGACAGCCACAGTGGGATTTTGAGCGAAGAAGCGCAGAGACTCGGAATTAAGGTACTACCGATGCCCTTTTATATCGGAGAGAAAGTGTATCGTGAAGGAGTAGATCTTTCCAGAGATGAATTTTATGATATGCTTCGAAAGGGCGTAGATGTATCTACATCTCAGCCGTCACCAACAGAAGTTATGGATATGTGGAAAGAGATGCTGAAAGAATATGAGGAGATTGTTTATATTCCTCTTAGTAGTGCTTTAAGTGGGTCCTGTATGACAGCAGAAGCCATGGCAAATGAAGATGAATTTGCCGGTAAGGTGTTTGTCGTAGATAACGGTCGTGTGGCAACCCCGATGCATCGTTCTGTTCTTGATGCAGTAGAAATGGCAGAAGAAGGATACAGTGTAGTCGAAATCAAGAAAATTCTTGAAGAAACCAGAGAAAAAATGACAATTTATATCGGACTCAGCACACTGAAATATCTCAAAAAAGGAGGAAGAGTCAGCTCTGTGACAGCTTTGGCAGCAGATGTTCTGAATATCAAACCTGTTATGCATTTCAGCACAGGAAAGCTTGATATCTACCAGAAATGCCGTGGTATGAAGAAATCACGTAAAGTTATGATCGATGCAATGAAGCATGAGCTGGAAACGAATTTCCGAGAAGAATATGCTGCGGGTAAAGTGTACCTGATGGCGGCGTCCAGCAGTACCGATGAAGTGACAGAAGAATGGGTAAACCAGATTAAAGAAAGTTTCCCGGGAATGGAAGTCATGTGTGATAAACTTTCCTTCGGTTTGTCCTGTCATATCGGTCCGGATGGACTGGGAATCGGATGCACCTGTAAGCCAGTGTAAAAAACTGCTCCGGAGAAGATAAAATAAAAGATTAGGGTGTCAAAAGGTTTATAGCCTTTGATATAAATTTGTACCTTGAAAACCTAACACGATATGTAAAAACATTGGATTCTTTGGTAAAATGTAGGTAGCATTTTATGAGGTGATCTATATGTCTTTTGTTAAAAATGATAATCAGCAGCTTACTGTTTTAGACAGTACTTTTAATCTTACAGAACGTGAAAAACGAATGTTAGAAAAATCATGGGCAAAAACTTTTGCTGACAAAGTTTTTCCTGCTATTGATGAAAATATTTTTTCTGTTCTTTACAGTAAAAAAGCATCCAGACCTAATACTCCGGTCAATGTGATTGTTGGGGCACTGATTCTTAAAGAAGCTCTTAATGTTACTGACGATGAGATCGTTGAAGCTATGGCATTTGATATCCGCTATCAGTATGCACTGCACACAACCAGTTTTGAAGAGCAGCCAATTAGTGACAGAACCCTCAGCAGGTTTAGAGCAAGGGTTCTTTCTTACGAAACAGAGCATGATGTTGATCTTATTCATGAATGTGTTGTAAAAATGGCAAAAGAAATATCTGATTTTATGGATATCACTCCGGATAAACAACGTATGGACAGTTTAATGGTTGCTGCAAATATCAGAAACCTCTCATTGCTTGAATTGTTTTATACTTGTGTTGCTAATCTTTGCAAAATAATGGATGAGCGTGGAACAAAAATTCCGGATGAACAACATCATTATATTGAAAAAGATGATTATAATAAATGCATTTATCACAAGCGGGATATGGATGCAACTGAGAGAAACGTTGTTGTGATGAAAGATGCAGATATCTTGATAAAGATTTGTGATTCAACCGGTGATTTTGATGATACAAGCGAGTATCAGCTTCTTATTCGCCTATTAAAGGAACGCACGATCATTGATGATGATGGCTCAAGGCGGCTTCGACAAAAAGAGGAAGTTGAAAATCCTTCAGAAGTATTGCTTAATCCTTCTGATCCAGAAGCCACTTTCCGCTATAAAGCAGGTGGCAGACATCTTGGATACGTTGGAAACGTAGTTGAAGCTGTCGGAGAAAAAAGCAGTCTGGTCATTGACTACGATTACCAGCAAAATACCTACGCAGATAATCAGTTTATGAAAGATTATCTTAATGAGAAAAAAGATTTTTCTGATGGTTCTTTTATTGTTGCCGATGGGGCATACAGCGGAGAAGAGAACTCACGTTTAGCATCTGAACATAATCTAAAACTTGTTACAACCAATTTCACAGGACGCAAACCAGATGAAATATATGCTGATTTTGTCTTTACCGATGATGGCAAATATCTCATCAAATGTAAGAATAATTGTGTACCTGAAGACTGCATCTATGATCCGGGCAATGATCGTTCCGTTGCGTATTTTCGGATAAGTGACTGCGAAGGATGTCCTTACAAAGAACGGTGTCAGTCGCGTTTTCTAAAAACACGAGTCCGAAAGGAAGTATCTTGGAAATCCGTTGGTCGTGCAAAACAATTACAGTACATGCAGACGGAAGAATTTTCTGAATATGCAAAATTTAGAAATGGAGTAGAAGCAATTCCCTCTCTTCTTCGTCGAAGATATCATGTGGACAAGATACCTGTGCATGGCAAAAAACGCACTCGGTTATTCTTCGGATTTAAAATAGCAGCATTAGATTTTCAAAAGCTATTAGATTATACCAATAGCTTAGATTCGCATGCTTCAAATAAGAAAACAGCATAATATCAATGTACCATGGTTTCGAAATATCAATGAATCATAGGCGCAAAAATCATATCTTTCACAAATTCGTGTTAAATTTTCAAGGTACAAGCAAAATCAAATATTAAAATGGGCTTTTGACACCCTAATCCTAAAAACAAAATAATGCAACAAAAAATGTATAATTACAGTGGCATAGAATTGCATAAAGTGCATCTCCTTGAAGTACGATAGGCAAACGTGGGTAATCCTTTTTTAGTCTTTCTAATAATCTTTTGGCTGCATTCGTTTCACAATCCTGTTTGGATACTTCTTTATTTTCATTTTCAATGAACTCCGTATCCAAACATAATACAAGATTCGGAGCCAGCACCAGTTTTGCTTCTAATAGTTTATGATAATAACGCTTTATTTCTTTTCCTTCTTCTGTTTTGATTTTGGTAACAAGAAAGTTTTCACAATGCTTTTCTTTAAAGTAAAAGAGTCCTGTTCCATCTATAGTAACTCGTCAATATTTACCCATTAGCTTTCCCTTGTAGAAGCTTTTGTTACATTCAGACTCCAATGTCATTTAGATAACATATATCAACGTAGATATATTTCAACAAATTTGAAAATAAGCTAATAAATTTTAGACACATTTTTCTCGAGTATTTTATGCAGCTTTCTGTGAAGAAGTGTAATATCTCTGTCACTTAACCAAAGGCGAAAGACATCTGTTTGAGAAACAGATTCTTCTATTATTCCAGTAGCTGATGAAATACCTCCAAATGAGTACCTTCTCGATAGTCATATTCTTTGGATTGTATCTTGAATCCTCGTGAGAAATTCAAGAAAAAATATCGTGAGAAACTCAAGAAAAAATATCTTGACATATAAGTGAATAAAGCGTAAAATAATGTTAGATATATGGGAGCGGTTCCATTATTTTAATTCAGTATATTATTGGTGAAGATGAAAAAAAATAATATAATATCTGTCAAAAATATGGTATCGATTCTAAAATGTCTGCTTATTATTTTATTATTTTATTATTTAAGGAGGATGAGAAACATGAAAAAAGTAGTGGCACTGTTATTGACGTGTGTTATGGTTTTCTCACTTTGTGCTTGCTCAAATTCTTCGAGTGAAAAACCTGATAACACAAATAAGACGACTACAGAATCAAGCACAGAACCAAGCAAGGCAGTTAAAGATCTTTCGGAGATTAAGATTGGTATGATTAGTGATAATACGGTTGCTGAGGCTCGTGTTCGTACATATGAAAAGGCTAAAGAAATGTCTGAAAAATTAGGTTTTGAATTAATTTTTCAAGATCCTAATATGGATGAGACTGAGCAGGTTCGACAAGTTGAGAATATGATCACAATGGGTGTGGATGCGCTTATTCTTATGTGCGTTAACTCGGAAGCAATTGTTCCGGCTGTTAAAGAATGCAATGAGGCTGGCATTCCTGTGTTATGTTGGGGAAGAATGATTGATGATGGAGAGCTTGCTGCATTTGTAGGGTCAAGCGTAGATAACATCGGGACTATGCAAATTGAATATATACTTGAAAATTTTCCTGTGACAGAACCACAGAATTGGATTTGTCTAGATGGACCATATACAAATCCATATTGTTCGATTTGGCATGACCAGTGGTTGGAAGCTATGCAACCATACATTGATGAAGGGCTTATTAATGTAGTTGGTTGGACTCAGATTGAAGATGCTGATACTCAAAATGCTATGGAGACAACAGAGAATTTTCTAACTGCTGCTGAAGATGATGTAGATGTATGTATGGCAATTTCTGATACAATTGCAACGGGCGCAGCACAGGCACTTGCGGAACATGGGCTTTCGCATATTCCTATTACAGGACTTGATGCTGAAACTATTGTTCTTAAAAGAATAGCTGATGGCACACAGACTATGACTATCGCACTTGATGACTATGCTTGCGGTGAGGTTGCAATTAATACAGCTCTAGGTATATTGGGAATATACGAGCTTGGTGAGCCAGATGATTATTTGGAGAACAAGAACGGTGAGGTTCCATGTTATTATGCACAACCAGTTTTTGTTACTAAGGAAAATCTCGCTGATATTGTAGCTATGGGTTATGGTACACCTGAAGAAGTATATGCTGACGTTCCAAAGGAAAATTGGCCAGAACAGTTTAAATAAGATATTTTGCCTTGTTGGTAAGCATTGCAATTGGCTGGATTTTATTGAAAAATGAGTCCAGCCAAAAAATAAAGTTTGGGGGATAATATGAATAGTATTTTAGAAATGTCTCATATCACCAAAAAGTTCCCTGGTGTATTAGCGCTTTCGGATGTTAGTTTGATGCTCCGGACTGGGACAATACTGGGACTTGTTGGAGAAAATGGGGCTGGAAAATCGACATTAATTAAGATTTTGTGTGGTAAATATCCTCATGGCACTTATGAAGGCGAGTTTTCTATTGACGGAGTTTTGTGTGATTTTAAAGAACCTGCAGATGCTATAAAGAATGGTGTTGCTGTAATCCATCAAGAGTTGCAGCTGTTTTTAGATATGAGCATTGCTGAGAATATTGCTCTGCCTACAGCTGGGAAAATGGTTAATATGCAAGGTATGATTGCATTTGCAAAACCTTGGATGGAAAAGGTAGGGCTCGATACTTCTCCGGAAACATTGGTTCGAAATCTTGGAGTAGGTAAAAGGCAGTTAGTTGAGATTGCGAGAGCATTGAGCCAAAATGCTAGAATACTGGTATTGGATGAACCTAGTGCTGCTCTTGCGGATAAAGATGTCAGAGTACTCCTTGCCTTATTAAATGAACTACGACAACGAGGGATTTCGTGTATTTATATTTCACATAAGTTAGAAGAGGTATTGGAAATCTGCGATGATGTAACAGTTATTCGTGATGGACATTTGATTGGTACAACCCTTGCTTCAGAACTGAATCAAGAAAAGTTAATTACTATGATGGTCGGACGGAAAATGGAGAATCGTTTTCCAGAAAAATTACCGATTAATTGTGGTGAAGTGGCGTTAGAAGTCAAGAATCTAAAACTTATAGATTTCTACAATGCTGATAAAGTTATCCTTAAAGATATCAGTTTTAAAGTAAGAGAGGGCGAAATTGTTGGTATTGTTGGTCTAGTAGGTGCAGGACGAACGGAACTTGTAAATAGCATTTTTGGAGATTTTAAAGGCAAATTGAGTGGAGAGATATATGTGAATGGTACGCTTGCCAATATAAAAACGCCTGGAGATGCGATTAAAAAAGGCTTGGGATTACTCACAGAAGACAGAAAATATAACGGGTTGAACCTAGAAGCATCAGTTCTAGATAATGTCACTGTTGTTAGCATCGATCGTTATACAAAAATGGGATTATTCAATAAGGAAGCAGCCCTTGTAGATGCAATAAAAGAAGCTGAGGCTGTAAAGGTTAAAACACCTAATATGGAGACGCATGTTGAGAATCTTAGTGGTGGAAATCAGCAAAAAGTTATAATTGCAAAGTGGTTGCTAGCTAATCAGCATATATTTATATTTGATGAACCTACAAGAGGCATTGATATTGGGGCAAAATATGAGATTTATACAATCATAAACGATCTAAAGAAGGCTGGGAAAGCAATAATTATTATTTCGTCAGAATTGGAAGAGATTTATGGTATCTGTGATCGTATCATAGTTATGTCTGAGGGGCAGATAACTGCGAAATATGATGACACAAATGTATGTAGGGAAGAAATTATGAAAAAACTGATATAGTATAATCTATTAGATGAAAAGGAGTAAAATCAAGTGAAAACTAGAAATAAATATTTACATATTGACTCGTTCCTACGTAAAAACGTAATATTAGTTGCACTTATCGTATGTATTGTGATATTTCAAATTCTTACAAAAGGAATTTTGCTTAGCCCAAGGAATCTATCCAACCTTTTAAGGCAGACATCTATTATAGGTGTTGTTACGATGAGTATGTTGATGTTGATAATTGCTGGTAATATTGATTTGGCTTGTGGAATGAGTGCTGCCGCTTGTGGCGGTATTGCAGCAATTGCCATGGTTAAATGGGGGTTGCCAGCGCCTATAGCAGTACTACTTGCAATTATATTGGGTATTCTTATTGGAGTATGGCAAGGCATGTGGATTGCAAAGGGTGGATTGGTACCGTTCATTTGTACATTGGGTAATCAGTTGCTCTTCAAAGGGTTATATTTAACGACCATACAAGGCAAGACTATAGGACCAGTTAGTAATTCATTTAAATTAATTAGTCAGGGTTATATACCGATTAATGTGTCATGGATTATTTGTGTTATAGCAGTATTAGTAATTATTTATTCATGTGTAAATAAACGAAAGACAGCGATTAAGTATGGATTGGATTGTGGCTCGATAATGAGTAACATTGTTCAAATGTTGCTTTATATTGGGGTGATTGTTGCTTTATTTTGGAGATTGTGTAGTCATCAAGGATTGCCTGTTCCAGTATTTATAATGTTATTTATAGTTGTAATTACAGCTATAATTCTACAAAAAACAAGATTTGGACGCCGTATATATGCGATAGGGGGTAATAGTGAAGCAGCTAAACTATCGGGCATTAATATTGAAAGATATACCGTTGCGCTTTATGTTATTGCAGGTCTTTTTGCAGCAATTGCAGGGTGTATGCTAGTTGCACGTCTTGATGGTGCTGTAAATAGTGCGGGCAATGCTTACGAGACTGATTGCATTTCTGCTTGCGTTATTGGTGGAGCTAGTATGAGTGGAGGCGTTGGTACTGTATTTGGTGCACTTCTCGGAGCTTTACTGATATCTGTTCTTGAGAATGGTATGGGGCTTTTGAATATTTCGACTTACTTTCAGTATATGGTAAAGGGTTTGATTCTTATTATAGCAGTATGGTTCGATATTACTTCTCGTAAAGCGGGGAAGAAATAAAAAATAAAAGGAGAGAGTATTATTATGGAAAAGTACAAAGTTATATTGGATACCGATTTTGCAACAGACGTAGATGATGCATTTGCTTTAGCGTATATGTTAGCTAATCCGAATGTAGAAGTCATGGGGGTTGTTTGTGTCACTGGAGAGGCACTTGAACGAGCTCAGCTTGCTAGTGCATTATGTATTGATATGGGGCAACCTGATATTCCGATTTATACTGGTCTTGAGACTTGTATTTTAAGAAAACAGTATCAGTATGAATGCCCGCAGAAATTTCTTTTGGATCGTTGGCCTCATAGAGATGCATCGGATTTTCCGAGATGCGAAGCAATTAACTTTATGCGAAAAACAATTCGTGAGAATCCAGGCGAGATTATTCTCTGTTGTATAGGACCACTAAGTGATGTGGGTATTCTATTCCAAATAGATCCAGAGCTTCCTTCTTTGCTTAGAGGAATGCAAATATTAGGAGGAAGATTTCAGTATAATGAATATAGTGAGCGCAGTTGGCTGAAAAAAAGTGGAAATACTATAGGTAATGAAGCGACACTTGCACAGGTTCTTGATTGGAATGTATGTATAGATGGTATAGCATCTGCAATGGTTGTTGACCCTTCTCATAAATTTAACTATTTAAGATTTGTAGGGGATGAGATGACGATGGGCATATACATGACAAGAGAAGAATTTAATACTGGTCTTGCTAAAAAATTACCACCGTCACTTGTGGATATGGCAAATGCATGGGTAGAGATTGGCGGTAGAGATTTTGACAGACCACTAGTACATTTTCATGATGCAATTGGAGTTGCAACAAATTTTAATCCGAATATATGTGAATTTGTACGAGGCACTGTCAATATCGAAATGGATAGTCCGACGCTTAGAGGTTTTACAACGTTTGTGGAAGATCCTGAAGGCCCTCATCAGATTGCAGTTAAAGTTAATCCAGATGAATTTTTTAAGGAATTTACTTCTGTATTCAAATAATAATTGACTCAAACTCCGCACGTGGATTTTGGCTATGCACCTTGAAAATTCAATATCTGGCAGTTATTCAGTTGTCAAAGTTCGGGTATTATTCTTCTTGAAGTTTCGTCCTCAGTAATACTGGAATTGCATTCATAAATGCATCCACCAGTTCGTCGATTTTTTCATCTGACAACTCTGCGTTTTCAGTAAGCTTTGTCCTGAACATTTGAAGCATCATTTGAAAAGCCTGTATCCATGTGATATCAGACATTTCATCAGAAAAGTATAGGAAAAGCTCTCCAAGAGAACGATTGTCATTTGACTCTCTTAGGACAACATCATATATCGTGTGAAAACAACTGATGTGTGAGCAGTCATTGGATTATAAGATATGGATCTGCATTCCTTGCTCAGGTAAAGATAGCTTTTGCAGACTTTGAAGAAAAACTCGATATCCCACCGTTTCCATAGATGCGAATGATTTCATCTTCATCCCAATTTTTATTATTTTATGTGGTAACTTAGTTATAACAAAACCATTGGTTTCATGCTGTTTTAATGCCAGTAATTATTGAATTTACAGGGTGCATTGGCAACTTATTCAAGTGCGAAGTTTGAGTAATAGAAATTACATTAAAAGAAACACTCGGATTAAGAATTTTTTGAGTGTATCAATACAACATTAATGACTTGTAAGGAGAATTTGAGTGAAAAAATATCTTTTAGGTGTAGACAATGGTGGGACGTACATAAAGGCTGCACTCTATGATTTTAAAGGAAAACAGATAGGAATTACGAAAGAGTATAATGAGAAAATTATTCCTGGTATAGGTATGTCTGAGTATAATCAAGATACATTATGGCAAATTAATTGCAATTGTATCAAAAATGTGATAGAAGGCACAGGTATAGACCCAAATGAAATTGCATGCTTGGGAATTTCCGGACAAGGATGTGGATTCTATGCAATTGATAGTAAGGGGCAGAATATTTGTAATGCAATCTCTTCATCGGATCAGCGGGCTGTTAAATATGTTGAGAAATGGGAGAAAGACGGAACAAGCGAAAAATTGTTTGATTTAATATTTCGTTATTCTACTCCAGGACATATCAATGCAATACTTGCATGGTTAAAGGATAATGAACCAGATAATTACGATAAAATAGCATATCTTTTTTCAATGAAAGATTTTCTCATTTATCGGCTTACGGGTGAGGTAGTTTCTGGTTATGGTTGTCAATCTGCAAGTTGTCTTATGAATATGAATACAAATGAATTTGATAAAAATTTAGCAGATGCATTTGGCATTCAAGAGGTTATTGATAAATTTGGACCATTAAAATGGGATATTGAAATTTGTGGTTATATTACGGATGAGGCAGCTGACTTGTGTGGATGTATGAGTGGAACCCCTGTTTGTGGAGGATGCCATGATGTGGTAGCTTCCATAATCGCAATGGGGGTAGATAATTCGGCACCATTTTTTGTAATTACTGGAACACATGCAATTAATGGTTATATTTCAGACACACCTATTCTTGATAAATCAGTGTTGTCAACAGAGCTTTTTGCGTTTCCAGGAGGATATATGATTGAAGATTCGTTTCCGGCTTCATCGGGAATATTGGAATGGGTAATCGATTTATTCTATAGCCGAGAAGAAAAAACATTAACTGATATATATAATGAAATTAATCAAATGGTAGATAGTATATCTCCAGATGAGAGTGATTTAATATTTCTGCCATATTTGAATGGTCAACGTGATAATCTGAAAGCAAGAGGAACATGGATTGGACTTCTTCCACACCACACAAAGGCTCATATGTTTCGTGCAGTGTATGAAGCAGTTGCATTTACACACATGCGTCATCTAGAAAACTTGTTCAATAACAGAACTAAGCCTGAAATGATACGTATGGCGGGTGGTGCCACTAACTCGACTGTATGGATTCAACTATTTGCTGATGTAATAGATATTCCACTTCATGTAGTTCCTAAAGAAGAAATGGGAACTAAGGGGGCTGCCATTGTAGCCGCTGTATCTGCAAAAATTTATCCGGATGTAAAGACTGCAATTTCTAATATGACATCAGTAGGAAAAGTATTTGAACCAAGGCAAGATTTTTCTGCAATATATCAAAAGAAATATCTGAGGTTTAAATCAATAGTTAATAAAACAGATAGTATATGGACTGATTTTAATTGAAAATACTATTCTCCTCAGCTAGTTAGGGGAGGATAGTATAAGTACTTAGAGAGAGCATTAATAAAAGGATTCTTAGTTATGTTAATGATAGTGTATCAAACAAAACTAAAAACGGAAAGTAGTAAAAACAAGTAATTGGAACATATTATTTTCTTGCAAAAATGACAATACAATATACTACTGTAGATTTCTTGATTGCATGGTCTTATTTACAAACGTAATAAAATACAGAAGTGGAGGATATACATATGAAGAAATGTATGAACCAAAATAATAATTTTGTTGATGAAAGTCTTGAAGGTATTTATGAAGCATATCCAGATTTTTATCAAAAAGGAAATGGAGATACCAGAGCATTGATTCATCATTGCAAACAGGAGAGTAAAGTAAGTATCATCACCGGTGGTGGATACGGACATCTACCTGTATTTTTAGGGTATGTTGGAGATGGACTATGCGATGGAGTAGCAGTTGGCAATGTATTTACCTCTCCTTCGTGTGAAACCATACAAAATGTTACAAATTCAGTTGAAAATGGAAGTGGAGTTCTTTACCTTTTTGGAAATTATTTTGGTGACAGTATGAATTTTGAGATGGCTTCTGAATTTGCTCAATTAAATGGTATTAAGACAGCCATTGTAAAAGTATCTGATGATATTGCCAGTGCACCAAGAGAAAGGTATCAGGAACGACGTGGCATTGCAGGAATCGTATATGCATATAAAATTGCAGGTGCTTTAGCAGAAAACGGTGCAAATTTAGAAGAAGTAGAACAAATAGCAAAAAAGACAGTGGAAAATACATCCAGCTTCGGGGTAGCCTTTTCCTCTTGTACTTTACCTGGGGCAGATAAACCAATTTTTGAAATCGATGAAGATGACATGGAAATTGGTATGGGAATTCATGGTGAACCTGGTATAAAAAGAGGAAAAATGCTGAGTAGTGAAGAAATTGCAATGGAACTTACAACGAAAGTCTTAGAAGACTTATCTGTAATGGAAGGTGACAGAATATCAGTACTAATAAATGGACTTGGTATGACGAGCCGTGAAGAACTGTATATTTTATATCGTGATGTGGCATCTATATTAAAAGAAAAGAAAATATCAGTAGTAAAGGCACTTGTTGGTGAATATGCTACTTCTATGGAGATGGCTGGGGTATCTCTTAGTATTCTAAAGTTAGATGAGGAAATAGAGACACTATTATTACAGCACTCATATACACCTTTTGTTAGTTTTTAGACTAAGTAGGAATTTGAAGATAGTACAAATGACAGATTGAATAAGAAAAGGCGGTTGTAGTATGGATTATTGCTTAAAAGATATAATATCAGTTCTTTATCAGATTATAGATGAAATTATGGTATCCAAAGAGGAACTAACAGAAATTGATAGTAAACTAGGTGATGGAGATATGGGAATCTCCATGGAAAAAGGTGCAATAGCGCTAAAAAAAGAATTAGATAAATTTGTTGATAGTGATATAAATATTTCAGAATTGTTTATGAATTGTGCCATGGCTTTTAATCGTGCCGCACCATCTACGATGGGAACACTCTTAAGTGGTGGCATGCTTGCCATAGCAAAGCAAATAGGGAATCAAAAAGTTATAACCATAGATCAGGTTGTTGAAATTCCTGGAATCTTGGCAAATTCCATTTCATTACGAGGTAAAGCTTCAGTTGGTGATAAAACCGTACTAGATGCATTGATTCCTTTTTCGGATAAATTAAAGAGCGTTTATAATGAAACTATGAGTATTGATAAAGCACTTACTATGGCAACGCAAGCAGCCTATATTGGGATGGAAAGTACAAAGGGAATTATTGCAAAAACAGGTCGTGCAAAATGGTTGGCTGAGCGCAACATGGAATATCCTGATGCTGGATCTGTGCTTTGCTATCGCATCGTAAAAAGGATTGAACTAACACATAAGAATTAAGATTCTATGGATAATATTGCTTGAGAGTTAATGATCTTTTGGAGAAAATTTTGGTACCATAAAAAGTATAGTTGTTAGAAAGCGATTAACGCTGATCTCTGCTTATATTTTCTTTCTGACAATAAATTTTTTGGACATAAAAGAAACCTTCCCAGCTTTGAAGAATAAATATTTTTCACATTAAATTCAACTGATTAGTGCGGTTTAACTGCATGTGCGATAAAATATCTATAAGATATTTTTCGCACATAAGAACAGTTATTGATGAAAATGGTAACAAAAAGAAAGATTATTACCACAAGGTTTTAGAAGCTAAAATTGTATTAAGTGACAATCTCATTTTAAGTCTTGGAACAGAGTTTATTGAAAATGAAAGTGAAAATGTCAGCAAGCAGGACTGTGAACTGGCTGCAGCAAAACGCCTTCTTGCCCGGATAAAAAAAGAGTATAAAAGACTACAGATATGCCTGTTGGGGGATGCATTATACTGTGTAGAACCAGTAATGAAAATTTGCAGAGATAATGAATGGAAGTACATCTTTAATCTTAAGGAAGGCAATCAAAAAAATGTTGTGAATGATTATCGTTGGATTTCCAATGGAGGTGCAAAAAATACAATGAAGTGCATATCAGCGGAGCATGGAATTGGAGGATATATCAATCATGTAGAGGAAACTACCGGAAAGACAGAGACTTTTAATGTTTTTGAGTATGAATACACAAAGATAATAAAAAAGAGAAAGGTAAAGGTATGCTTTATGTGGGCAACAAATATAGAGATAAAGGATCGAAATTTAGAGGAACTGATTCTAGCTGGACGAAAACGATGGAAGATAGAAAATGAGGGTTTCAATAATCAGAAGAATGGAATCTATAAGATAGAGCATATGAACAGTCGGAATACAAATGCAATGAAGAACCATTATCTAATTACGCAGATTACAGACATCTTAATGCAGCTCTATCTGGCATGTAACAAGCTAGTGAAAGAAATAAAACAGAGCATAAAAAATACATCTTCAAGGTTATTGGAAAGTTTTCGAAGACACACCATAACGGATGAAGATGTATTCCACATATCAAAGTACACGACAGTGCACTTGGAATAAATAAATTATAGCACAAGGTGGTGGTAAATGGAATACAAAATCCAACTAAATATCCACAAAATTTTTGTGCACATATGTCTGCGGCTGTAGGCTGTGGATAATTATTGAAAAATTCATTCAATTAATGAACAATACAAAATTTTATGCACAGGTGCCTATATAGGCAGGTAGAAGAAATTTTATTCTTCACCGCTGAAACCTTCCAGTGCTAGTTGAAAAATTATCTCGTACAGTGTATAATTCTTATTCTAAATCTGCTGAGTCTGTGAAGAAAATGCACAAGTCCATCTGATATGCTGGAGCATCAATACCTGTATAAACGATTAAAGCACTTGAACTATAAAATCTATGCATATCACCAACTTCTGCTATTAACCTTGGTGCTAATATCTCTCCGATTCCTTTCATTGATATTAAAATATCATATTTTAATAAAGTTTATGCAATACTTTTCATTTGTGTTAAAATCATATCTGTAGATGCATTGATTTCTCGATACATATGAATTGCCTCTAAGATTTACATTTTGGTCGATGGATCTTGAGAGGATAGAGTTGGTATTTTACTGCTAGCCAGTATATATATTTTTTCGACTTTTAAGTGGCTAGCTTGAAAAGCATTCAATTTATCACGTTTTATATCTTTTGAATCATTTTCTGATAATGTTGTGATTTGTGGCATTGTCTGCTCTAATAGATTTAATAGAGCTAGTTTACATTTAACTCGCATGTTAATATATTGATTATATTGTCTAGAAATCAATCTCAATTGTTCATAGTTTCCTTCTGTAAAGAGTTAATAAATAGTGCTAGTTCATTAATGATTCCTTGGTATGCTCGACAATAAATGTTTTTTGATAATATTTCCATTTGTTCTTAAGTAAACGCTCCATAGCGAGTACCTTTTGCAATCACCTTTCATCTGCAATAATAGTCTCACACTATACACAGTCAAAAAAGTTTAGCACTTAACTTTTTTGACCAGCGTCAGGAGGTCAGACTATGAACACTCAAACCAGTTTAGTTGCAGAACAAATCAGGCTACAACAGTGGGCCGACCAGATCAGGGACTGCCAGAACCGTCCCTCTGATATGAAAGTCGATGCATGGTGCCGGGAGCATGGCATAACAAAGGCGAATTATTACTATCGTCTGCGCCGTGTGCGTGAAGCGTGCCTGAAACTTTGTGAACCATCCCCTTCCTTCGTGGAACTTACAGCACCAGCAGAAAGTATACCGGCTAAAGCCTCCCACACACATTCCTCCGTTGCTGCAGTGCTCCATGCAGAAAGCGGAATCACTATAGATATCTATAATGACGCTTCAGCGGATTTCCTCAGAAACCTGATAGGAGCAGCCAGCCATGCTGAATGATGCTTCCGGATTCCACAAAATATATCTTGCCACCGGTTACACCGATTTGCGCAGAGGCATGGAAGGGCTGGCAAACATCATACGCTTCCATTTTCATCTGGATCCCTATGACAGAAATACGCTGTTTCTGTTCTGTGGCAAGAGAACAGACCGTATCAAGGGACTCCTGTGGGAGGGAGATGGATTCCTGTTATTATACAAACGGCTGGATACCGGAGCTTTTAACTGGCCGAGAAACAGCGAAGAAGCACTGTCGATCACTCCGGATCAGTACGCAATGCTCATGCAGGGACTGGAGATCGTTGCCAGACACCCTATAGAGCAGACAGAGAACCCGAAGAAACTTTTTTAAGTTTTGTGCATTTCGCAGAAATTTTTTGTGGACAGTTTTATCCCTGTGGCTTTACTGTCTGCTGTTTATCCACAATGGTTCTGTCCTGCCCTCCATACGGTTGGGAAGGCAGGGAATTTGTGGACAACAGTACTGAAAATCTGAAAGGAAGCAGTGAACTCTCAGGTTTTCAGTACTGTTATCCACCGTCATAATGACGAAAGGAAAACAGCCGCCGGCTGGCGGAAATGTACCGTATCTGCTATAATGGACCCGGTAAGAAAAGGAGCTTCACTATGGCAGTCAGATACACAGAAGAACAACTGAATACCGTTGACAAGTCCCTTCTGATCCAGATGATTCTGAACCAGCAGGAGCAGCTGGAGACCCTGACCGCCGAGGTCCGTTCCCTCAATGAAAAGATGCAGCTTATGATGGAGCAGATGGTCCTGGCAAACAGAAACCGTTTTGGAAGGTCTTCCGAAAAAATGGCGGATGCCAGCCAGATCAGTTTCATGGAAGTGGATGGAACTATCGTCTTCTTCAATGAGGCAGAGGCCGTCTGCAACCTGGATGCCCCGGAGCCGGAACAACTGGAGGAGTCTGTTCCCCGTCCGGTAAAGAAAAAAGGCAAAAAGGAACAGGATATGTCAGGCCTTCCCATAGAACGGATCGACCATTACATGACAGAGGAAGAACTCACAGTTCTGTTTGGTAAAAATGGCTGGAAACAGCTTCCGGATGCCATATCCCGGAGATACCGTTTTGTTCCCGCAAAGGTGGAAGTAGAGGAACACCACATCGGAGTCTATGCTGACAAAAAGGATGGACACATGATAAAGGCAAAACATCCCAGAGGACTGCTCCATGGAAGTACCGTTTCCCCGACGCTTGCGGCAGCCATTATAAACGGCAAATATGTCAATGCCATTCCGCTGTACCGCCTGGAACAGGAATTCAGACGCTATGGGCTGGCCATCACCAGACAGAACATGGCAAACTGGATGATCCGTCTCGGAGAGGAATACCTTTCTGTTCTTTACGATTATCTCCACCGGAAACTGTATGATTACCATGTCATCCAGGCAGATGAGACACCGGTGCTCGTAAACCATGACGGCCGTCCGGCAGGATCCAAAAGTTATATGTGGGTCTACCGTTCCGGATATATGTATCCGGAAAAACAGATCGTCCTGTATGAGTATCAGCGGACCAGAAATGCTTCCCATCCCCGGGAGTTTCTGAAGGATTTTTCCGGGATCTGTGTTACGGATGGCTATCAGGTCTATCACACTCTGGAAAAGGAGAAGGAAGACCTGACGATTGCAGGCTGCTGGGTGCACGGACGCCGGAAATTCGAGGAAGCCCTTGCCACCATACCGGCCGAAGGGAAAAAGGAATCCGTTGCCTTTCTGGTAATGAAACAGATCCAGGCGATCTACCGGGAAGAAGGTAAACTGAAAGATCTCCCTTCCCAAGAAAGACTTGCGCAGCGTCAGGTGGTCATCCGGCCACTGGTAGATGCTTTATTTGCGTACCTGAAACAGAAAAAAGAACAGATCGTGGTAAAAGGTAAGCTGGAAGCTGCCTTTACCTACCTTCTGAATCAGGAAAAATATCTCCGGGTATTTCTGAATGATGGAGATGTTCCGATGGATAATAATGCTTCGGAACGTGCCATCCGTGGCTTCTGCATCGGAAAGAAGAACTGGGAAGTCATTGATACCATAAACGGAGCCAAGACATCCGCTGTGATCTACAGTATCGCAGAGACTGCAAAGGCCAACAACCTGAAGCCCTACGAATACTTTGGGCATTTGCTGACCGTGATTCCGGAACACATGGAAGACACAGACCGCAGCTTTTTGGAAGAACTGCTCCCCTGGTCACCGGCGCTTCCGGAAAACATTCGAAAATAAAATTTACAGCAGGCCGCAAAAGCGGCTTATAGTTGTCAAGGTACTCGCTATGGAGCGTTTACGTTCTTAATATGCATACTGTACTTTTATCTTTTGAAATATCAATACATACACTAATCATGTATATACCTTCCTTCCCATCTAATCTTATTACTATTCATCTTTATTTGTGACACGAAAGACAATCAATGTTTTCAACCTGCTAAATCGAATATTTATAATAAATAGATGGCTGACACTTTGACATACGGATGTAAAAATACACTGTTGGGGTCGCTAACCATTAAGGTCTACTTATTATAACAAAAATAAGAGTAAGTACATAGCTAATGAGACTATAATCGTAAACGTCAAATCCTGCGCCTTGGCTAATTGATCTTTTTGTGCCACACTCTAAATGACACGAAAAAACTATTAGTTTTTTAGAGGAGGCTAAAGC
>ERZ827490.2139-NODE-2139-length-22326-cov-22.491940_pt1 | contig 22326 bp, 16 predicted proteins | sample MGYA00519770_ERZ827490 | MGnify/ENA primary metagenome ERZ827490 (study PRJEB31778, sample SAMEA3449324) | human gut metagenome | biome: human gut; feature: human-associated habitat; material: faeces | place: United Kingdom | collected 2010/2012 ...
GAAGATCACTTCGGCGATGAAGATGGTCGCCTCGGCCAAACTGCACCGCGTGCAGAACGTGGCCGAGGGGCTGGCTGCCTACAGCGAGCGTCTGGCCGACATCGCCGCGGCGCTCACGGCAGACCCCGAACTCGAGGTCTCCTCGCCGTTGGCCGAGCCGCACGAGGCCCGGCGGCGTGCCGTCGTGGTCGCCGTCTCGTCGGACGGCTCGTTGTGCGGGGCGTTCAACGCCAATGTGATCCGGCTGCTGCATGCCGAGGTCGAGTCGCTCCGCGGACAGGGCTTCGAGGCGGTCGAGGTGTGGCCCGTCGGCGAGAAGATCGCGCAGGCTGCGCGCAAGGCGGGTTTCGACGTATGCGACGACTTCCGCAAGCTGGCCTCCAAAGCCACGAGCGGGGATGCCGCGGCTCTTGCACAGCGGCTTATGGACCGCTATGAGGCCGGTGGGATCGACCGCGCCGTGCTGGTCTACACCCATTTCCATTCGATGGGACACCAGGAGCCCCGGCAGGAGGTCTTCCTTCCGGCGGATTTCTCGGATCTGCACGGAGCCGCGGGTGCCGCTTCGGAGCACACCGAGGAGCAGCCCTCCCGGTCGGATGCGCATCCCGACTATATTTACGAACCCGACCCGCGGACGCTGCTCGAGGAGCTGCTGCCCTATACGTTGCGGATGCGGATCTTCGAGGTGCTGCTCGACAGCGCGACGGCCGAGCATGCGGCCCGCATGATCGCCATGCAGACCGCCACGGACAACGCGCAGGAGCTTCTGGGTGACCTTACGCTGACCTACAACAAACGCCGTCAGCAGGCCATCACCGACGAGTTGGCGGATATCATGCAGGCGGAGTGAACGCTTTCCGATGAAGAGATGAGACGGGACCCGGACGTTTGGACGGGTCCCGTTTTTTGAGTATCTTTGCCGTGCGGTTTCCGGTCGGAGGGCCTTCCGGCCTCGGAAAGTGCGGCCCGGACACTCTGTCCGGTGCGGTAGCGAATATCGGAACTATGACGGACGAACTGAAGAAGAAACATCGGATTTTGCGCAGGCGCAGGGTCCGCAACATCGTGTTGAACCTGATCTGCCTCGCTTTGGCCGGATCGGGACTGTGGTGGACGGCAAGCTATTTCTGGCGTTACGTGCGCTACGAGGTGACCAACGATGCCTTTGTCGATCAGTATGTTGCGCCGCTCAACATCCGTGTCTCGGGATACATCCGCGAGGTCCGCTTCCGCGAACACCAGTTCGTGCACCGTGGCGACACGCTGCTGGTGCTCGACGACCGCGAGTACCAGATCCGCGTGAAGGAGGCCGAGGCCGCAATGCTCGATGCCGAGGGGTCGCGCGAGGTGCTGCATGCCGGCATCGAGACCTCCGAGAACAACATCGCCGTGCAGGAGGCCAACATCGCCGAGGCGCGGGCCACGCTCTGGCAGCTTGAGCAGGACTATCACCGTTTCGAGCGCCTGTTGGCACAGGAGTCGGTCTCGGAGCAGCAGTTCGAGCAGAAGAAGGCCGCCTACGAGGCCGCACAGGCCCGCTACGATGCGCTCGTGAGCCAGCGCCGGGCGGCCCGTTCACAGTATGCCGAGACCAGCCGCCGGCGCACCGGGGCCGAAGCGGCCATCCTGCGCAGCGAGGCCGATCTGGACCTTGCGCGGCTGAACCTCTCCTACACCGTGCTCACGGCCCCCTACGACGGTTACATGGGGCGCCGTACCCTCGAGCCGGGGCAGTACGTGCAGGCCGGACAGACGATCTCCTACCTGGTCCGCAGCGAGGAGAAGTGGATCACGGCCAACTACAAGGAGACGCAGATCATCCACATCTTCATCGGACAGGAGGTTCGCGTAAAGGTCGATGCCCTCCCGGGACGGGTCTTCCGCGGCCGCGTATCGGCCATCTCGGAGGCCACCGGATCGAAATATTCGCTCGTCCCGACCGACAATTCGGCCGGCAACTTCGTGAAGGTCCAGCAGCGCATTCCCGTGCGGATCGAGCTCGAAGGGGTCTCGCGTGAGGATATGGCCCTGCTGCGCGCGGGCATGATGGTCGAAACCGAAGCCCTCCGGCGATGACCGACGTGCGGCAGCTCGGACTTCCGGTCCGCAAGTGGGTTCCCGACTGGCTCGGGCTGGTGACGACCTTCTCGGTCATCCTGCCGGTCATCCTGCTCAACGGCTCCTACACGGGCAGCATGCTCGAGGTCTCCTATACGCTCGGCACCAATTCCGAGGACATCACGATGGGGTACTATGCCGCCTCGGCCGGCATGGCCATCGCCTACCCGATCATCCCGAAAATACTCGATGCCTTCTCCAGCAAGACGCTCATTCTCTGCGACCTTGTGCTGCAGTTCGTGCTGAGCTGGGTATGTGCCGCGTCGAAACATTCCGACATCCTGATCGTCTGCAGCTTCGTGATCGGCTTCCTGAAAGGGTTCCTCATGCTGTGGTTCATCCGCCATGCACAGAAGATCTTCAGCCCGCGCAACGTCCGCAGCGAGTTCTACTCCTATTTCTACCCGCTGACCTACGGCGGCGGACAGCTTTCGATCCTCATCACGGCGCAGCTGGCCTACCACTACGACTGGAAGTACATGTACTACTTCATGATGACCCTCATTCTGGTGGCCATCCTCTTCGTGGCGGTCTGCTTCCGCCACGACCGGACTAACCGCACGGTGCCGCTCCGCGAGCTGCACGTGCGTGAGATGATGCTCATCTCGGCCGGACTGCTCATGCTGATGTATGTGCTCAACTACGGCAAGGTGCTCGACTGGATGTCCTCGCCCAAGATCTGCATCTATATCGTTCTGGCGCCGATGCTGATCGCCTTCTTCGTTTGGTACCAGTACCACGCCGAGCGGCCCTATGTCAATCTGGCGCCGCTCTACCAGCCCAAGGCCATCGTCGGGTACCTCTACATGATGCTCGTCATGTTCTTCAGCACCTCCACCACGCTGCTGACGAACTTCCTCACGACGATTCTCCGTGTGGACAGTTCGCATACCTATTCGCTCTACGTCTGGCTTCTGCCCGGTTATCTGCTCGGGGCCTTCATCTGCTTCTGGTGGTTCCGCTGGCAGCGGTGGCGTTTCCGCTTCCTGATCGCCGGGGGCATGGCCTGTTTCGCCTTCTTCTTCGGGTATCTCTATTTCTTCCTCTCGCCCGACACGACCTACGAGATGCTCTACCTGCCGATCTTCATCCGGGGACTGGGCATGCTCACGCTCATCATCGCCTTCGCGCTGTTCGTCGTCGAGGACCTCAACCCGAAGTTCCTGCTCATGAACGCCTTCTTCCTCATCACGTTCCGTTCGGTGCTGGCTCCGATCATGGCCACGTCGTTCTACAGCAATACGCTTTACCGGCTGGAACAGAAGTACATGCATTCGCTGGTCGAGACGGTGACGATGGCCGATCCTTTGGCTGCCTCGCGTTACGGCGAGTCGTTCGGTGCGGCTCTGGCCGGCGGGCACAGCTACGGCGATGCCGTGCAGATGGCCACCTATTCGCTCAATACGACCCTGCAGCAGCAGGCCCTGCTGCTCTCGCTCAAGGAGATGCTGGGCGTGTTGTTTGTCGTGGCGCTGGTCATTGCGGTCATTTCGCGCTTCATCCCCTTCCACAAGACGCTGCGCGTCACCTTTGCCCGCACGGGCGACGATATGGTCTGACCTGTGCACGTTTCGGCCCGTGTGCGGGATGATCGGCAAAACGCCCCGGTTCGTACACGAACCGGGGCGTTTCTGTCCTGTGGCGAGGAGGCTCACCTGTTGCGGCGGAAGCGGGCCGTGATGTCGCTCATCGTGCCGTCCGGTGCGATCCGGTAGAGCCGCTGGTTGGTCGTCGGGGCGGTCAGCGGACCGAGCGCCTCGATCCAGGGACCCAGCTTGACGTAGTCGAACCGGGTGAGATCGAACCCCTCGGGGAGGCGTTCGCGTCCCGAGTACCACGCGGTGCGCAGCGTCGGACAACTCCGGCGGACCGTTTCGGCCAGCCGGGCGATCTCGTGCGGTGCGGCATCGCCGCCCATGAAACAGACGCAGGTCACCGAGCGCCCGTAGCGGTCGAGCAGCCCCTGCAGCGCCTCCGCATCGAGCCTCTCGCCCCCGTCGCGCTGCAGGTGGGGGCTGTGGCAGCCCGGGCAGCGGTTCGGGCAGTTGGTGATGTTGATCGCCAGCGTCGTTTCGTCGGGAATCTCGGCGAAGACGATGTCGAAGTTGTGGTAGCGGACCATCACCCTACTCCGCTTTGGCATAATAGCGCCGCGAGGCCTCCTGCTGGCGGGCCGCCGAGAAGTTCGAGACGCGCTTCATGTAGCCGATCACGCGGGTCAGGTAGTCCAGGTCGTGCGAGTGGCACGAAGGGCACTCCTTCAGGTAGCGCTTGTCGATGTGCCCGCAGGCGTTGCATACGGTGTTCGGGATGTTGAACGTGAAGTAGTTGCAACCCTCCTGCGCCGCTACGCGCAGCAGGTGGCGGTACTGCTCCTTCGAGAGGTGGTCTTCGAGGTTCATGTGCAGCGCCGAGCCGCCCGTGAGGTGTTCGATGTAGCGGCGTCCGTGCAGGCGGAACTTGTCGATGATGTTCAGCGAGTCGTCCTCGACCACGTAGAAATAGGAGTTGTAGCAGTCGCGCGGCACGGCATAGCCGTCCTCGCGGTCCCACTTGGCGTGTTTCACGCCGACGTTCTCCGCCGGGATCATCTCGCAGTTGAACATCAGCTCCTTCGAGCGGTACTTGCGGTTGTAGCGTTCGATCAGCCCCAGCACGTCCTGCACGAAGGCGGCGTAGTCGTCGTTGTCGCTGATGGGGATGCCGAGGAACTCGGCGGCCTCGACCAGACCGTTTACGCCGATGGTGAGGTATTGGCGCGAGAGGTTGATGTACCCCGCATCGAACAGCGGAAGCATGCCCTTGGCCTGCAGGCGCTTGAGGTTCTCGTTGTAGGCCGTCTGCACCTTGTGCACCAGGTCGGTCACCTCCTCGAGGTAGGTCAGGTAGTGCATGCCGTTGCGGGCGGCGTGCTGCACGCAGCGGTTCAGGTTGATCGTCAGCACGCTCTTCGATCCGGTCGAGACGCCGCCCGCTCCGAGCGTGTAGCTGAAGCCGTTGTCCTGAATCTCGTTGCGCAGGCGGCAGCACGACGAGAGCGAGTCGGCGTTGTCGCTGATGTAGGTGAAGAACGAGTGCCCCTCGGCGTACATTTCGGCCGTGAAGTCGCCCCATTCGCGGTCCATGACGTCGCCGTCGCGTGTCAGCAGGGCCATCGTCTCGACCGGGAAGGTCAGCACGGTCCGGGTCCGTTCGCGGTTGAACCACTTCATGAAACGCTTCTGCAGCCACGAAAGCGACTCCCAGTGGGGCTGTGAACCGTCCGGGAAGCGGAATTCGCCGAAGAGCGACTCGAAGTAGAAACGGTCGTAGTAGGCCACGTTCCAGAAGACGGCCTGGAAGTTGCGGGCGCCCGTCGGCTGGTTGATCGAGTAGACGATCTGTTCGAAACAGTCGGTGATCACCTTGTCGATCGTGCGGCGCTTGCGCGAGAGATCCACCACCTCGTCGGCGCGCAGGTAGTAGTCCTCGCCGTACTCCTGTTCGATGAAGTAGTTCATGTACATGAGGAACTCGGGCGTGGCACAGGCTCCCGAGAGCATCGACGAGACGATGAATACCATGTTCACGAAGCCGCCGCAGAACGACTTGAGGTTCGTCGGGCGGGTCGAGTTGCCGCCGATCGACAGCGTGCCGTTGAGCAGCCACGGGTACATCGTGATCGAGGCGCAGTAGTTGGCCATCGACGTCTCGTCGTTCTTGTAGATGAAGTGGTTGCGCAGCAGGTAGAGGTACTTGTCGGCCAGCTCCTTGCCGTACATCTCGCGGATGCGGTCGGTGAGCAGGCGGCGGTTGAGCCGGATGAAGTTCTGTTTGGGCAGCTCGCCGATGAGTGTGGCGATGTTCTTGTTCTCGACGTTGGCGTTGGCGTCGTATTTCGATCCCGTTGCCGGGTTCTTCGCATCGCAGTAGTCGATCAGGAAGTTGAGCTTTTCGCGGTCCTCGCGGTCTTCGGTGTGTTTCTGGCGGTAGAGCATGTAGCTCTTGGCCACGGCGAAGTAGTGCTCGGCCATGAGGGCCACCTCGACCTGGTTCTGGATCTCCTCGACGCTCATGCCGTCGGCGATGTGCACGCGGCTCAGGACGGACGTCAGGTCGTCGTCGGTGGCGTAGCCGCCCACCGAGAGGAATGCCTTGCTGATCGCGCGTTTGATCTTTTCCACCGAGAACGGCTCGCGCTTGCCGTCGCGTTTGACGATTTGGAGTTCCGAGATGCCCATAATAAGCCCACTGTTTAGTTTGTTGTTCAGTCGTTTTCCGAGGGTGCGAAGCCCTGCCCTTTCCCGCACGGCGGAGCGTGTGCGGCAAAGCGCGGAGTTCGGCCTCTGGTATGTCCGGTTTAAGCAGTTTTCGGGCGCCGTTCCTTATCCCCGAGGTTCGGAGCCTCATCCGGCAAGGCAGGTCTTCTGGCTCGCTCCCTCCGCATGCCTTCCCGTCCCGGCGGGACAGTGGCTCAAGAGTATGCGGTCGTTTACGGAGCTTACAGCTACGGGAATAGCCCCTGATTCGCACAGGTGTTCCCTTTTGATCCCGGGCCGGCAGCCGCCGGCGGGGAACCTTGCTCGATGCAAATATAGGCGATGTTTCTCATTCGGACGAGCGCCCCGGTTGTTTTTCATGAACATTTTATCGACAAAAAAATGCGGGGAACTGCAAGTCCCTCGCGTCGTGTCGGTTGGCGTTCGGCACCCCGGCAGACCTCCGGAATTCCGCCCTGCCGGCGGGCGCAGGAAGCGAAACGGATCCTCTTCGGTCCTGTTTTTTCGGCCTTCGGGAGGATACTCTTGGACTCAAATTGCTATCTTTGTCGAAATTCCGTTTCGGACGGAATGCTAACCGTAAAAAAAGAGGATCCATGAAGAGATTTTGGATGTTTTGGTGTGCGGCTCTGTGTGTGGCAGGAACCTCCTGCACATCCGGGCCGTCGGCCGACAAACTGGTCGGCGTGTGGTTGGAGCCCATTCCCGGTATGGACGGGTTCCAGGGAATGGCCCTGTCAGCCGACGGTACGGCCCGGTCGGTCAATATGGCGACGCTCGAGTACGATCGCTGGCAGCTGCTCGGCCGGCAGTTGGTGCTTGCGGGAAAGAGCATCGGCAACGGGCAGACGCTCGAGTTTGCCGATACGCTCGACATCGTGCGCGTCGATGCCGACAGCCTGATTCTTGGCCGCGGTGACGGACGTCGGGCCTACAGCCGTGCGGCGGACGCCTTCGATGCCGAACCCGAAAACGAAACGCATGTGGTTCTGGAGGGTACGGTGACCTTTGCTCCCGAGGTGCGGACATTCCGTGCCGCAGGCGATTCGACCACCTTCTGGCTGATCGACGAGTCGGGCTGCCTCGAACAGCGCTTCGTGGAGTCGGGTCGTGCCGAATGGACGGTCGGCGCCGAGCTGGAACTGTGCCCCGTGGACAAGTCCGTGGCCGAGTTTGCGGCCGATTACGACGGGGCCTACCGCGTGGTGCGGATCCTGCGGCTGGACGAGGCCGAGTAATTCAGCCCGTTTCGGTCATTGGGCGTGCAGCGCCGGACCTTCAGAAGTGAGGTGCAGCCGTATTTCCGGACTGCTCTTTTCGAGACGCTCGTTCAGCAGGACGAGCGTCTCGTCGTTTCGGCGCAGCAAGTGGATTGTTTCGTCTTTGTCCGCCGCAATCAATTGCCAGACCGTGGCATTGTTGTCCCCTGCCATGCCGCGCAGGGTAAAACGGCGTCCCGAGCAACTGTCCACGCGGCACTCGCCTGCCGCAAGACGAGTAGTGACCGAGAGCGAGAAATGTCCGTTTCCGCTGTGTTCGCGGCTGCGGATCGTGAGCCGGTATTTCTGCGGCATGCCGGATTCGGATACATAGGTGCGGACCTCCATCCGTCCCAAAGCGGAGTCAGCATCGGACAGCGGCATGCATGCCGCTGTCGGGGTACGGTACTCCGTGCTGTGCTGCCTGGGGGTGTTCCGGCATCCGGCCGCGGCAAGCAGCCCCGTGGCGGTTACGGTCACATAGAAGAACCGGCGAATCGTATGTGTATGTCTCATGTCAGGGGCATTGTCATTCGTTTCTGGATCTTGCCGCACTACCCTCTTCCGTGTGGAAGTCGCGGCCGGCGGGACGCTGGTAGACGGCAAGCCCGAATTCGGGCAGCGTGGCGAGCAGGTGGTCGAACAGTGCGCTTTGGATCCGCTCGTAGGCGGTCCATTCGGTGTCGGCCGTGAAGCAGTAGACCTCGATGGGGATGCCCTCGGTCGTCGGCTGCAGCATGCGGACCATCTGGAGCAGGTCCTGCCGGATCTCCTGCCGCCCCTTGAGGTAGTGCATCAGGTATCCCCGGAATACCCGGAGATTGACCGCCTCTTCGTCGGGTTCCTCGTCCCCGATGTAGCCGAGACTGCGGAAACGTGCGATCTCCTCTGCCGTGCAGCGCCGTACGGTCCGGGCATCGATCGCTATGGAGCGTTTGATGCGCCGTCCGCCGCATTCGCGCATGCCGCGCCAGTTCTGGAACGAGTCGCTGACCAGTGCATAGGGCGGGATCGTCGTGATCGTCTTGTCGAAATTCTGCACCTTGACCGTCGTCAGCGAGACTTCGGTCACGTATCCGTCGGCGCCGTATTTCGACATCGTGATCCAGTCGCCGGGACGCAGCATGTCGTTGGCCGAGAGCTGTACGCCCGCCACCAGCCCCAGGATGCTGTCGCGGAAGATGAGCATCAGGACGGCGGCCGAAGCTCCGAGTCCGGCCAGGATCGACGTGGCGTCGCGGTCGATCAGGATGCTGATAATCAGGATGCCGCCGATGCAGACGGCGATGAGTTTGAACATCTGGTAGATGCCTTTCAGCGGCCGGTTGCGGAGCGTTTCGTGTTCGTTCGAGATTTCGTAGAGCGTGTTGAGAAACGAGCGCACGAGCACGAGCGCGGCGACGATCAGGTAGATGAGCGAGCCCTTGCGGAGGATCGACAGCAGGACGGGCTGGTCGGGAAAGGCTACGGGCAGCAGGACATACCAGATCAGCGGAGGCAGCAGCCGGCAGAGGTCGTGCATGATCTCGTCCTTGAACAGGTGGTCGTCCCACGTCACTTTGGTTTGGCTGCTGATCTTCTGGAGGGCCGGGATGACCAGCCGGCGGAACAGCACGGCCGTGAGCCACGAGAGCAGCAGGATGCCGGCAAGAACAATCGCTTGTGTCTGCCAGGTGATCTGTTCCGTCAGTCCGACCTGCCGGAGCAGTTCCGCGATGGGTTCGACGTATTGGTTTTCCATGATTCGGTCGTTTTTCGGTGCGGCGTATGCCGTGGTTCCTCATGCAAAGATAGTGAGAATATCCGAAGTCGGCGCCGCAGGGGTCAAAAGATGTCGTCGTGACGCAAAAACGGCCGCATCCCTTCCGAAACAGGTGCGGCCGTTCTCTTTCCCGAGGCCGGGTCACAGACCGTCGGAGTCGCGGCAGAGTGCCGTCAGTGCCGTACAGATTTTCCGCGATAACCGGAAACCGCGGATGCGGTCACAGACAGCCTTTCGGTGGATATCGGTGCCTGCAGCGTTGTAGAACCCCTGCTCCAGAAGCCATCCGGCACACTCCATCGCCCGCTTTCCGTACATGCCGGCCAATGTGAAGAGGTCGAGCTGGAAGCGAACTCCGGCTTCGTGCAGCCGTCTGTAATCCTTACGTGACATGTAGACATACCGCTCGGGGTGCGCCAGCAACGGATAATATCCGCGCGAGCGGATCCGGCAAAGCGTCCCCTCGAGGTCCAGCGGAGGATTGAAATAGGAGGTCTCGACCAACAGGTGGTTACCGCGTCGTCCGATCGGCAGCAGGTCGTTGCCGTCGAGCCGCTCGTCGAACAGGTTGTCCAGCATGTGTTCTGCCGCCAGGTGGAGTTCGATCCGTCCGGAATATGCCGTCCGCAACTCTTCGAATTTGCGCTTCAGGCTCTCCGGGGTGTTCGGCATGTCCTCCATGATGTGCGGCGTGAGCCACACGGTCTTCATGCCGAGCGCTTCGTATCCGTGCAGGATCTCCAGAGCCTCCTCCACACTGCGCACGCCGTCGTCCACGGCAGGCAGGATGTGCGAGTGCCAGTCGGTAAAACCCTCGAAGAGTCCGCTTTCGGCGAGGGAACAGGAGCGGGTGAAGGGCCACATGTGCGGTCGGGGCTACTTCTTCGATCCGGAGTCGTAGTGGTAGCCGTATCCGTAGTGGTAACCGTAGCGGTTGCCGTATCCGTAGTAGCCGGACTGGCCGTCGGTACCGTTCAGGATCAGTGCCATGTTCTTGAACTTCTTCTCCCGGTAGATGTTCTCCAGTACGGACAGCATGCTGCGTTCGAGCAGCCCTGCGCGTACGACGAAGAGGGTGCGGTCGGCAACCTTCTCGATGATGTGCGTGTCGGCCACCACCTCGATCGGCGGGCAGTCGATCAGTATGTAGTCGTAGTCGGCGCGCAGGCGTGCGATGAGCTCCCCGAACCGGCTCTCTTCGAGCAGTTCCGTCGGGTTGGGCGGAATCGTGCCGACAGGCAGGATGTTCAGATTCTCGTACTCCTTGTCGCGCACGAGAATCTCCTCCACCTTGTCGGTACGGAACCCGAGGTAGTCGCTCAGTCCGTGCCGCGGCGAGCCGACATAGGCCGATGTGGATCCGTGGCGCAGGTCGCCGTCGATGACCAGCACGCGGCGTCCCTTGATGGCCAGGCTCATGGCGATGTTCATCGCCAGGAACGACTTGCCGCTTCCCGGGTTGAACGACGTGAGTATGATGACGTTCGATTTCTCGCTTTTCCCGACGACGAATTCAAGGTTGGTGCGCAATACGCGGAATGCCTCGTTGATTACGTCGCGTTTGCCTTCGCGGACGACGATCGGATCGGCCGCAGGCTCTCTTTTTTTCTTCTTTCCGAACAGCACCCGGCCGTTGTCTCCCCATTGCGGGATTTCGCCGAGGAACGGCAGCGGGAGTTTCTCGACGTCCTTGCGCCCGCGGATCCGGGTGTTCATCACCTCCCTGAGGAAGATCACGCCCACGGGGATGAGCAGTCCGATGACAAAAGCCACGGCGAGGATGTTGCGTCGTACGGGCGTTGTCGGCACCATGCTCCCGCTCGGCGGAGTGATCACCCGCGTGTTGTAGGCCGTGAAGGCCTGCGAGAGCTCGTTCTCCTCGCGCTTCTGCAGCAGGAAGAGGTAGAGGGCCTCCTTGACCTTCTGCTGGCGTTCCACCGAGAGCAGATATTTGGCCTGCGAGGGGTTGGCGGCGATGCGCGCCGTGGTCTTCTGCTCGTTCTGCTGCAGGCTGGCGATCTGCGTGTTGAGCGTGAGGATCTGGTTGTCGATCGAGGTGATGATCGCCCGGCGCATCTCCGAGAGTGCCTGATCCATATCCACGACCAGCGGGTTCTGCGTGCTGGAGTTGGCCACCAGGCTGTTGCGCTGAAGCAGTTTGGTGTTGTACTCCGATATCTGCGATTCGATGTTGGTGCTCTCGATTCCCGAGTTGGCCGGCAGCAGCTGTGTCCTGTTGTTCTCGTCGGAGAGGTAGTTCCGTACGTAGCGGGTCATGTAGAGCTGGTTGCTCAGAGCCATGATCTGGGCATTGGTCTCGCTGCTCTGCGCCATGTAGAGGCTCGAGGCGGCCTGCACGTCGGGCAGAAGGTTTTCGCTCTTGTAGGTGGAGATGTTCTCGTCCACGTTGCCCAGTTCCCGCTCGATGACGCCCAGACGCTCGTTGATGAACATCGAGGTCGAGACGGCGATCTGGTTCTTGTCCCTTACCCAGTTCTCGTTGTATACCGAGATCATGGTGTTCAGTACGTCCTCGGCCCGTTGCGTGGAGACGTCGCGGAAGGTAAGGTCGATGGCCGAAGCCTTCTTGTCGCTCAGGGCGACGGTCAGATTGCCCGAGTAGCTGCCGACGGCTCCGTAGAGTCCCGTCCGGGAGACCTTCAACTGACAACCTCGGTCGATGTCGTAATAGGGCGTCGGAGTGATCTCGACCCGTCCCAGCGGCGTTGTCAGCGTGTCGGTGAGGTTGCCCTTGATGACCTTCTCCGAGGGGACCTCTTCGCCGTTGCGGACGAACTCCGACAACTCCACCTCACCGCCCGGGCGTACCTTGAGGGTGAAGCGGGCCGATTCGTTCTCCGTCAGTTCGGGCAGCGAGACAGTCAGGGGCAGCGAGGCCCCGTATGCCACGCGGTCCTGGAAACGGCCGGGAATATGGTAGTTCATGTCCAGGTGCAGCCGCTTTACGACCTCGAGCATGATCGAGGGCGACTGGAGTACGAGCAGCTCGTTGTTTACGTTTGTGGTGGTCTGGAAGAGTCCGAGGTCTCCGAACGATTCGACATCGGAGGCCAGCGACTGCCCCTTGGTGTTCTCCTTGATGAGCAGCGTGGCCGAGCGGGTGTAGACCGAGGGGGTCTTCAGCAGGTAGAGGAATGCCAGGCTCAGGGTGACCAGCAGCGAGAGTATGAACCATTTCCATTTGGCCAGGCAAAGGTAGAGCAGGTCCTTGATCTGAATGGAATCGTCCATCGGTTCGGCGGGGGACGTATTCTGGGTCATTTCCATATGGTACGGTTGCTTCTTTTTTTGTTCTTGGGGTTTTGTTGTTCGGTTATTTGACGAAAAGGACCGTCACGGTGGTGATCAGCGAGACGAGCGACATCCAGAAGGTGGCCGACAGTACGTTGTTGCCGTTCACCGTGGACTGGCGGGCCCGCATCGAGTTCGGTTCGACGTATACGACATCGTCCTGCTGCAGGTAGTATACCGGCGAGTTGTAGAGTTGCTCGGCCGACCGCAGATCGACGCCGTAGACGCGTTGCTGCCCCTCCACCTCGCGCAGGACGAGCACCTTGTCCCGCTTGCCGAAGATGGTCATGTCGCCGGCCATGCTGAGGGCTTCCAGCAGCGTGATGTAGTCCTTGTCGATGCTGTATCGTCCGGGATTTGCCACTTCGCCGAGCACCGAGACGGTGAGGTTCATGAATTCGACCGTCACGACCGGATCCTTGATGAGGTTCTGGCTGATGAGTTCGCTTTTGATGTGTGCGGCGATCTCCTCGCGGGTCATGCCGGCCACGTAGACACTGCCCAGCACGGGAAAGTCGATCGTGCCGTCCTGACGGACCGTATAGCCCGAGATCCCCTGGGAAGAGGAGCCGGCACCTGAATTTTTGGTACCCAGTTGCCGGGATACGATCGGCAGGTTGAACAGGTCGGCCAGAAGCGGGTCCTTGCTGTTCACGATGATCGAGATCTTGTCTTCGGGCTGTACCTTGACGGTGACCGGGGTTATCCCCTGGGTGATCTGTTCTCCGGGGCGGACATCCTGAAAATAGGTGATTCGTTCGGTTGAGGCGCACGAACTCAGTAGTGCGGCGAGAGAGAACATCAGCAGAAAGGCAGGGATTTTCATAATCGAATTCATTTCAGGATTAAAACGGATCGACGCTCAAATAAGAAAATATGTGGTTGTTGCATGCAAAACTTCTGTTTGTGGCTCCGTGTCGGGATGCTGTCGGATTATCCGTCTGAGAGTCTGTAATATCTGGTTTTGTCGAAACCTATATTCCGTTCCTGTATGCACCAATAATCCATGCTGTCCAAACTGTCATCAGCACTCATTGTTTGCATATCCTTTCTCTCGGGGGATCCCTATGGCACACCCTTCCGGCGGGCTGCAGTATGCCGACGGGCCAAAAGTATCACTTTTCGTGCAGAATAACAAATATTTCGGGACGAAATTCCGAGTCGGCACCTTTGAAAGACCCAAAGCACATCCGTCAGCAGGAGGGTAAAATGGCTACGGCAGCGAGAACCCCGGCAAGCTGCATCTTGTATGTCTTTTATTACATGAAAATCCCCGCCGAAAGGCAGGGATTTTGTCGAGCGAAAAACGGGACTCGAACCCGCGACCCTCAGCTTGGGAAGCTGATGCTCTACCAACTGAGCTATTTTCGCAATTCGGAGTACAAAGTTACTCCGCTTTTTCGAATTCGCAAATCTTGCGCCCGAAAAAATGCGGGCTACCCCACTATTTTTTTCAGCGACGCCAGGTTGCGGGGATTCTTCAGGGTCTTCCCTTCGGGCGAATAGAGGTAGTCGATCCGGTCGCGGAAGTGCTCCTCGACCTTGCTGCGTACCACCTTCATCGTGCTGTTCACCAGTCCGTTCTGCTCCGTGAACGGCTCGTCCACGATGGCCAGTCCGGCCGGCAGCCAACGCTCGGGGAACTCGCCGGCATAGGCGCCCTGGCCCCGGTATCGGTCGATCTCTGCGCCGATGATCTCGGCCGCGGCCTCCGCCCGTCCGTCTTCGGCCACTCCGCGGGCCGTCAGCTCGCGAAGCAGGGCCTCGCGGTTCGGCACCACGATGGCCCCCGTGAAGGGGTTCTGGTTGTTGTGTATGAGGATCTGGTCGATGTAGGGCGACTTGTCCACGATCGCCTCCTCCATTCCTTCGGGACTGTATTTCTCGCCGTCCGAGGCGATCAGCAGGCTCTTGAACCGCCCCAGCACATAGAGAAACTCATCCTCGGAGACATAACCCATGTCGCCCGTGTGGAGCCATCCGTCGCGTACGGTCTCGGCCGTAGCCTCGGGGTTCTTCCAGTATCCCGCCATGACGTTCTCACCGCGGATGACGATCTCTCCCTTCGTACCGCGGGGCACCTCGTTCCCTTCCTCGTCGAGGATCTTCAGGTCGAGCGGGATGAGGATCTTGCCCGACGAACCGAAGCGGTGCCAGTGGTGTTTGGGCGAGTTGGTCGAGATGACGGGCGTCGCCTCCGAGAGTCCGTATCCCTGAAACATCGGGATGCCGATGGCGTAGAAGAAGCGCTGGAGCTCCGTATCGAGCAGGGCGCCCCCGCCGACGAAGAACTCCATGCAGCCGCCGAACGCCTCGCGGACCTTGCTGAACAGCAGGGCGTCGAAGATGCCGACCACCGGGGCGAGCAGGATCCGCCATCCGCGGCCCCTGCCGTATCCGTCCTGATTGTAGACATAGGCCGTGCGGAGCGCCAGGCGGAAGAGCCGCTCCGTGAAACGGCCCTTGGCGCGTATCGAGCTCTCGATGTTCTTGCGGAAGTTCTTGGCCAGCGCCGGCACCGACAGCAGGAAGTGCGGCTGCACCTCGCGGATGTTCTGCGGGATGTTCTTGAGCGTCTCCATCGGCGTGGCGCCGATCTGCACCGTGGCTACCGAGGCGCCGCAGGCGATCATGATGTAGAAGCCGACGACGTGCGCGAAGCAGTGGTCGAGCGGCAGGATGATGAGCGTGCGGTAGTGCGACGGGATGTCGATGCGCGAGAGCGACTGCTCGACGTTGGCCGTGTAGTTGCGGTGCGTGAGCACGACCCCCTTCGGATCGGCCGTCGTGCCGGAGGTGTAGGTGATCGTGGCGTAGTCGTCGTTGCGGATCGCCTGCCCGATTGCCATGAACTCCTCGCGGTGTTTGGCCAGATAGTCGCGTCCGAGCCGCTTGAGGGTCCCGAAGGCCGTTTCGCCCGGTTCGAGGGGCAGGTGCCCGAAGACGATGATGTGTTCCACCCCCGGAATCTCGTGGCGGATGCGGCGGATCTTCGGCAGCTGGTATTTCGAGACGAAGAGCGCCTTGACCTCGGCGTGGCGCAGGCGGAAGAGCAGGTCGTTCGACTCCTCGAGCTTGACCGAGAGCGGCACGCTGATCGCCCCGGCGTAGAAGAGTCCCAGTTCGGAGATGATCCATGCGTTGCACCCCTCGGAGAGGATCGCCACCTTGTCCCCGGGGCGGATGCCCAGCAAGGCGAGCCCGGCGCCGACCTCGAGCGCCTGCTCGCGGGTCTCGGCATAGGTCGTGGGCTCGAACTTGCGATGGCGCTTCTCGAGCAGGAAGGTCTTGGCTCCGTAGCGTGCGACGGAGGATTCGAACAGGTCGATGATGGTCTTCTTCATGGTCTTGGGGTTCGTGAGTCCGCTACCGGCGGCGGGTCAGTCCATTTTCAATACGGCGAGGAATGCCGACTGCGGCACCTCGACATTTCCGATCTGGCGCATGCGCTTCTTGCCCCGCTTCTGTTTTTCGAGCAGCTTGCGCTTGCGCGAGATGTCGCCGCCGTAGCACTTGGCCGTCACATCCTTGCGCACGGCCTTCACCGTTTCGCGGGCGATGATCTTGGCGCCGACGGCGGCCTGTATAGCGATGTCGAACTGCTGGCGCGGGATGAGCTCCTTGAGCTTTTCGCACATCTTGCGCCCGAAGTCGTAGGCGTGGTCCGTATAGGTGAGCGACGAGAGGGCATCGACCGGCTCGCCGTTGAGCAGGATGTCGAGCTTGACAAGCTTCGAGAGCTCGAAACCGGTGCGGTGGTAGTCGAACGAGGCGTAACCCTTCGAGATGCTCTTGAGTTTGTCGTAGAAGTCGAAGACGATCTCCGAGAGGGGCATGTCGAAGTTCACCTCCACGCGGTCCTGCGTGATGAAGGTCTGGTTCTTCATCACGCCGCGCTTGTCGATGCAGAGCTTGATGACGTTGCCCAGGAACTCCGACTTGGTGATGATCTGCGCCAGGATGTAGGGTTCCTCGATCTTGGCGATCTTCGTGATCTCGGGGAGTCCCGACGGGTTGTGGACCTCGACCACGTCGCCCTGCGTCGTCGTCACGCGGTAGGAGACGTTCGGCACGGTGGTGATGACGTCCATGTCGAATTCGCGGTAGAGGCGCTCCTGGATGATCTCCATGTGGAGCAGCCCGAGGAATCCGCAGCGGAATCCGAATCCGAGGGCCAGCGAGCTCTCGGGCTCGAACGTCAGCGAGGCGTCGTTGAGCTGCAGCTTCTCGAGCGAGGCGCGCAGGTCCTCGTACTGGTCCGCCTCGACGGGATAGACGCCGGCGAAGACCATCGGCTTCACGTCCTCGAACCCGGCGATGGCCTCCCGTGCGGGGTTGGCCACCGAGGTGATCGTGTCGCCGACCTTCACGTCCGACGAGGTCTTGATGCCCGAGCAGATGTAGCCCACGTCTCCGGCGCGGATCTCGTCGCGGGGCTGCATCTTGAGCTTCAGTACACCCACCTCGTCGGCGTCGTACTCGCTCCCGGTGTTGAAGAACTTGACGTGCTCGCCCTTGCGGATCGTGCCGTTGAAGACGCGGTAATAGGCGATGATGCCCCGGAAGGGGTTGAACACCGAGTCGAAGATCAGCGCCTGCAGCGGCGCGTTCTCGTCGCCCTTCGGTGCGGGGATGCGCGCGACGATCGCCTCGAGCACCTCCTCGACGCCCTGCCCCGTCTTGCCCGAGGCGAGCAGGATATCCTCGTCCCTGCATCCGATCAGGTCGATCACCTGGTCCTTCACCTCGTCGATCATGGCCGAATCCATGTCGATCTTGTTCAGCACGGGGATGATCTCCAGGTCGTGCCCGACGGCCAGGTAGAGGTTCGAGATCGTCTGGGCCTGGATGCCCTGCGTGGCGTCCACCACGAGCAGCGCCCCTTCGCACGAGGCGATGGCGCGCGAGACTTCGTACGAGAAATCGACGTGTCCCGGGGTGTCGATCAGGTTGAGCGTGTAGCGTTCGCCGTCGCGGGCCGTGTATTCCATCTGTATGGCGTGGCTCTTGATGGTGATGCCCTTTTCGCGCTCGAGGTCCATGTCGTCGAGCACCTGCGACTGCATTTCGCGCTGGTTCAGGGTGTTGGTCTTCTCCAGCAGGCGGTCTGCGAGGGTCGATTTGCCGTGGTCGATGTGGGCTATGATGCAGAAGTTGCGGATGTTTTTCATGAATTCGCGAGCAAAAATACGTGCAAATATACGAAATATATTTTGAATTCCGCGAAGCCTTCGCCGGGAGCCGTGCGGCGCAGGTCTGCGGCAGAGATTCTAAATAATTTTATTTTCGGGCTTGCTCTTTTGGACCGAAATACCTATCTTTGCCCCTCAACAGGTTATAAGTTAGTCAGGTATATAAGATGTTAAGCAGACAAATCGCATCCAGGCTCCGGGGCTACGAGACCCCGTTCTATCTCTACGACACGGCGCTGCTGCGTCAGACGCTCGAAAGCGTGGTGTATGAATCGAACAAATACGGCTACAAGGTCCACTACGCCATCAAGGCCAACTACGACGACCACCTGCTGGCGATCATCCGCGAGTACGGGCTGGGCATCGACTGTGCCTCGGGCAACGAGTTGCGCAAGGCCGTCGAGGCGGGTTTCGCCCCCGAAGGCATCGTCTATGCCGGCGTGGGCAAGCGGGACAAGGAGCTCCGCTATGCGATCGAACAGGGCATCATGGCCATCAACTGCGAGTCGATCGGCGAGCTGGAGGTTGTCGATGCCCTTTCCGCCGAGGCGGGCCGCGTGACCGACGTGGCGCTGCGCATCAACCCCGACATCGACCCCAAGACGAACCACTGCATCGACACGGGCCAGGCCGACAGCAAGTTCGGCATCTCCTACGAGGAGGTGCTCGAGCATGCCGCCGAGATCAAGTCGCTAGCCCACATCAACATCGTGGGCATCCATCTCCACATCGGCTCGCAGATCCGCGAGCTGCACGTCTTCGAGAACATGTGCAACAAGGTGAACGTCATCGTCGAGAACCTCGAGCGGCTGGGCTTCTCGTTCCGTTTCGTCGATGTGGGCGGCGGCCTGGGCGTCAATTACGACGTCCCCGAGAACGAGCCGATCCCCAACTTCGCCTCGCTCTTCTCGATCGTCCACAACCACCTCCGCGTAGGCGACAAGGAGGTGCACTTCGAGTTCGGCCGGTCGATCGTCGCCGAGTGCGGTGAGCTGATCACCACGGTCCTCTTCAACAAGACCACGGCCACGGGCCGCAAGCTGGTGATCGTCGATGCCTCGATGACCGAACTGATCCGCCCGGCGCTCTACGGCTCCTACCACAACATCGAGAACATCACGGCCGACGAGGAGGCCCCGCGCGACAAGTATACGGTCGTGGGCACGGCCTGCGAATCGACCGACGTCTTCGACCAGAACGTGAGCCTGCGCCGCACGCAGCGCGGCGACCTGCTGACGATCAAGTCGGCCGGAGCCTACGGCATGTCGATGGCCTCGCGCTACAACCTGCACGATCTTCCGGGGGCGGTCTACAGCGACGAGATCAAATAACGACTCCCCAATTGTACCGGAAGGCGGCCGTGAGCCGCCTTCCTTGTGTTTTTTTGGAAACCGAACGAATTTTACTGCCATGTGGTTGTCGCTTGCCTTTGCCTCGGCTGCGCTGCTCGGCCTCTATGATGCGGCCAAAAAGAAGGCGCTCACCGGGAATGCCGTGCTGCCCGTACTGCTGCTCAACACCTTTTTCTGTTCGCTCTTCTTCCTTCCGGCGATCCTCTCCGCGGAGTGCGGCTTCGGGTGGTTCGACGGAACGGTGCTCGAATCCTCGTGCGGAACCCTCCGGGCCCACGGACTCGTCGTTCTCAAGTCGGCCATCGTCCTTACATCGTGGATCTTCGGCTATTTCGGCATGAAACACCTGCCGCTGACGATCGTCGGCCCGATCAACGCCACACGCCCGGTCCTGGTGCTCCTCGGCGCCCTGCTGATCTTCGGCGAACGCCTCAACGCCAGCCAGTGGGCCGGAGTCCTTCTGGCGCTCGTCTCGCTCTTCCTGCTGGGGCGTTCGAGCCGCCGCGAAGGGGTCGATTTTGCGCATAACCGCTGGATTCTCTGCATCGCCGCGGCCGCCCTGACCGGTGCGGCCAGCGGGCTCTACGACAAATACATCATGACGCGGCTCGACCCGGTCTTCGTGCAGAGCTGGTACAACCTCTACCAGTTCCTGATGATGGCCGTCGTGGTAGGCATCCTGTGGTGGCCGCGGCGCGGGCATACGACCCCCTTCCGCTGGAGCTGGGCCATCCCGTTCATCTCGATCTTTCTCTCGGCCGCCGACTTCGCCTACCTCTATGCCCTGCGCGATCCCGATGCGATGATCTCCGTCGTCTCGATGATCCGCCGCGGTTCGGTCGTCGTGTCGTTCCTGTGCGGTGCGGCGCTGTTCCACGAGCGCAACCTGCGCTCGAAAGCCGTCGATCTGGCCTTCATCCTGGGGGGCGTGTTGTCGCAAGTTCGAATCTTGTCACCCCGACTAACCGAAAATCCTTGATATTCAATAGAATATCAAGGATTTTTCTTTTGTGATGTATAGCCGGAAAAGTGGCGGTGGTACACAAGTGGAACATAAATGGTCGCCATTCGAAAATTCGATCTTAGTCGGTAAGTATTTGGTTGTTGGTCGGTTGCTGTATTTAGGCCTATACAGTCGCTCCGAACAGGCGGATAATGAATTTTATCGGGGTCGTGGCTATATGAACTGTTATCACGTCACAGTACCTTCTGTTGGGACGAAATAAAGCGACCTGCCAATATGTTTTTGGCAGGTCATGCAAATTTTACTCTGCCGATGTCTCGATCAGCAACAGTATCGAATAGTCGGGTTCAGCCAGCTTTGCATCCGTGCCGCAGCCCCAGACGATGTTTACCTGCGGAGCAAATTCATGGATGACGGTTAAGAGGCTGTACATATCGTCGAAGTTAATCTCCGAAGCGGGATGACAGCTTACTTTTACAACCACGTCGAGGTCGGCTTCGATGTGTAGGGCTTCCAATTCGGCGCGGAGTTGCTCCGCTAAGACGGGCATTGCACCTTCGACCGCAATTAGAGCACAAGATGCCGCGCTACTCAAAATGCGGTCGAAATCGCTCCGGACAATTGCCGTCATGTCGTCTTCCGATGCGCTGAATCGGGTGTCGAGATAGTGTCTGATTTCTTCTTTGTTTTTCATGTGATTTTGTTTTTGGGGTAATAACATTTCTGTTGTGAATACGCAGGTCGTTTCGGCCGATATGTACTGAATACCATCGTTGCGGCTTGCTTATTTAAGCCTTATACACTGGCTTGAAACAGGCGGTTAATGAATTTTATCGAGTCTCCGACTACATGATCCGTTATCACGCCGCAGTATCTTTTGTCGGGATTTAACAAAGCGACCTGCCGGGTTGCGGCAGGTCGGGACAACTAAGAACGGTCGGGATAAAGATTCGGAAAGGATGTGGATAACAACTTACAGCTATGGGCTTTATCCGCGACCGGGATTGTATACGAAATAATCAGAAACTACAATATCGGACACTATGCCCTCCCCTTGTGATTTCATAATTGGTGGATGCATCCTCAAATAATACTTGATATAAGATAAGGCCTAATATGGAACTTTGCCCTTTTTGAGATTTAGGATATTTCAAAATGATCACTTGCAGAGCTTCATCTTTTCCCCAATCAATCTGATTCTTACCGACAAGATCATCTGCCGAGAACGGTTTGCCGTTTCGGTTGAATCCTTTTTGCTGGATAAGTTCTATTAATTTTCGGTGAATATCGACAAGTTCGTTTCCTATTAATTCTCGTACCTGTTTAGGTTGGGTGGTTATCGGCTGTAATTTGCCATTTATTTTTTCGTATAACATATTTTATAATCAGCTAAAATTCGATTTCCTCAATAGTTTGGAAGTTCTTCCAATAAGTTGTTGCACGATAAGATGCTTTACTCCCGATTGGGACACCGAGATATTTGCAATTATTTTCTATGTCAAGATATGTGGAAAGGACTGGTGGTTCTGTTGCCTTACAATAGATTTTATTAAAATGACCAGAAGCGAAGCTGCTACTAACGCCTGTGAAGGCTATATAGCCTATCTTTTGTAGTCCACTCCCTAACGTCAAATATCCATTAAAGGTGCAACTATTAAAAGCCCCATCTTCGATAACTTCTACTTGATCCGGGATGATAAGATTTCCTGTAAAGTTGTAACCATACGAGAAGCAATCTTCGGGAATAGTTGTTATACCTGTTCCTAATATTAACGTAGTAAAGTTACAATTATTGAAGGCATAGCTACCTAAGTTCATTACACTGTTAGGAATGCACAGATCTCCAGTTAATTTTCCACATCGGCGAAAAGCGTTATTGCCGATGCTTTGCAAGCCATTGGGTAGGTGTAAGTTCCCGGCCAGTGACGAGCATTTATCAAAGGCTGAATTGCCAATCGAAACAACGCTTGATGGTATATTGATAGATATAATACTGCTGTTAGAGAAAGCATTGTCCGGTATAGCTTCCAAATTCAGCGGTAAAATGACTGTTTTGACCGTACTTTCTTTGAAGCAACTGGCCGGAATGGTCGTATTGTCGATTT
>ERZ827490.2140-NODE-2140-length-22312-cov-3.530170_pt1 | contig 22312 bp, 22 predicted proteins | sample MGYA00519770_ERZ827490 | MGnify/ENA primary metagenome ERZ827490 (study PRJEB31778, sample SAMEA3449324) | human gut metagenome | biome: human gut; feature: human-associated habitat; material: faeces | place: United Kingdom | collected 2010/2012 ...
TGGTGGGCAAGCTGGCGGACATTTCGCGGCAGAGAAGCAGGGAGCAGGAGCTTCGGGAACAGGCTATGCGGGACGTGCTTACGGGAATCTACAACAAGGCAGGTGAAAAGCTGATTGACCGCATGGTTAAGGAAAAAGGACAGGGACTGTTTCTGATGCTGGATTTAAATGATTTTAAGAGCATCAACGATACCATGGGCCATGCGGCAGGGGATGCCATACTCACTGAGATGGGAAGAGTCCTTAAGGGAGCCTGCAGGGAAAATGATATAGTGGCCCGCATTGGCGGGGATGAATTTGTCATGTTCCTTCCAGGGGCATTTGACTGGCAGACAGGAAAACGCAAGATAGGGGAAATACAGGACAGTCTCAGGACAGTCATGATAACCACCTGGGGAATCAGGGGAATCAGGGCCAGTATTGGCGCCGCCCTGTGCCCGGAGGACGGGATGGATTACGAGACCTTATTTAAGGCTGCGGACGAGGCTATGTATCTGGACAAGGAGCAGTCCAAAAACCGGAATGAAAGCAGGGAGGCAGGAGAGGAAAAACAGGACAGGACAATATCATGACACAGCAGGAGGAACAGGACATGAAGCACGGATGGGGAAGTGTAATTCTGTCAGGCGGACAGGGACGCCGTATGGGCGGTATTGACAAAGGAGGACTGGACTATAAGGGAGAGTCTTTTTGCGGGCATATACAGAAGCAGCTTCAGACCCTGGACATCCCGTGCTACCTGTCCCGGGCCTGTTATGCAGGCAGCGGTGGCAGGGAAGGCGGACTGGAAGTGATTGAAGATACTGTAAAGGGGGCAGAAGGAGAGTGGATTGGCCCCATGGGCGGTATATGGTCCTGCTTTCAGCGCACAGGACTTGATGGGCTGTTCTTTGTGTCCTGTGATATGCCTTTATTCAGGAAAGAGATGGCGGCCATTCTGATGGAGCGCTGGGAGCCGGGGGCGGACGCGGTGCTGTGGAGAACCAGGGACGGCCGTATACAGCCATTATGCGGCTTTTACGCAGCCACCTGTCTGGAGGCGCTGGGAGACACGATCCGTCAGGGAAATTACCGGCTGATGAAGTTCCTGGATTCTGTGCGCTGTATTGTGGTGGATACGTCAGAGGCCCATATACCGGATATCTGGTTTGCTAATGTGAATTCACCCTCCGCCTACAGGAGCCTGGAAGGGCTGCGCACGCCTGTCCTGGCTGTAAGCGGCAGAAAGGACACCGGTAAGACGGCCCTTTTGGAGATGCTGGTTGGAGAACTGGACAGGGTGGGAATCCGGTCTGCGGTAATCAAGCATGACGGCCATGAGTTTGAGGCCGATGTGCCGGGAACCGACAGCCGGAGGATAAAGGAGGCAGGGGCATACGGCACAGTGGCGTACTCCGGCACCAAATTTTCCATGACAAAGGAGCAGCCTTCCATGAAGGCAGAGGATTTCTTTGGTTTCTTCCCGGAGGCAGACATTATTTTCCTGGAAGGACAGAAAGATTCAGATTATCCAAAGCTGGAGGTACTGAGAAGGGAAGTCTCGGATGTCCCGGTGTGCAGGCCGGAAACAGTGCTGGCTTATATCTGGAGCGGGCAGATTGCCAGGAGTGGGGAGAACACCTGGAGCGGGGAGATTGCCTGGAGCGGGGAAGATTGCCCGGGCAGGGGTAACCGCCGGAATGGGAAATGTCCCGTACTCACAGCTGCTCAGAAAGACTGCATCCTGGAAATCGTGATTGAGCACATGGACAGGTACTGCCGGGGAGACGGCGGTGATGAGCTATGACCGTTAAGGAAGCAGTACAGAGCCGTACCCGTCAGCTTCTGAAAAACTTTTTCTTAGTCCGGATAGCTTCTTTCCATTTACAACAATCATTCAGGTGGAGCATTACATGGCGGGTAGGCGGCATAAGCAGTATGCCCGCCACATCCTTTTTTTTCCAGAAATCAAGCAGCCATATGGAGGTTTCCTGTTGTGTAACTCCGCCAACGGACAGGATTTTCTCTATATCATCCTGCCGGATCTGGCGCTTTAAATCAGCGGCACTTAAGCTGCGGATTATGTCCCTTGTCGTTTGCGCCACGGCATTTCTGTAACAAATCAATTGCTCTGTATTGACATTTCTGCTAAAGTCTATAATCTCATCGTCAGAGAGTGCATTTCCGGTATCTGTAATCCGGGCGTTCAGCCGTTCTTTCCAGTCCTGGTTGAACACCTGTTCTTTTCGGGCGACCAGGATGTTCATGGTCAAATCTTCGATTCTGGCGATATGCCACAAACCCCACGCAATAGTTTCATCTTTTCCTGTCGGCATGATGGCATATTCGTTCTGTTTCAAATCACATAAAAGATTATCCACCTCGTTTTTGTCTGTACCGGATACCACAGAAGAATGCAGCTTTGCATGTATTTGCAGAAACAGGTCTTTTGATCGTTCGGTCTCCGAAGTCTTTCGGATGATGCTGCTTAATTCTTTGTGCTGTTCACTTAATCCATGGCCAAAATATTTCATTTTTTTTACTCCTAAAGCCGAATTGATGAATCCATTTTATTTTTCAGGAAATTCCTGTAACATTTCATATATGTCATCGCCGGCGCTGGTGCATAGTTTCTTAGATGAATTTTTGCGGTCGTTCTGTCTCCCGTAATGGAATTGTCTTACCTTTTATATGGAGCCTTTGACTTATATACCTAATTCTAATATTTGGGGATGTATCTGTCAAATGCAAAAATATTTTATTATGGCAATATTTTTATGCAGAAAAAGATGATAGCGGTGATAACAAGACGGAAGATTTTCAGTATCAGGTTTGAACGCTGTTTTAATATATTCACTCTTGTAGGATCCGATTCCCTGTGATAAAATAAAGACAAAAATAAAAAATGTTTTTATTTAAAAGAGGGGAAACGATGCCTAAAGTCGGTTATTCTGAAAAAGAACGGGTACAAATCAGAGAGGCATTAATTGCTGTGGGGCTGGATTTGATGACAAAGCAGGGAATACAGCACACCACGGTGGAGCAGATCTATAAGAAGGTGGGTATATCACGCACTTTCTTTTACTCTTTTTTTCCGAATAAAGAGGAGCTGATTGTGGAGGCCCTTTATCTGCAGCAGCCCCAACTCATTGAATATGCCCGGAAACTGATGAACGATCCAGCCATAAGCTGGAGGGATAAGGTGAAAACGTTTCTCCACTCTCTATGTTATGGTGAAAAATATGGGATCGCTGTCTTGACGATGGATGAGCAGCGCCTGATCTTCAAGCGTTTATCCAGGGATAGTTATAAGGTGTTCAGAGATAAGCAATTAAGCCTTTTACATGCAATATTAAATAGTTTTGAGATTGAAGCCGACACAGAACAGCTTAAATTAGTGCTCAATCTGACGTTGTTAATCGTGATTACATGCCGGGCTCTCCCAGAAAATTTACCATTACTGGTTTCCGAGGCTTCTGATGGGACTGCGGAGTTTCAAATGGAGGCGCTTGTGGATTACCTTGAAAAGCTAAAATGTAAACCAATCTTATAAAAAGATAAGGCACCTGCATCTGCTTATTTCCTCGCATTTGGTATGACACATCCGCTATTTCCCGTGGATAAATAGGGGAATTCACATAATAAACGGCTGTGGCCATAATTGGTTTCAGCTTAATATAATAAATATTTAATTACAGGAGGAAACAATAATGGGAATTTTTGGTAAGCTTTTTAAAGGACCTGAAATTGATATGGTAAAAAGCAATGCAAATGCAAAAAAAATGCGTGCTTTGTTTAATCAGGCTGTAGAAAATGGGGACGATTACCGATTGATCTTTGGCTTTACCGAAGATGTAAGCCGTTTTAATTATGGGTTTGTTCATGGCAGCAAATCGAAAATAGGAAATCTTCTTGTTGGCTGGAATGAGGTAAACCAGACGATTGTAGTTGTTCCAACAGTCCCTGATCTTTCCGGATGTGGTGATCCAACCTACTACCGCCGGTCGGAAATCCTGAAAGCATACCGGAATAAGTACCCCACGGATGCCTTTATCATTTATCCCGACAGAAAGAGTTATATTGGCATCAATGCCTACGATTGGCTGGAGGATGAAAAACTCTATGTGTATGTGTCGCAGGATGAAGAACTGGCTGCTTTTACTGAATTCTTTAAGACGCATTTTGCAACGAAATGAGGTGGGAGATAATTTGGGGAGAAATTGAAGCATTCTTACTGGTTCCTGCAGTGCTATCCGTGTTCGGTCATATCTGGTTTCACCTGGTGGGGGCATTGCTGGGGGAATGGTTCATTCAGCAGTATAATGATGTAAGGTCGTCGAAACTGAAAACAGAAGAAAGCTTTCATTGATTATCCGGGAGGACATATGTATAAGATGTATTTAGTTACTTTTTTCGCCAGCACATTTCATATTTTGAGGTTTATTGCTCTGGTTTTAATTATAGCATGCTGCATTAAATATTTGAAAAGCAGATGAGATGTGTTTCAGGGAGATCTGCAAAGGGTACGGATAGCCGGGGCTTCTGCCAATAAGCAGAAGCCCGTTTTTTATATGTACGGCAATCTGGATGAAGCAATAGGATTATCGGATGTCACTTACTGAGTTTACATCCGCAGATGTGTGGAAGAAGAATCTCCTTTCGAAGGGGGAAGGAGAGACATGGTGCAGATATAGATAATACAAAAAAATATCAGAGAAAAAGGACAAAAGCAAAAGAACAAATGTTCGAATAAAATGTTGCGGTTTACAGATGAAGGCAGTATAATAAAGGAGAGTGGATTGCAATAATAGAATAAACAGAATAACAAATTTAAGAAAAGAAACAAAAAACAGGAATGGACATCCTGGGGAAAGGGAGTATAATCGTGGAACAGCGGATCTATATCGTCATAGATTTAAAGTCCTTTTACGCCTCTGTGGAATGTGTGGAACGGGGGCTGGACTCCATGACAGCCAGATTGGTGGTGGCGGACCCGGAGCGGACGGAAAAGACCATCTGCCTGTCTATTTCCCCTGCCATGAAGAAACTGGGAATCCATAACCGATGCCGCGTCTTTGAGATTCCAAAGAGTGTGGATTACATCATGGCACAGCCCCGTATGCAGCTTTATATTGATTATGCAGCCGGAATTTACGGCATATATCTGAAATATATCTCAAAGGAAGATATTCATGTGTATTCCATTGATGAGTGTTTTATGGATGTAACCAATTACCTGCCCCTTTACCATATGACGGCCAGGGAGCTGGGGCAGACCATTATGGCTGATATTTTTCGGGAATATGGTATTCGGGCCACCTGCGGGGTTGGCACCAACCTCTACCTGGCCAAGATTGCCCTGGATATAACGGCCAAGCATTCCCCGGATTTTATCGGAGAGCTGGACGAGGAAACCTTTCAAAGAACTCTCTGGGACCACAAGCCGCTGACAGATTTCTGGCGCATTGGAAGGGGTATTGCCGCAAAGCTGGAAAAGTATGGGATTCATACGGCGGGGGACATTGCCAGGACTGATGAAGACTTTTTGTATAAACTGTTTGGCGTGGATGCGGAGCTGCTGATCGACCATGCATGGGGGAGGGAGACCGCCACCATTGCGGCTATCAAGTCCTATAAGGCCAGAACAAACTGCCTCACCAGCGGACAGGTCCTGGGATGCGATTACAGCTTTGAAGATGCAAAGCTGATTGTGAAGGAAATGATGGATTTGCTGTGTCTGGAGATGGTGGAAAAGAACCTGGTGTCGGATTCAGTGACCTTACAGGTGGGCTATTCCAGGCAGCTGGCAGTTGAGTCCTCCAGAGGAACAGCGTCCCTGGACGCGGAGACAAATGCAGATATCATTCTGGTTCCCGCAGTGTCCGCCCTGTTTGAGCGTATTGCCAATCCTGATCTGGCCATACACCGGCTTAACATTTCAGTAAACCACGTGATTGAGGAGGAGTACAGGCAATACAGCATGTTTACCGATGTGCAGGAGCTGGAACGGAACCGTAAACTGCAGACAGCCATGCTGGATATAAAGAAGAAGTTTGGGAAGAATGCAATCCTTAAAGGGATAAATCTGCAGGAGGCGTCCACCATGCAGGAACGGAACCAGCAGATTGGAGGCCATAAAAGCGGGATTTATAAGGATGGCGGGAACAAAAGCAAAGAGCGCGGCAAAGAGCGTGAAGGCGCAGAACACAAAGCCGGAGGGAAGAGAGATGGCAGGTAGACCAAGGGCAAAGATGTCTGTTCAGGACAGGGCAAAACAATTCCTTCCGTTTGCAGCCCTTAAGGGACTGCCGGAAGCACTGGCGGAAAAAGAGCGGGTAGTGGTGCCCAAAATCATTCTGACAGAGGACATGTCTGAAGAACTGAACCGGAAAATGCAGCAGATTGAGCCGGGAATGATAATCGGTGTGGTTTATTTTCATAAAGACGAATACCTGAAGGTGACCGGGATGGTTGCCCGGTTCAATATCAGCAGCCGGGTCCTTCAGGTGGTAAATACGAAAATCAGCTTTGACGATGTGCTGGATATTGAATTTTGCCGGTGATTTTATTGATGCCGCAGAGCATTGCCTGGTCAATGGCTTCCTGTGCCTTATCACGGCCAATCCGGTTCCTGTCACCGGAAAAGGCCGGCAGCCGGAGGCTGCCCGGCCCAGGAACCGAGATATTCTTATTTTCTGCTTATCTGAAATCAGAACCCATCATACAGGGACACTCCACAGTCTTTCGTCGGAGAGTACTTCCACAAGGCGTTTGCAGTAAGCGTCCGCCAGGGCAATCCCCTTTTCTTTGGAGGCAGCACAGCTTTCTCCCATAATTCCGTTTTCAGTGTGGCTTTCCATGTAATGGAAGGTGGAGAGGGCGCCGCAGTCCTCGTAATCGCTGCATCCACCAGGATTCCCGCTCAGGTTAGTGTAGCTGGGATCCACCAATGATTCATCATAGGCCAGTATCAGGGAAGTCTCAACCTCTCCGGAATGAATCATATAGTTCTGTTTGTCCAGGAAAGGCGATTCATCAACCCCAGCCGTATATGGAACGTTGTATACAGGGAATCCCAGCTCCTGGTTAATATCAATTAATGCCACATCAATAGGCGCGGTATTTCCGCCGTGTCCGTTTATAATGGCAATTTTTCGGAACCCCTGAACCGCGATTGCCCTGCACTGCTCCTTTAGAACCTGTATAAAGGTTCCTGGTGTAAGACTGAGACTTCCGGAAAAATGCATGTGGTGCATGGAATTGGCAATGACAAAGGCAGGAGCAATCACAACAGGAAGCCCTTTATCCCACATCTCTTTTGCCGCGCGCTCAGCAATCCACTGGGCCAGTATGGTGTCTGTAGCCACGGGAAGATGGGGGCCGTGCTGTTCAACAGCCCCCATTGGTATCATCACCACAGCATTCTTTTCAGCAAGCTTTTTCAGCTCCGGCGCACGAAGCTGTTCCCACAATAATTGGTTTTTCATATGATTATCCTCTCTTTGCTTATAATATATTGCGTAATATATGTATTTCAATTGCTATATGTATTTCAATTGCCATATGGATTTAAAGGGGCTATGGAACTAAATTGCTACAATAAGTATTGCATGTGAAAAAAATTATGTCAACGTGAACTGTTTCACAAATATAAGAGAAAATAATGGACTTTTTTACATTGTTGTATTCATTCAAAAAAACTATAATATTCCTATATTTATAGATTTTTTATTACTTCTGGAGGAGGGTTTTCACATGCCAAGGGAAATTCAGCAACTTGTCAACAGCCCTATGTTATGGATGATTACACTTATGTCCATTGCACTGGTATTAGGTATGGCTGCCTATTTTCTGGTTAAAAGCATCAAGGTGGCTAAAAGTATTGGGGTTACAAAGGAACAAATCAGCATAACGGTTAAGACGGCAGGCATATCTGCGGTGGCTCCTTCCATAGTCATTGCAGTGGGCATGATATCCCTGCTGGTTATGGTAGGGGCGCCCACAGCCCTGCTGCGGCTTTCGGTTGTGGGAAATGTGGGGCATGAACTGCAGTCTGTGGGAATTGCGGCAGATGCGTTTGGGACAACTGCAAGCGCAGCCACATTGACGCCAGGTATATTTCAGACAACCGTATTCCTGATGGCATTCGGCTGTATCGGATATCTTGTTATCCCGGCCCTTCTCTGTACTAAGATGGATAAGGTGATCCGGAAAATCAGCGGTAAGGACGCAACCGTGGCAACTATTATTTCAACTGCAGCGATTCTGGGCTGCTACGCATATGTGGATGCCCCTTACATACTGAAAATGGATGCGTCCACAGTGGCGCTGGCGGGGGGATTCGCGGTAATGCTTCTGCTGCAGGCCATACAGAAAAGGACAAGGAAAAAATGGCTTCTGGAATGGGGACTGTTAATTTCCATGGCTGCCGGTATGTGTTTGGGATTATTCGTATAGAGCGGAGGATGGAAGGATGAAAAACGAAAAGGCGGAAAACCAAAAGATGGAGGATGTATATAATAAAGAATATCTGCCCTCAATTGTGAGGGTTGGACGGTTTGTATTATTGGCAAGCACATTATTTTTCTTTGCTCCATTTTTATATACCTGGATTGGATGGGGGGTCACGCCGGATTGGCCGGCTATCGTAAAGGGCACTTTTGCCTGGCTGCTGATTAACCTTCCGTGGTGGATATCGGAGCCGGTGGCTTATTTCCCGGTACAGGGCGTCACAGGCATGCTTCTCTGCTCACTGGCGGGAAATGCATCCAATATGCGTATGCCCTGCGCCATAACAGCCCAGAAAGCAGCCGGGGTGGACCCGGGGACCCAAAAAGGTTCGCTGATTTCCACCATTGCCATCTCCATAACATGCTTTGTCAGCATTGGTATACTGGCTGTAGCGGTCTTTGCGGGGCAGGCTGCATTAAGCCGGCTTCCGGCGTCTGTATCCAATGGACTGAGCCTTCTGCTCCCGGCGCTGTTGGGTGTATCTTTGCCCAATTTTTGTCTGGAAATGAAAAAAGCGGCGCCTTTTCCATCCTGACAGCACTTGGAGTACTGCTTCTTTATAAAAAAGGCTTTTTAAGCGCCATCCCGGCGGACGGAGGAAGTATTATTGTCATGCTTGTGCCGATATTGGGAACCATGGCCTTTGCCTATGCCACGGCGAAAAAGAAAGGAAAAGAACCGGTTATTTAATAATATAGCAATGCATATTTATTCTCATATGCATTGCTATATTTTTGTTTTGAAATATTATATAATGGAGTAAATTAGACGCTGCCCTGGGCTGCCTTTAGCACAGAAGTAAATGAAATCAAATTAATGATTTTTTCATTGGTGACAGGTTCCTTAACAAATATGATTTTTTCAATGCTTTATCCAAATAGCCAGAGTATAGGAGGTTCACCGGTGGTTTTTAGTTTAATTGCTTTAATGGCAGTTCTTCAAGTGGTGAGGAAAGATTTGCCTGGGTTTAACCTCAATACAGCATACGGGCAATGGATTGCAGGCTATGCCATCTTAAGTAATATTCCAGTATTTTCTAAAAACAGTTCAACGTTGGTTATTCATTCAATCGCATTTTCTGTGGCTTTTATATTAGGGATTATAGGAATGAAAATAAATCTTATTTAGCTGCACAACGATTGGGTTACGAACAGGAGAGGGGATTTATGGACATCAGAATTCTATTGGAAGTGTTGGATACCAGACAAAATCAGTACAAATATACCGGCCCCATGGAAGGGCAGGTATATGGGGTCCAGGTACAGAACGGCTCTTATTCTTATTTGGAGGGGATGCTGTATGTTCAGCCGTCCCTTACCCATCCCCGCCCGCCTAAAAATACCTGTGTCATTGCGGGGGAAACAGATCTTTATGAGGTGCTGCAGAAGATACTTCTGAATTATAACCGCAAGGAGTCCCTGCTCATTAAGATGCAGGACAAGTTAACCGCATTCCGCTCATCGGAGACAGACATGATTTCGGGGGTCATGGATAATCCGTGTATCCTGCTGCGGGAGGATTATAAACCGCTGGTATGGAATGGGTTTGATGGGGAAGATGAATTTTTGTGGATTGCCAGCATTGATTTTAAGGCAGTGTCTAAAAAGGGACAGCATTTGAATATATGTTATCAGGAGTGTTCCGATGAAATCCCGTATCCATTGATGATTGTCCATTATACCAATCCCAGAGGGAAAAAGCGGTATTGTGTGCTGGCCGAAAGGAATACCAGGTTTGACCGGGTGACGGATCCCATTTTTCTAAAGAAAATCTGTAATATCCTGCAGTGCTATACATTTACCAACAATGGCATCGTACAGCCAATCTCACGGCTGGACGAGCTGTTGGAGGGGATGATCCGAAGAATTCCCGCCCAGCCGGAACTGATGCTCAATGAGCTGTTAAAAGCAGGATGGGTGGAAAAGGAAAAATATTATGTGCTGCTGATTGATGTGAGCCTGGGCAAGACAAAGGTCAACGACGTGGGGGAACTGTCAAAGAGACTGAACGCCAGGGTGTTCAGCCACGAAAATTACTACGTGTGTCTGCTGACAGGCACTTGTGCGGAGGAGTATGATTCCAGGACCCAGCTGGGAATAGAGGATTTCCTGGTGGAACGGAATTTTTATGCGGGGTTGAGCTACGGATTTTTTAATATTGTGAATATTTCCATTGGATATAAGCAGTCGGTGGAGGCAATCAGGGTGCTGTTTAACACGTTAAACGGAGTACATTATTACGCGTTTGCGGACAGCATTGTGACGTATCTTGTGAAAACCAGTGTGAACTGCGGAGAATTTACCATGGAAAGCCTGTGCCATCCCAGCGTGTATAAGATTTTTGAGTATGATAAGAAGTATGGGAGTGATTACATGAACTTCCTGCGAATCTATATCTATTCCGGTGGAAGTGTGAAAAGAACGGCAGAGGCGCTCTTTATGCATAAGAATACGGTTTACCAGAAGATTGAAAAATTAAAGGAATTTTTCCACGTGGATGTCAACGATTTGTATGCCTATGTTAAATTATACGTCTCCCTGGTCATCCTCGAACAGATGCCCATATATGATTCAAACGACTTCCTGAAGTGGATGTAAAAAAGACTTTTTTTGGGCTTTTTAAATGTATTTTTTTCCATATATACAAAAACATAATAATTGTAAAATATCTATAGATAAATTCGATAGCACAATTTGTCTATAGATATTTTTTTTCATGGAAAGGAGGTTGACTATGGGACCGTTGGGACTGCCCTGGGGGACGTTTCTTATGTTTGCATCTGCTGTAATCGGATGTCCTCTCATAACTGAATTGATTCTCCGCTCTAAATGGTGGAAGAAGAAATCAGATTACTACTGGTCATTTAACCAGACAGATGATGAGGAGGAATGACCAAAAAGAGAACATGACATTGTTTTTGGAGAGGAGGATTTCATGAAAATAGGTTGGCTTCAGATTATCATGGCCGTCATATATATGGGGATATTAATTGGCGTCGGTCTTTATATGAGCCGGAAAGTAAAATCATCAGATGATTTCTGGATTGGGGGAAGACAGGTAGGGCCTGTGGCGACAGCTCTTTCTTACGGGGCTGCCTATGTCAGCACGGTCGCAATCATCGGGGACCCGCCCATGTATTATAACTACGGCCTTGGATATGCTGCGTTTGAGATTATGATAAGCGTTTTTTTCTGCTGTATCCTGATCTTTATTGTGTTTGCACCGAAGATGCGGGCGCTTTCAGAGAGATTAAATGTCGTGTCCCTCTCAGGTTTCCTGGCTATCCGGTATAAGTCCAACCAGTTCAGGCTGCTGTGCGGAACCCTTGTGTCGGTTATGATGGTGCCGTATGCAATCTCAGCCATGAAGGGCATTGCAGACGCCATGCATGCCATTGTGGGGATTCCTTATGCCATGGGAGTGGTGGTCATTGCCGTGGTATCCTTCTGCTACCTGGTAACCGCCGGATACTGGGGTGTTTCCACCACGGATATCATTCAGGGAATCACCATTGCAGTATCCTGCCTTCTGGTGGCGGTAATCGTCATCACAAAAAGCGGCGGGGTGACAGCGGCTGTGACGTACATGGGTTCGGTATCCCCCTCGCATATACAGCCGTCTTCAGGACTGACATTCGCGCAGCTGTTCAGCTGGGCAGGAGTTTGGGCGCTGATTGCGTTTGGACAGCCCCAGCTTGTGACAAAGTTCATGGGGCTGAGGGATTCCAGAACCGTGGGAACCGTGATAAGGGTTGCGGTTGTATGGGAAATTATATTCATGGTTTCCATTGCCATGATTGGCGCCGCGGCATTTAAGCTTTTTAGGGCAGTGCCCTTTGACAATGTGGACGCCATTGTTCCCACCCTGGTGGCAGAACATACCAATGCAGTTGTGTCAGGGATATTTCTCTGCGGGATACTGGCCGCCGGTCTTTCCACCACAGTGGCCCTGGTACTGACATCTTCCGGCGCAGTGACCAAGGATATTTACGAAGATTATTACTGCGCCAGGAGCAATGCAAAGCAGGATTCCGGTAAATCCGTCAGAATATCCAGGATTGCCACGGGCATCATTCTTGTGGTGGTGGTAATCGGCTCCATTTATCCGCCTGATTTTATCTGGTCACTGTCAACCATGTCTGCAGGCGTTATGGGAGCCGCCTTTACGGCTCCGCTGGTTTTGGGGCTCTACTGGAAAAGGGCAACAAGACAGGGATGCATGGCGGGTATTATCGGAGGGTCTGCTGTCTCTATTATCTGGTATTTTGCAGGACTTACCAGCGTGGTGCATTCCTTTGTCCCGGGTACGGCGGTGTCGTTCCTGCTTATGGTACTGGTCTCCCTCTGTACGCCAAGGATGGAGGAGGAACATCTGGATGTGTTCTTTGAGCCGGGGTGCAGTAAAAATAAAATTCAGGCGGCAATTGCTGCCGGCAGCAAATAATCAATGAAGCAAAGATAAGAGAGGTGCAATATTGTGAAAAAACTGGAAATTGGAAATTTTCTCGTCAGGGATATTGTCTTTGGAGAAAAGACAGCTTATGAAGGCGGGATCCTCACTGTGAACAGGGAGGAGGCAACAAAGGCCATCAACCCTCTGGGGAAGCTTAAAAACATTGAACTTCACATCGTCCATCCCGGAGACAGTGTGAGAATCTGCCCTGTGAAGGGTGCGGTGGAGCCGAGATTCAGGCCGGACGGAAGGGCCCTTTTTCCCGGATATACGGGACCTGTCACAAGCTGCGGGGAGGGGACGCTTCATGCCATGAAGGGAATTGCCGTGCTGGTCTGCGGCCGTTACAGCAGCATGGGGGACGGCATACTGGACATGAGCGGTCCCGGAGCAGATTACAGCTATCATTCCACCACCACAAACCTTGTGATTTTTGCGGAAAGGACGAATGAGAAGGAACTGGATTATACGCTGAGAGAGGAGGACGAGTTCCGCATATCTGCCCATTATATGGCAGAGTATCTGGGAAAGACGCTGGCCGGCAGGGAACCGGACCGGTGGGAGTGCTATGACCTGGATGAAGGCTCACAGCAGGCGCAGGAAAAGAAGCTTCCCAGGGTGGGTTACGTGATGACGGTAATCAGCCAGCTGGCAAAGGGCATCAATGATTTGTTTCTGGGCCGGGACTGCAATAATATGATGCCGCTGCTGGTCCATCCCCAGGAGATTCTGGACGGATTCCTGCTGGGAGGCATGGGGCTGGCCGGGCAGGCCCTTACCACATATGATGCCCAGAACCATCCCATGATTAAGCGGCTCTGCCAGGAACATGGAAAGACCATTGATTTTGCGGGGGTTATCCTGTCACCTGCCGATGTGTCGGACAGCATGAAACTGCGCAATGCCATCAGCGCTACACAGATAGCGGAATGCCTGAAATTAGACGGAGCCTTTGTGCAGGAGTGGGGCGGCGGAAGCAATGTTGATGTGGATACCTTTTATCTGTTAAGCCATCTGGAGGACAAAGGCATTAAAACCGTGGGAATCATGGATGAGCATATCGGGAAGGTGTATACAGACCCAAAAGCCGACGCAATCGTGTCCGTGGGGGAGACCTCAACCATCATTGAGCTACCGCCCATGGATAAGGTTATAGGTGACGATGAGTCCCTGGTCAGGGATTATTACTACGGCGCCTGGTCCACCCATACAACCCTGGGGCCGAGCCTGAGACCGGACCATTCCGTCATTATCAATACATATGCGCTGGCATGCGGCGGCAATCCGGCGGCACAGCTGAAACGGGCTGTAAAAGAATATTAAGGAGGGACTAGCAGTGAAACGAATAGTCATGTATATAAACCAGTTTTTCGGCGGCATAGGAGGCGAGGACAAGGCCGGCTATGAGCCTTCCGTTGAGGAGGGACCGGTGGGTCCGGGAAATGTGATTTTGTCCTGTTTAAAGGATGCAGAGATAACACACACCATCATATGCGGCGATAACTTCATGACCGGCCACAGAGACGAGGCAATTGAAAGAATGGATCAGTTTCTGGAGGGAATCGAATTTGACCTGTTCCTGGCCGGACCCGCGTTCCAGTCAGGGCGCTACGGTATGAGCTGCGGTGAAATCTGCAAATACATAACGGAAAAATATCATGTGACAGCCATTACCAGCATGAATGAGGAAAATCCAGGCGTGGCCGCCTATGCAAAAACACCGGATGTCTATATCATGCGCGGCAGCAAAAGCGCGGTCAGAATGCGTCAGGACGCGTCGGCAATGGCAGGATTGGCAGCCAAGGTGCTGTCAGGAGAAGAAATCCTTTGGGCTGAGGCGGAAGGCTATTTTCCCCACGGCGTAAGGGTCAGCGTCAAGAGCGAGGAGGCGCCCGCTGACAGGGCGGTAAGGATGATGCTGTCAAAACTACAGGGCCAGCCTTTTAAGACAGAGTTTCCCATTGAACAGGAGGACACGGTTGTTCCGGCAGCCCCTGTGGATGCAGGAAGAGCAAAAATCGCAGTCATCACCACGGGAAGCCTGGTGCCTGTAGGAAATCCGGACAGGATTCCTTCCGGTTCAGCCTCTGTCTGGAAGCGGTATGACATCAGGAGATTGGAAGCATTTAAGAAAAATGAGTTCTACAGTGTCCACGGCGGCTTCAGCACAAATAACGTAAATGAAGATCCGGAGGTACTGGTACCACTTACGGCATTAAAAGAAGCGGAGAGGGAGGGGAAAATCGGAAAGCTGGATGATTACTACTACGTGACAACCGGCAATCTTACGATTTTAAAGGAGGCCAGGAAAATGGGCCGTGAAATCGTGGAGCAGCTTAAAATGGACGGCATCCAGGCAGCTATCCTGGTTGCCACATGAGGAAGCTGTACGCGTTGCGGTGCAACGATGGTTAATGAAATGGAGAAGTCCGGCATACCAACAGCACTTATCACCAACATGACGGCTGTGGCAAGGAGCATTGGAAGCCCCAGAGTTATTCCGGGAATCGCGATTAATAATCCATGCAGTGATATTGACCTGCCTATGGAGGAACAGCTTAAAATGCGCAGAAATTATATTGACAGGGCGCTGAAGGCGGTATCTGCGGAGGTTTCGGGCCAGGAGTTTTTCTAAAGCCCATCCGTAAACTCCTTTAAAAATTAAAAAAGGTTTTCCGGGCAGATTCATTGAAAAACATCCCAGGATTAAGAAAGGAGCGTCAGGCGGCGCTCTTTTTTTAGCGCTTGTCTTTAACGCTGATTTTTGGAATTGGCTTTTGGGCAAAGGGGGCGGGACGTCACAGGGGAGGGGCAAATGTCACAGATTTCCGCTTGACGAAATCATGTTCCCTTGCTATGATAATACTAACAAGTGTTATATTGCTTGTAGAACAAATATAACTTTCCTTGTTACACAAAACGAAAGATGGTGGTTTTATGTTCTTGAAGATTGATTTCAACAGTGATGAAGCAATCTATATACAGCTGCGCAACCAGATTATCATGGGGATTGCCACGGACATGATACGGGAGGGGGACACTCTGCCCTCTGTCCGTCAAATGGCTGATTATATCGGCATCAACATGCATACAGTTAATAAGGCATATTCTGTGCTTCGCCAGGAAGGGTTTGTAAAGCTGGATCGGCGCAAGGGCGCTGTAGTCAGCCTGGACGTGGATAAGATTCAGGCCATTGACGACATGCGGGGAGACCTGGATGTGGTACTGGCCTGGGGTATCTGTAAGAATATAAGCCGTGATGAAATCCATCATCTGGTGGATGAGATTTATGATAAATACACCCGCGGGTGTATGGGGACAAATGACGGCCAGGGGACCGGGGAAGGTTAGAAACTGCCGGAACATGAGCGGCGGCTGTCCGCCTGTATATTCAGACATGTTCTGTAATAAGGCCAGAACCGTGATGTGCAGAAAGCACGGGTACGTTTCTGGATGTCAATGGAGGATTCGTATGTTATGTGAAAGATGTAAAATCCGGGAAGCGACGATCAAATACACTGAGATAATCAATGGCGTAAAAACGGAACATAACCTTTGCTCTCACTGTGCGAAGGAGATGGATTTCGGCCAGTACTCCGCCCTCCTGGATGGGGAGTTTCCACTGGGGAAGCTTCTTTCCGGCCTTCTGGGTCTGGAGGATGACGAGGAGGAGACCGATGTGAGGGGAAATGTAGTCTGCCCCACCTGCGGCACCAGCTTCGAGGATTTTGTGGAGAACAGCCGGTTCGGATGCGCTGACTGTTATGGCGTATTTGATTTGTTTATCAAAGATAAGATGAAGCAGCTTCAGGGAAGCGAGAGCCATAAGGGCAAGCATCCCAAATACAGAAGTACATTTGAAAAGGAGCACCCGGAGGCCTCAGGGGGCTCTGGGGAGGAAACAAAAGAGAACACAGACTGTCTGGCAGAGGCCGGTTCCCAGGATTCCCAGACCGCTGTGGTCAGAAAGCAGATTAGGGAGTTAGACTCCAAGCTAAAGGAGGCAGTGCGCCAGGAGGATTATGAACTGGCGGCCAGTTACCGGGACCAGATTAAAGAACTGAAAAAGGAGGCTGGAATCCATGAGTAAATGGTTTGAGGAAATAGACAGCAAAAACTCCAACGTGATATACAGCCGCGTCCGTCTGGCCAGGAACTGGGATGAATATGTGTTTCCCTCCAGGATGACCGCTGCCCAGTGCGGCGAGATGGTGGAACGCCTTAGGGAGGGACTTAAAGGACTTAAGGACCAGGATGGCCGGGATTTAAGCTACAGCCAGCTGGACCAGATGCAGGAGCTGGAGAAGATGGCTCTCAGGGAGCGCAGAATCCTTAACATGGCCTGTGTCAGCAGGAAGGAGCCGTCTGGACTGCTGCTGTCAGCTGATGAGTCGGGCAGTATTGTCCTGGGCGGAGATGATCACATCCGCATGCAGATACTGTCCCCCGGACTCAAACTGGATGAGCTGTGGCAGAAGGCGGATGTTCTGGATGATTATGTTAATGAACGGTTTTCCTATGCTTTTGACGAAAAGTACGGGTATCTTACCTCCTTCCCAACCAATGTGGGTACAGGACTGCGTGCCTGCGCGGTGCTTCACCTGCCCACCCTATCCCAGGTGCGCAAGTTCCAGAGTATTGTGGCGGATATGAGCCGGTTCGGGACTGCTATCCGCGGCCTGTACGGAGAAGGAAGCGACAACTATGGAAGCCTTTATGAGGTATCCAACCAGCGGACCCTGGGACAGTCCGAAAAGGAGATCGTGGAATTGGTTACAAAGGCAGCGGCCCAGCTCAACAACCAGGAAATGCGGGTCAGGAGCGCCACCCTTAATACCCAGCGCCTGGAGCGGGAGGATGAGGCATATAAGTCCTACGGTGTCTTAAAGTACGCCAGGAAGATAACGGAGAAGGATGCCAGGATATTCATTTCCCAGCTCATGGCAGGGGAAGAGGATGGACTGATGAAATTTAATGAGGAATGCTCCCTTTACAGCCTGATTATAGGAATTAAGCCGGCCAACTTAAATCTTTGGGCCAAACGGCCTTTGGATAAGGATGAGCTGGACGCTGTGAGGGCAGCTTATATAAGGCAGAACCTGCCTGAGATAATCTAGCTCAGCCATGGGCAGAGCCGGATTTAACACACTTGCAAGGAGGACATGACATTATGATGGAACGATATACACCGCAGGCCCAGGAAGCGCTTGGGCTGGCAGTGGGTGTGGCGGAGACACTGAACCATGGTTACGTGGGAACAGAGCATCTGCTCATTGGCCTGCTGCAGGAAGGGACCGGAGTGGCGGCCAAGGTACTGGAGGAAAACGGGGTGGAGGAAGACCGCGTCATTGAACTGGTTAGCCAGCTCATTGCCCCCAACCCAACGGTACAGACCGCGGACAGGACGGCCTATACCCCCAGGGCCCGCCGGGTAATAGAGAACAGCTACAGGGAGGCTGTCCGTTTTAAGGCAGCCCAGATAGGAACAGAGCACATTCTGATTGCCATGCTGAGGGAAGGGGACTGCGTGGCCAGCCGTCTTCTCAACACCATCGGGGTCAATATACAGAAGCTCTACATCGACCTGCTGGCAGCCATGGGTGAGGACGCTCCTGCCGCCAAGGATGACCTTCAGGGAGCCAGGGCCGGAAAGCGGGGCAATGCCACACCTACCCTGGACAGCTACAGCAGGAACCTGACCCAGCTGGCCACAGCGGGAAAACTGGACCCTGTCATAGGAAGAGAGCAGGAGATCCAGCGCGTGATACAGATACTGAGCCGCCGCACTAAGAACAATCCGTGTCTGATTGGCGAACCCGGCGTGGGCAAAACAGCCGTGGTAGAGGGACTGGCCCAGATGATTGCGTCCGGCAATGTGCCTGAAACCATAGCAGACAAAAGGGTAGTGACTTTGGACCTGTCCGGTATGGTGGCAGGATCCAAATACAGGGGAGAATTCGAGGAGCGTATTAAAAAAGTCATCTCCGAAGTGGTGGAATCCGGCGATGTGCTTCTGTTTATTGATGAAATACACACCATCATCGGAGCAGGCGGGGCCGAGGGTGCACTGGATGCATCCAATATATTAAAACCGTCCCTGGCCAGAGGTGAGATTCAGCTCATTGGAGCCACTACCATCAATGAGTACCGCAAGTATATAGAGAAGGATTCTGCCCTGGAACGCCGTTTCCAGCCGGTAACCGTGGATGAGCCTACAGAGGATGAGTCCGTAGCCATACTTAAGGGGCTCAGAAGCCGTTATGAGGAGCATCACAAAGTAGAGATAACAGACCATGCACTGGAGGCAGCGGTGAAGCTGTCCAGCCGTTATATTAACGACAGGTTCCTGCCGGATAAGGCTATCGACCTCATTGACGAGGCCGCTTCCAAGGTACGTCTCCAGAACTACACGAAGCCAGCTAAGATTAAGGATTACGAGGCTGAGATTGATGGTCTGGAGGAAGCCAAGGAGGAGGCCATCAAGAGGGAAGCCTACGAGAAGGCCGGAGAGATAAAGAAGAAACAGGAAAAGATACGGGAAAAAATAGCCCAGACCATGGAAAAGTGGCAGAAGGACAAGGAGAGCAAAAAGCTTATTGTCAGCGACAATGAAATCGCGGACGTGGTGTCCGGCTGGACCAGGATTCCGGTCAGGAAGCTGGCTGAGGAGGAATCAGAGCGTCTGAGGAACCTGGAAGGCATCCTGCACCAGAGGGTGGTGGGACAGGAGGAGGCGGTAACAGCCATTTCAAAGGCCATCCGCAGAGGCAGGGTGGGCCTTAAGGACCCCAAACGCCCCATTGGCTCCTTCCTGTTCCTGGGCCCCACAGGCGTGGGAAAGACGGAGCTGTCCAAGGCATTGTCAGAGGCCATGTTCGGTACGGAAAATGCCCTGATTCGCGTGGATATGTCCGAATATATGGAGAAGCACAGCGTGTCCAAGATGATAGGCTCACCGCCAGGATATGTGGGATATGACGAGGGCGGTCAGCTCAGCGAAAAAGTCCGCCGCAATCCCTACTGTGTCATCCTTTTTGACGAGATAGAAAAGGCCCATCCGGATGTGTTCAACATTTTGCTGCAGGTTTTGGACGACGGTCATATCACAGATGCCCAGGGACGCAAGATAGACTTTAAGAATACCATTATCATCATGACTTCCAATGCAGGGGCGGAGAATATTATTTCACCCAAACGCCTGGGATTCGGCATGGTAAGCGATGCCAAGGCAGATTATAATTTCATGAAGGACCGTGTTATGGATGAGGTGAAACGCCTCTTTAAGCCTGAGTTCCTAAACCGTATTGACGAGATTATCGTGTTCCATCAGCTGACAAGGGAGCATATAAAGGGAATCGCGGATATCATGCTGGGCACCATCGGCAAACGCTGCAAGGAACAGCTGGGCATAGGGCTGGAGGTAACGGACAGCGCCAGAGAGCACCTGATTGATAAGGGATATGACGATAAATACGGGGCAAGGCCTCTGAGGCGCACCATCCAGAACCTGGTGGAGGACCGGATGGCTGAGGAGATGCTGGATGGCCGCATCAAAGCCGGATCCCTGGTGGAAGTGGGATTTGACGGGGAAAAGCTTACCTTTAGCGTGAAAGCAAAGACAGCCAGGCCAAAGTCGGCCGCCAAACCAGCCGACAAATCAGCCGCCAAAACAGCCTCAGCCGGGGAAGGTTCTGAGGATAAGAGCAAGGCGGCGGGGAGCAAAAGCAGGGCCGGACGCGCCTCCGGTAAGAAGAAGGAGACCCCGGCACCCAAGGCTTAACAGCATCTGTAGCAGTTTATACAAATTAAGAATATTTTCACTAGTTATTTTTCGGTAATTGTTGTATAATTTTTATGAAGAGGTTATACTTAAGCACAATTAGCAGGAGGATAAGAAGATGCCGGTCATTGAAGAGTTAATCTGCATAGAGCAGGATGGCACCATTAGTTTTGGCAATTACAAGTTAGGACAGAAGGCTAAGAAGTCCGATTTCGAATATCAGGGAGACATGTACAAGGTCAAGACCTACAACGAGATTACCAAACTGGAGCGCAATGACATGTTTGTTTATGAATCTGTACCCGGAACAGCTGCAGAGCATTTCAAGGTTACGGATGAGGACGTGGAATTCGCGGTGGAAGGCAGCAGGGATGCACAGATTACCATACAGCTTGAGAACGATACGGATTACGAGGTTTACGTTGACGGTGCAGCCGTAGGCAGCATGAAAACAAACATGAGCGGCAAGCTCAGCGTAAGCGTGGAACTGGAAGAAGGGGTATCGGTTCAGGTTAAGGCTGTAAAGAGAGCATAAAACTTAAGTATCATACAGGCTGGAAGCGATTCCAGCCTTTTTCTGTCAGTTTTTTAAATATTGATTCATAAATATGAGGAGGCTATCATGGCAAAAGCGAGAACCACCGCATTTTTCTGTAAGGAATGCGGATATGAATCATCCAAATGGATGGGGCAGTGTCCTGCCTGCAAGGCCTGGAATTCCATGGTGGAGGAACCGGTATCAAAACCGTCAGGCAGCCAGGGCGGGTTAGGGCGCCTGGCTTCGGGGAGCCAGAAATCCCCGGTTCCGGCAGCCAGACCCTCTCTTCTGTCAGAGATTGACATAGAGGAGCAGGACCGTATATCCACTGGTTTTGGAGAACTGGACCGGGTGCTGGGAGACGGAATCGTGGCCGGCTCCCTGGTGCTGGTGGGGGGAGACCCGGGTATCGGAAAATCCACCCTTCTTCTTCAGGTATGCCGGAATCTGGCGGGCGCAGGCCAGCGGGTTCTGTACATATCAGGGGAGGAATCCTTAAAACAGATTAAGATGAGGGCAAACCGCATCGGTCCTGTGACCGGAGAGCTGAAATTCCTGTGTGAGACAAGCCTGGAGCATATTGAGAGGGCCATTGACACTGAGAATCCCCAGATTGCAGTCATTGACTCCATACAGACCATGTACAGGGAGGAGATATCCTCTGCTCCCGGAAGCGTCAGCCAGGTAAGGGAGTCCACAGGAATCCTGATGCAGATAGCAAAGAGCCGGGGAATCGCCATTTTTGTGGTGGGGCATGTGACAAAGGAAGGCGTGGTGGCAGGCCCCAGGGTACTGGAACATATGGTGGATACGGTACTCTATTTTGAGGGAGACAGGAATGCGTCCTACCGCATTCTGCGCAGTGTGAAAAACCGGTTTGGATCTACCAATGAGATAGGTGTATTTGAGATGCAGGAACAGGGGCTGGCAGAGGTGGAGAATCCCTCTGAATACATGCTGGACGGCCGGCCGGAGGAAGCCTCGGGCGCAGTGGTATCCTGTTCCTTTGAGGGCACCAGGCCCATCCTTTTAGAGGTACAGGCCCTGGTGAC
>ERZ827490.2148-NODE-2148-length-22266-cov-7.686552_pt1 | contig 22266 bp, 24 predicted proteins | sample MGYA00519770_ERZ827490 | MGnify/ENA primary metagenome ERZ827490 (study PRJEB31778, sample SAMEA3449324) | human gut metagenome | biome: human gut; feature: human-associated habitat; material: faeces | place: United Kingdom | collected 2010/2012 ...
CTCAGGCTGCCAGTGTGGAATTTTGCCGCTTGCGGCAAAATTATGCGCGCAGCAGGCTGCAAGCCTTTTGGCAGAAAAAACGAAGTTTTTTCGCCAGGTCTAAAAAAGGGGGAGGCGCATAGCGTCTCCCCTTTTTTCGGTCATCGGATTAGTCCTCGTCGTTGTAGTCATCCTCAGCCCGGGCCAAATCGCTGAGGTCAAACTCCAGCTTTTCGCCGCAGTTGGGGCAGCGGATCTCGCCACTGTCCAGGGTATCCTCGTCAAAGACGATCTCCTCCTGGCAGACCGGGCAGGTGGTCTCAAAGTATTCGGCGTCGTCATCCAGTTCCTCGTCGTCATCGTCCATCTCGTAAAGAGCTTCCTCCACCTCGGACAAATCATCGCTGACGGCGTCCAGGCCGTCCTCCAGATCCACCAGGTTGTCATCGATGTCCTCAAAGCGGATGCTCATCTCGTCCAGCACATCAATGATGGCGGCGATGAGCTTTCCCTCCTTGGTTTCCGTGTCCAGCGCCAGGCCCTCGGCCAAGCCCTTGAGATACGCGACCTTCTCAGAAATTTCCATATTACGCTCCTTTCCGAATCGCTGTGAATTCTTGCTTACTTTGCCCGGGACAGGTACTCACCGGTACGGGTGTCGATGGTGATCTTGTCGCCGATGTTGATAAACAGAGGCACCTTCACCTCAGCGCCGGTCTCCACGGTGGCGGGCTTTAGGGTGTTGGTGGCGGTGTTTCCGGCCAGGCCCGGCTCGGTTTCAGTGACCTCCAGGTCCATGAAGTTGGGGCACTCCAGGCCGAAGACGTTGCCCTTGTAGCTAAGGACCTTGCACACGGTGTTCTCCGTGATGAAGCGGAAGGCGTCGCCCAGCAGGTCCTTGCCCAGGGGAATCATGTCATAGGTCTCCTGGTCCATGAAATAATACAGGTCGCCATCGTTATAGCTGTAAGCCATGTCCTTGCGCTCCACGAAAGCTTCCTCAAATTTTGCGGTGGGGTTGAAGGAAGTCTCAGTGACGGCGCCGGTGACGATGTTCTTCATCTTAGTGCGGACGAAAGCAGCACCCTTGCCGGGCTTCACATGCTGGAATTCCACCACCTGCATGATCTTGCCGTCCATCTCGAAAGTCTTACCGTTTCTGAAATCACCTGCGGTAATAGTTGCCATAATATGTTTCCTCCTATGTATGAGGAAATTTCTCTTTCATTTCCTCGGAATTATAATATGCGCCAAACAGGCCGTGTATATTCTATATGAAAACCCGGCATTTGGCAAGTGTTTTGTTACATTTTTCCGGTCTTTTCCCGAAAAAGTACGCTCACAGGCACAAAAGCTCCTTGCCGGCCTCTGTCAGATCCCGGCATCCGCCCTCCTCCAGCACCAGCACATCCTCGATGCGCACGCCAAAGCGCCCGGGCAGATAGATCCCCGGCTCGGCGGAGATGACACTGCCCACAGGCAGGGGCTTGTCATTTCCCGGGGTAGCGTTGGGGCTTTCGTGGATCTCCGCCCCCACGCCGTGGCCGAAGGCATGGCCGAAGTATTCACCGTATCCCGCCCGCCGGATGACTTCTCGGGCAGCGCCGTCGATCTGCGCGCCGGTGGCTCCGGCCCTGGCCGCGGCAATGCCCGTCAACTGGGCCCGGAGAACCGTCTCATACACCCGCTTCATCTCCTCCGTAGGCCGGCCCACACACACGGTGCGGGTCATATCGGAGCAGTAGCCCTTATACACGCAGCCAAAGTCCATGGTCACGAACTCCCCGGTCTGTATCTTTCGCTCCGTGGGCACTGCGTGGGGCATAGACCCGTTTGGCCCGCTGGCCACAATTGGGTCAAAGGACATCCTCTCCGCCCCGAAATGCAGCATCAGATACTGCAGCCTGGCGGCGATCTCCTTTTCCGTCACGCCGGGGCGTATCTCCGCAAGGATCTGTCCAAGGGCCTTTTCCGCGATGCGCTGGGCCTGCTCCATCCGCTCCAGCTCCTCCGGATCCTTCTGTGCCCGCAGCTCCCGCAGGAAGGCCGAGGCCGGCACCAGCTCCGCCTGCAGCTTTTCGCTGTAGAGCCGGTGCTCCGCCACGGTCATGGTCTCGTCCTCAAAGCCGATGCGCCGGGCCCCGGTGAGAGCCAATGCCTCCCCCAGCCAGGCAACGTAACCCTTTTCCCGATCCGCCAGCCCGATGGCGGCATTCTCCACGGTATTTTCCGCCGCCTCAATATAGCGGCTGTCGGTGAAATAGAAATTTCCCTCAGTGGTCACCAGGGCCACGCCGTCTGTGCCGGTGGTGGCAAAGCCGCTGGCATAAAATCGGTTATACTCGCCGGTGAGCAGCACACCGTCCAGGCCCGCCGCCGGCAAAGCCAACGCGATTTTGTCAAAATGATTCATGCTTCCGCTTCCTTTCTACTCCGACACAGGGCCTTAAAGGGCCGCTGCAGGCCATGGAGTACATGGTTCCACGCCCCCCTGGGCCCGCCTGCCGGCTCCACCATTACGGCCCATACGCCACTGCGATTGGCCCCCAAAACGTCGGTGAGGAGCTTGTCGCCCAGCATGGCCGTCTCCCCCGGTGTAACTCCGGCTTTTTCCATGGCCTGCCGGTAGCCCCGAGGCGATGGCTTTCCCGCATGGCCCACATAGTCGATGCCCAAATCCCGGCAAAACCGCTCCACCCGTGCAGGACTGCGGTTGTTGGACAGGATCATCACCCGGATGCCCGCCCGCTGCATTTCCGCCAGCCATGCTCTGAGCCGGTCATCCGGACGGGGCACATACTTGGGTGCCAGGGTATAGTCCAGATCGCACAGCAGCAGGCAGATCCCCCGCTCTGTCAGCATCTGCGGCGTCAAGTCCCCATAGTCCGTCAGCAGCAGATCCGGGATCAGAGAAAAGGACATAACCCATCGGCTCCTCTCATACAATGAATTGATATTAATTTTAGCATTTTCCGCAAGGTAATGCAAGGGGGTGGACACTTATGGAACTGTATTTGGCCACAGACAGCGGGCGGCTGCAGCAGGCCATGGCCTGCACTGCGCAGCTGGCCCATATGAGCTACCGCATTGGCCCCGACGGGACGCTTCTGGCCTCCCCCCTGCCGGATACACTCCGGGGCGGCCTGCTGATGCTGTCCGATGAGGGAGGAACCTATCCGGACGCGCCGGAGGGCCTGTGCCGCCAGCTGGTGCAGGAATGTCTGCGTCGGCGGTACGCCGGCGTAGTCCTGGATGCCATGCCGCCGGAGGGCTTCTGCCGGACATTGGATGAGCTGCTGGCCCGACAGGAGCGGCAGCTGTATCTGCCGGAGGCTGCAGCAGGCTATGCTCCCCACGGCACGGCGCTCCTCTGCACCGCCCTTGCCTCCGGCAGCCTGGAGGATCGGCTGGCCGCAGCCGCCGAAAAATGGGGGCCGGAGCGCCTGGCCCTGGATCTGCAGCGGATGATGCTTGACTATCCCCTCTCCGCCGGAGGAGAGGCCGCCGCCCTGACGCCGCCCCGGCTGCATGCTCTGGCGGAGGGCCGGGCCACCTACTTCAGCCGTCCCCTCTGCGCCCGTTACTTTACCTATCGCACGGACAGCGGCTCCCGGTTTGTCCTCTTTGACGATGTGCAAACCCTCCGCATGAAGATGGACATGGCGGAGAAGCTGGGCATCCGCCAGGGATTTTTCATGCTCCCGGAGGTAGAGGACCTGGCCCAAAGCCTTCTTGGTCCATAAGCTCCCTTACATGCAAAAAGCAGCATCGGCCCTCGCTACTGCAGGGCAATGCGTCGAAAAAGCCATGGTTTTCTCAACAAAGGACGGTTGTCTGCCGGGCGTATTAATTCCACGATTTCTCGCCTGACAGGTTTTTTCTCTCATGTCATGTGCATATGGCATGTAAAAACAGCCTGTCGGCTTTGCCGCCTGCAGGCGGCAAACTCTGTGAGGGCTTTTTGACACGACTAAAGAAAACATGGTCCCGCAAAAGCGGAACCATGTTTTTAAATCGTTTTTGCCGAGAACAAAATCAATAGTATCTCTTGTTTCTGTTCTTGCGGGCAGCCTCGGACTTTTTGCGGCGCTTAACGCTGGGGCTCTCATAGCACTCGCGCTTACGCACCTCTGCCAGGACGCCGGCCTTTGCGCAGCTTCTCTTGAAACGCTTCAGGGCACTGTCCAGGCTCTCGCCTTCCTTGACATGTACTTCGGACATCTATTTTCCCTCCCTCCGATGCACCCGGCTTCATCCAGGGTGCTCTTTAAGAGCCATTAACATGACTAACGGCTGTATTATACCCATAATGAACAGGCTTGTCAAGGTTTTTCTGCACAAAAGGCGAAATTATGCGAAAAGTGGAGGGTAGCGCTAAAAAGGGACGGCCTAGACCGTCCCTTTTTAGGTCTTTCTTATTTCGTAGGCTTGACGATAAGGTTCACCAGCTTGTTTTTCACCAGAATGGTCTTCACAACGCTCATGTCCTCAGTGGCCTTTTTCACCTTGTCCAGCGCCATGGCAGCGGCGACTACCGCAGCCTCCTCGGAATCCGTGGGGACTACCACGGTGCCCTTGAGCTTGCCGTTTACCTGCACGGCCATCTCGGCGGTGGCGTCGATGGTCTTGCTCTCATCGTAGTCAGGCCAAGGCATCTGCATACACATCTTGCCGTATTTGGCAGCGTAGCCCATGAGCTCCCACATCTCCTCCACCATATGGGGGGCGAAGGGGCTCAGCAGCTTCAGCAGCGCCTCCAGGTCGCCCTTGGAAAGACCCTTGGCATAGAAATCGTTGACCAGGGCCATGAGGGCGGCGATGGCGGTGTTCATCTTCAGCTCGTCAATATCGCCCGTGACCTTCTTGATAGTCTTATGGACGGCGGCCATGTTCTGCTGAGAAATCTCAGGATCGTCCGTGACCCTATCCATCAGATTCCAGCAGCGATCCAAAAAGCGCTTGCTGCCCTTAACAGCCTCATCGGACCAGGAGGCGGTCTTTTCAAAGTCACCGATGAACATGATATAAAGCCGCATGGTATCCGCGCCGTAGGCCTTAATAACATCATCGGGATTGACCACATTGCCCAGTGACTTGGACATCTTCACCGCCGGACGCTCGGCCTGGGCGCCGTATTTCTCCCGCAGGGCCTGCTTCTCCTCCTCGGTCTTGGCGTTACCCACATAGTGGGGGTTCTTACCCAGGATCATGCCGTGGCTGGTGCGCTTGGCATAGGGCTCCTTGGTGTGAACCACGCCGATGTCATAGAGGAACTTATGCCAGAAGCGGGAGTAGAGCAGATGCAGCGTGGTATGCTCCATGCCTCCGTTATACCAATCCACGGGGCCCCAATACTCCTCGGCCTCCTTGCCCACCAGCTCGTTATCATTGTGGGGATCCATATAGCGCAGGAAGTACCAGCTGGAGCCGGCCCACTGGGGCATGGTGTCGGTCTCGCGCTTGGCGGGGCCGCCGCAGCAGGGGCAGGTTGTGTTGACCCAATCGGTCATCTTACTCAGGGGGCTTTCGCCGTCGTCGGTGGGCTCATAGCTCTCCACCTTGGGCAGCACCAGCGGCAGCTCGCTTTCCGGGATGGCCACCCAGCCGCACTTCTCGCAGTTGACCAGGGGGATGGGCTCACCCCAATAGCGCTGGCGGGAGAACACCCAGTCACGGAGCTTGAAATTCACCTTTTCCTTGCCCCAGCCCTGCTCCACGGCGTACTTCTTCATGGCGGGGATGGCCTCCTTCACGGTCATGCCGTTAAGGAAACCGGAGTTGACCATGATGGCCTTATCGTCCTTGGCCACGAAGGCTTCCTTGGTCACATCGCCGCCCTTGACCACCTCCACGATGGGCAGGCCGAACTTCTTGGCAAAGTCCCAGTCACGCTGGTCGTGGCCGGGCACGCCCATAACGATGCCGGTGCCGTAGCCCATGAGGACATAGTCGGACACGAACATCGGGAGCACGCCGCCGGTGACGGGATTGATGACCTCCACCCCCTCCAGGCGGACGCCGGTCTTTTCCTTATTCAGCTCCCCGCGCTCAAAGTCAGACTTGCGGGCGGCGGCAGCCTGGTACTCCTCCACCTCGTCCCAGTTGGCGATTTTGTCCTTCCACTTCTTCAGCAGAGGATGCTCCGGAGAAATGACCATATAGGTCGTACCGAAAAGGGTATCGGCACGGGTGGTGTAGACGGTGACATCGTCGCCCATATTGGTCTTAAAGGTGACCTCCGTACCGGTAGAGCGACCGATCCAGTTCTTCTGCTGGATCTTCACGCGCTCGATGAAATCCAGATCGTCCAGGTCATCAATGAGACGGTCAGCATATTTGGTAATGCGGAGCATCCACTGGCTCTTTTCCTTGCGGACCACCTCGCTGCCACAGCGCTCGCACACGCCCTCCACCACTTCCTCGTTGGCCAGGACGCACTTGCAGCTGGTGCACCAGTTCACAGGCATGGTGGTCTTGTAGGCCAGGCCGTGCTTGAACATCTGCAGGAATATCCACTGGGTCCACTTATAATACTTGGGGTCGGTGGTGTCTACACAGCGGTCCCAATCGAAGCCGTAGCCCAGCATTTTAAGCTGGCGGGTAAAGTTCTTGATGTTTTCCTGGGTGACCACAGCGGGATGGATATGGTTTTTGATGGCGAAGTTCTCCGTGGGCAGGCCAAAGGCGTCAAAGCCGATGGGGAACAGAACATTGTAGCCCTCCATGCGCTTTTTACGGGTAACCACGTCGATGGCGGTAAAGGGCCGGGGATGGCCCACATGGAGTCCCGCTGCGGAGGGATAAGGAAACTCGATAAGGCCGTAGAACTTTTTACGGGTCTTGTCGCCGGTAACGGCGCGATAGGGCTTGGTTTTTTCCCAATTGTCCTGCCATTTTTTCTCAATGGCCGCAAAATCGTACTGCATACTGTTTCTCCTTTATCTGAATATCTTTTTGCACATAATAAAGCAAAACGCCCCGGACCGCACAAATCGGTCAGGGGCGTGAGAAAACGCTATACCACCCTGATTCGGCTGCGGATCGCTCCGCCGCCCTCAGCAGCTCCCTCTGCAAGGAGCATCCTCTGTAACGGGAGGGCCCGTCCTGCCCTACCTCCCCCCAGGGACTCAGGCAGGCAACTCCGGGGCCAGTGCGGCAAGGCTCCCCCATCGGCTCGCACCGACCGCCGACTCTCTTTGGGTGGAACTATCCCTGCCTTTTCCCCATCGCTGTCTTTTGCAGGATATTGCAAAACTCACAGACATTTTAGAATCATTTTGGGGATTTGTCAAGAGTTTGTTTTTTGGGGAAAATCAATAACGGAAACAGAGCGGCAAGGACGGGAGTCTCGGATTGCCGCAGCCGGTTTGAACGCCGGCTGCGCAATGACGCAGAGCAAAATACGGTGCATAGCGGGCTGCTGGCTGCAGGATAGTTCGGGTAGGTATACAGGCGCTATTCACCCCCGCGAAAAGCCCCGCGGTGCGGGTAGGCAGGCTTGTTTTTCCGGTTTTATCATACCGGCTTATTCCTGGGATAAGCCCAGGCGGAGCGGTTGTGTAAAGAGTCTATAAATTCGTGGGGAACGGCGGAAATTTCAGCACCTTTTTCTCTTGCTTTTTTCCGTATTTTTCGGCACAATAGGGAACAATATCTTTATTTTAATTTAATTAGGAGGATAGCAAGGATGAAGCTGCTGCAGGATCGAATCCGCCGGGAAGGCCGTGTGCTGCCCGGCAATATTGTGAAGGTGGATGGATTTTTGAATCACCGGGTAGACACGGCGCTTTTGAGCCAGATTGCCGATGAGTTCGCCAAAATCTTTGACATCAAAGATATTACTGTGGTACTGACGGCGGAGGCCAGCGGCATCGCCCTGGCCACTATCTGCGCCCAGAAGTACGGTGTGCCTATGATCTTTGCCAAGAAAGCCAAGAGCGACAACATTGAGGGCGGCCTATATCAGAGCGAGATTTTCTCCTATACCTACAAAAAGAAGGTGACCCTGCTGGTGGCCCAGGATTGGCTCAAGCCCGAGGACAAGGTGCTCATCATCGATGACTTTATGGCCAAGGGCTGCGCCGTACACGGTCTCATTGACATCGTAGAAAAGGCCGGCGCCCAACTCAAGGGCATCGGCATCGCCGTGGAAAAGGGCTTTCAGCACGGCGGCGACGATCTGCGGGAAAAGGGCTACAACATCCACTCCCTGGCTATCATCGACAAGGCCGAGCCCGGCTGCTTCGAGTTCAGGGAGGATGCCCAATGAAGAAGGTTCTGATTCTGGATTTTGGCGGGCAGTATAATCTGCTGGTGGCCCGCCGGGTGCGCGAGTGCGGCGTTTACTGCGAGCTGAAGTCCTTTCGCATCTCCATGGATGAGGTGCGCTCCTTCCGGCCGGATGCGCTGATCTTCACCGGCGGCCCGGCCACGGTGTTTGAAGAAGGCGCACCTACGGTGGATCCGGCCCTGTTCTCCCTGGGCATCCCGGTGTTGGGCATCTGCTACGGCATGCAGCTGATGATGCATCTTTTGGGCGGCCAGTGCCGCAAGGCCATTACCCGGGAATACGGCAAGACCGAGCTGACCGTCAACACCTCCTCCCCCCTCTTTACCGGGGTGCCGGAAAAGGCTGTTTACTGGATGAGCCACGGGGTGGAGGTGGAATCTGCCGCCCCCGGCTTCACTGCCATTGCCCAGAGTGCCGGCTGCCGCCATGCGGCGGTGGAGTGCCCGGAAAAGAAGCTCTACGGCGTGCAGTTCCACCCGGAGGTGGTACACACGGAGTACGGCACCAAAATCCTGGAGAATTTCCTCTACGGTATCTGCGGCTTCAGCCGTGAGTGGACTATGGAGTCCTATGTGGAGACCGCCCTCCGGGAGTGCCGGGAAAAGATCGGTGACAAGCGTGTGCTGCTGGCCCTCTCCGGCGGCGTAGACAGCGCCGTGGCTGCCGCCCTGCTGCAAAAGGCCGTGGGCGACCGGCTCACCTGTATCTTTGTGGACCACGGTCTGCTGCGCCTGAACGAGGGAGACGAGGTCGAGCGGGTGATGAAGGGCGAATTCCATGTGGATGTCCGCCGGGTCAATGCCCAGGACCTGTTCCTTAACAAGCTGGCCGGGGTCACGGAGCCTGAGCGCAAGCGCAAGATCATCGGTGAGGAGTTTATTCGAGTCTTTGAGGCTGAGGCCAAGAAGATCGGCAAGGTGGATTTCCTGGCCCAGGGAACCATTTATCCCGATGTGGTGGAGAGTGGATTGGGCGGTGAGAGTACCGTTGTCAAGAGCCACCACAACGTAGGCGGTCTGCCGGATTGCGTGGACTTTGAGGAAATTATCGAGCCCCTGCGCCGGCTCTTTAAGGATGAGGTACGTCAGCTGGGCATTGCCCTGGGCTTGCCGGAGAGCCTGGTGTGGCGTCAGCCCTTCCCCGGCCCGGGCTTGGCCATCCGCATCATCGGGGAAATCACCCGGGAAAAGCTGGATATCCTCCGCAAGGCCGATGCCATTTTCCGGGAGGAGATGGCCCTGGCGGGTTTGGACCGCACTGCCAACCAGTATTTTGCCGCCCTAACCAATATGCGCTCCGTGGGTATTATGGGTGACGAGCGGACCTATGACTATGCCATTGCCCTGCGCTCGGTGCAGACCCAGGACTTTATGACCGCCACCTGGTCCCGTCTGCCCTATGAGCTGCTGGATAAGGTCAGCGGCCGCATCGTGGGTGAGGTACCCCACATCAACCGCGTGCTGTACGATGTGACCTCCAAGCCCCCGGCGACGGTGGAATTTGAATAACCAACGCCACAAAAAAGCCCGTAAAGGGCACCCTCGCATAAGCACATTTCCAAAAACCAACTGATTGAGAGTAACACACACCCCCAGAGACTAAAATCTCTGGGGGTGTGTTATTTAATCCCCGTCCTATCAAAGGGGCATTGGTGTCCGGGCGATCAGAATGATCGCCAGAATCGCGCCCACAAATGCCGCAGCCCCTATAACCGCCAACAACTTTTTGCTGAGTTTCTTCTTTGCTGCCTTGCCAATCAGCGCGGCGCAAGCCACGCAGACAGCCGCCGCCACAAGCGCAATGCCCAGCGTTTCCCATAGCCACGAAAGTTCATGTAGGATTTTCATGCGATCATCATCTCCTGTTCGTTAAACTGGAATTTGAAAACCACGATTTCATAAGTGGTTACTGCCCCTCATAGGGCTTTAATAAAATCCTCCAAAACGCTTGAAAACAAAGGATTTATCGCAATGTGTCCGCCTTATCCCTTTATACGATTTCACTTGCGTTTATGCTTCCCTCGCCACCTCATAAGGGCAAAAATAAGGGAAGAAAAATCTGATAACAAGCTATAAAAACAAGTGGCAATCGGGAAACTGTGACATATGTGCGAATATATTATACTGGAGGATTTCAAGATGGACAAGTACATTTATGACGAAAACAACGGCCTTTGGTATGAACTGCAAGGCGATTACCATCTGCCGTGTCTTACCTTACCACCCGAAGAAGAAAAGTCTATCGGAATATGGGGACAGCGGCACAAACGCTACCTGAAAGAGCATAGGAAAGCGATCCACACAACGCTTCTGACCAGCGGTAAACTCAACACTTATCTTGCGGAAATAGACCAGCAAGCGCAGGAACGCTTTGAAAGACTCGTAGAAGATATGAAACAGGCACAGGGCATAACGGAGCGGCTAAAAGCTGAAAATGATTTAGAATGGGTTGGGCGGCTCAATAACATACGGGCTTGTGCTATGAAGATTGTGGAAAAGGAAATCATTTGCGTATAGTTGTAACGCATAGGATGTTAAAATTGGAGGGCAAGGTTGGAACACCTTGCCCTCTTGATTTTTGCCTTGAAAAACAGCGAAAACGCAGGGGACATACCGAAAAAATGTTACATGTTGTTCCCTTGCGAGTATCGTTAAAAAATATCCATTACCAATATTTTCTATGAAATCCTATTGACAAGCAGAAATGACAGGAGTATAATGCATTATGACAATAAAAGTTGTCAATAAGACAAAGGAGATTGTCATACGGAGGTGCTGTATGATATTGCGAAACCGTTTAAAAGAACGCAGAGCCGCACTGAATGTCAATCAGCAGGAAATGGGACGCTTATGCAGCGTATCAAGGCAGACAATTAGCCTGATTGAACGGGGCGATTATTCGCCGTCCGTCACCCTTGCTCTGACGATTGCGAAAGTGTGCGGCGTCAAGGAGGAAGATGTTTTCTATTTACAGGAGGAAGAAGAAAATGGATAACAATGAAATCAAGAAGGCAAATCGTAAGGCTCTGCCGAAATTTATGCTCATTATGGTGATATCCCTGCTTGTCGGCGGTTTGGGGGGCTTTTGCTCCGCTAAATATGGGCTGAATAGTCTGTCCGATGGTATGAAAAGCGCAGGGGCGTTTTTCAGTGCATATATTGCCCCGTGGCTGATGCTGGCAGCAGCGGTTATCTTGCCAGTGGTCTGTATCCCGATTTATCGGAGCACAAAGAAGCTGATTTCCTCTTGGGACGGCGAAAATGAGGAAATATCGGATACGATTGACCAAAAACTTTCTATCGTGATTTGGGTTACAAGCGCAGCTTTGATTCTCTCTTATTTCCTCATTGCGGCATCTTATGCCGAAGGATTTGCAACTTTTGAAAAAGAAAACAGTATTATTCCGTTTTTTGTAGGTATTGCCGGCTTTTTCGCCATTATGATTGAAGCGGTTATCCTCCAGCAGAAATGCGTCGATTCAGCCAAGAAAACGAATCCCGAAAAAACGGCGTCCGTCTATGATACGAAGTTCCACAAGAAATGGATGGACAGCTGCGACGAAGCCGAGAAAATAATGATTGGCAAGTGTGCATTTAAGGCTTATGCCGCCACGAAAGCAGTCTGTACGGTTCTATCCATTGTGCTTGCCATATGTGCCCTTATTCTCGGAATAGGCTTTTTACCGTCTTTTACAGTATGCCTTATTTGGATTGTCAATCAGTCGGTATATTGCAAAGAAGCGTTAAAGTATTCTAAGGCTGGAAACAAGATTTCCTGATGGAAAAGCAGGAGGGCAGGCAATGACAAATTATTTGTGGATTGTTGTTATTCTGATTATCTTTTTGTGTATCAGGAAAAAGCGACGAACAGCGGCGGCTGTGTGGCAAATACAAAACCGAAGAAAACAAAACAAGGAGATATTGGTTATGAAAGAACTTGCAAAGCAGTTTATCGGTGAAGAGTGCATCATTTATACGATTACTTCAAATGACGGTAGTGTACAGGGAGTTATAAAGGAAATTGATGATGGCGGTATGATAATTGAAAGAAATTCCGGTGAACGGGAAATTGTAAATCTCGATTTTGTCACTCGTATCAGAGAGTATCCGAGAAATAAAAAAGGAAAGAAAAAGTCTATAATAGATATTGCTTTTGGTGAATAAGTATAGATGTTACACCCTGCAAGACGAAAAATCTTGCAGGGTGTTTTCTTACGTTCTGATATATGTAAGACCGCAAGGCAGGTCGCCCTGCGGTGTTGATTTCCTATGTCGTGATTATCTGTCCCTGTCTTGGGATTTCTTTCTCTGCTTCAGTTGAGAGTTCTGTTTTCCCTCTTCCTGAAGCTGTCTGAGCCTGTTACGCACACTTTGTCTTTCGGGCGGGCTTGGCGGTCTGCTCTTTTGTTTCACCTGATGCTCCCAGCTGGCAAGGTCACGGTTGTATTGCTCCACAATGGCTTCCGCTTCCCGATAGGTCGCCATAAATGCCTGCACATCGGGATATCCGTCCTCCCTGAGAATATCGGGGAGCTTAGCCGACAACGTACCGCCCCCCCAGCGTCCGTCTGCGCGCTGTCGGATCAGTCCGTCGCCTGCTTTTCGCTTCTTTGCCAAGGCTTCAGCTCCTTTCCGAATAGGTCCTCCATGAAGCCGCCGACGATGCCGCCCGCGGCTTCGCGCATATCCGGCGTGACGTGCGTGTAGGTGTCGAGCGTGAAGCTGGCGTTCGTGTGTCCCAGAATCCCGGCCAGCGTTTTCGCGTCCACGCCGCTGGTGAGAGCGTGTGTCGCGAACGTGTGCCGAAGATCATGGAAGCGAATGCTCGGCAGGCCCGCTTCCTCCAGCAGTGTTTTCAGCCGCCGGTATGCCGTTCCCAGATTCATCGGCCGCAAGGAGCAAAAATATGCACGCGCCAAAGGTCTTTATGAAGCAGACCGCAAGACGCTTATCAAATCTTCGCAGCACAACCCGATTCTCAAGACGCTCTATGAGAAGCTGCCGCCTGAGAAGGCGCACGAGTTGCTGCACGTCCACTATCCGCAGCCGGAATAATATCCCGTTCCTTTCCGCCCCTGCAAACGCGGGAGCAATCATCCCTACCCCGTATAGAAGAAGCCTCCGCAAAGCGGAGGCTTCTTCTCAGCGTGTCGAAAAAGCCTTTTCGCCCCGCTGAGACAGTTTTTCGAACTTTGGAAAAGTTCGAAAAACTGCTTGATTGAACGCGAAGGGGGCTCTTTGCCCCCCTTCACTCTTCCCCTGCTGCTCTGTCATCCAACTGCTTTTCGTAGTTTTTTGACAGTCTCAGAAGAAGCCTCCGCTTTGCGGAGGCTTCTTCTTTTCTCCAAAGCCGCAAACGGCTTTGGAGAAAAGGACTTGCGCTCCAACCCGCGCGTCCCCGCCGGCAAAGCCGGCGAGGACACACTCTCTGCGCGTAGAGTATTTTTTCCGACGTACATGCCGCCGGAAAAAATGATCTAAAAACTATTTTGCGCCTGCGGGCGCAAAACTCTGCGAGGCTTCTGGGGAATTGAAGAGATTTTTGAATTCATGGGGGCTTTTTGTCGAATTTGCGGCTTGTTTCCGGCTCTTTGTCTGTGATAAGATAGGCACACAAAGGAGTGTATTGCACATATGAAAGAAAAGCTGAAAATTCTGATTGCGAACGACGATGGGATCCGGTCGGAAGGTATTGCAAAGCTGGCCCGCGCCGCTGCCTCATTTGGAACGGTCTGGGTCGCTGCACCGGAACACCAGTGCAGCGGCATGTCTGTCCGCCTGACTATCTCTGAAAAGAGCCAGATGGCGGTCTACCGCTATGATTTCCCGGTTCCTGTGGAGGCCGCCTGGAGCGTAGACGGCACGCCCGCCGATTGTGTCAAGGTTGCGCTGAACGCACTGCTCCCATTCCGCCCGGATATTGTCCTGTCCGGCATCAACGACGGACTGAACGCGGGTCTTGACGTCGCCTACTCCGGAACCATCGGCGCAGCGACAGAGGCGGCCATGCACGGCGTTCCCGCCATTGCATTTTCCATGCGCGACGGCAAATCCTTCGACGTTACCGATCACTACCTCTGCTCCGTTCTTGGCGAGCTTCTGGAGAAGCCGCTCGGCCGGGGCGAAATCTGGAACGTCAACTTCCCCACCTGTCCGCTCTGCGACTGCCGCGGCATTCTGTACGAGCGTTTCCCGGAAAAGCAGTCGTATTACGAAAACTATTATGAATGCGTCCGCGAGGAAAACGGTGTGCGCTATCTGTCGCCTGTTGCAAAGGTTTTGCACGCAGACGCCGTGACGGACGGCAGCGATATCCACGCGGTTCTGAACGGCTATGTTTCCATCGGCAAGGTGCGCTGCGCGCCGTTTTGAACATTTGTCTTTATACTGTGGACAGTTTCAAATTAGTAAGCCGAATTTAAGGGAATTTGAAATATTTCTTGCATTTGACTTCTTGTATTGTCTCACATGATGTGGTATATTTGCTTTGGTAGAAATACCAGTATCTTGCGGGGCTGCGCTGTGCGCAGCCTCAGCTCACCACCGCGGCACTGCCGCGGACACATGTTTCAGGAGGAATATAGAAAATGAAGAAGATCATTGCACTGCTCCTTGTGGCGGTCATGGCAATCGGCTTCTGCGCCTGCGCAGCCAAGACCGAGACCCCCGATGAACCCGCCACAACGGAAACCACGACCACTGAGGCCACGGAAACCACGGAAACCACGGAACCCGCAGCTGAAGAAACCACGACCGAAGAAACCACCGAAAACCAGCATTTCGACAAACTGACGCTTGAGTTTGTTCCCTCCAAGGACGCCGACGTCATCATCACTGGCACGAAGAACCTTCCCGAACTCGTGAAGGCTGAAATGTCCAAGCTTGGCTACGACATCGACGAAGTCGACATCACGGTCGGCACCAGCTACGACGCCACTGGCGAGGCTATGGCTGCCGGTTCCATCGATCTGGGCTGGCTGCCCGGCGGCACGTACGCGCTGTACTCCGACGATGTGGATGTCATCCTGACCGCTACCCGTAACGGCCTGTCCAACGACTCCACCAACCCCGCCGACTGGAACGGTGAAGCCAACGCCACCAAGAAGGATGGCCCGCAGGTCACCTACTACCGCTCTTTGATCTACGCTACTCCGTCTGCTTATGGTCAGGAACTCGCTGCTAAGGTCAATGCTGGCGAAAAGCTTACCTGGGAAGACCTCGACAAGGCAACCTGGGCTGTCCAGAAGACCTCCTCTTCTGCCGGTTACATTTATCCGTCCATGTGGCTGATGGCCAACTACGACGGCAAGAAGATCTCTGATCTGTCCAACGTCATGCCCATCGACTCCGGTTACGGCACCGCGTTCTCCTACGCTGCTGCGGAATCCGTCGATATCATCGTCTGCTACGCCGACGGCCGTAACGACTACGAAGCATCCTGGACGCTGCCCACCGACCAGCAGGACGAAACCGGCAAGCAGGGCATGGGCCGCTCCGACTCCATCTGGAACGAGATGAACGTCATCGGCGTCACCGAGGGCATCTACAACGATACCGTCGCCATCTCCAAGGAGAGCCAGTACTACACCCCCGAAATCGTCGCTGCCCTTCAGGACTGCTTCATCAACATCATCGGCACCGATGAAGGCAAGGCCATCTTCGACGTCTACAGCCACACCGGCTACGCCAAGGCGACCGACGCTGACTACGACGGCGCACGCGCTGCTCTGCAGGCTGTTGCCGAGTAATCCGTCATCAACCAAATAACGTCCAAATGAATAAAGCGCCCCGCGTCAACGGGGCGCTTTTCGTTTTACAGATATCTCAGCAAAAAGCACATCTCCGATATTCTCCATTCAAATCCTCAGAAAGAAAAGAGTCGCAGCATGATTGAATTCAAAAATGTGTATAAGACTTATCCAAACGGCTTCACGGCCCTGAAAAACATCAACCTGCAAATTGAGCAGGGCGAGTTTGTCGCCATCATCGGCCTTTCGGGCGCAGGCAAGTCGACGATTCTGCGCTGCATCAACCGGATGCACGATATCTCCAAGGGCGAGCTGACCGTTGACGGTGTCACGGTGGACTCTCTGCGCGGCAAAGAGCTCCGGCGCTACCGCCGCAAGGTCGGCATGATCTTCCAGAGCTTCAATCTGGTTTCCCGCAGCACGGCGATCAAGAACGTTCTGACGGCCGATGTCCCAGATATGCCGTTTTTCCGGGTACTGCTCGGCATTTTTACAAAAAAGCAGAAAATGCGGGCATTAGAGAGTCTGGACAAGGTAGGCATTTTGGATAAGGCCTATACCCGCTGTGACCAGCTCTCCGGCGGTCAGCAGCAGCGCGTGGCCCTGGCCCGCACGCTGAACCAGAATCCGAAGATCATCCTCGCCGACGAGCCTGTCGCTTCCCTTGACCCCATCACGGCCAAGCAGGTCATGCAGGACTTCGTGCGCATCAACAAGGAATATAAAATTTCGATTCTGCTGAACATCCACCACGTGGACCTCGCGCTCAAATACTGTGACCGCGTCATCGGCATCCGCGCGGGCGAAATCGTTTTTGACGGCCCGGCCAGCACCATTACCCAGGAACAGATCGACGAGGTCTACAACGGCGCAAAGGCGCCCACCATGGGCGAAGGCGAGGGCGAGCTGCCGAAGGCTGCCAGAGCAGAGGGCTAAGCCATGGAAAACAACACGTCTTCTCTGATGAAGCTTACACTCTACGACCGCATCTTCAAACCCCAGACCGTAACGCTTCCCAATGGACATTCGGTCCAGCGGCGCAGAAGCCGCACGCCGGTAATCGTCCTTTTCCTGGCCGTTGCAATCTGGCTGTCTCTTCGCATGACAGGCTTTGATCTGCACGTCGTCATCACAAAATTCCGCAAGATGGTGGACCTTCTGGAGAAAATTCTTCAGCCGGACTGGTCGTTCTTCCCGAAGGTCGTTTCTCCTCTGATCGATACCATCAAAATGTCGATTCTCGGTACGGTCATCGGCTGCGTGATAGCGCTGCCGGTTGCGATTCTCTCGTCGAGCAACATCAACAAGAGCATTCCCGTCGTCTGGCTCATCCGATTCCTGCTTGGCCTTATCCGGACACTGCCGACTCTGATCATCGCACTCGTGTGCGCGCTGATCTTCTCACTCGGCACGTTTTCCGGCACCATCGCAATTGCCATCTTTACCTTTGGTATCGTGGCCAAAATGCTCTTTGAGTCGATTGAAACCATCGACATGGGGCCGTTTGAGGCGATGGAAGCGCTCGGCGCGAACAAGTTCCAGGCATTCTGGTCCGCCTGCGTGCCGCAGATTCTGCCCGTTTATTTAAGCCACTGCCTGTACTGCTTTGAAATGAACGTGCGCGCATCGGCAATTCTCGGTTACGTCGGCGCTGGCGGCCTTGGTATCACGATCAACGAGCGCATCGGCTGGCGCGATTACAACAGCCTCGGCACGGTGCTGCTGTCGCTGTTCGTGGTCGTTGTCATCATCGACTTCTTCAGCGAATACCTTCGCAAGAAGCTGAGCTGAAAGGAGGCTGCAAGATGGAAAAGAAAGACAAAATCGCCATGCTGGAGCAGTCGCTTGACCGGAAGCTCACCACGCTTGAAATGTATGAAAACCGCCCGCGCAAGTGGATTTTGTACCTTGTGATTGTGCTGGCGGTCACACTGCTTGTCGGCTGGTCGGCAGACGACATCCACTTTACGGGCCTCACCGCCACCGGTACGGAGGTCGCCAAGGGTGTCGTCCACGGCGTGTTCCACCCGGACACAAATCTGTTGTTCGGTACCGGCGACTCCGATGTGCCGTATCTGCTGCTGCAAACCATTGCCATTGCTGTGCTCGGTACTATTTTCGGCGCAATTCTGGCCATCCCCTTCGCGTTTCTGGCCTCGTTCAATATCATGCCGAAGGCGGTTGCGTACATTGTCCGCATTCTGATTCTGATGATCCGCACCATCCCGTCCATTGTCTGGGCGCTGATGTGGATCCGTGTGACAGGCCCGGGCGCCGCCTGCGGCGTTATCACGCAGTCGGTCTGCTCGATCGGCATGATCTCCAAAATGTACATCACGGCCATCGAAGATCTGGATACGCACATTCTCGAAAGTCTGGACGCCATGGGCTGCACGCCGTTCCAGAAAATCCGCTACGGCGTTCTGCCGCAGCTGACGGCAAGCTTCATTTCGACTACGATCTACCGCTTTGACATCAACCTCAAAGACGCCACGACGCTCGGCATCGTCGGCGCGGGCGGTATCGGCGCGTCATTGGTGCAGTGTCTCAACTCCCGCCGCTGGGGTATGGTCGGCTCGTTCGTCTGGGGCCTGATGGTGCTTGTTCTGATCATCGAACTCATCTCCACGCGCATCCGCAGAAAGCTTGCGCACGGCGAATAAAAAAACTGGGGGCGCTCTGAGCGCCCCCAGCGTATCCTCAAGGGCCATTGCTATGGAAAAGAAATTGACAATCTACTATACCAGCGATATCCACGGCTGCTTCTCGCCGATTGATTATGCCACCGGCCTGCCGGCAGACTCCGGCCTTGCCAACTGCATGGCGCAGTTCCGGAAAGACGGCAACACCCTTGTTATCGACGGCGGTGACACCCTGCAAGGCAGTCCTCTCACCTATTATCTGAGCCATGAAGCGCGCGATGTCACAACGCTCCCGGCCGCGCTTTTAAACCTCGGCGGGTATGATTTTGTAACGCTCGGCAACCATGACTTCGACTATGGGAAACAGACCATCGAGCGCTATCTTGCCGCTCTGAACGCCCGCTGCCTGTGCGCAAATGTGGAGGGTATCCGCGGCGTGGAGAAAACGGCCGTTGTTACCATGGAAAATGGGCTTCGCGTCGGCCTGACCGGTATTATTACGCCCTTTGTCACACAGTTTGAAAGCGCAGAGAATATGGCCGGCATCACTGTGACCGACGCATTTGCCGCCGCATGGTCCGCACTTTCCGAGTTGCGGCACAAAACAGACCTCACCATCTGCATCTACCACGGCGGATTCGAAGCGGACGTCAAAACAGGAGAAATTCTCTCACAGACCAGCGAGAACCAAGGCTGCCGTATCTGCCGGGAGCTTGGGTTTGATATTCTGCTTGCAGCGCACCAGCATATGCAGGCCGAAAATCTTCAGATCGGCGGGACGTATACCTGCCAGCCGCCGGAAAAAGCCGCAAAGTTTATCCGCATGGACGTAACGGCCGACCGTGGAAGCGTCCATGCCGTCTCCCAGCTGATACCGGCAGGATCGGTCGCGCTTCCGGCTGCCGCAGACGCACTTCAGAGTGCCGAGGCACAGACTGCCCGCTGGCTCGATACACCGGTTGGCCGGCTCGATGTGCCGATTCCGGCGGAAGATCCTCTGACGCTGGCGAAAAACGGCTCCCTGCTCGCAAACCTCATCAATCAGGTGCAATTGGAAGCTTCCGGCGCGGACATTTCTCTCACGAGCCTTTCCAATCGTGTGGTTGATTTTCCGCAGGATGTGACCGTCCGTGCCATCGTCTCGGCCTACGCATTTCCCAACACGCTCCAGACCATCCGCGTCACAAGAGCTGTTCTGACGGCCGCGCTGGAACGGAGCCTTTCCTATTTTGATTTTGCGCCGGACGGAAGCCTTTGCATCAGCGACACATTCCTGCGGCCAATCATCCAGCATTTCAACTATGACTATTTTTCCGGGCTTACCGTCACGGCAGACCTTTACCAGCCGGTCGGCCGGCGCGTGCGGTCCATCGTCTACCAGGGCAGAGAGCTGCCTGATGATCAGACGCTCACGCTCTGCCTCAACAATTACCGCGCCTCCGGCGCCGGCGGCTACGGCTGCTACAAGAGCTGTCCGCTTGTGTCGGAAAATTTGACAGAAATCTCTGATCTCGTCACACAGTATGTGCTGCAGCATCGCGAGATTACCGTTGACAAAACCAAGTGGCTGCAATTTTGCAGCGATTGAACACAGAGCCGCATAACGCGGCACAGGAGGAATGAACTATGGAAAACAACGTATTCAAGGTCGTCTTGCTGCAGGCGCTTCCCGCGTCCGGCAAATCCGAAGTCCGTAACTTTATGGCGAACATCGAGCCCGAACGGCTCAAAAAGGAGTTCCACATCGGCGAAAACCTCCAGCTCGATGATTTCCCCTACGTCCATATGATGCGCCGCATCGACAATGAGCTCGAAGCTATGGGTCAGGCCAGACTCTTCTATCCGGGCGAGGAGCCCTTCATTGACGGAAGAGACTGGGGCACGCTCTGCTGCCTGTTGAACGAGGACTATCACGATCTTCTCAACCGCAACGTGCAGAAGCCCGATTCCTGCGCGCAGCTGCTTTTTGATCGTTACGACAGAGCCGGTCAGATCGTCGGCATTGCGCCGCGGCTCGGAAAGCTCCCGGAAGAAATCCGCAAAAAACTGGCGGAAAAGCTGGAAGCCGAGGCGGCCGCCATGCTGAAAGAAAAACAGGACGCTTATCCCGACTCCTTTGACGGCAAGACCATTATCATTGAGTGCGCGCGCGGCGGACCGGACGGCGCGTCGATGCCGCTGACAGGCTCCGACGGATACCAGTATTCGCTTCCGATGTTCTGCCCGGAAATTCTGGAAAACGCCGCAATCCTCTACATCTGGGTCACACCGGAGGAGTCCCGCCGCAAAAATGCCGACCGCGCCGACCCCAACGATCCCGGCTCGAACCTGCACCATGGCGTGCCGCTGGCCGTCATGCTGGGAGAATACGGCTGCGACGATATGGAGTATCTTGTAAACACGTCCGAGCAGAAGGGCACCGTAACTGTGAAGGCGCACGGAAATACCTATCATGTGCCGATCGGTATTTTTGATAACCGTGTGGATAAGACCTCCTTCCTCCGCGCAGAGCCGTCCGCCTGGGACGCAGCACTGGTAGAAGATGTGACATGCGCCATCCGTCAGGCCACAGACACCATGTGGGCCGGTTACCGGAAATAAAGCAATGCATCACAAGCACAAACCGCCCACCGGAAATTTCCGGTGGGCGGTTTCGTTTTATGGCAGATTAAAAGCCGAAGCAGGCACGCACAACGTCCGCGTAATCACCTCTGCAAACCAGATATGACGCAGCATGATTGCCTCGGAAAAAACTGCCGGCATTTTGAAAAATACGAGGACGCAGGGTACTCTTTTTTGAAGTCTCTGCTGTCAGTCATGCTTGTGATCCTCCCGAATTCCGATTTATTTCATTATAGCAAAGTCACGCCCAAGGCACAATGCAGCCGCCCAAAACGCTGATATGCTCCCTCCATGCTTGACAGTTTGTTTTTCGCTGTCTCTCATGGAGGGAGCATATCAGACATTGCCCCGGCGGGGCTTTGGCTTATTTATAGCACTCCGGCTTCAGAATGCCGATGTAGGGGAGATTGCGGTAGTAATTTGCGTAATCGAGGCCGTAGCCGACGACGAACTCGTCCGGGATCTCGAAGCCGCACATATCGGTCTTGTAGCTCTCGGGATGGCGCGACGCCTTGTCCAGGAACGAGATCGTCGTAATGGATGCGGGGTTCCGTGCGCCGAAGAGCTGACGCAGGTACTGCATGGTGAGGCCCGAATCGATGATGTCCTCGACGATGACGACATGGCGGCCCGTGATGTTGTTGTCCAGATCCTTGATGAGACGGACGACGCCGGTGGACTGCGCGGATGCGCCGTAGCTGGAGACAGCGATGAAATCCATGTCAATGGCGCAGTTCATGCAGCGGCACAGATCGATGTAGAAAAACGATGCGCCCTTGAGCACGCACACCAGCACGGGGCGCTTGTCTCCAAGCTTTGCGGTCAGATCCGCGCCGAGCTGCTCGACGCGGGCGGCGATGGCTTTTTCGGTAAAAAGGACGCGTTCAATGTCCTGTTCAGGCGTTCTGATGAGCATAAAATCCTCCCAAATAGCCGGAAAACCGGCGTTGTCAACTTTTCCATTATAAACAGAGGAATACAATAAG
>ERZ827490.2161-NODE-2161-length-22179-cov-3.054059_pt1 | contig 22179 bp, 29 predicted proteins | sample MGYA00519770_ERZ827490 | MGnify/ENA primary metagenome ERZ827490 (study PRJEB31778, sample SAMEA3449324) | human gut metagenome | biome: human gut; feature: human-associated habitat; material: faeces | place: United Kingdom | collected 2010/2012 ...
GGTTCCGAGAGCGCACCGTAACGCGGACTGTGGTGGAGGTAGTCTCCGCCTTGGTCGCCGTCCAGCTCTTGGCATAGGCTCCCGTCCGGACGGGCGCAGTGGCCTTGATCTGGTCCCGGCACTCCTTGGCAGTGTCCTCCACGATCTCTTTCATGTCTTCCACTGCCATGTCGGCGTAGTCGTGCAGCGCCTGCATGATCTCCGCCGCAATATCCTTAGCCATCTGCCTTCCCCCGTTTCTCCGTCGCGTACAGCTCCACCACATCCCCCCGCCGGTAGGTGCGGTACACCTCCAACGTCAGCCCTTCCCACCGCAGCCGGGTCTGACCGCCGTAGTCGCAGGCGTGTACCACCGCCATCAGGGAGGGCTTCAGGCCAGCCGCCCCCGCGGCAGCAAACTCGGCACGGGAGATGGAGCGCACATCCGCCCACACCTCCCGCTCCACCGGCTGGGCAGGCACCGTGTTGCCGATGTCATCCCAGCCCAGCTTCTCCGCAATCAGGGTAATCCGGTCGCTAAAGAACATAGGATTCCTTCTTCCGAATCTCATCGCGCAGCTGCATATAATCCTCCCGATTGGCCGCCGCGTCCTCGTTGCTCAGCCCAAACTTCCACCGGACGAAGCAGCGCACCGCCCCCAGCACCAGCGGATCGGACTCATCCTCCGCACAGGCCGCCTGCACCCCCAACGAGGTCAGATCTCTGCGGCACTCCTCGATCAGGTCGCATAATTCTGCGTCCACCTCATCGCTCTGGCTCCGCCGCACGGCGCGGCGGAGCTTAGCCAGGTAATCGCTGCCCACCGCCATCAGGCAGTGCCATTGGCGATCTGGCAGACCAGGAAGCCATTGTGCTTGATGAGGTTGCCGCCTGCCAGCACCTCGCCCATGACGGTCAGCAGACCTTCGGCGAATTTGTAGTCCTTGGAGACCTCGATGACATAATCACCAAACAGACCCAGCTCGTAGTTCATGGGGTCGCCGTAGACCATGGTATTGGTGACAGCGGCGCTGCTCTGAGCAGTACCGGCCAGGGCGGTCAGGTTGCTGTTGATGGTGTAGGGCACCGCCAGGCCGCCGTCCTTGATGATGCCGGTGTTGGGGTTGCCTGCGTCCGGAGTGATCTCATAGACCGGCTTCTTGTCGCTGCCCCGGACGTCACCGAAGGCGATCAGGTCGCTCTTGTTCAGATACAGTCGGGCGGAAGCGCCTACGTTCTCATCGCCACCGTAGGACAGGACGATCTTCCGCAGGGTCTTCTCGTCAATGACCCCCTTCTTGGAGCTGTCCAACGCCATGGTCAGGGTGTCGTAGATGGCCTCGCTCTTGGTGTTGGTGGCGGTCTTGATGCCATAGAAGTTGCTGCCGTCCCCGTTGACGATGAGCGCGCCCACCTTGGCGCGGAGCGCCACCAGGGCGATCTCCTGCACCTTTGCCACATAGTTCACCGGGGTCAGCTTTTCGATGTTCTTGCTCACATAGCTGGTCACGTTGACCAGATTGGGCCTGATGGAAGCCACCCGGAAGGTGGGGTCACTGGCAGTGGCGGCAGTGCCATCGGTGCGGGCACCGGCGGTAGCATTGGCGCTCACATAAGGCTCCGACCACTCCCCGCAGCCCTCGCAGTCCATGACCCGCACCTCGTCCACGATGGAGGACACCACGTTGAAGGTGCCTTCCACGTTCTGACCCACGCCGGTGGGCTTGGCCAGGGAGTCAGTGGCAATGGTGGTGGCACGCTGGATGGGCGCCACCAGACCACGGCGCACCTCCTGGGCGGTCAGGGTGATCTTGCCGCTGTTTTTCATCTCCGCCGCACGGGCTTCCAGGTCTGCGTCCACCGGCTTGCCGCCGTCCGGCAGCGGCTTCACCTTACCAGCCACCGCCTGCTTCGCTCGCAGCATGGTCAGCTCCTGATTCAGACCGTCCACCTCGGCGTCCAGCTCCTGGGTGCGCGCCTCATCCGCCTGGGCGATCTCCTTAGCGATCTCAGCCTTCCGCGCTTCGATCTCTGCCATTCGTTTCTGATACATGATATTGCTCCTTTCGTTACAGCTTGCATTTCAGCACAATCTTGCGCTTGTCCAGCGCCAGCGCCGCCTGATGCGCCCGCTGGCTGTCCTCCACCGCGGCACGCCGTGCCGCAATGCTGGTGTCATCATAGGCCGGGATGTCCACGGCGCTGACGTCGTAGAGCCGTTTGACCTTGTAGATGGTCCACAGGTGAGATTCTTCGTCATAGCCTTCCTCCCGGACGGTAAAGGCGAAGGACATCCGGTCGATGTAGCCCCCTGCGATCTCCTCATAGAGCTTGCGCCCTTCCTCCGTCCCGTCCAGCCGGGCACGGACAAACACCCCCGTGTCGTCCACGGTCAGCCACAGCGTGTCGTTGCGGGTTCGTGCCAGCACTTTGCCGCCATGGTTGTAGTTGAAGATCACGTCCTCCATCAGCGCCCCATCAAAGGCGTGCCGGTCGATCTGCTCCTTGTACTCCGTCCCGCCGTACTCAAAGAGCACAGTTGGGCTGTCAAAGCGCACAGCGTAACCCTCCACATACAGCTCCTGTTCCTCGGCCTCCTGGCCGGGCACATCCACCGCTCGGGTGTTCACCTGGAACAGCCGCTCCATCCGAGTCATTCTGTCAGTCTGCATCCTCCTCACCTCCCTCCGTCGGTTCCTGTCCCGTCTGATACTGGGACATATCACTGTTCTTGATGTAGTTCAGCGACAGCACCCGCTCATCGCCATCCTCCACCGGCGGCAGCCCGAACAGCTCCCGCTGCTCGTTGGTGGTCATCAACCCGATCTCTCGCGTGGCGTTGACCAGCTGCACCTTCTCCGCCGTGGACGCATAGATGAGAGCGGACGAGCTGAACAAGATACGGTTGCCAAACTCCTGCTCCCGCTTGGTGAAACAGGCGTTGGTGAACGCCTGGGACATCTGGGTCAGGATGGGTTCCAGCACACTTTCGTAAAACGCCTGAAACTGCTGGCTGTTGTAGTTGGAGGTCAAAATAGATTCGTTCATCCGCCAGAAGTAGAACAGATTTGCTCTGATCTCCCGCATCTGCGCCGCATTGGCCGACCAGGGCGTTACGTTCAGGGGCGTAAAATCCTCCATGGAGTCCACCCCCACGATGCCGCCTTCCTTGGCCGCCCGAGCAAAGCGCTCCACAAAATCGTCCGTGCTCCGCTGCACGTCATCCTTGGCCAGCATGGCCTTCTTTTGCCGCAAAAGCCCACGCACCTTGTTGGCCACCGTCAGCGCCTCCGTCAACCCTTCGTCGCTGGCTCGCACCATGGCCAGGGTGTTGTAGATGGGCTGGTTGCCGTCCCCCGCCAGGGTGCGCCGGTTGTAAAACTTGCGCAGGATGACCACATCCTCCACGTTCAGGGTATATTCCCGCCCGTCGGTGTCGTCGGTGAACATCACCGCATACCCACCACCTGCGATCTCCCCAAAGGTGAACTGCTGATAGGAGATGGGGATGATGGCCACCGGCGTGGTGCCCTCCCATTTGATGTAGGCCAGCGCCGTGGTCTTGTCCTCCAGCTGCGCCACCAGCTTGTACTTCAGGTCGTAGCCGCTCATCAGGCTGTTGGGACGCTGGTTGAGCAGCTTAGCATAGGGGCTGTCCCGCTTGATCTTCTTCACCCGACCATTGTGATCCATGACCACATGGAGCGCCTCCGCCTTGGCCGCATGGCTGGCAATACAGTCGATAATAGCCCGCACCGTCTCCTGCTCGTACACATCCCGGTTCCAGACCGGTGAGCTGCCGCCCAGGCCGAAATAGAGCTTCATCTTGGGTCGGAAGCGCCCGAACAGGGCGCTGAATACTCCCATCTCATCACCTCAAATACGCTAAAAATTCATCCTCGTGGTTGTAGTAGCCGGTCATGGCGTTGAGCAGGGACACCGTGCCGTCAATCCGCCGGTTGGCGGTGATCTTCTCCGGCTGGATGGAGTCGATGCCCCGCTGATTGCTGGACTTGGCCGCCGTGTTGGACAGGCACCAGCGCAGGATGGGGTTGTTCTGATACACAATGCGGTGATCTTCAAACAGTCCCTTCATCCGCTTCATGGGGTATGTCCAGGTCACCGGCCCCTGCCGGATGCGCTCCATCTCAAACCCCATGTCGGTCATTTGGGGCACCCAGTACCCGGACAGGGCGGCGTCATAGCACACCCACAGCGGGCGGATGTCCCGCTCCTGCACCATGGACACAAACCACTCGGTCACGTCGTTGTAGTCCACCGTGGCTCCGTCGCACAACGTCAGCCACCCCTGCTGCGCCCACAGCCGATAGGGTGCTTCCTTGCGCCCCTGGTGTTCCACCTGTTCCACTCTCGCTTTCGGCAAAAAATACTGCTGGAGCACATAGAACTGTGGATCCTCCGGCCGCCGGATGAGCAGCGTGGCACAGGTCAGGTCGGTGGTGGCGGACAGGTCACAGCCGCCGATGGCGTAGGTGTGGTTCAGATAGTCCGCCTCCGCCACCGTCTCATTCTTCAATACCGCCCAGGGCAGCCAGCTGGCCGAAGCGTTCTCCTGGACGTTGAAGTCCTTCACCAGCAAGGACGGCAGACAGGACGGGTCATGCTTGGCACGCTCCACATCGTCCGCCAGCTGCTGGCAGCTCTTGATGGTGCCCAGACCGGGGTTGGCCTTCGCCCAGGCGTCCGGGTCTGTCCACTCCGCCCGATCATCCAGGGTGTACAGCACCGGCAGCAGATGGGCGTCCGCCACCATCCCCTTGGCCACCGAGAGGGCGTATTCGAACAGGTCATCGTAGATCCCCTCCCGGGCAAACCCGGCCGTGGTGATGGTGCCAAAGATGGGCTGCTTCCGCGCCTTCATGCCCTGCTTGGTCACGTCGTACAGGTTGCGATCCTCCTGAGCGTGCAGCTCATCACAGGAGCAGTAGTGCAGGTTCAGCCCGTCCAGGGTCTTGGACTTGGACGCCAACGCCTTCATGGTGCTGTTGGTCAGCTTGAACTCCATCCCGCCGATGATAGGCACCACCAGGGCGGACAAATCCGCGTCCTGCTCGATGATCTTCCGGGCAGTCTTGTAGACGATGGCCGCCTGGTCATATTTCGTGGCGATACTCACGCACTGCGCACCCGCCTCCCCGTCCGCCACCAGCATATAGACCATGATGCAGGCGGACAAAAAGCTCTTGCCATTTTTGCGAGCGACCAGGAGGAAAAACTCTCGGAACCGCCGCAGCCTGGTCTTTTTGTCCACCCACCCAAAGAGGGTCTGGATGAACGCCTTCTCCCACAGCTCCAGCTTGACCAGCTGCCCGGCGTGCTCCCCCTCGTAGTGGCGGCAGAAGGTCTCAATGAACCGGATGGCGTGGTCGCCCAGCTTAGCGCTGAACCGGTAGGGGCAAGCCTTATCCGCCGCCTCCGCGTCCAGGCGCTCATACACCTGCCGCACCGGCTCTGACACCGTCACCGTCCCCGCCCGGATGGCACGCACATACTGGCGGACGTAGTTCACGGCCATGGGGTCACTTGCCCTTCTCCAGGAAGCTGGCCAGCTTTTCCCCGGCGGCGGAGCGTGCCATGTCCTTCTTGTCCGGCAGCAGATCCGCCAGCTTTTTGCCCATGTCGCCGTAGCGCTGCACCAGAGAGCAGTAGGCTTTCATAGCCGGACTTTCCCGCAGCATGGACTGTTTTCCCTGCTGAAATTCGTCCACAGCGCCCTCTTTTCGGATGGTTTGCTTGAGTTTTCGCAACTGAGTTTCCATGAATTTCAGCTCGGCGATGTACTTCTCCGCCACCGTCTGACGGCTGGGGTCAACTTTGTTGAAGATCTCCTGATAGGCCCCGTACTTGCCCGTTTTCGTGCTTGCCATAGCGTCTTACCCCCCCTTATGGCGTGGTCTTGCGTGTTAACTTGAGAGCGCTTCTCGGTTCTCTTGCCCACCCCCAGGCGGCTACCCCTCCCGGGGGGTCAGCTGACCGTCAGCGTCGAAGAAAAACCCGTCTGCACAGTCCGTCCGCCCCAGCGTGATGGCCGCGTGGCAGTCGTGGCACAGACTGTGCAGCAGCGCCGGGTTCAGCGCCACCGTTGGGTCGTCGATGTTCTCCGGCGTCAGCGGGATGGCGTGATGCACCTCGGTCGCCCTGCCCCCGCACTCCTCGCAGCTGTACAGATCCCGATGCAGCACCTCCGCCCGCAGCGTCCGCCACGCCACGCTGCGATAAAACTTCCTCGCCCATTCCTTCGCCATCTCGTCTCACCTCCGTGCGCCAGCCCATCCGTGCCCCTCTGCCGTCCTGGGCTATCACCTCCAGGCAAAGGCAAAACAAAAAGCGCCCAGCGGCTTCAACTTTCGTTGAAACTACTGGACGCTGGACGCTTGGTCGCGGGTCGCTACGATATGGACTTGGATTTTCTTGTGGCAGCGCTTGCAGGACAGCACCACGCCATCCACGCTGCAACCTGGCGGATACTCCCCCGGCAGCTTGCCGCCGCAGATGGGACAGATCGCCCGGCTGTTTTCTATTTTGATTGTATCACAGCTTGGGAACTTTTTCAATGCGTTTCTGCTCCTTTCTGTCTAATTCCCTTATGATTTCAAGATTTTTAATCCTAAGGTTTTATGAACTTGTCACCGCCGCCACGCTGCAGGCGTCAGCCAGGACAGAGCGGACACCGCACCATAGACGTTCTCACACAGCGGCATCCGTTCGATCACCCGGCAGCCCCACGGCACCACCAGTTGGTAGTCATCCGGCACCCATTCCCGGGTGATGACCGGGTCAGTCAACTGGTTCGGCGGCCTGCTGCGGGAATAGCTCCGCTTATTCACCAGGTCAGGGACTTCCTTCGAGAGATACTTGGCCAACCCCGGCACATCCCAAGGCCGGAGCCGGGACACCACCGCATGGCCATAGGTGTTCCCCCACGCCGCCCGGATGACCGGAGCGGTCACGCCCACCCCACGCAGCACCACATGGAAGTGGAACCGAGCGTCCCCATGCTTGTGCTCCAGCACCTTTAAGTAATGTATATCGCGGCACCCTCGCTCCCGCAGCAGCCGCAGGAAGTAGGCAAACCGGGCATCCGCCTTCACCTTTTCTGGCGGAAGCCTTTCCTCCGTGAAGGTCAGGGTACAATAGTAATCCTGCCGGGTGAAGTTATTCTGGATCAGCGCCTCCATGCACCGCCGCTTGGATTTCAGATACCGGGAGACGGACACCTGGATAGCCCGCTTCTGCCGCTTGACCTCCAGGTTGTCCCCCTCACTGATACGCAGGTTGGTGTACAGGATGGCCTGCACCTCGTTCCGGCTCTCAACCACCTTGAGGATCTGACTCATGGCAACCCTCCAGGCAACGCCGATGTCTCCGGTTCAAAATGGCAGCTCACCATCCTCCTCCTCCAGCTCCGCCATCGCTGGCGGCTGGCTGGGCGCAGCGCTATTCCCATCAGGCAGTCCCGCCTGGGACAGGAGCACCACGCTGGCATTGACGCCCTTGTACGTCCGACCTTCATACTCGTTGGTGTACGGCGCGCCGGTCACCATCACTGCATCCCCGCTGTGGGCCGTGGCCAGCAGCTCTGCTGCCCCGCGCCAAGCGGTGATGTTGATCCAGATGGGCTTGGGTCTCCCCTGCTCATCCAGCTCCTTCGGGTTCGTCCCGGCAGCAATGCCCACGGTGCAAAAGGGCGTGTGGTTCTTCCCCACCCGCCTGAACTTGGGGCTGGAGCAGCGCCCCGTCACCAGCCACTCCCCGCCCTGCATCTTTAGGTATCCCAATGATAACACATCCTTCCCACATTCTATCCTTCGATGTTGTTTGCCAACTGCCGGAAGAAGGCGCCCAAAGCATCCCGTGTCCTGCGCCGTGTCACATCATCCAGCCGATCGCACAGCGCCTGGAGCGCATTGGATTGCTCCTGCATCTGCCGGAACAGCACATTGACCTCTAGCAAGACCCGATCCGCCTGCGCCTTCTCCAGCTCCGTCCGCAGTGCTTCCTCGGCGGCAACTCTGCCCTTTTCTTCTGCGGCCTTCAGTTGCTCCGGAACTGCGTCAATCTGCTCCACCGCCACATCCACAGGGCGCTGACGGAGCTGCTCGTTCTCCTTGCGCAGGCTGTCCGCCTCTGATGCGCTGGCCTCCAGCCGTTGATTGGCAAGTTGGATGGCCTTCTCCTTTTCCCGCAGCGCTTCCTTCGCCAGCTCCCATTCCGCAGCTACCTCCGCCGCCTGCTTCTGCGCCGCATCCCGCTCCTGGATGGCCGCCTTCAGCTGACGCACACTGATGTGCTCGGCGTCCACCTCCTGGGCGAACTGTTCCCGCTCCTCTGCCGGGACGGACAGCAGCGCCAGGGCTTTGGAGTATTCCAAATCGCCAAACGTTTGGCTATTTGCCTCCGGGCCAAACAGCCCCATCTGTGTGCTGCCATAGGCGTCAAAAATGCGCATCATGTTGTTGGCGCTGGACTTGCTATAATGAATTTCCTCCTTCAGCCACTTCCCCCACTCACCGTGAGAAAGCATCTGCTTCGCCTCCGTCAGCCGCCGCCCGATCTCAATGGCATGACCTAAGATCAGCCGCTGTGCCTGTGCGGTCAACTGATTGATCTCCTGGGTCACCATCCCGATGGTGCGGGGATTCATCTCATTCATGCCGTCCGTTCCTCCTTCCGTCCGGGCAGGCGTGGCCTGCCCTGGTCGTCTCGCCTGCTGCCATCAGCCACCCAGGCCAGCCACTTGTCCAAAAATACCCGATAGGTCTCCCGCGCCGGTGTCCGGCCTCTGTCGTTTTCAGGCCCTCGAATCTGCACCAGCCGATCCCCATTCATTTCGATGGTGGCAAGGGGTTCATCTGGATTGTCCACCCGCCGCAGGAACAGGATCGCCAGCTTGCCCTCCATATGCCGGACCGCATAGCCACCCACGCAGTGGTGCATCTCCCGGCCTTCCCGGCGGATGTCTGCGTCATCCAGCGGCACCAGGATGGTCAGGCCGTCAGCCGAAAAGGCATACTTCCGTTCCAGCGCCCGCCGGAGTCGCAGATAGCCCACCCGCTGTTTTTCGTTCTGGATCCACGCGATCTGCTCCGACATTGCATCGTGCCGCTGATGCAACTCCTTGGGCATCAGCACATCACTCTGTGTAAAGTCCAGCCCCAGCTGTGCGCCGATGTCCAGATAATCCAGCCACCAGTCTGCCCGGCGCTGATTTTGGATGTAGTGCAGTAGATGCGCGATCCCGATGCCATATCGCTTCGCCGCCCTGGCCAGCTTTTTCAGGCTTGTCCCATTGACCGCCTGTACGGCGGGGATTTCCATAAACCTTGCCACGTCCATCCCCTCCGGAATGGCCTGGTACAGCTCCAGCTGTCCCAGATCTCCGCCCGCCGACCGCCAGGCACGATATTCCTGCTTGGTCAGCCGGAAGAACTGATGGGGTGACCGTGCCTTCCAATCATACCTCTGTCCGCCTACCCTGTCGTGTTCCAGGATGCTCCAAATCAGATCCTCGTGCCCCAGCTTCACCAGCATCTCTAATTGAGGCCGGATAGCATACCGTGCTAAATACGTTGTCACCCCACAGTAAAGCCGTCCGCTGCCGTCAAAAGCGTCCTGAAAAATCTGCTCTGCGGCACTATATTTCAGATTTGTCTGGTCAAGATTCTCCCAACCGAACACAAAGTAACGCCCTTCATCCGGCTGCGGCATTAAATAGCTGCCAGCCGGAACCGGTTCGCCAGCAGTTTTCCGATCACGCCAGTAAAAATGATACCCCAGACAGGAGAGCACAGACTGATGGCTCCAGCAGGCCAGCTCCCCCGGCTTCATCCAGGCGCGAAACCGTTCCTCGTAATGCAGCGTTGGAATGGGGAATGGCACACAATCGTCATCCGCCCAGCCCGACAGCTGGCCAGGCGCATAACTCGCCGCAATGCGTCCGCCGGACACCAGCAGCGCTCCATCTTCTCCCGCCCGTAGGAAGACAGCAAAATGCGCTTCCTCCAGAGAGGGATACTGATGAATGCCCTTCAATTTCCGGACAGCCTTCCAGGTGACCGGACGGCGGCACATGGGACAAGTCCCCGCATCGTTGTGGGATCGGTGGAAGGTCAGGCACCCGCCCGACCTGTCATCCTCGAACAACGAGCCGCAGTCGGTACACAAGCAGATCCGTTTGTTCCGCCCCATCGTGACATACATCAGGTACTGCGTAAAGCAGTGGATGGCCTGTTCTTCTTCCTCCGGCGTCAGCCAGTCCGGAAATTGCCGGAGCAGTTCCGGCAGCCGTTCTGTCGGTACATTGCATTTTTCTCCCATGACGGCGACCCTCACAGCAATGAAAACAGATCCAGCACGACGCCCGTTTGTCCAACTGGAGCGTTGCTGGTTTCTGTTTCCGGACACAGTGTCACAACCATGCTGCATCGGATGTCTGCGCCCGGAAAGTAGAACTGCACCGCCTTGCGGTATGCGTCCAGGTCGGATATATGACCGCCGACCCCCTTGGCCACCTGTTTCATGCAATCAACAAAGCTGCCGCCCTGATAGACCGCCTGGGCGAACTCTGGCTCCTGCCCGCAGAACTCCGACAGTGCCTGATAGACCGCTTCCGCCATGGCCTGTTCCTTCTGACCGGTCACCTTCGCCTTCTCCTGTTCCAGTTTCTTCAACGCCAGTTCTTTCACTCGGAATCACTCCAATCTAATTTCACTGTCCTTCAAACGGACACTCCTCATCCATGCTAACTTGACTGGCCTCCCACCGCAGCTCCTCCCCAGCCTCCTCGACTCGTTCCCGCAGCGGCTTGTGCTCCTGTCGCTGGGAAAACCGCTGGGTGCTGCCGTCAAAGTCCAGGGCGATGATCTTCAGCGCCTCGCCCTCCTTGTTCTTGGCGATCTTCAAATCTCGGTCGGGCTTCGACCCATCATTGGGATACAACCGGTAGAGCAGCAGCACAATGTCTGCATCCTGCTCCAGCTGCCCCGACTCCCGCAGGTCGGACATGGAGGGCTTCACCTGCGCCCGATCCTTGGCCGGTCGGGACAACTGGGACAGCCCCACCACGGTGATGCCGTACTGATTGGCCAGGGTGTGCAGGGTCATAGAGGTCTGGGACACCTGCTCGTAACGGGTCGCCCTGGGGTTCTCCGCCTTCAAGAGCTGGATGTAGTCGATGTAGATAATCTGATAGTTTTTCGCCTTGGCCAGGTTCATGACCTCAGCGGCAGTTCGGCCAGCGGCGGGCAGAATATCCAGGTGCCGGTCATACACCGTCTGCCCGTTGTGGGCCATGGCCTGCCAGTCCTCATCGCTGAGCTGGTGCCGCTTAATGCGCTCCATGGGCAGACCGCACACCATGGACATCTGCCGGTCAAACAGCTTGTCCGGACGAGTCTCCAACGAAAAGAACCCCACCCGATACTGCTCGCTCTGTGCCCAGGCGAAGGACAGTGCCAAGGCGGTCTTGCCATCACTGGGATAGCCGCCCAAAATCACAAAATCCCCCAGCTCCGCATACAAGCGCATATCCAGCTTTTTCAGCCCCCAAGGCAGGTACTTGACCGCCTTCTGTGCGTCATGCCGCTCATAGAACCGCCCCAGCAAATCCTGCTGGGTGAACGTCTCTTGGTTGCTGCGCACCGCCAACGCCTCGGAAATACTAGCCGCTGCCTCCCTAGCGGCGTCACTGGTCTGGCACTCCGCCAGCGCCAACCCAAGCCCCCGCAGGCGGCTGAGCTGAGCCTGATCCAGGAGGATGTCCATGTACGCCTTGCAGTTGGCCGCTGTAGGCGTCAAGTCCAGCAAGTCCAGCACCAGCTTCCGGTTTTCGGCGGCGTCTCCGTCCAGCGCATGGAGCACCGTCACCGCATCGATAGCGGTGCCCTCCTGGGTCAGCTGCTGGATGGCTAAGTACAGCGCCCGATAGGGCTGGGTGTAATCCTCCGCACGGGTCTGCGCCAGCACCTCCGGCACCCAACCCTTGTCCAGCAGCATGGAGCCAATGACCGACTGCTGTGCCGCCACCCACTGCTCTTGCGCAAAATACTCAGACATATTCGCAGCCTCCTTCTTCAACTCGTCCTCTGTCCGGAGACGGCGGCGGTGTCAGCTCGTCCTCCCACCGTTCGCCGTTGAGCCAGGTGGTCGGGTGCGGGATGACCCCACGCCGCCACTGCTCACTGCGGATGTGTGCGTCCAGCCCGGACAGGATCGCCGCAAACAACGCAGGGTCAGGGTCGAGCTTCTGCCACTTCTCCCAGGCTTTCTTCTTGCCCTCCTTCCGAGGGTAGGCCGCCCAGAACTGGTCGAACTGATCTCGCTGGCGCACGCTCGCACCGGCAGAGTGTGTTTCCTTTGTTTTCTCTTTGTGTTTATTCTTTGGTAACGCTGCGCCCGTATGGGCAGAATCATCCGCCCGTTCGGGCAGAGCCGTCTGCCCATTTGGGCGAATGGGATTGTCCGTTTGGGCGGACACTTCTACATTGGAAATGCCATAGTACCCCAGGACGTCCTGGGCTGTGATGGTGTACCAGGTTGTCCGGTCGGTGGCCCGTTTGTTGTAGTTCCCCTTCCGGATCAGCGCCTGCTGTTCCAGGCTGGCCAGGATGCGTCGGATCTGCTTCACCGACCAAAACGGGAACCACTCCGTAAACGCCTCCAAGGAACTGAACGTCCACACCTGGCCGTCGTGAATGTTCCGGCCATCCAGGGCGTTCTTGCGCATCCAGTAGGCCAGATTGTGGAGCATGATGGCTTCGTCAAGCCCATACTGTTGGGCAAGCTCCGCTGAAAAGTGATATTCACCCATGCTGACCCCACTCCTCCGCATCTCGCACACTCCGTGCCGCCATAGCGGCATCGGCCACCTCATCCTGATAGCGCCGCACCGCATCCCGCAGGTCACGCACCATCTGCTCCACGCCGGTCAAGGACAGCCCTGCCTTCTCCAGCTGCACCCAGGCTTTCCACTCCTGCCCGTACCGCAGTTGAGCGCTAGACTCGTCCACCGCCTGGGCAGACGCCAGCAGCCGTTCGGATATGAGCAGCGTGGAGCGCAAAATGGACGTGCTCCGTTTTTCTGGTGTCATTGCCATTTTGATTCACCCTCCCTTTCAAAAAGTTGATGGTGCCGGAATTCCGTCCGGTCGCGGGTCGTCTCTCCGAGCTGTCACCACTGGCGCAGTAGCAAAGGTTGTGGTTGCCTCCGATGAGTCTGCGCTTCCCAGCCAAGCGTTGCCCCTTTCGCATCTGGCTGCCTCACTGTCTGCGCACAACAGAGGGGGAGTTTCTGGTACCGCCGATGGGACTTGAACCCATGTCTGCCATTCCTGCCACGGATGTGCCGAAAACACAACAAAATCTGTAGAAAAGAGAAGGATATGAACCCAAAATGTTGTGACAGGACTGGCCGTCTCACCATCCAGACTGCGGCGGCATGACCCGACCTAAGGTCGGGTATTTGGGGAGTTGTTCCGCCAGGGGCGGGATTCAAACCCGCGCCCGACATGGTTCCGCCGGAGAGGATACCGGCGGGCTGGAAGCCGCAAAATAAGAAGAAAAAAATAGGAGTTTTTATAACATGAGGAAAAAGAAAATGATCGTTTTGTAGGAGTCACTAAGGGAAGAAAGCGGCTTCCAGCGACGGGTCGAATTGCGCCAACGACCCGTTTCGGCCAGGCGCCTCCTGGCTCTCATCAGGCTGGGTATTGGGTTGTGACAGCTTGTCCATTCCCCTCACTCCCGCGCCGCCGCACAACGGCGGGCCATCCGGCCCACCGTCAGGTGGGTGCGCTGATACAGATCATGGAGCGTGCGATTCACCTGTGCTGCCTTCGCCCGCTGGGCAATGGCAGCGTCCAGCGGCCTGCGGTACTCGGCGAAGCGTGAACAGGTGTCGTGGCAGATGGCCTGCCGGTCAGCGCAGTCAATACAGGGACATTTCATCGTTGTCCTCCCTCCACTGGCTGGACATGACCAGCTCCGTCTTACGCCGGATGCCCCGATAGGCGGTCATGGCCACCGCCAGCATCAGCACCCCACCACCCAGCAGGATGGCCCCTGCCCGATAGCGCTCCAAAATGCCGCAGGCGATGCCAGCACAGCTGGCCACAAAGCCCAGCAGACCCGCCAGGTCGCCGATCAGCGCGAACTTCTTGCTTTTTTCGTTCATGATGTAGTTCCTCCCTATTCCTCTCGCCATTCGATGGCGTTTTCTTCTGCCCAGCGCTGCAATCGCGCGGGAAAGATGAAGTATTGATATTTGCCATCCGCCAGCTGGTCTGGGACAGCCACCGCCGCAGGGGCGAACACCCCGGCAATAATGCCGGCTTGCAGCTTGTGATTGTCGCCGGGGATCCCATGATCCCGACACCACTTGTAGAACCAGCTCAATGTTTCCGCTCCAATCCACGGCAGTTTCTCCATACAAATCACCTCACCTTATCCTATGCGTGCGCTGGGTTGTCCTAGTTTGTTTTACTTCTGCATCACCTATGGAAGATCTTCTTCCACACAAATGCAGTAGCTGCATTTATCTCTTCATCGGATAGGGTCAGTCCTCTTTTCCCCATGATGTGTGCAAGCGACTGCGTACAGACATAATATTTCAGCCATTTCAGGGCACAGATTGCTGTGGCAATCGCCAAAAGAATCGTCACGGTTCCACCTCCCCTCTCAGCTTGCTCCCGCTTCTACCCTGCTTCTTTCATACAAGCGGCCTGCGCAACAGCCATCGACTTTGCCAGGAGAATCATCACATCCTGGTTTTGTTCGGATAACTGCCGGAAAATCGCCTCCATATTGCTTTGTTTACTATCCATTGATGCTCCCTCCTTTCTTTATATCCGTTTTTGATTTTCTTCTCTTGTTATATATCAATTTTTGATTTCTGTCAAGTGTTTCTCTTGACTTTTTTATCAATTATTGATATTCTTTTTTTGTGAGGTGATAATACATGGATAATCGCATCCGCATTCTGCGCAAGACACTGGGTTTGACGCAGAAGGAATTTGCTGAAAAACTTGGTATTCAGCAAAACACAGTAAGCTGCATGGAAAGAGATGATACTGCTCCTACTCAGAAGAACATTAAGCTTATTTGCTCCCAGTTCAGCGTAAATGAAGATTGGCTCCTGCATGGTGTAGAACCTATGTTCTTAGTCGTAGACAAGAAACAGAAAGAGTTCTTTGACATTTTTAATGAGTTGACTCCAACCTTGCAGGATCATCTCATCAGCACCGCCAAAGAACTGCTTAAGACACAAATGCGCTTGCAGGAAACAGAAGAGTTGACTACACCGGAAAAATCGAAACCCCACACCTAAAATTATACAAGAAACAGGGTACACAAATCCGGACTAACCCAGCGTAATGCAAAACGCATACAATCGTAATTTGTTGTTTCTGCGAATATCATGTAACATGGAATCATATTCCGTTGTAACATACATACGGGAAATTTATGAAATGATTGGAGAAACGAGAAATGAAAAAGATGTGTACTCTCCTGCTGGCACTTATGATGGTGCTGAGCCTGGCCGCCTGTGGTGACAGTGGCACAGCGGCGAGCCAGAACACGGACAAAGCTGCGACCAGCACCGCCACGGATGCTTCCGATAACAAGGACACCAAAAAGGCTGATAAGACTGATGAAAAACTCTCCGTTGAACAGGAATCTGCGCTGAATAAGGCAGAGGAGTACCTGAATATGATGGCTTTTTCCCACGACAGCCTGATCGACCAGCTGAAGTTTGAAGGCTTTTCCGAGGAAGATGCGACCTATGCGGCAGAGAACTGTGGTGCTGACTGGCAGGAACAGGCCGACAAGAAGGCCAAAGAATATCTGGACACGATGGCTTTTTCCCATGATAGTCTGATCAAGCAGTTGGAACATGAAAAGTTCTCCAACAAGGACGCAACCCACGCAGCGGATAACTGTGGCGCTGACTGGAACGAGCAGGCCGCAAAGAAGGCGAAGGAATATCGCAACACCGGTTCTTTCTCCCATAAGCAGCTGGTCAGTCAGCTGGAATTTGAAGGCTTCACCTCTGAACAGGCGGAATACGGCGTCTCTCAGGGTGAATGACACAATACTTAAAATACAACACTGCCCTGGTGCTGCCAACACCAGGGCATTCCAAAACGCAATTTCAAAATATAACCGCAAATACTTGTTTGAGGTGAAAGATTCTTTTCCATTATGCTCACGCTGCACCTAAAGGATTGATACACTCTTTTACTCAAAAATTACAAAAACGCATACAATCGTAATTTGTCATTTCTACGAATATCATGTAACATGGGAGTATCTTCCGTATCAGCATGATTGCGGAAGAAAAACCCCATGAAAGTAGGAGAGTTTAAATGAAAGTAGCAAAATTGGTATCGGGGATCATCTCCATCGTGTTGTGTCCCTTAGTCCTGTTCCAATCCTGTGCCGCTGGCGTTGGCAACGCAATGGCGGAAAACGGGGAAGTGAGCGGTTCCGCCGGTCTGTTCGTGGCAATCTGCTTGATCGTTGCTGGCATCGTCGGCCTGGCCACCAGGAATTCCGAAGGCAAGGGTGCTTCCATCACCACCGCCGTGTTTTACATCATCGGTGCGCTCCTGGGCTTTGCCAACGCAGGCTCCTATTCTGACCTGAACATCTGGGCTGCTGTGTGCGTCATCTTCGCCATCCTCTATATTGTCGCTGCCGTGAAGGCCAAAAAGCCGGAGGCAAAAGCCGACCAGTCTGAACAGTAATTTCATGATATAAAAACCGCCCTGGTGCTGCCAACACCAGGGCGGTTTAAAAGGGTAGTAGTTTTCATTCCACATACTACCCTTTCATTTTAGCACATAAGGATAAAAAATGAAAGGAGAGATTGCCATGGCAAAATGCATCTACGCCCGATGCAAGCGCACCATCCCGCCCGACGCCATCTTCTGCCCCTACTGCGGGCGGAAGCAGGTGCGGGAGCAGAAGCCCAAAAAACACCGCACCAGGGAGAAGGGCACCGGCAGCGTCTACAAGCTGTCGGGCAACCGGAAGCGCCCCTATTACGCCGTGCTCAACGGCAAGTCTGCCGGTCGGATGTACGCCACCCGGCAGGAGGCGGAGGCGGCATTGGAATCCATGTTGGCCTGCACCCGTCCGGAGGTGTTCTCCTACACCCTGGAGGACTGCTTCAACGCCTGGTCTTCGGTGGCCTTCCGGGACATGAGCACCAGCTCCCAGCGTGGCTACCTGACCCCCTGGAGCTATGTGCCGGAGCGGCTGCGGCAGAAGCTGGCACGGGATGTGCGCAGCGATGACTTCCAGGAAATCGTGGATGCGCTGCAAGGCCGTGGCCTGTCCGAATCCACCGCCAAGCACCTGAAATTCCTCTACTCCCAGCTCTGCCAATGGCTGATGCAGCGGGACGTGCTGAACAAGAACTACGCCGCCTTCGTCACCGTGCAGAAAACGGCCAAGCGCCCCATTGAGACCTTCACTGTGGAGGAGATCGCCAAGATCAACGCCCTGGCAGCCGATGGCGCAGACGCGGATCGCTGGACACAGACCGCAAAGCTGACCATGATCTTCCTGTTCACCGGGATGCGAATCACCGAGCTGTTCACCCTGCCCCTGGCCAATGTCCACCTAGACAGCGCCGTACCGTATATCCAAGGCGGCATCAAAACAGAGGCCGGGAGAAACCGTATCATCCCCCTCCACCAGCGTATCCTCCCCTATGTGCAGTTCTTCGCTGGCCACGCTGCCGGTGACCTGCTGGTCAGTGGCTTCTGTGGCAACCAAAAGGCCAACGGCTGGCGAGCACGGGATTACAAGGGGATGTTGGAGTTCCTAGGCATCCCGTACAAAGTCCCCCACAACACCCGAAAGACCATGGCCACCAATGCCGCACAGGCAGGCGTTGACCAGCTCGCCCTGGCAAAGCTCATGGGCTGGGCTGACCTGGAAGTGGGGAATAAATACTATATCGCCCCCGATGTGGCCTATCTGGCAGGAGAGATGGATAAGCTGAATGGGTGGGACAAAAAGTTAGATAAGAGTTAGTGTTACTGTTAGCTGTTCTGTTAGATTGCACGATATCTTGTTTCATTCTATTGCATTTTATTGTTGCCACTGGTGCAGTATTTTATAGATAATCTGCAATTTATCGAATAAAGTTAAAGGCAGCATATCACCTGTGGATCATCATTTTGATCATCATCCTGTTCTGCTGCGGTGGCTGTGGCGGCGGCTGCGGCAATGGCTGCGGTGGTGGCTGTGGCGGCTGCGGCGGTGGCTGCGGCTGCGACAACGGCTGCGGCTGCGGCTGCTGATCTCTCCCCCCACGTCAGGAGGACAGACCGCCCTTCTATAAATAGCGTACACGGTTTCCGTGCTGACCCCTTTGCCCTTACCCTTTGAACAGAGCAACCTCCGTATGATCTCGGTCATGCGGAGGGCTTTTTTCATTTTATTGAGCGGAACCGGCGGTCACTCTGTCTGTGCTAACAATGGAAAAAACCACCGGATAAATCCGGTGGTTTTGGAACATCCAAAAGATCAGGTATTCATCTGCTTCCGGCGGGACAGGTTCATGGTGCCGTCCTGCATACTTTCCACGTCCTCCAGGCTCTTGCCGGTGCCGAAGGCAACGCAGGAGATGGCGTCATCAGCCACATGGGTCTCAATGCCGGTATGCTGTTCGATCAGGCGATCAATGCCCCAGATCAGACTGCCGCCGCCGGTCATGACGATGCCGTTGTTGGAGATGTCCGCCACCAGTTCAGGGGGCGTCCGCTCCAGGACAGAGTGGACAGCTTCCAGGATGCGCATGGTGGGCTCCTCAAAGGCTTCGATCATCTCGCTGGAGGAGACGGTGAAGGCGCGAGGCAGGCCAGTCATCAGGTCACGTCCCTTGATCTCCATGGTCTGTTCTTCCTCACGGGGATAGACGCAGCCAATGGACATCTTCAGTTCTTCCGCAGTACGTTCCCCGATGAGCACGTTGTGCTTGCGGCGGATGTACTTGATGACCGCTTCGTTGAACTGGTCGCCTGCGATCTTGATGGAGGCGGATTCCACCACGCCGGACAGAGAGATCACGGCCACGTCGGTGGTGCCGCCGCCGATGTCTACGATCATGTGGCCGTCAGGCAGGGAGATGTCGATGCCGGCGCCGATGGCGGCTGCCACCGGTTCCTCGATCAGGTAGACCTTTCGGGCGCCAGCCTGGATGCCGGCGTCAATAACGGCACGTTCCTCGACCTCCGTGATGCCGGAGGGAACGCAGATGACCAGACGGGGCTTGAAGAAATGGGTGGGAGCCACCTTGTGGATGAATTCCCGCAGCATCCGCTCGGTCATGTCATAGTCGGAAATGACGCCTTCCCGCAGGGGGCGGATGGCGACAATGTTGCCGGGGGTACGACCCAGCATATTCTGTGCCTCGGTACCAACTTTGAGCAGCTTACCCGTATTCTTATCAATGGCGACCACGGACGGCTCCCGCAGGACGACGCCCTTGCCTTTTACATAAACCAAAATCGAAGCAGTACCCAGATCGATACCAATATCTCTTGCAACGCTCATGCGATCACACTCCTCTAACATTCCATCTGTTTATAGTATACCCGGACGGACTCATTCCAGCCCTCTCTAACTCGTCTCGCCGCAAAATGGAAGCGGACTGACATTTTTCCGGAACAAATTCAATCTCTCTGCTATTATAGCGGTTTTTGCCCCTTTTTTCAACGCTGTATGACAAAAGTTTTCTTAAGATTCACATTTCCGTCTCATCCTGGTGAACCGGCGTCCGAGCCGCTGTCACACAGCACACCTCCGCCGCTCCCGCTGCCAACAGCGTGCGTGCCGCTTCGTCCAAGGTGCTGCCTGTGGTGATGATGTCGTCTACCAGCAGGATGCGCTTTCCTGCGATCCTGCCGGTGCAAACCCCTCGATACACTCCGGTCACCTGCTTCTGTCGCTCCGCTCTGCCGCCTTCCCCAGAGGCCAGAGCGGGAATGTCCTTCCACTTCTTCAGGGTACGCACCGGACGCTTTCCATAGACCCTGGCCACCTGCATCGCCAACAGCCGGCACTGGTCGAACCCACGCTCCCGCAGCCGTTTCCGGCTCACCGGCACCCAGGTCACCAGATCAAAGGGGTCTGACAGACAGCGGCTGGCACAGTCGCCCATCCAACGGCCAAAGCAGACCCCATAGGATTCCCGCTGATGATATTTGTAATCCACCAGTGCCTGGTGTACCTTCCCCGTCAGGAAGAAGGGGGACACGCACTGGGAAAACGCCCGTCCCGTCTGAACAGCGCTGTGCGTATCCGTCCACGGCAGCTCCGCCAGACACGGTTTGCAGGCATCCTGTTCCGCCCGCTCCAACAGGGCGCCGCAAAAGACGCACTTGGGCGGGTAGACCAGACGCAGAATTTCCTCCCACATCCCACGCGCCGTGGGCTTCCTTCGGGTTTCTTCCTGTTCCATAGGCTCCATTCCTTATCCGGTCAGGCCGATGATGTTGAGCAGCAGCAGCCAAGACAGGCCGTAATAGGTCACCACAGCCACCAGGTCACTGACTGTGCTGATGAGAGGGCCGGAGGCTACGGCAGGGTCGATGTGGATCTTGTGCAGGACGATGGGCACCACGGTGCCCACCAGGCTGGAGATGGTCATGGCCACCATCAGCGCTGTGCCCACGCAGCCGGAGACGGAGAAGGCGTACAGAGCCGGTTTGGCCTTGGCCAGCATGATGTAGATGCCGATGCACACAAAGGACACCAGCCCCAACAGCAGGCCAACGCAGAAGCCCACCCGGGCTTCCTTCCAGACCATCTTGAGACGTTCCTTGCCGGTCAATTCCTCGTCCATCAGCACACGGATGGTGACAGCCAGGGATTGGGTGCCGGAGTTGCCGGACATCCCCAAGACCACCGACTGGAAAAAGACGATGAGGGTCAGCTGTTTCATGACCTTCTCGAACATCCCCGCTACCGTGGACACGCCCAGCCCCAAGCAGAGCAACACCAGCAGCCAGGGCAGACGTTTCTTCATACTCTGACCCACGCTCTCGTCCAGGTCTTCCTCGGTGGTCAGACCTGCCAACTGTGCGTAGTCCTCGCCCATCTCGTCATCGACCGCTTCCACCAAGTCCTGGGCGGTGATGACGCCGATGATGTGATGCTCCTGATCCAACACGGGGATAGAGTCCTCGGCGTAGTCCTTCAACCGTTCCAGGTTGTCGGTGATGCTGTCGCTGGCCAACACATAGGGGTAGGAGGTACTGATGAGGCTCTCCAACGACTCCCCCGCTCGGGCAATGATGAGATCTTTCAGGTCGATGGCGCCGTAGAACATCCCGTCCTCATCGGTGACGTAGAGGATGGAGATGTTGTCGTTGTCATCCGCCTGGGCGATGAGCTGGCGCATGGCCTGCTTGATGGTGAGGGTGCGGCTGATCTCGATGAAGTTGGTGGTCATCATGCTGCCGATCTGATCCTCCTGATAAGAACAGATCAGCTCAATGTCCTCAGTGGCCTCCTCGTTCATCAGGGAGACCAGCTTTTCACGGACGTTGTCATCCACCTCTTGCAGGACGTCCACGGCGTCATCGGCGTCCATGTTCTCGATGATGTCCGCCGCATCATCCGCTTCCAATTCTTCCAGGTAGGTGCCCACGTCGTCCAAATAGGCGAACACTTCGGACATCCATTCCGTATCTAGGACTCGGTAAAGTTTTCGGCGCCCCTTCTCGTCCAGCAATTCAAACGCTTCAGCGATGTCGTTTTCGTGGTAGGCTGAGAGCTTTTCCGCCAACTGATCGTCCCGTTCTTCCTGGTTGATGATCTCCACCAACTCTTTGACATAGTCCGCTTTTTCCCCGGGAATCCATCTTCTTTCCCGCTTTTCGTCCATTGTGGTACACCTCCCATCCGGCTGTTCTCATGCGATTTTCTTGTCAGATCAAAAAACAGCCTATCATTATAATATATACTATTTTCCCCGGAAAACGCAATCCTTTTTTTCTATTTCTCCCACAGTTTTTTCCATAGACTCCGTTCTGTTCAACCCAAAGCGGCAGCGCTCCCAGAGGAACCGCTGCCGCTGTTTTTCCGCTCTTGTTTTCTCCTACGGTTTGCACTGGCCGCAGGGGGAATAGCCCTCGTCCAGCAGGGCCTCCCGGTGCTCCCGGAAG
>ERZ827490.2169-NODE-2169-length-22122-cov-3.900576_pt1 | contig 22122 bp, 18 predicted proteins | sample MGYA00519770_ERZ827490 | MGnify/ENA primary metagenome ERZ827490 (study PRJEB31778, sample SAMEA3449324) | human gut metagenome | biome: human gut; feature: human-associated habitat; material: faeces | place: United Kingdom | collected 2010/2012 ...
CTGACGAAAAATCCATTCGCCAGCCGACCACCTCATTTGTGCGGTGTTACCTTAAATTTCATCCGACGCGGGCAAATCCACCAGATAGCAAGTACCCGCGCAGAGGAAGCAGTGCCGGTCGTCATCCGAAAAAGCAAAATCCATATAATAAAGATGCTTCACGTTAAATTCGCACACCTTCTGCCGTGACTTCATGCGGTGCACGCTGATGCTGTACCGGGGCTTGTCGTTGCCCATGTAGAACCATACATACGCAACATAGTTCCGTTTCGGCGAGAGGAAAATCTCGGAAAAGTTGCTTCCGGTGCGCTCAACCTTCCAGTCATCCGCGGCAGTCCCTTCCATCGACGCGGCGGTGCGCCACGAAAGCACCTGATAATCATCGTACGGTTCCGTGTAAGAACGCGTGAAAATCATCAGAATTTCATCCGCATTCAGCCATTTGGCATACTCAACCGTTCTGCGCGCCTCCTGACCATCGGGATAGCGCAGGGACTTCAGGCAATGCCCGTCTTTGTCCAGCACGTCAATCCCGCGATGGTCGATGGCGCGGGGAGCGCCTACCATGATGAGCAGCTGGTCGGCGTACACATCCAGATTGAGAAACTGGTCGGCATATTCGCGCTCGTAGATGCACGCGCACGTCCCGTCTTCAACCGAATAGCGCCACACGCGGTGGAACTCCGTGCAGAAATACGCGTATTTTTCGTCGCTGCTGAAACACGGCGTGCCGCCGTCCGTGTTGACACCCTTGATACTTGTCCGATGCTTTTCGGTGAAAACGCCGTCGATTCGCTCGTAGAGGACACACACAACCACGTCTTTGGCGGTTGCGTTGGCAAGAAAAATCTTGCTTTTCGTGGGCGAAAGCGCGATTTCCGCATTGCGAAGGCGGCTGATGGTCTGCACGAATTTGCCCTTTTGTGTATCAAAAATCCTGATGCCGCCGCCGAACAGGATGACCTGATGGTCGTCGAGGAAGGTAGGGAAAGCGTGGCGCGGCTCTTTGCCCTCCATATAGGGGTGGATTTGCACTGCGCTGTCTGCGGCGCTGTATGTATCCGGGCGCGGCGGGCGCTGCTGCTGCATTATCGCCTGCAATTCCTGCAAAAACTGATGGGAATCAAACGGCATGTGTCATCACCTCGCCTTTACTATATCACATTCGCTTTTCCTGCGCAAGCAACTGCCAGTTGCCCCGCTTGCGTCCGCCGAAAATGCTTTTTTTTGTTTTTTCCGGTGTAAACGGTTGAGTTCTGTTTCGCACTGTGCTACACTATCGTTGGGAAAATTTCATTTCCCGACACCAACACCGAGGAATAAGCATCATGATTGAAAAATGGACAACCCCCATCCCGAAGCTGAGCGGGCGCGAGGGACGAACCGTCTATGTGTACGTCCCCGACGAAGCGCAGGAGAACCCCGAAGCGCGCTATCCTGTGCTGTACATGTTCGACGGCCATAACGTTTTCTTCGATTCCGACGCGACCTACGGGAAGTGCTGGGGGATGAAGGAATATCTTGAATCGACAAACACGCCGCTGATTGTCGTTGCGGTGGACTGCAACCATTCGCCGAATAACGGGCGGCTGAGCGAATATTCCCCCTTCACGTTTGAAGACCCGAAGCTCGGCTACATCCGCGGGCGCGGGCGCACGACGATGGACTGGTTCGCGCATACGCTGAAAGGCATGATTGACGAAAAGTACCCGACGCTGCCGGGGCGCGAAACGACGTGGATTGCAGGGTCGAGCATGGGCGGGCTGATGAGCCTGTACGCGGTGACGGCGTTTAACGATGTGTATTCGCGCGCGGCGTGCCTTTCGCCGAGCATCTGGTTTGCCACGCGCAGCCTTGACCGCCTGATTCGCGACGCGCAATTTGCCCCGGACACCGTGATTTATATGGACTACGGTTCGCGCGAGATGGCGCACCACGACAACATGCGCAAGCAGTACGCCGCCGTGACGAGCCGTCTGCTGGAAAAGCAGGTGCTGCTGACGAGCCGCATCGTCCCCAACGGTGACCACTGCGAAGCCTGCTGGGAAGAGCAGATTCCCTTCTTCATGCACATTCTGTTCTACTCTCGCGAATAATAGGAGGCGCAACCCATGCAGACATATTACACCAAATGGTACAGCCCCTCCGTCGGGCGGGAGATGGAAATCAAGGTGTACGGCCATGCCGGCCGCCCGGTGCTGTTCATCCCCTGCCAAGACGGGCGCTTTTTCGACTTCGAGAACTACCGCATGACCGACGCATGGGCGCCGTGGATTGAATCCGGGCAGTGCATGGTCTTTTCCATCGACACGCTGGATAAGGAGACGTATTCCGCGACCTATGACCCGCACGACCGCATCCGCCGCCATGAAGCGTGGATGAACTACATCGTGCGGGAGGTTGCGCCGTTCATCCAGTCCATGACGAACGACCGCAACGGCTGGGACGGCACGCCGGGCATCATTGCGTTCGGCTGCTCCCTGGGCGCGACGCACGCGGCAAACCTGTATTTCCGCTTCCCGGAGACGTTCGACGGTCTGCTGGCGCTCAGCGGCATTTACACCAGCGAATACGGCTTCCCCGGCTACATGGATGAGCTGGTGTACGCCAATTCCCCGGTGGATTACCTCGCCGGCATTTCGCCTGACCACCCGTTTATCCGCCTGTACAACGACCACAAGGCGGTGGTTGTCGTCGGGCAGGGCGCTTGGGAAGTGCCGGAGAGCACATTCCGCCTGCGCGACATCTGTGCGCAGAAGGACATTCACGTCTGGTTCGACATTTGGGGCTACGATGTGAAGCACGACTGGGACTGGTGGTATCAGCAAGTGGCGTATCATGTCCCGCATATCCTGTGACAAGGGGGATTCCCCTTGAACCCTTGCAGGGGTTTCGCCTCTGCGGAGGCGACCAGAGGGCTTTGCGGTCGCCCTCTGGACTGCTTCGCCGTCCCGCTAAAGTTTGTTGATTTTTATCGCTGCTTTCAGTTTGTGTGCCTTGCGTTTTCTGCCAAGAAACGGGCAAAAATAAACCGCAATAAATCTCAAAAGGATGAAGCAAACTATGAAGAATTTCGTTTTCATTTCCCCCAATTTCCCCGTCAACTACTGGCAGTTCTGCCGTCAGCTGCGCAATAACGGGCTGCGCGTCCTCGGCATCGGCGATCAGCCCTATGATACCCTCCTGCCCGAACTCAAGAGCGCCCTGCACGAATACTACAAGGTCGGCAGCATGGAGAATTACGACGAGGTGTACCGCGCCGTCGCGTTCTTCATCAGCAAATACGGCCGTATCGACTGGCTGGAGAGCAACAACGAATACTGGCTGGAGCACGATGCCATGCTCCGTACCGATTTCCACATCACCAGCGGCTTCCAAGTCAGCGATATGCCGCGCATCAAGTTCAAGTCCAAGATGAAGGAATACTATCAGAAGGTCGGCATCGCGACGGCGCGCTACCATATGGTGGATAATTTCGATGGCTGCAAAGCGTTCATCAGCGAAGTTGGCTACCCCGTCATTGTCAAGCCGGATAACGGCGTGGGCGCGTCCCACACCTACAAGCTGTCCAGCGACGATGACCTCCGCCACTTCCTCATCGTCAAAGAGCCGGAAGTCTCCTATATTATGGAGGAGTTTATCCACGCCGAAGTCAACAGCTACGACGCCATCATCAACAGCAAGGGCGAGCCGATTTTCGAGACGGGCAACGTCAGTCCTGTCTCTATCATGGACATTGTGAACAACGACGACAACTCCGTGTACTACATCGTCAAGGACTTGCACGATGATGTCCGCAAGGCGGGCCGCGCGACGGTGAAGTCCTTCGGCGTGCGCAGCCGGTTCGTGCACTTCGAGTTCTTCCGCCTGACAGAGGATCAGCCGTCGATGGGCAAGAAGGGCGACGTGGTTGCGCTGGAGGTCAACATGCGGCCGTGCGGCGGTTTCTCGCCGGACATGATGAATTTTGCCAACTCGACCGACGTGTACAAAATTTGGGCGGACATGATTGCCTATGACAGCACGCTGATGCCGCAGGGTGAGCACGCCTTCTGCGCATTTGCGGGTCGCCGCGACGGCAAGCACTTCCGCCTGTCCCACGAGCAGCTGATGACGAAGTACGCCGCGCAGATGAAGATGGTCGGCCGTGTGCCGGACGCCTTGTCGGGCGCGATGGGCAACATGATGTACGTCGCGAACTTCCCGACGGAGGACGCAATGAACGCGTTCTACGCGGATGCGTGCGAGACGGTGTAATCCCAAAAAAAAAATAAGCAGGCTGCCTCTGAACGCATCGGAGGCAGCTTTTCCGTTACTTTTTTGTTTTCCTTTTCCGCTCAATGTCGCAAATTCCGCCCATCGCGCACTTTTTCGTCAAAAAGTTAGCTTTCACTAACTTTTCCGCTTGACAAACCACCCATTATCCTGTAAAATATCCGTGTTAGCCAAAACTAACACGCAGGAGGACACCATCATGCTGGAACGCGCGCTGATTGACCACGGCTCCCCGACGCTGGCGAATATGAAGGTCGGCAGCCTGTTCACCTCGTCCTGTGCGGACGCGGCGGGCTTTCGGGCAGAATTTCAGCGCGTGCAGGCGGCGCTTGAATCGCGCGGCGTGTCGCTGACCATCCTGCGAGTGCAGCAGGAGCGCGCACTGGTGTACGTCTACCGGCAGGAGGCGCTCGCGGCGCTGCTTGCACAGGCGGATGTTCAGGCGTTTCTGCGGGCAATGGGCTACGGGGACACATCCCCCGATGGCGCATTGGCGTTCCTGCGGCAGCGCTTGGCGGAATCGCCCTGCTTCCCGCACGAAATCGGCGTCTTCCTCGGCTATCCCCTCAGCGACGTCATCGCGTTCATGCGCGACGGCGGGCGCGGCTGCCGATGCAGCGGATGCTGGAAGGCATACACGAACGAGTGCGAAGCAATGCGCGTTTTCCAGCGCTACAAGGCGTGCCGCGCGGCATACCAGACGCTTTTCCGCGCCGGATGGCCGCTTGAACGGCTGACCGTTCGCGCATAATTCAATTGTGAAAGGAAGTTTCTCTCATGAGCAAGATTGCAGTCATTTATTGGTCGGGCACGGGCAACACGCAGCAGATGGCGGAGGCCATTGCGAATCAGGCGCACGCGGATCTCTTCGCCGCGAGCGAGTTCTCCCCCGAAAAAGCGGCGAACTACGACGCGTTCGCTTTCGGATGCAGCGCGATGGGCGCGGAGCAGCTGGAAGAGGACGAGTTCGAGCCGATGTGGAACGCGGTTGCGCCCGTGCTGGGCAGCAAGAAGGTTGTGCTGTTCGGCAGCTACGGCTGGGGCGGCGGCGAGTGGATGGACATTTGGAAGCGTGATAACGCGGGGCTGAATATCGTCGATACGGTGATTTGTCAGGATGCGCCGGATGACGACGCGCTGGCGGCGTGCCGGGCGGCGGCGGACAAGCTGGCATAATCAGCAAAATTGCATCAAAACACAGGGCGGTCGGCATAAAAAGCGGACTGCCCTGCTTGCTTATCCATTCAAAAGCCGAAGCGCCGCCAGCGTTTCCGCGTCTGCCGCGCCGGATGCGCTCAGGCCGCTTTTCTGCTGGAATTGGCGGAGCGCCTGTTCGGTTTCCGCGCCGAAATCGCCGTCCGCGCCGTGCAGGGGCAGGGGGAAGCCCGCCGACATCAGCGCGCTTTGCAGCCCTTTCACCGCGTCGCCGGAATCGCCGATTTGCATCAGCCCCATCCGCCCCGCGAACATCGTCAGCATCCCGTGAAACTGCCAGCGGCTCGCGCTCGTGTCCGCTTTCACGCCGCCGCTGGAGCAGTGCAGAATCCGCAGCGGGTTCGTCTGCATGACAACGCCGACGTGGTAGTAGTCGCGGCGGTCGGCGGAGGAGGCGTATCGGCTCGGCAGGGCGTATCCCTTTGCGCCCGGTTCGTGCGCGCGGAAAACGAGTTCGCCGCGCCGGAGTTGCCCCGCGCCGCGCAGGGGATTCAAGTCGTGCATGGCGTTGCGCGCCGTCCAGTTTGTGCCGTGGATGCCGCGCCACTGCCCACCGCTGCGGCGAATCGCGCCGATGACCAGCCCGATGCAGTCGCAGTAGCCGTCCGAGCCGTCGCGCCCCAATCGGTAGCGCGGATCAGCCGCCTGAATCCGCCGTACATTCGTCAGAAATTCGTCGATGGTCATGTTTTCACCCCGATTCAGCCTATGCGAAAAGGCAGTTTGGGGTGCAAAAAAACGGAGCAGCCGCAAAAGCCGCTCCGCCATCAGTTCACTTTGGATTACGCATCCACGCGGAAGGCGTAGATGGTCGTCGTGTCGTAGATTTCGCCGGGACGCAGCGTCGTCGTCGGGAAATTCGGGTGATTCGGGGAGTCCGGGTAGTGCTGCGTTTCCAGGCACAGACCGGAGTAGGGCAGATAGTGCATTCCGCCCTTGCCATCCGCGTAATCGGTGGTGCAGGCGGTGTAGAACTGCACGCCGGGCTGGTCGGTGATGACCTCCATCGTGCGGCCGGATTCCTCGTGGTGCACGCACGCGCACAGCCCCATTGCGCTGCCCTTGCGCAGGACGTAGTTGCAGTCGTAGCCCTTGGCGTAGCGCATCGGCACGCACTCGTTCATGCAGTCAAGCCCGTCGCCGATGAGTATCTCCTCGCGCAAGTCAAGCGGTGTTTGGCTGACAGGCATGTAGCCGCCCGTCGGAATCAGCCCGCTGTCCACCGCCGTCACCACGTCGCTGTCGATGTAGATGGCGTGGTCGCGCACGGTGCCGTGGTCATAGCCGGCGAGGTTGAAATAGGTGTGATTCGTCATGTTGATGATGGTCGCCTTGTCGGTCGTCGCCTGATAGTGGAACGTCAGGTTGCAGTCGTCGTCCCACGAGATGGTCACATCCGCCGTCAGATTGCCGGGGAAGTTCTCCTCCATATCGGCGGAAACGTAGTGGAACTTGACGGAATCCACCGTATCCCCCGCGACGGGCGTCGCCTGCCAGACCTTCTTCTGGAAGCCGGCTTTGCCGCCATGCAGGGTATTTTCGCCGTCGTTCTGGTAGAGGTGATATTCCGTGCCGTCAAGGGTGAAGCCGCCGCCGCCGATGCGGTTCGCGAAGCGCCCGATGGTATCGCCCATCGCGCCGTGGCCGCCCTCATAATGCGCCAGCGTATCGAAGCCGAGGGCAACGTCCGCCAGCTTGCCGCTCTTGTCCGGCACGAGGATATTGGTCACAATCGCGCCGAGGTCAAGCATGGACACGGACGCGCCGGACTGGTTCGTCAAGGTATACATCGTCACGTTCTGACCGTCTTGGGTCGTGCCGAACGCGCGGGTGGTAATCGCCATAGTGTTTCCTCCTCCTACTCTTGCGTGAATCACGCTTCGGCTTTATTGTACATCACGCGGGGGATTTGTGCAAGGGGGAAGGAAGAAAAACGTGGGCAATATGACGTTCGAACAGAGCGGCGCATTTTCAATCCCTAAACAAATCCCCCAAATTGTCAGGCGGAAAAATCTCCCGCCATGCAGGAATGCGCCCCCTTCGCGGCGAATCAACATAGAAACGGCAGCTGTCTGCCGCGAAAATCAAAATGCAAGCAATCCGCCGATTTCGGCGAAATGAAGGGAGCGCTGACTATGTTGGATTTGGGCGAAAATTTGCGGAAGCTGATTCTGGCGGGCGTCGGGGTCGCGGCGGTGACGAAGGAAAAGGGTGCGGATGTGCTGAATGAACTGGTCAAAAAAGGCGAACTGACCATTGAACAGGGCAAGGTGCTCAACGAGGAACTCAAGCACAATATTAAGGATGCCATCCGCGAGAATGTGACGATTGTCACGCCGCCAGATGATGTGATTTCGGCGGTGGATTCGCTCTCCGACGAGCAGCTGGAGGCGCTGAAAGCCCACATTGCGGCGCGCGAGGCGACGAAAAAGACGGCGGCATCGGCAGCATCCGACGAACCGAACGAGAACTGAGGGCAGACAGCATATGACAGAGAAGGAACAGCAGCCGGTTACGCCGGAAATCCCTACCGAAGCGGCGGAAAAGCCCGAAAGTGACAATCCGCCGAAAAACGAGAACCGCCGCGGCGCGAATCAGGCGGAGCGGGAGCGGACAATCGCCCAGAATCGCCAGCGCCTGCGCGAAATTGTGGACGTGGTGCGCAAGCATGACATCCTGCACGGCATCACGCCGGAAAAACTCTGCGCCATCATCGAGGATCTTGGCCCGACGTTCATCAAGCTGGGGCAAATCCTCTCCATGCGGTCGGATATTCTGCCGCGGGACTACTGCGAGGCGCTGAAAAAGCTGCGCTCGAACGTGTCGCCCATGCCCTTTGAGCAGGTGCGGCGCGTGGTGGAAACCTCCTACGGCTGCCCGATGGAGGAAGTGTTCGCGTCGTTTGACGAGAAAGCGCTGGGCAGTGCGTCCATCGCGCAGGCGCACGCCGCCATCCTCAAAAGCGGGGAGAGCGTCGTCGTCAAGGTGCAGCGCGAGGGCATCCACGAGGTCATGAGCCGCGACATCATCCTGCTCAAACAGGCGTGCAAGGTGCTGAAGTACACCCCCGCCGGCAGTCTGGTGGACTTCAATCAGGTGCTGGACGAAATGTGGGTCGTTGCGCAGGAAGAAATGAATTTCCAGACCGAAGCAGCGAATCTGGAGCGCTTCCACGCGCTGAATCAGGACGTCGTGTTCGTCACGTCGCCGATTCTCTACCGCGCGTACACCACAACGAACGTGCTGGTGATGGAGCGCATCGACGGCGTGGGCATCGCCCAAAAGGATGAGCTGACTGCTGCGGGCTACGACCTCAGCGAGATCGGGGCCAAGCTGGCGGACAATTATGTCAAGCAGATCATGGATGACGGCTTCTTCCATGCCGACCCTCACCCCGGCAACCTGCGGGTGCGGGAGGGCAAGATCGTCTGGCTGGATATGGGCATGATGGGTTCCCTCACCGACCGGCAGCGGGAGCTGATCGGCAAGGCCATCACCGGCGTGGCCCGGGGCGACGTGAACGCCTGCCGGGACGCGGTGCTGGGGCTGGGCGAGTTCCGGCAGAAGCCGGACAAGCACCGGCTGTACCGGGATATGGAGGATTTGCTGGAAAAGTACGCCTCCGCCGACTTGGGCACCATGGATCTGGCGGAGGTGATGCAGGACATGACCGAGGTCATGCATCAGAACGGTATCGCCATGCCCTCCAGCCTGACCATGCTGGCCCGAGGACTGGCCACCATCGAGGGCGTTGTGGCGGACCTGAGCCCGGAGCTGAACGTGATGAGCGTGGTCACGGCCCGGTTGGGACGGCGGGTGCTGGCAGACGTGGACTGGCGCAGTCAGCTGACGCAGGATGCGGGCGCACTGTATGAAAGCACTCGCAAATCGCTGGAAATTCCCGCTCTTATTGCGGATATCCTTCATACCGGCCTGAAAGGCGAGGCCAATTTGGGCATCGAGCACCATCCGGGCGAAGATATGGCGGAGCTGGTGCGCGGCTCGGTGGAGAAGGTCTGCGGGGCACTGCTTGGCTGCGGGCTTCTTTTGACCGGCGCACTGCTGCACACTACGCCGCCGCTGGTCGGAGACCTGTCCGTCTATTCCGTCGTCTGCTTCGTGCTGGCGGCGGGGGCGGCGGTCTGGCCCTTCCGCAAAAAGAGGAAAAAATAAGCGGGGCGCCCGATAACGAGGCTCAAAAGGTTTTTGGGGCTTTACTTTCTTCTGATTTTTCGCTATAATACCTCCGAAGCAATGACAAGGGCGGCTTTTGCCATTCCTCTGCCAAAGCGAGTCCGGGAGGGTGCGAGCCGGACGGCAGAAAGTAAAAGCCCATCGCCTTGGAGCTGGCCGCTCGAGCCTTGATAGGGGAGAACGGCCCGGGAGCTCCCGATACAGAGCGCACAGGAGTGGGCGGCGATTCGCCGTCAATTCGGGTGGTACCGCGGAAGCATGATGTCCATCATTCTCCGTCCCGTTTTCGGGACGGACTTTTTTTATGGGTTCGGCCCGCATCCTCCCGGTCAGCCGGGAATCATTCTCCATTCTTCACTAAGGAGGCATCCCCAACATGTATCGCAAGGTTCCAACGGACATGAAGTTTGTGGAGCGCGAAAAAGAAACGCTCCGCCTGTGGAAAGAAAAGGGCATCATCGAAAAGTGCTTCCACTGCCGGGACGGCGCGGAACGCTTTACGTTCTTTGACGGCCCGCCTACGGCTAACGGCCGCCCCCATATCGGCCATATCGAGACCCGGGCCATCAAGGATCTGATTCCCCGGTTCCAGACCATGAAGGGCAAGGATGTGCTGCGCAAGGCCGGGTGGGACACCCACGGCCTGCCCGTGGAGCTGGAAGTGGAAAAGCAGCTGGGTCTGGACGGCAAGCCTCAGATCGAGGCCTACGGTATCGAGCCCTTCATCAAGAAGTGCAAGGAAAGCGTCTGGAAATACCAGCATGAATGGGAAGAAATGTCTGACCGGGTCGGCTACTGGGCGGACATGGAGCATCCCTACATCACCTACAAGGACGATTATATCGAGTCCGAGTGGTGGAGCCTGAAGAAAATCTATGAAAAGGGCCTGCTGTATCTGGGCCACAAGATCGCGCCCTACTGCCCCCGCTGCGGCACCGCCCTGTCCAGCCACGAAGTGGCGCAGGGCTATAAGAACGTGAAGGAAACCTCCGCGTTCGTGCTGTTCAAGGTCAAGGGCGAGGACACTTACCTGCTGGCATGGACCACCACGCCCTGGACGCTGCCCAGCAACCTGGCGCTGTGCGTCAATCCCCATGATACCTACTGCCGCATCACGGTGGAGGGCAAGCACTACATCATGGGCAAGGCGCTGGTTTCCTCCGTTTTCAGCGGCAAGGAAGTGCAGTATGACGCGGAAATGCCCGGTATCGACCTGAAGGGCATGGAATACGAGCCCCTGTTCGACTTCGCCGTGGGCAAGCTGGACAAGCCCGCCTGGTACGTGGTCTGCGACGATTACGTCACCATGACCGACGGTTCCGGCATCGTACATATCGCTCCCGCCTTTGGTGAGGACGATAACCGGGTCTGCCGGGAGAACGACATCCCCTTCGTGAACTTCGTGGACACCCAGGGCTGCATGACCGCCGACACCAAGTGGCCGGGCGTGTTCGTCAAGGACGCGGACAAGCTGGTGCTGGACGATCTGAAGGAGCGGGGACTGCTGTTCGCCGCCGTGCCCTTCGCTCACGATTATCCTTTCTGCTGGCGCTGCAATACGCCCCTTCTGTACTACCCCCGCCCCACGTGGTACATCAAGATGACCGCCGTGCGGGATCAGCTGGTGGCCAATAACCGCACCATCAACTGGCTGCCAGACAACATCAAGGAAGGCCGCATGGGCGTGTGGCTGGAAAACGTCCATGACTGGGGCCTGAGCCGCGAACGCTACTGGGGCACGCCCCTGCCCATCTGGCGCTGCGAAGAGGGCCATGTCCACGTCATCGGCAGCCGTCAGGAATTGAAGGAAATGGCCATCGGCCCCGTGGCGGACGATCTGGAGCTGCACCGCCCCTATGTGGACGCGATCCAGATCAAGTGCCCGGAGTGCGGCAAGCCCATGACCCGCGTCACCGACGTCATCGACTGCTGGTACGATTCCGGCTCCATGCCCTTTGCCCAGTGGCACTATCCCTTCGAAAACAAGGATATCTTCGAAAAGCGCTTCCCGGCCAACTTCATTTCCGAGGCCATCGACCAGACCCGTGGCTGGTTCTACACGCTGGAGGCCATCTCCACCCTGCTGTTTGACCGCGCGCCCTTTGAAAACTGTATCGTGATGGGTCACGTGCAGGATGCGGAGGGCCGCAAGATGTCCAAGCATCTGGGCAATGTGGTGGATCCGTGGTCGGTGCTGGACAAGCAGGGCGCGGACGCGGTCCGCTGGTATTTCTACACGGCCAGCGCTCCCTGGCTGCCCAGCCGCTTCAGCGACGAGGCCGTCAACGAAGGCCAGCGCAAGTTCATGTCCACCCTGCAGAACACCTATGCGTTCTTCGTGCTGTACGCCAATATCGATAACTTCGATCCCAAGGATCATCCCATGGACAAGGTCAGCCTGACCCTGATGGACAAGTGGATCCTGAGCCGCCTGAACAGCACCATCCGGGATGTGGACGACAACCTGAGCAACTATCACATTCCCGAGGCCGCCCGCGCCATTACCGATCTGGTGGACGATCTGAGCAACTGGTACGTGCGCCGCTGCCGCGAGCGCTTCTGGGGCAAGGGCATGGACGAAACCAAGGAGGCCGCCTTCGTCACCCTGTACCATGTGCTGGTGACGCTGAGCAAGGTCATCGCGCCCTTCGTGCCCTTCATGGCGGAGGATATTTACCAGAATCTGGTGATCTCCGTGAATCCCGACGCGCCGGAAAGCGTGCATCTGTGCGACTTCCCCGTGGCGGATGAAGCCCTGATCGACGAAGACCTGAACCGCCAGATGGCCGCCCTGCGGGAGGTGGTCAGTCTGGGCCTGAGCAGCCGCTCCGCAGCCAACCTGAAGGTGCGTCAGCCCTCTGCCTGCCTGTATGTGAAGGGCACCGAGTTTGATGAGGCTTTCCGGGAGCTGGCCGAGGACGAGCTGAACGTGAAGAACGTGGTCTTCACCGAGGACGCGCGGGCCTTCACCACCTACAACCTCAAGCCCCAGATGCGCACGCTGGGTCCGAAGTACGGCAAGCTGCTGGGCGGTATCCGCACGGCGCTGCAGGGCATGGACGGCAACGATGTGGTAGACACCTTCGCCCGGGGCGAAACCCTGAAATTCGACGTAAACGGCACGCCCGTCGAGTTGGAAAAGGACGACGTGCTCACCGAAGCCACCCAGAAGCCCGGCTTCTCCGCTCAGACGGACGGCAGCGTCACCGTGGTGCTGGACTGCAACCTGACCCCCGAGCTGATCGTGGAAGGCTATCAGCGCGAGGTGATCTCCAAGCTGCAGAACCTGCGCAAGGACGCGGGCTACGACGTGACCGACCATATTCAGGTGGTCTATCAGGCCGACGGCGAGCTGAGCGCCGCCATCGAGGCGGGCCGCGACTTCATCATGAAGAGCGTTCTGGCCGACGAACTGACCTCCGGCGAGGCAGTGGACGGCAAGGAATGCGACATCAACGGCAAAAAGGCCAAGCTGAGCGTTCAGAAGGCCTAAACCCTGATTGCCCCGGGCAGGCCGCCGCCCGCCCGGGGCCGTTTGTCTGAAGGAGAAATGCATGTATCTTTGCAATCAATGGCGGGACTATGAAGTGCTGGATACCGGCGACGGGGAAAAGCTGGAACGATGGGGGAACATCCTGCTGCGCCGGCCCGACCCGCAGGTGATCTGGCCCAAGGCCCGGCCTGAACTGTGGAAGAAGGCGCAGGCCACCTACACCCGCTCCGAGACCGGCGGCGGGCATTGGGATTTCCGGGAAAAACTGCCGGATAAGTGGACCATCGGTCTGGACGGGCTGAAGTTCTACGTGCGGCCCACGGGCTTCAAGCACACGGGCCTTTTCCCGGAACAGGCTGCCAACTGGGCCTTTATGCAGGAGCAGATCCGTTCCGCCTCCGGCTGGAAGCGCCAGCCCAAAGTGCTGAACCTGTTTGCCTATACCGGCGGGGCCACGCTGGCCTGCGCGGCGGCGGGGGCTCACGTCACCCATGTGGACGCGGCCAAGGGCATGGTGCTTTGGGCCAGGGAAAACCGCGACCTCAGCGGCATCCCGGAGGAAAATACCCGCTTTATCATTGAGGATGCAAAGGCCTTTGTGCAGCGGGAGCTGCGCCGGGGCAACCATTACGACGGCATTCTGATGGACCCGCCCAGCTATGGCCGGGGCCCCAACGGCGAGGTCTGGAAGCTGGAAAACGAGCTGTACGGGCTGGTCGATCTGTGCGCACAGGCCATGAGCGACACGCCGCTGTTCTTCCTCATCAACGGCTACACCACGGGCTTCAGCTATACGGTGCTGCAGAACGTGGCCCAGCGCTGCCTGTGCAGCCGGTATGGCGGACGGGCGGAGGCGGACGATCTGGCGCTGGCCGTGACCTCCGGCGGGGTGCTGCCCTGCGGCGCAACGGCCCGGTGGACGCCCCATGATTAAGCCCGTCTACGAGGACAATCACCTGCTGGTGGTGGTCAAGCCTCAGGGCAAGCTGACCCAGAGCGACGAGACCGGAGACCTGAGCCTGCAGGATGAATGCAAGCAGTACATTAAGGAAAAATACCAGAAGCCGGGGGAAGTCTATCTGGGACTGGTACACCGGCTGGATCGGCCCGTGGGCGGGCTGGTGGCCTTTGCCCGCACCAGCAAGGCGGCCTCCCGGCTCAGCGAACAGCTGCGCACCCATCATATGGAACGGGAATATCTGGCCGTGGTGGAGGGAGAAGACCTTCCTGCGGAGGGAACCCTCTGCGACTGGCTCCTGCAGGACGAAAAGACCGGGCTGGTGCGGATGGTGCCCGCCGGTACGTCCGGAGCCAAAGAAGCCCGGCTGCGCTACCGGCGGCTGAGCGCGCGGGACGGAACGGCACTGGTTCACTTGCGGCTGGAAACCGGCCGGAAGCATCAGATTCGGGTGCAGCTCAGCCATCTGGGCTATCCCATCCGCTATGATATGCGTTACGGCCACGGGGAGCGGGGACGGGACATCGCCCTGTTCGGCGCGGTGCTTCGTCTGACCCATCCCACCCTCAAGAAAGAAATGACCTTCACCGCCTGCCCGGAAAACCCCGCTTTCCGGCCTTATGAAAAAGAAATCACCGCGTTTTTGGCCTCATGCCAGCCGCGCGTTTAAGGAGTTATTCAGTGGCTACATCCAAGTTTTCGTTTGAAGTCCTCAAGACCTGCAAGCAGTCCGGCGCGCGTCTTGGTCTGCTGCACACGCCCCACGGCGACATCCACACGCCCGTGTATATGCCCGTGGGCACCGTGGCCACCGTCAAGGCCATGACCCCCCGGGAAATGCTGGAGATCGGCACGGAGATCATGCTCTCCAACACCTATCACCTGCACCTTCGCCCCGGCGAAGACCTGATCCGCGAGGCGGGCGGCCTGCATAAGTTCATGTCGTGGCCCAAGCCCATCCTGACCGACAGCGGCGGATTTCAGGTGTTCTCCCTTTCCGGCATCCGCAAGATCAAGGAAGAAGGCGTGGCTTTCCAGAGCCATCTGGACGGCAGCCACCGCTTTATCTCCCCGGAGATCAGCATGGATATCCAGCACGCGCTGGGCAGCGATATCATGATGGCCTTTGACGTGTGCACCGCCTATCCCTGCGACCACGCCACCGCCGAGGATGCGATGCATCGCACTCACCGCTGGGCCAAGCGTTGCCAGCAGCACCATACCGACGACGATCAGGTGCTGTTCGGCATTGTGCAGGGCGCGTTCTTCAAGGATCTGCGCATCGAAAGCGCCAAGACCCTGCGGGATATGGACTTCTTCGGCTACGGCATCGGCGGCCTGTCCGTAGGCGAACCCAAGCCGGTGATGTATGAAATGCTGGAAGCCATCATGCCCCACATGGCGGCGGATAAGCCCCGCTACCTGATGGGCGTAGGCTCTCCCGATTGCCTGATCGAGGGCGCGCTGCGGGGCGTGGATATGTTCGACTGCGTGCTGGCGACCCGCATCGCCCGCAACGGCACCTGCTTCACCCACGACGGCCGGGTGGTCATCAAGAACGCCCAGTACGCCCACGATTTCCGCCCGCTGGACGAGCATTGCGACTGCTACGCCTGCCAGAACTTCTCCCGGGCCTACATCCGCCACCTGTTCAAGGCGGGGGAGATCACCGGGGCTCGGCTGGCAAGCATCCACAACCTGCGGTTCCTGATCCGGCTGATGGAGCAGGTGAAGCAGGCCATTCAGGAGGATCGGCTGCTGGACTTCCGCAACGAGTTCTTCTCCCACTATGACATGAGCCGTAATTTTTAAAAAACACGCGCTGTTCACGTTGCCGTCATGGAACGGGCACGGAGCGCTGCTATCCTGAACCTGCGGGGCGACCGGCGTCGCCCCGTTTCTATTTTACGAAGGAGGGAGAACGAATGAAAAAAACAGCCTTTCTGCTGGCGCTGCTGCTGGCGGCGGTCTTCATCCTTCCGGCGGATGCGGCTACCTATGAGGCGGACGGCCTTTTCCGTCTCCGCTATGACGAAACCGCGTATACGCTGGACGATCAGACCTATGCCTACGAAAGCGAGACCGGCGCATCCCGGTGGTTTTTTGTGCTCTACAACGACGAAATGACCTTCGACATGAGCCTTCTGCGCATGGAAAACGACGCGGGGCTGACCCTTTCCACAGCGGCGGAGGATCGAAAGCAGACCTATCTGGATGAGCTGCTGGACTGGTATCAGGACGAGGATGCGTCTTTATTGGAAACGGTGGAGGCAGGCGACGGCCAGACGCCCTTCTGGGTGCTGGGCCTGCGCAACGAGTTCGGCCCCTATCTGATGGCGGAGACCGTCATCGACGGCAACGCCATCGACCTGCAGGCCTACTACAACGATTCATCGCTGGCGGCGGACGAGCGGCTTCAGGAAGCCCTGCGGGAGCTGCTGGCAGGCTTTGAGCAGGACGGGGAAACGCCGGTATTGGAAAAATAGCAGGAAAGCGGCATACTTGTCTTTCGGCTGCGAAAAGGCCGGGGCGATGCAGCTTTCGGGAAAGATCGACCAGAAAAATTGCCAACATATCCTTCTCGAATTTTCCAAATACTATTCATGCCTCGTTCACGACTTTGTCAAAAATGGGTGTTAGAATAAGCCCGTAGTTAGGAGGGATACTACATGAGGAACACTGAAACGAAAAAAACCTTGAAAACCTATATGGCTATCGCTCTGGCGCTGGCGGTCGTTATGGCAGGCAGCACCGCTTTGATCCGGATGAACGCTACGGCGGGGGCGGAAACGGCGACGATCACCGAGAACTCCACCGTAGTGGCGAGCCCCTTCACCGAGGCTGTTGAAAAAGTACACGGCAGCGTGGTGGGCGTGAGCAACTACACCAATTATACCGGCCGCAACAGCTACGGCGGCATGTACGGTTTTGGCTTTGGGTATGGCTATGGCTACGGCAATGACCGCGGCAGCGACAATGAGGACAACAGCCGTCAGGTGCTGCAGGGCACCGGCAGCGGCGTTGTGGTGGCCAAGGGCTACGTGCTGACCAACTACCATGTGGTAGAGGACGCCAGCATGCTGGAAGTCACTTCCGGCGACAACACCTACAGCGCCACTGTGGCGGGCTACGACGAGAGCCTTGATCTGGCCGTGCTGAAGGTGGAAGATCTGCCGCTGGAGCCGGTCGTGCTGGGCGACAGCGACGCGCTGAAGGTCGGCGACTGGGCGATCTGCATCGGCAATCCGCTGGACTTCACCGGCACCACGACCGTGGGCGTGATCTCCGCCCTGAACCGGGAAATTACCAGCAAATCCACCGACGCTTACGGACGTAAGACCAACAACGTCAATCGGATGATCCAGACGGACGCCGCTATCAACGCGGGCAACTCCGGCGGCGGTATGTTCAACGTGGCGGGCGAGCTGGTCGGCGTGCCCAGCATGAAGTACACCGGCAGCTACTACTCCACTTCCACGGTGGAAGGTATCGGCATGGCGATCCCGATCAATGTGGCCAAACCCCTGATCGAGGAAGTTCTGTCCGGCAAGACTGTTGCCAACGGCGCCAGCTCTGCCGACAGCACGAAGGATTCCAGCAGCGTGGCTCCTGAATCCCGTCCCCGCATGGGCGTGAAGGTGAAGACCATCAGCGCCTCCAACTCCGGCGCGGTGGCCGCGGGCGCTCTGCCCACCGGCGCTTACATCAGCGAAGTAGAAAAGGATTCTCCCGCTGAAAAGGCCGGCCTGCAGGTGAAGGATATCGTGGTGGAAGTGGACGGCACCATCGTTTCCTCTTCTCAGGAAATGGTGAATGCCATGGCCTCCAAGAAGGCGGGTGACACCGTGGAGATCAAGTACTTCCGCATGGAAGGCGACGAGTCCAAGTGGGAAAGCTATGACGACATTCAGGGCGATTACCACACCGTGACCGTGGAACTGGCCATGCTGGACGAAACTCACTCCTGATAATGACTGAACGAATAAGGCCCGGGGCCTGTCTCGAAAGAGACGGGCTCCGGGCCTTTTGTGATGCTTTTGGAAGAATGAAACGGTCTACACCCGCCGCACCATCTGAATTTCGTCCCGGTAAGTGCCGTTGTCATAGCGGAAGGCGTTGGGCATACGGCCCGTCTGCACAAAGCCAACGTGCTGATACAGACCCAGCGCCCGGTCGTTGCCGCTGATGACCTCCAGCTCCACCTGTTCGTAGCCGAGCTCTTTGGCCAGCGTCAACACGCGGGTCAGCAACGCCTTGCCCAATCCCAAGCCCCAGTACGCTTTCCGAAGGGCGATGGATAAGTCGGCCCGGTGACAGATCTTCCGCCGCGCGCCCTTGGGCGTGAGCGTGCAGTTGCCCGCCAGCTTGCCGCCCACCCATGCGCTGAGCATGACGACGGATGGATCGTCCGACCGGCTTTGCAGGAGGATCCGTTCGCCTTCCTCGGTGAAATTCACCTCGTCCGGATAACGCAGCAGAAAGGGCGTTTCCCCGGCAGTGTCTTTCAGAAAGGCGATCATTTCCGGCGCGTCGTCCGGCTCGGCGGCACGGAAAACGGCGGTTTTGCCGTTCTTCAGGGAAACGGTTTCCGGGGCAAGATGCATAAAAACCTCCGCTTCAGTCTTTTTTCAGGGTCATCAGGGCCGCGCAGTCCGAAATTTTTTCATAGCGCAGATCGGGGAAAAACGGAAGCAGTTCTTCCAGAACGAAATAAATTTCTTCCTCATCCCAAGACGGGCCGGCGGCATTTCGACAGGCTTCCAGCTCGGCCTGAGTGCGGAACGCCACGTCGCCGATCAAAATTTCCCCCTCCGGGGCCAGCTGGCGGCGAAGCTGGGCGAGAAAATCCCGCTTGCCTTCCAGCGTCAGGTGATGAAGGGAATAGGTGGCGGTGATGAAATCGAAGGTCTGCCCTTGCAGCTGCGGCACGAGTCCCCGGCTGAAATCCCCCTGATACAGCTGCGCCTTTGGCATTTTGGCCGAAGCCGCTTCCAGCATCCGGGTGGAAAAATCCTGCCCGAAGATCACGCAGCCCTGCTGATACAGCCGCGCCGCCAGCGTGCCTGTGCCAAAGCCGATATCCAGCACCCGGGGAGACTTTCGGGTCAGCACCCGCTGATAGATGCGGTTCAGCAGTTCTTTATAGCCCGCGAAGGGATAGCCGCCCTCCTCGTCCGTCAGGCCGACGGACTGGTCGTACCCGTCCGCCCAAAGATCGAAGCCCTGTGATGAAAGCATGGTCAAAGTTCCTCCCGTATTGCCTGAAATGGGATTTTGAGGGGATTGTAACACAGGGCGAAAACGCTGTCAATGCAGGAAAAAGCGCGTCAGAACCAGAATCCTATATACGATGAACCAAAGGAGGAAACCGCCGTGCGTTTTTTGTCCAACGCCCATACCCATTCGACCTTTTGCGACGGAAAAAATCCGCCGGAGGAAATGATCCGGGCGGCGGAAAAACTGGGCTTCGTCAGCCTTGGGTTTTCCGGCCATGCCAGTCAGGGCTTCGACTTGGAATACTCCATGACGGCAGAGACTCAGCGGGCGTATTTCGAGACCGTGCGGGCGTTGGGCTCTGCGGCGAAGCTGCGCGTCTGGGCCGGGCTGGAGCAGGATACCTTCGCCCCGGACGCGCTGAAAGCGGAGAACCGCCGGGCGGCGGATTATGTGATCGGTTCCGCGCACTACGTCAGTCTGGATTTTCACGGCAGAACGGTGGCAGTGGACGGCGAACCGGCGCTCCTTCGGCAGTATATCGAAGAAAAATGCGGGGGAGACGCGCTTGAGCTGGCGCGGCAGTATTTCGATGTTCACGTTTCCGGGCTGCTTCGGGATCGGCCGGACATCATCGGCCATTTCGATCTGGTGCGGAAATACGCGCTGTCGGAGAGCCTTTTCGACGAAACCAGCCCGGCATACCGCCGTCTGGCGCTGGATGCGCTGGAAAGGGCGTTTCCCTGCGGCGGCGTGCTGGAGGTGAACACCGGGGCCATTGCCCGAGGCTACCGGGACGACCCCTATCCTACGGCGGAGCTGCTGGGCGCATGGCGGGAGATGGGCGGACGCACGACCATCACCAGCGATTGCCATGACGCGGCCAAGCTGGACTGCGCCTTTGACCGGGCCGCGGAACTGCTTCGGCGGACGGGCTATCGAACCGTACTGCGGCTGGGCACAGGCGGGGAACTCTGGCAGGAAGAAAATCTTTGAACGGATTTTCAGTGAATAGGAGGAAAGAACCATGGCAGATTTTGCCGCAATGGTAGACGCGCAGCGGAAGTATTTTGACTCACAGGCCACGAAGCCTTACGAATTTCGCCGGGAGCAGCTGAAAAAGCTGCAGGGCTGGATGACCAAAAACGAGCAGGCCATTCTGGACGCGCTGCATGAAGATTTGGGCAAGAGCGACTACGAGGGCTATCTGACCGAGGTGGCCATGGTGAAGCAGGAGCTGGCGGACGCGCTGAAGCACCTTCGCGGCTGGATGAAGCCGAAAAAGGCGCTGACTGCCATGGGCCAGCTGCCGGGCACCTGCCGCATTCTGTCCGAGCCCTACGGCGTGGTGCTCATCATGTCCCCGTGGAACTATCCCTTCCAGCTGACGCTGGCCCCGCTGCTGGGGGCGCTGGCGGCGGGCAACTGCGCCATCGTGAAGCCGTCGGCCTATTCGCCCGCTACCTCCGGGCTGGTTCGCCGCATGGCGGAGGAGCTGTTCCCGCCGGAGCTGGTGAAGGTGGTGGAGGGAGGACGGACGGAAAACGCCGCCCTGCTGGAGGAGCACTTCGACTACATCTTCTTCACCGGCAGCCCTGCGGTGGGCCGTCTGGTGATGGAAAAGGCCTCCCGCCACCTGACCCCCGTCAGTCTGGAGCTGGGCGGCAAAAGCCCGGTCATCGTGGAAAAGAGCGCCGACGTCGCCCTGACCGCCCGGCGGCTGGCTTGGGGCAAGTGCCTCAACGCGGGCCAGACCTGCGTAGCCCCGGACTATGTGCTGGTGGATCGCAGCCGGGAGCAGGAGCTGATTGAAGCCCTGATCGGGGAAATTCGGCGGATGTATACCAGCGCGCCGCTGGCCAGCGAGGATCTGCCCAAGATCGTCAACCAGCGCCACTTCCAGCGGCTGGTGGGGCTGCTTTCCAGCGGCTCGGTGGCCTTCGGGGCCCAAATCGACCCGGCGGAACGGAAGATCTCGCCCACTATTCTGACGGACGTGGAGTGGGACAGCCCCGTGATGCAGGAGGAAATCTTCGGGCCGATTTTGCCCATTCTGACCTATCGGAATCTGGACGAGGCCATCCAGCGCATCCGCCAGCGGCCCCGGCCTCTGGCCCTGTACCTTTTCACCCGGGACAAGGCCGTGGAGGACAAGGTGCTGGGCTCCGTCAGCTTCGGCGGCGGCTGCGTCAACGATACGGTGCTGCATCTGGCCACCTGCCACATGCCCTTCGGCGGCGTGGGGGAGAGCGGCATGGGGGGCTATCACGGCCCGTGGAGCTTCCGCACCTTCTCCCACGAAAAGAGCATCCTCAAGCGCTGGGCCAAGCCCGATATCGCCCTGCGCTACGCGCCCTTCAGGGGCAAAATGGGCAAGCTGAAGAAGCTGATCTGAGACCGATAAGCAACCCCCGCTGCCGATGAAAAACGGCGGCGGGGGTGCTTCGTTATTTGAGCGGGTGAGTGCGGAAATAGTCGGTTTTGTCCGCGTCGGTAATGGGGCGAATGGAAAGAAAACCTGTTTAAGGATATTTCGAAAATTCCCCCGCCGGGAGACCTGCCGGTTCCCCAAAGAACGGGGCGAAGCGAATCGACAAACTTGAATTTTCAAATTAGTCTTTGCAAACAACCTTTGAACCTTCACCATCAATTACAATTCCCTGATGGTTGTTAATTGGGCATAGATTCAAATCCGAAAATTCAGTCATTATTTTCTCAGTAACTTTCTTAAATGGTGCTGTAAGATAATGCGGAAGAACATAGAAATCAATCA
>ERZ827490.2171-NODE-2171-length-22114-cov-4.039394_pt1 | contig 22114 bp, 17 predicted proteins | sample MGYA00519770_ERZ827490 | MGnify/ENA primary metagenome ERZ827490 (study PRJEB31778, sample SAMEA3449324) | human gut metagenome | biome: human gut; feature: human-associated habitat; material: faeces | place: United Kingdom | collected 2010/2012 ...
GTAAGGATTTCGATTTTACGGCAACCGGGCATTATGCTGCTACCATTCTGCAGAATGGGAAGGTTTGGCTGGGAACGGCCCTCGATCCGGTGAAAGACCAAACGGACTTTCTTGCGCAGATAGACTATCTGCAAGTTTCCAAACTGATGTTTCCTATCGGCGGACTGATGAAGCAGGAAGTACGCGAAATCGCAAGCAGGGCAGGATTGCCCAGTGCCCGAAGAAAGGATAGTCAGGGAATTTGCTTTTTGGGAAAGATTAACTATAATGATTTCGTTCGTCGTTTCCTGGGAGAGCGGGAAGGGGCGATTATAGAACTGGAAACCGGAAAGAAAGTGGGCACGCATCGCGGCTACTGGTTCCATACGATCGGACAGCGGAAAGGACTTGGATTGAGTGGCGGTCCCTGGTTTGTGATCAAGAAGGATGTTGAGGAAAATATCATCTATGTCTCTCATGGATATGGAGTCGAAACGCAGTTTGGCAGTGAGTTCCGTATCAATGATTTCCACTTTATTACGGAGAATCCGTGGAAAGATGCCGGAAAGGAGATAGATATTACCTTCAAGATTCGTCACACTCCCGAATTTACGAAGGGAAAGCTGGTACAGGAAGAGGGCGGTCAGTTCCGTATCTTATCTTCTGAGAAGTTGCAGGGCATTGCTCCCGGTCAGTTCGGGGTGATTTATGATGAAGAAGCGGGGATATGTGTAGGAAGTGGTGAGATAACCCGATAGGCTGTTCCCTTTCAGAACTGAACCGGCTGTCAAATATAGTATTCCGCTAAATCCACAATCCCTGCACGCATCGCGTACTTGGTAGCTTCGTGCACATTGTTGACTCCCAGCTTCCGGAAGATATTCTTTCGGTGGCTGTTGATTGTATGAAAGCTGAGGTTCTTTTCTGCCGCTATTTCTTTTGTCGTCTTCCCCAGTGCAATTTCTTTGAGGATATTCTTTTCTGTCTGCGTCAGCAGATGATCATCCACCGTTGCAGGGGATGCGGCGGAAGAAGCCGTTCCCGAAAGCAGCAGATTGCTGACATGATTGCAGATATATCGTTGTTTGCGTGAAGCGCATTGCAGGGCGGACATGATTTCCTCTTTTGAGTTATCTTTCATCACTACTCCGAAAGCCATACTGCTGAATAATACCTGCCGGAGAAAATTGATACTTAACTCATCGGAGAACAGAATCCAGTCGGCCTCTTTAAACCGCTCCTGCAGGACGATCAGTTCGTCCGCTCCGGCAAAATCGAATAAGGTATAATCCAGAATAACCACCGCTTGCGGATACAGGCGCAGCTGCTGAATCAGTTCGGCCTTGTTGTCAGCTTCTAAAAGAACGGATACATCCTTTTGCCGGCTTAGCAGAAACATCATTCCTGCCTTGCTGATATCCTGATTATCTGCGATGATATATTCCCTCATAATGATCAATTAAAAAAACTCCGCTACAAATGTACGCATTTTGCGCGATTTGTAGCGGAGTTATTCTTATATTCTTCTGTTCGGATTACCAGGCACGTCCTTTGAAGATGTTTGACTGATCCAGTGGGACGATGTTACCGTTCAACGTCAGGTTGTTGTTATTGAAGTTCGGGCTGATAGATACCGAAGCATTGTTGTTACCGCTGCTCATATTAATAAATACCTGAGCTGAGATACCGATGCCCTGTACACTGAATGAACAGTTTACATTTCCTTTCTTATCGATATTCATCTTCATGTCCGAAGAGTTACCGTCTACAGTCACACCACCGATACCGTTAGGGCCGGGATAAGGAGTGTTGAAAGCTGTCTGTACAGTGGCTCTGTTTCCGTTCATCAGGACGAAGTTAGTGTTGGAAGTCACGAAGGAACTCATACCGTTACGGAAGATCACCTGATTGGCTTCCAGAACAAACTGTTTGTTCTTCAAAGCCTGTACAGCCTGCTGGTAGGCTGCCATGTCCTGTACCTGTTCTTCTGCGCGAAGTTTTGCTCTTTCTGCGTCTCTTTCTGCTTTTCTGTCTGCGCGGCGGATGGCTGCGTTACTTTCCTGTGCATACATCATTGTGCTCGCACTTACTAAAACTAATGCTAATAATGCAATAAACTTTTTCATAACTTTTTTTGTTTAGGTTTAATACGTTGTTCGTTTATTGCAAAAACAAAGTGTATGCCAGATTGTTCACGGGCGTTTTACAATTTTATATCCGATAGCTGCGACAGCGATACTCATTAAAGGACTGATAATGTTGAAAAAGCAATAGGGGAGATACACCAGCGTAGGCACACTCAGAATGGTAGCCTGCGTCATTCCGCAGGTATTCCATGGGATCAGTACGGATGTAACGGTTACTGAATCCTCGGTGGTCCGGCTGAGCAGGCAGCTTTCGTAACCTTTTTTAGCATAAATGTCGCGAAACATATTACCGGTCAGGATGATGCTGATGTACTGGTCGGCAGTTGCCAGATTGAGGAAAAGCCCCGAACAGACGGTAGCCGATACGACGCTGACCGTTTTCTTCATGAAACGTACGAAGAGCGATGTGATGCTTCCCAGCATACCGCTGGCTGTCATTGCCCCGCCGAAACACATGGCACATAATATCAGCCAGATGGTATTCATCATTCCCGACATACCACGGGTGGCAATTAAATCTGTCAAAACAGCATTGTCGGTCTGCAGGCTTGTCTTGCCGTAGATGGTCATCATCAGTCCTTTAAACAGGGAGTCGAAGTTGGAAACAGCAGCCCCCGAAATTTCCCGCAACAAATCCGGTTGGAAGATCAGAGCGAAAATGCCTGCCAATAGAGTGGACAGAAACAGGGTAATGATGGAAGGCACTTTCCGTGCAATCAATATGCCTGTTGCTATCGGTATAATCAGTAGCCACGGGGTGATATGGAACTTTTCGTTCAGGGCAGCTGCTACTTCTGCGATGTGCTGGGTATTGCTGGCGTCATGAGACAGTCCTGCTACCGTAAATATAATCAGTGTAATGATCAGTGAGGGCACCGTAGTAATCATCATGTAGCGGATATGACGGAAGAGGGGCGTGTCCGTGACGGATGCCGCCAATATGGTCGTCTCGGACAAAGGAGAAACCTTATCGCCGAAATAGGCACCGGAGATGATAGCTCCCGCAATCCAGCCTTCTTCAAATCCCTGTGCCTTTCCGATGCCCATGAGAGCAATACCGATGGTGGCGATCGTTGTCCACGAACTTCCGGTCATAACGGAGATCAATACGCAAATAATACAGGTGGATGTCAGGAAGAAACTGGGATGGATAATCTGCATCCTGTAATAAATCAAAGTGGGCACTACTCCGCTAATCATCCAGATACCGCTTAATGCGCCGATAATCAGTAAGATGATGATGGCTGTTGTCACTCCTGCCACGTTGTTCGTGATTGCCAGTTCGTAGTCTTTCCAAGGGATTTTGTAGAAAGCCATGCCGATAAGGATACAAATGGCGGTGGTAGTAAGCAGCGATATCTGACTTCCGCCATTGAGGGCATCACTGCCAAATACACGAATGGTGGCGAATAGTAATATCACTAATACGACAATGGGCAATAGTGATATGAGGGGAGATGGAGCTTTCTTCATTCTAAATATAACGCTTTATTATTTAATCTGGTGGTTTAGGTTTCTTTATTATGTAACTACCGGACCTTCAATGATGTCGGATGCTTTATTGATTTCAGGCATCGATTCCGGTAAATGTCTTTAGAGCGTATCCTATCAGGAAACTGATACCTGCCACACTGAAACTGAGTACAGCCATTTCCGTAAACCGCTTTCGGAAGCTTTCTCCACGGGCTACGGAATAATAGTAGTTGAAAAGGGCAATGATGATAAGTGCCATGGTCAGCATCACTCCCAAAGCTACGATTACATTGCTGATCAGTATAAACGGAGTAACCAGTGACACTACCGTGATCAGATAGGCGATTCCTGTATATACAGCTGCTTTTACCGGATGTTTCTTATCATCCCCTTCCGATTTGGTAGAAAGATATTCGGAAGATGCCATTGACAGTGCAGCGGCTATCCCTGTGATACTGCCGGTCAGTGCTATCAGTTTACTGTCACTCAAGGCAAGTGTGAAACCTGCCAGTGCACCTGTAAACTCAACCAGCGCATCATTAAGTCCCAGTACGACCGATCCCATATATTCCAGCCGTTCTTCATTGATAAGTGAAATCAACTTTTGCTCGTGCACTTCTTCTTCATGTGCCAGCCGTTGTAGGTCCGGTATATGGGCATATTTATCATAATTATTATGGGCATTTTCCTCACTGGACTCCATTAATTTGATGGCGAATGTGATACCTAGTATGCGTGCCAGAAAGTAGAAACGGGCGATACGCTTATAGTCCGGACCGATTTCTTTTCCTGTATATTTCTTGAGGATAGCGTAATGCGACTTTTCTTCTGCTGCTATCAGTCGGAGCGTTTTGCGGTTATTCTCGTCTTTTTCGATAGATGCGAGCCGTTCATATAAGATGCTTTCTGTTATCTCGTTTCGTTGAAAGCGGGTGAATTCGGCAATATCCTGTTGGGTTGGAATCATTTCTTTATTTTTTTGGTCGCGCAAAGATACAATAAAAAGACAGAATTCTTTTTGCCTTGCCGGACAGCACAATAAAATTTATTATAAGTTTATATTTTATTGGAATATAGATGCTTTCCTGTTACACCGGATTCGTCTTGCGCCTCAGCCACCAGTAACGGATGAAGAGTACGCCGGTCAGGATCAGTGCGATGGACAGTCCTGTGTAGAAGACAGATATAAAACTTTCGGGCAACAGGTGGAAGCTGCGGATGGTGATGCCCATACAGATCATAAAGATCATGACGATCCAGCTTTTGACATCGAAGAAGGAGAAAGGGCAGTTCTTCTGTTCCTTTTTCCGTTCGATCCTTTGAGTATGCTTGTAATAGAGTCTTTTGAAGATTAATACGAAGAACAGCAGAAAGACGATGGTTGCTTCTCCTATCTTGAACATCCAGCCTTCGGAGTTATTAAGCCATGTAACGATGCCTATTCGCAAGATATTGGCACCGGCGATAATCCAGACGGTGCCTGCTGTGATAAGTAAGATTTCTTTGTTAACTCCGTATTTCATGTTTCCCTTTTTTTGTATTAAACGGTTTACTGCTCCGTTTTGTTGACTCACTTCTTCGACAAAGTTGTAATTAGTAAAGAAATGCAGGTCAGTGTAGCTCCAATTCCAATAACACCATGCCATCCGTACAATTGCCAGAATGTACCTGCAAGGAAGGTTCCCAGGGAACCGCCGACGAAGTAGGTCGTCATGAAAATTGTATTGATGCGGTTGGAGGCTCGGGGTGACAGTTCGAAGATACTGGTCTGATTACTGAGCTGGATGCACTGCATACCTATGTCGATGATGATAATTCCCAGAATGATACCAAGGTAGGTGTTTTCTCCGACGAAGAAGAGTAGCCATGAAAAGAGGATCAGTCCGCAACCGATGAAGTTGAAGCGGCGGACACCCACTCTCTTTACGTATTTCCCCACAAAGGAGGCGGTTAATGCTCCCGCCACACCGCATAATCCCAGCAAACCGATGATGTCGCTGTTGGCATGAAAGGGGGCTTGCCCCATCTTGAAGGCAAGGCAGGACCACATGGCAAGAAGGGAACCGAAGTTTAACGCCGCACGAATGGAATAAATGCGTAGCTGCGGAAACTCTTTCACCAAAGCCAGGAGGGATTTCATCAGGTCGCCGTACTTTCCCCGGAAGTTGGTCTGAATATCGGGAAGGACTTTGAGCACGACAATCGCGCAGACGAACATCATGGCTGCGGCGATGTAATACATTTCGCGCCATCCGAACAGTTCGCCGACGAATCCGCTGACCACCCGTGAAGCAAGGATTCCGGTCAGCAAGCCCGATAGGACGATCCCGACATTCCTGCCTTTGTTTTCCGGACGGGAGAACTGGGCGGCTATGGGAATGAATATCTGCGGAATCATGGAGCAGGCTCCGGTGAAGAACGAAGCAAGGAGTATCAGATGGATATTATCTGCCAAAGCAATCGTCAGCAGGGAGAATATCAGGACAAAGAAATTGACAAGGATAATCTTTTTCCGCTGATACAAATCACCTAAGGGAGTGATAAACAAGAGTCCCGCTGCATAGCCTATCTGTGTGACCATGGCAATCAGGTTGGTACGGAATTCTGATATGCCAAGTTCATGGGGTATCATATTTAGCAGCGGTTGGATATAATAGATGTTGGCTACCGAGACTCCTGCCACAATGGCGAGCGTCCACAGGATGGATGCCGGCAGACCTCCGTTTTCTTTTAATGACTGTTTCATGCCGCAAAGATAATGAATATCACTCAACAAAGAAAGTGGTGGAGATGGTATTTCCTTCACCGTCTACTGCCGTCAGCGAATGTTTGCCGGCGGCGGGTTGCAGGGAGATTTTGTGAAAGTCCTGTGTCTGTGCTTGGTAGGTCTCGTCAAGATGCCAGAAAACGGTAGCGTTAGGATTGTTGTGCGCCAGTTCTACAGTCAGGAAACCTTTGCTGCCATCCAGTTGCTTGGGCAGTTTGATGCGTGCGTTCATCGGAGGATATATAAATTGCATCGGCTGGAAAGTATCTTCTCCGCATCCGGCTTTAAAAGGAGGCAGCGGTTTATACTCCGGATGATGTTGCTTGTAATACCATTCCCATACGGGTGGCAGTGTGAACCAGCTTTTTCGAAGCGTAGGCTCCGTGTTGGCGCAATTTTCATAAATACGCTGGCTTTCATTGGCTGATAAAGTGACGAGATGGTGATAGGGGCATGCCTCTGTCCGCAGTCCTGCCGGTAAAACAAGAAGTGTGTCCGTTTCATCACAGAACCGTCCTTTCAGATGTCCCGATTTCCGGCAGACCTCTGCTTCGACAAAGATGCCCGCAGGACGTGTAAACCACGAAGAGGAGGGGAGCAGATTAAAAATATCGAATAGTACGGGGCCGGCTGTCTGTGCACCTACCAGCCCGGGTTTTCCTTCTCCGGTGGCATTTCCTACCCATACGCCGACTGCATAGCGGGGCGTAACACCCACCGCCCAAGCATCCCGGAATCCGTAGCTTGTTCCGGTTTTCCATGCAATGGTCTGCATGGAAGGAATGGATTTCCAGTCGATCTCTTCGGGACGGTTGACTTCTTTCAAGGCATCGAATGTCTGCCATACGGCGCCGGGCTGAAAAGGATCGGTTGATTCTGTGTTTCGGCTTGTCGGGAGCAACAGGCTGCAAGACCTTTGCGGCAGTTGCAACAAACTGCGTCCCATCATTGCGTATGCGTTTGTTACATCCCATAAAGTGGCTTCCGCTCCTCCCAGAATAAGTGATAAACCATAGTGGGAAGAAGAACGGTTAATCGTCTTTAGTCCGATCTGTTGCAGGAAACTATGAAACTTCGGGACTCCGTATCTTTGCAGCATCGTGACCGCGGGAATATTTAATGAACGCGCGAGAGCTTCCGAAGCGGGAACAGCCCCTTCGAACTGCATACTGAAATTCTGTGGCGTAAATCCGTTGATATTGACAGGTACGTCCGGCAGCAACATATCCGGCAGTAAACTTCCTTCCTGTAACATCGCGTAATATAAGAAAGGTTTGAGAATACTGCCCGTACTTCTCGGAGCCTGAATGACGTCCACTTGATTTCCTCCCTGCTTTTGGTCGAAATGGACGTTGCCGCAGTATGCCACCACTTGATTGCTCGGAATGTCAATCACCAGAATGGCCAGATTACGAATATCACTTCGCCTGAATTCGTTGCTCCATCGTTCCGCCAGGTCTTCTATCTGAGTCTGAATGCCCTTGTTGATGGTCGAACGGGAGTATTCGCCGTTTCGTTCCTGATAGAACCGGCTGACCAGATACGGTGCGATCTGTGGGAGCGGATGAGGCTCATCGGGAAGTGGCTCGCTGATAGCCAGTTCGTAGGTAGACGAATCGATGGTTTTCTTTTCGAGAAGCTGTTTCAGCAGGCGGTTTCGCTTGTCAAGCAGCGTTTTTCGTCCTTTGGACAGATGAATCATGGCGGGCGCGTTGGGAAGAACGGCAAGCATGGCAGACTCCGCCCACGATAGGTCATCGGCAGAATGTCCGAAGTAGCGCCATGCGGCGGCATCCAGTCCCACTACATTTCCTCCGAAAGGGGCATGGGAGATATACATGGAAAGAATTTCTTCTTTGGAAGCGCGAAATTCCAGGCGGGTGGCCCAGATCATTTCAATCAGTTTCTCACGGAAGGTGCGCGATTCGTTCCGTGCCAGGCGGATGGTCTGCATGGTCAGCGTACTGCCTCCGCTTACGATGCGTTTATTCTTCACATTCTGATAGAAAGCTCTTCCGATAGCGAACGGATTGACTCCCCAATGGTGATAGAAATGTTTGTCTTCGAAAGTAATGAGGCATTCCTTGATCTTTTCCGGAGTCGTGTTTCGGGGAGGAAATCTCCATTGGCCGTCGGAGGCGATGCGTGCACCCAGCAGTTCCTCGTTCCGGTCCGTCACTACTGTGGAGTAGGGGACATGAAAAAGGTGGCGGGGAAGACAAAAGATATATCCTGTCACCAAAAAAGCAAGAATACAAAGTATTACTTTTTTGGTGACGGACAATCGTTTGAAGAAATTCAAGATTTTGCTTCCCATGCACTTATGCTATCTGTCAATGCTGTCTTATTGTTCAGAGTCTTGTCAGCGGCTGACAGTCGTTCTTCCCGCTTTGGTGCGTGCCTGTACCGCTGCGTCGTACATAGCTTCGCACTGAATGGCCGGAAGAATAAAGTTACCTGCATAAGTTGCCTGCAACCTTACGGTAAATGTTTTCGATTCACCCCGTCGCAGGTCGAAATAAGTCAATACCCGGTCATCACGAATATCTTTATAGGTATACTTACCGGCTGAACTTTCCGGAACATTCGCCTCATTGGTACTGGAAGAGGACACTTCCGGAACAATCATCCGTTCATTATATATTTCCCATCCGGACGGTATGATATGCGTCAGTGCCAGATTGCTGTAATCGGAAGTACCGCTGATATTGGATAGGGTGACCGCAGACATAAAGTCCGTTCCCTGTCTGATGTCTTCCACGGAAATCGGTGAACCTGCCATATCTGTGTATTTCACATCCAGCCGGATATTATCGGCAATGGCTGGCAGCGTATCATTCAGCAATTGGGTACGTGTAATCAGGTCTACACTCAATGCTCCTTTGCCCTTGTTCTTCACAGAGACTGTTCCCGATTTCGGAGAAGTAGCTATCTCCTTTTCAAATACGGCTTTAGCAGATTTCACGGCGGGCTGTTGCTTGCCGTTCCAGTTCCATGTGAAATCCAGTGTACCGGATAATTGCTCCGCAAGGCGTCCCATTGCCATCAGGGCAAAGGCGGTAGACTGCGTGCTGAACCAGTTTTCCTGTGCCAGATTCTGTGATACCTTCTTAGCCTGTTGCAACGCATCCCGATCCCGCTTCATCAGAATGAGCGTTTCCAGAATCATTGCTTCATCCCGGTCGGACGAACCGTAAATCAGGTTCATGGAAGAATAAGGAATGACGGTCGTTTCTGCGTTGTATACTAATTCTCCGGCAGGTTTCATCTTACCGGTCAGCGCATAGGCGGCTGCCAGTCTCCATTTGGCTTGGATGGAGAGTCCCGGCTGTTCCTTCATGCGGTTCATGGCTCCGTATTCCGGTGCACCGGCCAGTGCAAGGGTATAGAGGCGGAAGGCCTGCTGCAATTCCGATTGCCATATCTGCCAGTTACTTGCTTCCTGCGGCATACGCCAGTTTTGGGCGGCGGCACGCTGGAAGCGTTTCCATTTGTTCAGTACGTTCGGATGAACGGCATACCCTTTTTCTTGTGCCAGTGTCAGGAACATACCCGTGTAAGAAGTGATCCATTCATCGGCGACGGCGTTGCCCGGCCAGTATACAAATCCGCCGTTGGGAAGCTGGCGGGCATATATCTGCCGGATAGCTTCCTGTACATTCGCCTTTATTTTCTCGGCTTCCTGTTCGTCCACCGCCTTGAACTGAGAGACGAATAAGAGAGGTAATGCTTTGGAAGTCAGTTGCTCTGTGCAATGATGCTGATAGTTGTATAAGAAGTCGAATCTACGGCTGATGTCTACCGACGGAATGCGGGAGACTTCCAGTTGCACCTGATTGTTAGCCGAAGAAGAACCTGCCAGTGTGTATGACAGTTCGGCCTCCTGACCGGCTTCTATCCATTGGCTGTTGCGTAAGGTAACCACCGGATTCGGATTCCGGACTTCTATTTCGATCGTTTCTTTGGTCTGCTGTCCGTTGCCGCTTGCCGTCAGGTGGATGGTTGCCTTTCCGGTTTTGCTGCCTGTTTTCAGAGTGAAGTATGCCAGTTGGTCACCCGGCTGGTCAAAAGTGAGTGACTGCTGGCGATTGCCCGTGATCTGTACGCCTGCGCCGGATGCTTCCAGCGATACGGTCACGTTCTTCACTTGGTTCTCCATAGCGAATACATTTACCGGAACGGTAATTTCTTCCTGCGTACTCAATACACGGGGCAGAGTAGACAACAGCATGAGCGGTGTCCGCACAAATGCAGTCTTTTCCGCATTTCCGTAAGCGCCGTCCTGTCCGGCAACTACCATCGCACGTACAGAACCCACATACATCGGAAGCTTCAACGTATGTGTCTGTTGCTTGCCTTTCGCAAGATAGAAAGGACCGATAAATTTGACCACCGGTTTGAAACGGTTGGCTTTGGCATCTGCCGGTTTCAGCGAGGCATCTCCACCCGTGCTGAACAATGAACTGTAACGTCCGCCGGAAGCACCTAGCACATCGTCGTACATATCCCATGTACGGATGCCGAGAGCCTCGCGTGCATAAAACTCGTTCCACGGGTCGGGCGTCTTGAAGTTAGTCAGATCGAGCAGACCGTCATCCACAATCGCCAGTGTATAAGTCATCGGTTTTCCGCTTTTCTCGCTGACAGTCACGTTAAAGTCAGTTTCCGGACGCAGCACTTCCGGCATCTTGATCTGCGGTTGCAGAATCGTCTGACGGTTGGTCACAAATACCGGAGCAATGCCGTACATACGGATCGGCAGATCATTGACTGTCTGCGCATGAGGCTGCAACAGGCTGATATGCAGATAAACATTCGGAGCCATTTCCGGTGTAATCTTGAAGGTGAGTTTCGTATCTCCCTGATCGGACACTTCGAGCCATTGCTGCTGCAAGACGGTCGAACCGTTTTCGAGGGATACCAGCGCACGTCCTCCGGCGGCTGCGGGAATGATTGCCGTGGCTGTTTCTCCTATCTCATAAGAATCTTTGTCCAGTGAGAAAGCGAGCATCTTGATGCCGCTCGGGTCTGTCTTGTTCGAACGTCCGCGCCAGTCGGGCCAGTCGATGTAGACGGTTCCTCCGGTGGCGTGTCCGCTTTCACGGTCTTTCACGTACACCAGATAGCGTCCCCAATCCGGATAATTGATGCGGAACTTGAAGGAGGTTTTTCCTCCTGTGGTCTGCAGGTTACCACTGGCAACGGGAGTGATGGAACTGTTGTTGATGTAAGTTCCGAAAGACTCTTCACCGTTTTCCCACCACCAGCTCCAGCTGATCCGGTAGATTTTATATTCCAGATTGGAACGGTTCACCGGCTGTCCCTGATCGTTGACCGTCACGATGTCAAACACATGATCTTTGTCTGTTTCGATATACTTTCCTTTCGGCTGGTTCAGATTGATGCCCACATACGATGTGAACGGAGAGAAGGGAACAGTCTGCGAGTAAATGCTTGCATCTCCTCCCGGTTCGAAGACACGGGTGGTGAGCGTTGCATTCAGCATACCCGGAGCACCCGTTGCTACCGGAAGCTGTATGTTGACGCCTGCTCTTCCTTCCCCATCCAGTACCCCGTTGAACACATCCGCCCGGACGGTCGTAAAGTCCGTTGCCGGATTGTTGAACAGGTATTGTCCGTAGTTCTTGAACTGCGTATTGACTTTCGATAAGGACATTTCGACCTTTGCTTTCAGTCGCGATGCGGTGGCTCCCGTCAGCCATGAAGAAGTAAGCGGGGCATATACGTCTTTGCTCGAAGCCTGAAGGATGGTTGGCAAAGCCAGCGTAATCTTCAGACGGTTCGGCTTGATGGTTTCGATGCGCAGCCCCTTGTGGAAGGCAGTTCCTCCTACTTTCACGTAGGCATTCCATAATCCGGTGGGATCGTCGGCTTGTGTGGGCACGGCAAATGTATAAAATCCGTTTGTACCCTGCGTAGAGATCATTTTGGTATAGAACTGTCCTCTTGGATTGTAAATCTCCAATGCTACCGGATGTTTGTCCGGAATGCGTTTCTCCCGGTCTTCCAGCATGAAGGAAATATGCAGTGTATCTCCCGGACGCCATACGCCTCTCTCGCCATAGACAAATCCTTTCAGACCTTTCTGAATGTCTTTTCCTTCCACATCGAACCGGCTGACCGACTGCTCTTCGCCATCGACCACGCGTACATATGCCTTTTGCTTGTCCGCTTCGGCTACCGCTATGAAAGGAACTCCCTTCGGAGTGATTTCTACCAGCCCTTCACCGTTCGTCTCTCCCTTTCCAATCGGCTGGAGCTGGAAGTTGTAAATCGTTACCTGTGCTTTCGCTACCGGCTTTGTATCCAGAATGTTATTTACCGCAATCCACAACTTATTCAGTGAATTACGTTTCACAATCATTCCCAGATTGGAGGCAAAGATATTGCAGGCAGCTATCCGGTCGGAATTCATATAGTAGGACGGATGGCAGGGATTATCCCGTTCTGTCCATCGGTACTGGCTCCAGTCCATCGGCACGCTGCCGTTATAATAATAGTATGTTTCCGGAGTGTCCCATACCGCTTCATCGTCTTCCGACAATGTCTCTCCGCTGACTTTGGTCAGGTTGTCGGAAGACTTGTTGTCGGCAAACTGCATTTCCTTGTTTTCACTTCCCCCGCAAGGATAAGCGGAGTATTCTTGGCGGAACGAGAGGATGACACGGTAAATGGCTCCCGGCTCCTGATGAATCAATCCGGCAAGGTCTATCGAATAGTCTTCCCAACGGTGCACATCTTTGGAAGAATCTTTCGCCAGCCACAATGTCTTTTTATAAACCAGTCGTCCCGAACGGCGCAATTCATTAGCTGAGGAGGGCGAATTGTTCTGCATGAACATCAATACGTTGTTTTCGAAAATACGGATCACGCTCAAATCCACCGCATATAGATTGACGGCACGGAAGGGGATGATCAGACTTTTCGAATCGGGCAGGATAGCAGCGGAAGTAGCCATTTCTACCTGCGGTTTCAGGTTCAGTTCGCTGAATGAGATGGAATGGGAAGTGCCCAGCGGTTTGTCCTGGCTGTTTCTTATTCCTTCATGGATATTCAGTGTCAGTTTATTCTGTTTGCCGGCTTCGAAGTAAACGAATACTTTATTCTCTTTGATCTGGAAAATAGAGGAAGAAACTTCCGGCACGTCGATGAGTCCTTTCAAGTCCTGTGTGTTGGATACAGGGTCGGAGAATATGATTTCAATTCCGTTTTCCGGTTGGTCGATGCGTACGGCGGACAGGAAGCGGAAACTGTTCTTTGCCGGGATCAGAATACTTTCGTTTTGGGTACGGTCGATGCCTGCCGGATTGCCTTTGGCGGTAATTTCCAGTTGGTAATCTTCCGCCTCCCTTGTTATCTGACTGATGCTGAATGCGTATCGGGTCGGGTGATCTGTCTGGGTGATTTCAATCGGATAGCTTTTGTTCTTTTCGCTTCCGGCTGTGAGCATTTTCTCTACTTCCTCTTTTTTCACTACATCGCTGAAACGTATTTCACCCGTTACGGTCACTTGGTCGGGCTGGGTGGCTGTGACGGTTATCGGATCGGTATGAATACTAAAGTTTCGTTCCTGCACGCGGAAGGAGAAGTTGAATTCTTCCAGCTTTTTGTCTACATCGACGAAATCTCCCAGGTGGAAGGTTCCTTCGTAAAAGGCACCTGGTTTCAGTGCCCCTTCTTCGGGGACAAATTCAATGGTATTGTTGCTGACCCAATACGTTTTTCCTTTCAATGAAGGAGAGAAACTGAACGGATTGTCTTTCAGCTCCTGATTCAGGTCTACCATCGGCTGGTCCTGTGTCAGTTCTATGCGTATCGTTGAGTTTTGCGAAATCACTCCTCCCGTATAAGCATTGACGTATGGAGCGTATTCGGCAGAAGGAATAATGTCTTTCTGATTACTTTTACAGGACGAAAATCCCGCAATTACTGTCAAAAGAATCAAGAATAGTCCGGCAGCAGTGCTGCATCTGGTTTTAATTTGTCCCATAGCGATGAGGTTTTATGATTCAACAAACAAATATACAGTTTTTATGGAAGAATTCTCTTAAATCTGCTTACTTTTGTACATTCAAATCATGTATTTATGGGAAGAAAGCAAGAATATAAAGAGACGAATTTGGAGTTCTTAAAAGAATTGTCATCGCAGGAAGGTGTTTATGCCTTGCCTTGCGGCATCTATTATAAGGTTTTGGAGACCGGTACGGGGACTGTTTTTCCTAATGTGCGGAGTATTGTTACCGTTCATTATAAGGGGAGTCTGATTAACGGTCGGGTGTTCGATAATTCTTATGAACGTAATTGTCCGGAAGCTTTCCGCCTCTGCGATGTAATAGATGGTTGGCAACTGGCGCTCCAACGGATGCGTGCGGGAGATAAATGGATCATCTATATACCTTACACGATGGGATATGGAACCCGTGCATCCGGTCCGATTCCGGCTTTTTCGACATTGGTATTTGAGGTAGAGCTTTTGGGAGTTGCATAACTAACGAAGAAAGATATGAAAGTGGAAATAAGAAGCAAAGTGGTGATATTGCTATGTATCGTTCTGGCAGTTTTTTCTTCCTGTATCACGGACGATGATGATGATAGGGGAGACTTTGCTCTTGTTGCCGGTGACGCCCTTCCTCAGTTTTCGGTAGAGATGAGTGATGGGGGAATGTTGAATACGCAGTCATTTAGCGGGAAGGTTGGAGTGATTGTCTTTTTTCATACGGATTGTCCGGATTGTCAGAAAGAACTTCCGGTTATTCAGAAAGTTTATGATACATATAAAGAGAATCCGGATGTATTATTGTCTTGTATCAGCCGTTCGGAATCGGGCTCTGAAGTACAAGTCTATTGGGAAAAACATTCGTTTACCTTGCCTTTTTCCGCTCAGAATGATGATGCTGTCTTTTCGCTTTTTGCTTCCCATACCATTCCCCGTATATTGATAACAGACAAGGAGGGGATTATTCGTGCTGTATATACAGATGATCCTTTGGCGACCTATCAAGAATTGGCAAAAGATATCGATGCTGTCCTAATCGATAAGTTGTCCGGGAATGAACGATAGCTCATTTGTTGCAAATCAACAGGTGGTTTAATCTGGCTTTTTCTATTATTTGTTTTCATTCTTATAGACTGGTGAAAAACTTGTTTGTATCATATATTTACGATATTCCCCGGGAGATTAACAATTTTTATGTCAGTAAATGCAGGGTGGAACGGCAGAAGACTGAAAAAATAAAAAAGATGATCTCTTGATTGATTATCAGGATTTTAATTGTTGTGCTATCCCTACAGAAAAGTAAATCTACTGACACTACTGACAACTGACACCTTAAGGCCTCTTTACAGAGAATACATCCAAGAGGAATGGATGAGTATGTAAATTAAAATGCCTTTAAATAACTCTTAATCACTGAAGTTCCGCAAATTCTTTATATTATTGACAAACAGTAGTATCTCAATTGGGAGTGACTAAAAAGTCGGTAGTATCTTAAGTCTCCTCCCAGGAGGGAGGGGAATTAAGATAGTTTGGATAACGCAAAAGTAACTTGCGAAACTTGAATTAATCATAGTTTACTAATAACTTTGTCATCACTGGAAGAAAGAAGCCTATTCAACGCTGTTGAAATTGTATTCCTACCTTCGTCCGGTTATTCATATTTGTTGTAGTGTATATATTTACAAATGAATGAATGGAAAAGTACTGCCACTAAATGCTCCATACTGACAGAGTGTGCATGGAATTAATATTTTATATGTTTATAATGTGTTGATAATTAGTAATGTATGCAAACGGAAAAAGAAATGTTATTATTAAAGAAACGCTAAAGTGGCAGTTGTCAGTGTCAGTAGGGAATAAAGGACTTTTTAATGGTGCAAATAGTATACATATGTGAGTGCGAAAGAACAGAAATACAAAGAGAAAAGAACGAAAAGTGAAAGGAAATGAGGCAGAGGAGTGTAACGATTGAAGTACTTGAAGAGGGAAAATGATGTACAAGAATGTAAGAAGTAAAGTACTGGAGTTGAGAGTTTGAAGTACTTGAGTTGGAAGTATGAAGTACGAGAAACTGCAAGATGAAGTACAAGAGTTGATGGGAGTAAGTACTAGAATCAATGGAATGAAAAATAGCAGACATGCCATTTCTTAGTATAACACACTATCAAAGTCTTGAAAAAAGCGTTTCAATACAATCATTAATACACTGATTTAAGTTATCTTTGCGGTTAAGAATAGATGATTGTCATTATGAAAAGATCAATAAAGCGTTTGCCCAAACGCACACAGGAAGAGTTGGCAGTGCTGCAAGAACTGATATTGCAGTACCTTGTGAATGTACGTATGATTATCCTCTATGGGAGTTATGCACGTGGAGAATATGTCATTTGGGATGAAACATACGACGAACGAGGTGGACTTACTTACTACCAAAGCGACCTTGATATTCTGGTGATATGTGATACGGGCGATGCTATTAAAGCGGAGAATCATGCGAACGCCTTTGTTGTTCCTAAGTATGATAAACGAATGGAAGGAAGGAGACATCCTGCACCACCTCAGATCATTGTTGAAAGCACGACGACCGTTAATCGGGCTATAAGAAGAAAACATTATTTTTTTTATGAGGCCTTAAGAGATGGCATTCTATTATATGACGACGGCACGTTTCAGATTGGCAAACCTGAGAAGTTGCCGTATCGGGAAATTAAGCAATATGCGGAGGAAGAATATGCAGGATGTTTCGACATGGCAGAGGGATTATTAAGACATGGAAAATTGGCTCAAGTGGAAAAAGAATATAAATTAGGTTCATTCTTTTTACATCAAGCTTGCGAACGTTACTACAAGACGTATATGCTTGTCCATAGTGGCACTCGCCCTAAATCCCATAAATTGGAAGTGTTGGGCCCGATGGCTAAAAGCCGTTCACGAGGTTTTGCTAATGTATTTCCAGTTAATACTCCCGAAGATAGAGAAGCGTTTGATAAATTATGTCGGGCGTATATCGAAGCTCGGTACAACCGACTATTCACTGTCAGTGAAGAACAATACGAATACATGCTGGCACGAACGGAAGCATTGCGCGAGGTGACTATTCGGGAGTGTGCCGCACGCATTGCGTATTATGATAAGATGATAGAGAAGGAAGAGAATTCTCTGATTTGAAGCTTTGGAATTTTAGGGTGACGCACGATGAAAGTCACCCTACTCAATATACTATTACCGTTTCTTCCGAATCTTAAATGTAGCAAGATTACCTTTATGGTCGCTGGGCCAAATACAAGAAGGCGTCAGAATCTTATCTTTAGAATCGTTTTCTGTTATTTTTCCCCGGACAACTGTTTCGGAGGGACCTACCAACTTGCTATTCTTCATGGAAAGCATCGACTCCAATGGATAATAATAAATGAAATCAATCCGGTCACGTTCGTCTGCTTCAGGCGCCCAAGCCAACTTTTCCAGTTTTGCCTCTTCTGCGAGTTTGTTTCCGGCAGGGAATGTAAAACCGGGATATCGAACTGTATTGGGGTATTTTTCACGATAAGCATCTTTGAATCCTGCTTTGCTCAACATCATTGAGCAGTCCCAATGAATGACAGCCCCATTATGATCCCACAAATCCTTTGTATCTGCCTGCCAGTCTAAATGAGAGGGCTCATTAAAATCTCCTCCCATGATTATCGGGCGGCCTTGTTGAATGTCAGATTGTACTTCCTGAATAAAAGCACGGATGGTTTCATCCCGGAAAGACTGTCTGTTTGCTTTCAAGACTTCTTCTTCATCCGTTATCGGCTTATCCATTTTCTTCCAGGTAGTACCATTATATCCACGTGGCATATAGCATTGATAATGCCGGTAGTCCAAATGACAAGAATAGAAAGATACGGGTTGGCCTTCGATTGTTGCAACCATTTTCACCATAGCACGACCTTCGTCACCAGGTACGATGCAGCATTTGGTCCAACTGTCCGGCTTGAATTTACTCAAAACACCGATTGCAAGATCAAACGTTTCACCATAGTAATGTTTTCCTCTCTTCTCCAGCTCTTCGATCACATGAGGGATAAACTGTTTTCCGTCTCTGATTTCGCACAGAAAAACGACATCCGCATCCATCTGATCCAGTACATCAATAATGCCTTGATCTCCGTTGGGTACTTTAGTACATCCATGCCACAGGTTTAATTGGAAAACGGTAAAAGTGTCTTTCGCTTTTGCATGGCAAACATTGACCAGACAAAACAAGCAAAGTAATAATAGTAAGTTCTTTTTCATATCGTGTCCTTTATATTCTTTGGAATTTCAGTCATTGTGAAATTCATTGATATATTCCATACCATAGGTCATTAAGAATTCATGCAAAAGTAATACATTTTTTATTTATTCCAATCTATTTATGTGCTTTTTGAATTTTCTTCTTCGGCTAGTTCTTTTATTTCTTTATTCAGAAAGACTGATAATACAGTTCTTACTATAACTACACCTCCTAAAATAGCCAGTTCGTCTAAAGTCGGGTCTACTACGGTCTTTAGTATGTCTGATGCAATTAGAAATTCTAATCCCAATAAGAGGTAACTGCCGAAATCAGCTCTCAGCTGCCGGACATTATTGATGGTATAGGTTCCGTTGATCCGTTTGAATTCGTTACGGAGAAAAGCGATGAATCCTACGAATACTCCATAGGTTACAATCAATAAACTGATTACGCCAATGATGGTGGCCAGTATGTTTAAAAATGTCAGTAGCATCGTTTCATGATGTTTGGTTATATTGTAATAACAAGTTATCCTGTATAAAAGTTTTGTATTGTGATGTAGAAAACGGATAATTAGTTGTAATAGTCAAGACTTGTTCTGACATTTGACTACTATGGAGGAACAATCGATGAAATACTTGCTGCCCCGTTTTACCTGATTATGTTATTTCATTATACATATTGGCAAATTCAATCTGCCTTGTACGCCTCTGGTATCTATTCTGCTTTCTTTGGGACCTGGAATCAGTGGGCTATAGTTTAAGATATGGCGTATTCTTTTTCGTTGTTCTAAAGTTATTTCATTATAAAAGCAATATGCATAGTCCATAATGTTGTGTGCTTCATATTCTCCTTTTTCACAGCTATATCGTTTAGCTAAATCTTTTAATTGATATTTATTCTGTTTATCCAAATTGTTAAGCCATTGTTCATACTCACTACGGTTATAACTGGGAGTATCTTTGCAATAATCCGTATCGGTACACATTGAAGTGGTCCCTCCTTCTGAGAATACATGACGTAATCCTAAATAGTGTCCGAGTTCGTGTGCTAATGTTATTGCAGCATCGTTTTGATTAATTCTTTCATCTGTACTTTGCTCATAAATATATGAACTATTGATCGATATACAATATGGGAAACTCAAATTCTCTAAAGTGATCCACGAAGCTGATACCTGTTGAGTCCCTTCTAAAAAAAAGTCCTTTAAACTATATGGAAATGTAGATATGCCTAAAATCTGCGAATCCGTAAAAGGATATACCATTATGTTAATGTATTCATTGGGTTCCCATAGTAAAGATGTATATTTTCCTGTATTATCTCTCATAAACTTTTCGCAATCAATAGGAAGCTCATTAAATGGCACTCTTTCTACTCCAGGTTCTGGTAATGTGGTTCCATTCTTATCTTTGGTTGCTAATACAAATTCGAGATTTATATCAATTCCACACTTTTCAGATTGATAGAAATGGTTAGCTCGCACTAATACATCTTTTAAATGGTCTTCTTTTATATATTGATTTATGTCATTTTCGTTTTGATAAAGAACATGGAAAATAACGGGTAACTGATAGTGTATTTTATCTAAATCTTGATTAACTTCTCCTTTTTGTTGTGAAATCTTAATTGTTTGGTTTATCCCTTGGGCGGATATGATTAGATTAGTTTGTCTGTTTGCATGTTTGGTGTTAGCTAGAATTTTTATAGTAAGTATATCGTTTCCTTCTCCTTGATATTTGTCTGGTATGCACCAATCAGCTGAATTTGCGGTGATCCATTCAGAATTAGATGTGATAGCAACAGTTATTTTCCCTCCGTTATTGTCGATGTTGCGGAAGATGTTTTGTGAAATTTCAAGTTTTATATCATCGATTTTCTCCGAATGATCACAGCTTGTGGCTAGAAATAGTAATGTAAAGAGAATAGTGTTATATACAATTTTCATAGCTTTTATTTATAAAAGCCGTAATTTCTCATTTTCAAGAAAAGGGAAATTACGGCTTTGGGATATTTGTAACCTTTACTGAATTTCTACTTTTACTGTAAAGATTGGTGGGCTTTAGTCACGAGTTCCGGTAAAAGTGGTCATACTTCCTGCATTATTAAGGAAACTTATAGTCATTGCTTTACCTGTAACAGTTATGTTGATACCAGATGAGCTTTCGCTTGAAAGAATGTATTGATTGCCTTCTTTAGTAACATTGTAATTTTCACTACCGTTATCTGTGTAGAAGTCAGCGGTAACTTTTACTACAGAAGAAGATACTTTGGTGACAGTGACTACATATGCATCAGCTGTAACATTAGTTCCAACTTTGAGTTTACCTGTATAAACTCCTGCTATGCTGGCACTGAAATCACCAGACGTTTCATCATCATCATCTCCACATGATACAAATGACAGGCTTGATATAAGCACAATCATCAACATACTTAAAATTCTAAATTGTTTCATCTTTTTTGTTTTTAATGTGTAATCTTTTTAGTCATATACTTTGGTTGTCTTAAAAAACTTTGCAAAGATACATGCTCTTTAAACATAAATATCCTTTTAATTGTTGCTGTTTTATATACAAGGTTGTAGAAGATATTTCTATGTTCTGTTGTTATATATATCAGAATATATTTGGAAGAAATTGTATTCTAATATAATGGATATACGTAACAACAGTTCTGTATCTAAGCTCTGTCTTCTAAATATATTATATACATTAGTTCGATCGCAATAGAGTCGTCTTGCGAACCATGTGACCGAGCGTTCTTGGCGATGGAGCTCTTTTTCAATAATTTGTCCGATGTGTGTCATACTGGATTATTTTCGAGAGTTTATTTTATGTAATTCTTTATTTTCTAAAATTCTCTCTTTATATCCTCTTCTCTTTTTAATAATTTATGGATATTATTATCTCATTGCAAAGATATGTTATAAGCTGGTTCATGGTAAGAATTTGTTGTAGAGAACTAAACAACGATAGTGTAGATTATTTGTAACAATCATCATCTTTTTTATAAAAATAGGAGAGTGCCTTATAAAAAATACTCTCCTGTATAATAATAAGTAACTTTTATTACTTAGCTAAGGCCTGAGCTACGTTTACAGCGCAAGCCACAGTGCAACTTACCATTGGGGGGTACCAATTCCCAAGAATCCTATCATTTCGGCTTCTTGTAAACTATAGCAATCTGTTATTAATCAATACTATAATAGTTATTCATAAATGATTTGAGTTGGCAAAAGATATTAACTCTTCGATTTGCCCTCTCTCATAGCTTTCTGCTGGTTCAAGCGTTCCTGCTGCTTCTTTTGATTATGATTTTATGTAAATGTAGCTTTCATTGTATATAAATCTATCATTCAACAATTCTAAATGATAGGTGAGATAAGGTATCTGAAACTGCCATCTACTTCAAATTGCCACAAATAAAAAACTCCTGTAATCACATGGACTACAGGAGTTTATTTATATAAT
>ERZ827490.2176-NODE-2176-length-22087-cov-25.186275_pt1 | contig 22087 bp, 23 predicted proteins | sample MGYA00519770_ERZ827490 | MGnify/ENA primary metagenome ERZ827490 (study PRJEB31778, sample SAMEA3449324) | human gut metagenome | biome: human gut; feature: human-associated habitat; material: faeces | place: United Kingdom | collected 2010/2012 ...
TGTTGCTCAGGTACTTAAAAAGTTTAATTTACAATAGTGTTGCGGAATTAAGGTCTTCTTAAATTCTTCTTGAAATACCTTTATGTCATTACGATTAGATGTAGATTGATTTTTGTTTTCTGTCAATACGTCTTTCAATACATTTTTAATGTCGTCAGCATTGGCGTTGGATAGTTTGTCTTTCAGCGCATTTGTTACGGCATCAATAGTAAGATATGTAATAGACCCAAGTCCTCCTGTTAAGAGAATATCTAAAGCTACAGAACCTCCCTTCATGAGAATTTTCTTTCCGTCCACTTTCTTCAAAAGCTTGGTTATTCTTGTTTTTACTTGGGCAGGTATCGTCTTTTCTGTACGAAGTGCGTCAAGAATAGAACCACAAAAGGCTGTTTTTGCATCTTCATATCCCTCAAACAGCCATCCGTTGAATCGAATGCAACAAGCATCTTCCTTATGTTCTGCCTTTATCTTTTCTTCCACCATCTGCATGAGACTTGACTTACCGCTTCCCCAATCACCATAAACACCTATAGTCGATGGAGTCAGTTTTGCGTCCATTGCAATACTCTCAACAGCATCTATGAGATAGTCGAAATTAAGATAGTCAGACTTTGTTTCTGAATCTTTCCACATACATTCAACGATCTAATTTCCGCAGCACTATAAGCTAGCATTTTATAAGTACCTGAGCAACAATAAGTTGCCAAAGACTTTGCCATGTCGGATTTTTCACCTACCTTAGTGCTGCGAAAACAAGTATAGTAAAAAAGTCCGAATGACACGGCGAAGGTACAAATAAATTTCGAGAAACTTACTCCTGTTGGAGAATTTTTTCGGTCATGGAGCAATTAGCTATATATCACCAATATAACATTCCCGGTATTTTTCAAGCAGTTACGCATATATGTTTTAAAAAAAAGAATTACTATCGTTTTTAGGGTGAAGGGGAACCTAAGCGCACCCCATCACCTCACTTGTTTTCTCAACATAGAAACATGGAAGCATAGCCCGATAGTACTTATCCCCATCTTTCTTGCGGATCCCCCCCTATGTACCTACCAAACTCAAATTATTCACCAGCTACTCCCTTGCAACGAGGCCAAAGCACGAAGAGGACCAAAGCGCCCTACACTTCCTCACCAGCAAACTTCACTTTGAATCCCAGTACCGTGGCAAATATCATTTCGATATCCTTCCAAAACGAGTAATGGCGATAGTAGTAGCAGTTCAGGCGCACTTTGTCAGGATAGATCACGTTGTCGTTGTATTCGGTTGCGATCTCTTGCATTGAGCGCCGATCCCCCTCTGCCTGTTTTTTTGCCACATATTCCGAAATCATTTCATCCTCCAACCGATACTTCAGCGTAGCAGGACCCGTGATGCCCGGCCGAAGCTTCAACACATCTCGGTCATCACCTTGCAACTTGTCTGCATACCCTGGCACGTCAGGGCGTGGACCGACAAACGACATGTTCCCGATCAGCACGTCCCACAAACCAGGCAACTCATCCAACTTGTAATGACGGAGTTTTGCACCAAAAGGCGTGATACGGCTATCTCCAGCCACAGAGACTGTAGAACCGTTATGCTTTACCGTCATGGAGCGAAACTTATGGCAAGTGAAGAGCTTACCATCCTTGCCCACACGCTTTTGGCAGAAGAATGCGGGGCCACCCGGCATCTTCTTATGAATCAAGAAAGCGATAATGGGGAATATCCACCAAATCAAAAGCAACCCACAGAAGGATGCTATAATATCAAAGAGTCTTTTAAAAATCATCATGTTAATCCACGTCTTTATCAAATAAATACCCCCACACACGTCTTCCACAAAACATAAGCGGATTAGTGTCCGAGAACAAACGGTATTTCCAATTATTGCGCAACATATTCTTCACCAAGTCAAACCTCACTTGCATATCCGATCGGTTGCCGTTACCTTCATTTTTTCTATATAGCGTATCATCGAGCAAACGCCTGTCAGCATCCTCATCCTTAGGACAATCAAAAGGAACACTTACGCCACATATTCTACAGGCCAACCGACTCATGGCATAACCAAACGCCAGCATGCCATATACCTCGCACACACGCTTCCATTCGTTCCAATCCACTGTGTCCCCATGCGCCTTCAGCACCATTGCCCAATCACAGATATGGCGAAGAATGATACCCTCGTTCAAGAAATGTTCCTGCGCATGAGCCAACACATAGACTACGTCAAAGAAAGGAGAAGTAGCTTTCAGCTGCGAGTCACCAATATACTCATTCCGTCCATTGTCAATCCATGACCGCAACTCACGTTCAAATCTCTTAGCCTTGCCACTCCCCTTGATGGGCAACAGAAACTGATGATTCTCCACCGTCAATCCCCTAAGCAATATCTTGGAATGTTTATAATAGCTACAATCCACTGTCAGCCCATTCTCCCTTGCGATCCTATTTCCCTCTTCATACTCGCCCTTCAGATAGCAATCCATATCCGTGCAAGGACGATGCTCGGGCATAGGATAAAGCCTGCTCAGCGAAAACCCTTTCAGCACATAAGTATCAACCCCGTGCTTGCCATATAGATCCGCCAAAGCCTTTGCAGCCTCCCATTGCCCATGATACGCCCGTTCCTGTTTCATCACAGACGCTATCCAAAGCATTTTCAAAGGCTTAGGAATCGCGTTCAGACCGTCATTCCGCTCTTCAAGTCTGTGCAATCCATCCAAACAAATAGACGACACACCCTGTTTAATCGCCATTTTCCACAGACATTCCCAATCAACAGACCAAGGAACATGGCGAGCAACTCTTTCGCCTAATTCGAAAGAGATAAGATCAAAAAGAACCGCTTCAAGATTTTTCATGCTCGGCCACAACGACACTCTTCACATAGTGCAGTTTCTTAAACACACCACACACCAAGTTCATTCCCGTCCAAAACAAACTTGAGATCATGCTCATTCCCATCGCTTCACGCCATAGCTTATAATGCCAACGTATCATAGTAGCATAACCATGGGTAGATACACTCCCCTGTCTTCCACGTCTGTATTTTGCCAGACACTTGTCCAACAAATAGCAGTCAGCTTTTTGTATCACCTTTAGCCACATTGCATAGTCGTTATTCTTCTTGATGTCAGCAATCTGCAGCAATCCGACATGTTCCCTGTCATACATCACCGTCAAACACCCAGGCCAACAAAAGCTATACATGCCCAACTTAGTTATATGCTTAGGGCCAGAAATACTTATTCCCGTGGCATTTGATTCTTCGTTCATCTCTTCATATCCCGTATACGAGAAATGACACTTCTTCTCCACCATAAACGCCAACTGCATCTCCAATTTCTGCCGATGCCACAAGTCATCCGAGTCAAGAAAAGCGATCCACTTGCCCTTTGCCCTACGCAAAGCATTGTTTCGGGTTATAGCAGCTCCAGAGTTCTTTGGATTGCATTCATACTTGATGCGCTTGTCCGCTTCCATATAAGGTCGAACAACCTCCAATGTGTTATCTTTCGAACAGTCATCTTGAATCAGAAGTTCCCAGTTCTGATAGGTCTGCGCTTGAACACTTTTGATTGTTTCAGATATGAAACCAGCACACGCCCAAGAGGGAGTGATGATAGATACCAGTCCGTAGTCTTGCATAATTTATTTTATATTGTAAGATCTTTATAACTACTCACGCTTGCCGACGGTTGTCGAAGTCCATTTACATAGATAATCTTAGGAATATATTCGTCATTTTCCTTCATATCCTTCTGAATTTCAGCCAACTGATTCATAACCTGTTCCAGATTGTCTTTATCCAAAATAACGATAAAAATGCCAGAATCAGCTCTTTCTGCTTTCATATATGCCGCCAGTTGGCTTCGATACCCATGCAGTAAATTCACATTACTTGACCGTTTGATTTCTATCACTGTATTTGCTTGGCTCCCCCTTGTGAAATGAAAATCTATTTGACCAACTCCAGGATTATCCTCTCTTGTGATTGATACATCTAATTTCTGAGCAACCTTATATGTATCAGCTATCGTATAGAGTAATAGTTGCCAGTCTGTTTCGTCAGGCATTCTTTTTTTTCTAAAAAAAATCTCAGAAAGTCTATTGTGTTCAACAAGATGTTTAAACTGCTCGCATATAGCCAAAGCCATAGAATAAACTTCTTCTTTCGGTGATTGATTCTCTATCTCAGGAATCTTAATCAGATGTTGTTTGATAATTTCTTCGATTCTAACATCAAAATACTGAAGTTGCCTATCTGTGTAAAAATCATATGGAACACCTGAAAGATTCCTATAATACTTCACAACAGTATCATAACATTTTTTGTTGCCAAGTATCAAATCCCTCCAGTCTTTTTTCTTGTAATCCTTACATTCAGACCACAACAGTCCAATTATAGCAGCTATCTTTTGTTTTAGTTGAAGGTTATAGTTTACAACACGATCTATATCTTCATAATCCACTGCCATTGGAAGTTCGGACAAGATACTCATAGGAACGAAGTGTATTGGCTTTTTATTATAATAAGGCACATAGAACACTGTATCATAATCGTATTTGAAAGACTGGGTCGGAAGCTGCAATTCTTTGGCAATCCTTTCCGTATAACATAAAAAATCTTTCTGAAGAATGGATAAAGTCATGTCGCTAATACGGTCTGCACCAATATTGTCTTCGAAAAGATGCATCAAGCCAAAGATCTCGGGATCCTTCATACCTGCTTTAATAATAGCACATGTGCTACTCGCAAGCTGAACGGCCAATGCCCCACTTATCCCTTTACCCTGCGTGTTCATTTTGGAGAAACCCAAACCTGTGTTTGGAATCTCTTTCATAGTATAACGTTCAACGATCTTTTTAAAGAATCTGTCTTTTGTATCTTCGCTTTGTGCATAATTAACTAATGGAACAAAAGACTTGAAAAACTGTATATATTTCGCGTACGCTTCTTTAAGCTCGGGCTCTTTACAATTTTTCAAATTCAAAGGATCGACATGAAGTAATGAATCCTTATCAAAGTATCCATCATATACTCCTAAGCGCTCAAAATCTTTATGATCAACTTTGAAATACGTACTATAATGTAATGCCATATACTATTTTTATTACAACGTAAGTGTTCGGTGAAGACCGTATTGCATGATCTCAAATAAAGCAGTAACTTTGCACGGCGGCATTGTCATTGCCTGTTTTGAGACAAGCATAGGAGGTTTTGCCCTCCACCAGCTCTGCTAATGGGGAGTACACCTGGATTTGACTAAAATTTTAATTCATGTTTATCATCCCTCGCCTTCCCAAAACTCAGGAAGAAGAGTATAAAATTTATCCTTGGGCGTCGTCTTTATGTTTTTCAGCACATAAGAGAGCCAACGCTCCGGATTTTTACCCAGTACCTTGCAGGCACCAAACAACGAGTACATCATCGCTGCCCGCCTCCAGGCATCCAAGTCACGGCAGAACAAATAAGACTTCTTGCCCATCACCATGTCACGGATCAACCTTTCAGTATCCGTGTTGTCTATCGGCATCTCGGGAATAGACAGGTAATGTGTCAGCTCATCATAGTTGCGTAGCAGATAATCCAGTGCCCTGAAGATTAGGCAGTCCTTTGGCACGTCGAGAATCGTATTCGCCGCCCAGGCCCGGAAGGTTTCCCATATAGGCCCCGCATACTCTTGCCTGAACCTGGTCTTTTCCTCGCCAGTCAACCCTTTCTCCTTGATCATCTCCTCCACGAGATAGGGGGCTTGGTAGAAGAGCAACGCCGTCTGGGACAACTGTGGGTTTTCCCTCAAGGACCGCTCCGCCATACGACGGGCATGAGCCACGCACCGGCATAGGACAAGACCGTCTATTTTCTTCATCCAGTCGTAACCTGCATAGGCGTCACACATGAAGACATTGCCGGTCCAATCCTTCAGGTTGCCATAATGTCGGCCTTGCCACGCCCACACTTGTTGTGGGTGTTGACGAGGAAGACAGGGACTCCTGTTGTCACCGAGCGATACTGAACTCCAACAATACACATCATAGCAAGGAAAGCCCTCGGCGTTTAAAAGCACCACCTTTTCATCACTCTTCACTGTACACAAAGAGGTTGGAACAAACCTTTCAACTGAAGATGCTTTTCTGTCAGATGTAAAAGTTGTTCACATTTCTCCTTCAATTCGGCGCCTGTACTAAGACAAAACATCCCCCATGAGGCTGGACATTCCAAAACCTTGAAATGCTGACATATAGCATTCTCTACCTCAGCTGGCACCCCTTTAATGGCTTTGTGAATGCAATCCTCAGGATATCGCACTATAATAATATCAAGCATTACAACTGTATTATTGTATAAATTCTAATTGAGACATCTCTTTTCACCAAATGCATCAAAAAGATTCGCAGATATATAGCATTCCGAAACAAAGCCCCATAATCCTATCCAATTATGGTTTCATATTCTTTCAAATATTTACCAGCGATCTCTCCCCATTTGAAATCGCCAAAGCAAACATGCTGATTGCCAAATTGCAAATGATTCTGTAAAATCATCTTGATGGCATTTTTAATTTCCTCTACAGAAAGCGGATCAACTCCTATACCTACGGTATTGTCAAACATTCCGTCAATTCCCTGCCCTTTAGTATAAACAACTGGTAAGTTTTGGCTTAAAGCCTCCAAATAAACCAGACCAAAGGTTTCAAATATGCTTGGCATAGCAAACACAGAACACGAGCGCATTATCTCTGACAATTTATCTTTATCATAAATCTTACCAAATGCTTTGATTGCTTGTGGATTTTCATCAATAACAGCCTGAGTTTTTCCGTCGCTTCTACGACCACCACCCTTTACTTCGCCCCCGACAATGTTTAGTCGCACATCGTTAAAGCCATCTTCTTTGCGTAGTTCAAGGACCGCTTCAGCCAATCGTACCACATTTTTATTCGCTGAAAAATCACCAACATATAGCACTTCATGACCTATACGTTCTTTGTGCGAAATATGCTCATGCCAGTAATCGTCAATACCGTTAGGTTGCAAAACAAACTTATGTTTTACCTTTTCGAGAATAGGTTGCGCGAACTCCGAATCCTCAAACTTCTTCTTCAAAGCAGCTGAAATGAAATACACTCTTTCTGCGTTCAGCAGAATTTTCCTGCCTGTATGATAACAATGCTTCAAAATACGGATAAATGTATTCACGTCCGTGTTACGAACGGCTACGACGTACGGCATCCCAAATTCCTTATGAGCCTTGTATGCCAACACACCATCCGAAAAAAGAGTATGCGCATGTATAATACCCACAGATTTCAATTCCACATTGCGCTTCAAATCTTTGTATAGTTTAAATGCCTTGTAATGATAGACATACTTATACCATGACTTAATGCAATAACTATATACGAAATCCGTACATTTGGCATCATACTTGTTTTTACCCACAAGTTGCTTGTCACGAACAGGACAGTAGATGATCTGATTGACACCCATTCCGTCCAGTTGCTTTGTGAGACTGACATGTACTTTGCTTCCAGCAAAATCATTGCAGATATGAAGAACCTTCATTATTTCTACAACACGCTATAATTCACAAGTTCTATTCCGCAAGACTTTATTTCCTTAAGGGTGTTTTCTGCTGAGAATAGTTTGTATTCTACAATTCGTTGATCAACAATTTTCCCGAAAAAAGGAGAATCATTGCAGGTAGCAGGATGGATCACAAATTCACCAACCTGATGTTTGCCCCACTTGATATTTTTAAACACATAATCGATGTTATTCATATCTTTAGGACAAATTGTTACTATCAACCCTTCGGGAGACGACATACCTTTCCTATGGGCTTGATGCTGCCAATGGTCGATCAACCTCGACTTAAACGGTTCAATTATTCGCCAAACCAAAGGCAACTTGTCATTTGGATTAGATGCAGGAACATAGATACGCTGGTGACTTCTCATTGCAGGAATCTTCAGTTCTGCAGCCAACGCCACAAATAGCTGGTATATTTTGAAATCCACATGAGTATTCTGATGCGTATTCCAATAGTCGGGCATACCCATCAAATCATAATAGCGTTCAAACTGCCCCCTTAATTCCTTTAGTATCTCCTCGTCTTTTATCAACCCATTCCGATACCTTTTGCGGAATTCGGCGTATGAAAACAGATCACCTTTCTCGTTTACTAAAGAAGGCACTTGATCCTTTGGCGTAACAGGCTTTCCCGCTCCACTTAAAGTCCAGTGCACACCAACAGACACATTAGGAAATATGTCCTTCAAAGTCTTGGCTTCTTTATACAAAGGCATGTTTGTCATCACATTAGTAGTCGTGATAAGACCTGCTGCCATACCTGCCTCTATTGCGTCGTTGACGGCTCTGGACATTCCATAGTCGTCGGCAGTAATGATTAGTTGTTTCATCTCTTCTTTATCTTTTCAAAATAATGTTTCAAATAAGATGCCATTAGATATGTAAAGCCATTGTATTTCAAAATTCTTTCACATACTCCAGCCGGCTCAAATGGGATTTCTAATAGTTCAGGACACAATGATCTAATGATGGCAATATGGATGGCAGAGAGCTTTCGCTCCTTTCTATCCACGCGAGTCCACTCATAAATAATACTACGAGAATTAAAAATATTTAGGTAATACTGTCCCACCATGTTGTATATTTCATTCTCGTTGGCTGCCCATACCCCCATACGGTTCTCAATAGAAAAAAGATCAAAACTATTTACCTTCTCTTCAGTTTTTCTTATATCCTGTAACCATTTTCGCAAAGCCACCTTTGCCCCTATAGTATAGTTGTGCAGTTTACAGAGAAAATACGATGGGGTCGCATAGCATAGAGGAATGTCTCTATGAAGAGAACATTTTCCCACTTGCCCAATAATATCACCATTGATAACGGCATAATTTCCAAAATGCTTGTTGATCGTATGTGCAAGCATTAAAGTTCGCTTACTGTAGTTACCCTCACCAAGCAAGCCATCCGCTTCCGCTATGTCCTTATCTGTCAGATCTACATCGTTTATTTGATGGTAATCCAAATTCACACGCGCTGCGATCTGCTTGGGAACAACGATATCGGGAGTATTCTCGGCAAATTCATTGTGCTTCATCGTATAAATAGGAATGTCTTTACTGCAACCTAACACGGACAAAACGGCACGACTGTCCCTTCCTGAAGTTAGCGCACACGCCACCGAGAATTTACGCATATAGTATTCTGCCAGTCGTTTAATAAATGGCAAAGATATTTCCGCAGCCTGCTCTGCCGATTGCGGGGAAAGCAAAACTGGCTGATTGACCATACGAATCACACACATTCTGTTTACATCAAGATAGTGATTCGGCAACAGCCGCTTGATCCCCTTCCAGATAGTATAGTCATAGGGCATAGTTCTAGAACTATCCCCACCCTCACGTATCTCGAGCAGAGCACTGTCAACCGATAAGCCTTGCTCTTCTGCTATTTGATACCCTATTGATGAACAGATTGCGCCATCATCACATTTTGCATAGAATACGGGGATACTACAAGTTGCGTCCCCCAATATGAAATAAGAATCCTTGATTCTTATAAAGAGAACATACTTTCCACCCAAAAACTTTTCTGCTTCTACTATAGAAGTTATTGACTGCTTATGTTTCCACAACCAATCCAAAGCAGACTCCCCGGTATTTAAACACGCTGCTATTCCTATGACGAAAAGTGAAACATCAGGGTCTTCTCGATATTCAAAATGCGTATTACGATTTGTATACACATGGTATTCGCCAACCCTTACTTTAACAGCTTCACATCCTAACAGCTCCCTCTTACAAATACAATAGGAAAACACACTACTTTTGCCCAAAAACATATTCTTTTCGAATTAAGCGTTTTGATTATTATTTCAAGTTACTACGTCTATCTCAAACGAGATAACCAATAAAGAATATATGGACAATTTTCCTTTAACCAAAAGCTCAACCAAACTCTGGGGTATGTAAATGGCGTATTTCGTCGTTGAGAAGTTAGGGTATCCTTGCTAGAATGAACGGGGTTGGAAAAATATTTTTTCCGCTCAGAAGGCGTCATACTTAATATTTTGCTTAACTCTTCCTTTTCATTACGATGATCCCTTTCGCATTTACCACACACATGAGATGTTATTAAAATCGTAAAGCCTGCTTTTTTAGCATGTATTGAATAGTCATAGTCAGCAGCTCCATGTATAAATCCTTCGTAAAAAATTCCAATTGCAGATACCACTTCTTTTGAAATCAGTAAAATATTTGCGTTAGTCTTATCCACTTCTGCAGGCTTTCCTTGGGGAGACACTCTGTTCTCTGTTCCAAGGAATCTATTAGCCCACACCGTTCCGCCGTATGTTATTATCTCTGGGTTTTCAATATCACATGTCACACCGGAATAAACACCAACTTTTCCAAATGTCTGCAAACTATAATTATGGGCATCGATTAATTCGTGAAACATGTTGTCCATTGGGGTAGTATCATCATTCAATAGAAGATAAAAGTCCCATTTGTCTTTTTTCTTCAATGCCTCTTTCCATGCAAAACGCATACCTCCAGCCCAGTACAAATTTCCATCGCCTTGCATTATAGTAATGTCCTTACCCTTGAAAATGTCTCGCACAGCCTGTGATGTCCCATCTGTACATCCATCATCTGTTAAGTAAACACTCAGAGATATATCTGCATCAGAATAAGATTTTTGGGCAGAATACAGCCCGTGCAAGCACGCTATTGTTTTTGTCTTTCTATTAAAGCAAGTAAGTATAACTGCGATATTATATTTATGCATGATTATCTGTTTATAATTGTTTTATTATTCTTGCAGGATTCCCACACGCCACCACATTAGGAGGAATCGACTGAGTTACGACAGATCCAGCCCCTATCACAGAACCAAACCCAATTGTTACGCCTTTCAAGACAATGCTTCTTGCACCAATGAAAACATTCTCCTCGATAACTATTGGCTTTGACTTTGTTTTAGAATCATCGTTTATCAACCTATCTTCCCAGTGCAATGGATGAGAATCAGTATCTGTTATCAGACAGCCAGATCCGATAAGCACATTATCCCCTATCGTTATCTTTGTTGTGGCGTTTATTGTAGAACCCGAAATACCAACGTTATCACCTATTTCTATTATTGAGTTTGGCTTAGAATAGTTGAAAACACATGGTTGTATAGTTCCTATAGAATTGTATTGTGGTGTATTGGCGCAATGAAAGTTTTTGCCTATTTTTATCTTTCCTGGAGTTGTATGATGCATGAAAGCAACATATTTGGGCATTTTTTTGACCACAATACCTCCCCCAATACTCCAAGACTTATCAAAACTCCAACCATTTCTTACACAATGAATCCAGGTGCGGATACATACATGCACACATCTAAGCCTTCTTAACATTGCCATCATAATCCTATTGAACGTTTTGCTATTTCTATATATGAGAATTCTTTTCTAGCTTTACTAATTGCGTTTTCTTTCAGCGAAGCATAAACATCACCTTGTTCTATCACTTTCAGCATTGTCCTTTTCAAAGTCTCTTTAGTAACATTTTTCAACAAGATACAATTACCCCCTACATCAACATGATTAAAACCGCCATCCCAATCTTTAAACAGCGCAGGTGTTCCTGACGCACACGCTTGCTCCCAAAGTACCGAATGAGTTCCTGGGAAGACGGCAAAATCGGATGCAAGATAATAGTCATATGCCTCATCAGCACTAATCCAACCGATATTTTTTATATTCTTGTTTTTGATAGTTGAAGAAAAATATTTCATGTCTTCTTCGTACCTACCAAAGATTATCAAAAACAATGCAGAATTATTAATTTCTTCAAACGCCTCGACCAACAAATGGATATTCTTGGCCCGATCTATTTTTCCTCCAGTAATAAAGACAAAAGCGTTTTGCGGTATTTGCATTTTGTGTCGAACGTGCATTTTAATCTTACACCTTTCATCCCAATGAATCTTTTTCTCATCTCCACCCATTACGAGAAGTGCTGATTTTTCTTTTGGTATACCATAAACCTTTTCTTGATAAACCACTCGCCAAGGCGTAACTCCCCAAACTTTTTCAGCGAGCTTTCCTATTTTTTTGCCAACTCTTCTTCCACATAAACGTCTGTATATCTTTTGGCGAATCGTCTTGACTGGTGCATTGTAATAGTCACTATGATTGTCAGCATATAACTTTACATTAGGATGTTTTTTCTTATACCTAACAATTTCCATATTATCCGACGAACATATTCCATGAACGAATAATATATCAGGCTGCAGCTCTTCAATTTTATTGTAAAGGCCTGATGTTACATTTACAAACATGTTAACAAATGGGACTTTTTTGAAAAAAGAAGTGTTGTCCTTTAATACATGGACGGGGATCCCATCTGGATTTAAATATGTAATAGGAGGCGTTCCGCCATTATACGAAGCATCACCACCTTTATTATATGTGACAATATTTACATCAAAACCCAATTCCTTATGTTTTTCTGGAAGGATATTTTCTTGATAGCCAAATCCGTTTTTGTAGAAACAGGCTATCATAACATGTACTATTTTATTCATCTCCTTTATCTATTAAATTGAAGAACCTTGATTCATCAGCAAAAAAACGAGCATGAGATTTAATCCATTCTACGTCTTTATTCCACCATTTAAACTCCATCAAATGCTGTATTTTGGCATCGCTATACCTATATCGTATAATTTTGGCAGGAACACCTGCTACAATGGCATACGGAGGGACATCCTTTGTAACAATACTACCCATTGCAATGATAGCACCGTCTCCGATTTTTACCCCTCCTTTAATCAACACCTTGGAACCTATCCAAACATCATTACCTATAATACATTTGTATCCTTCTATCAACAAATATTCATTAAACAGATTTTCTTCCACAAATGTCTCTACTGCCTGTTTTAATGTACTAAAAAAAACAGGAGAAGTGGAAATGAATCCCTTTGTTGGATGCGTGTAAGACTCTACATAAACATCATGCGATATACTCGAAAACGCACCAATACGACACGAGCTCAAATTCGAAAATGCTCCGATATATGTATACTTTCCGACACATGAATCGCATACCGAAGCTTTCTGTTTTACTTTATTGCATCCTTCAAAAAAAGTATTTCGATTAAACAATGCAGTTGGATCAACGAATACTTTTTTTCTTCTATATTTACTCAACATACAAAGACGATACAGCAAACGCAAAGCACCTTTTATCATATAGATATTTTTCTTGACGAATTAACACAATAACCTAAAAGCATAAAAAACAAAGCGTCATCCACAAATGTGGAAGAAAAACATAGTTTTAAAATGCTGGCTATCACCAATATTATTCCAAATGTCACATTGATTTCACATTGATGAGTATTTATCAACATTTTAGCAATGATATATACTATACAAAAAAGAATGGCGATTCCCCAAACCCATCCAAAAGAGAAGAGGAATTCCAAAACAATATTGTGAGGATAAGTGTTTACATATGGATAGGAACCTAGAACACCATGTCCAAACAAAGAGTTGTCAATTGACAATTCTCTTAACAATGTTTCCCGAATATAATCTCTACCTGAGGAATCTTCCAGCTCTCCCTCAAAATATTTGTCAAAAATTCGAGTACTCATACCCAATTGAAAGGTCATCAATTGCATAAACGTCATAAACTGATCCAGAAACGACATGGCATAAACAGCACAAGCAACTGTTATTATTCTCATCGTTTTTTGGTACTTAGAAGGACGAATAAATAAAAGATAGATTGCAATAAAGACTATGGCACATATTACAGGACCTCGTGTTCCAAAAGACAGAAGTAGCATCAGTCCCAAAAGCATCGGTGCAATATTCAATATCACAAAACTCTTTAAAGCCCTCCACGAAACCATCAGCACATGAGGCAATATACTATACGCTAACTCCATATTATACTCCGAAGTATCCACATCTCCTGTATAAGATGCACTCTGGGCATACAACAATTCATAAAACGCACACATAAAGACTGCGACAACTGATATATAATAAAAGGAATTATAAAACCTCTTTATATCAAGCGTTACCCCAATATAATAATAAGGAAGTGTGAGCAAACTAAAACTGAACAAACGATTGACCAAAACATCTGCGTTTTGCGGAAATAACTGTATATTCAGCAAATAAAATATAAAGCATGCAAACACGAATAAATGGTCAGACGTTTTAATACGTTTCCACAGTCTGGGTAAACTTAACAAAATCGGAGCCAACACAATACACCACTCCAACTCGTCCGTCAGTGTTCCCAACACAGGAAGGTGGTTGTTTATGCCACGCCAATATCCCAATAGTATTGATCCCCAAGCTATCAGATAGACAGCATTAAAGGGCTGGAACAAGAAGCGTCTTGCTTGTATCAAGTTTTGTATTATACTCATTTCCTCAGAATTGATTTTATAAATTGCTTCAATTTATATTCAATTATTGCTTTACGTCGAACTTTTAACCCATTCTTTTCAAGAGCTTGCTTATATCCAATGGCGTAGACGTCACGCAGAAACAAATCGCGCTTTTCATCTTGATAAGGAGAACTTGAATCTGTACGAACTCGCTCATAGACATACGAAGCATACTTCAATGGAATCTCTCCAATAATGTTATCACCGTGCTCCATAAGCTCCGATATAACTCTTTCACCTTTCTCGCTATTAGAAAGTATCAAAGAGACTCCGCGCTTATCCCACAATGTTGGATTATAATCCTTTACCCTCCAAAAATCCGCCAACGTGACATCCGAAGCTCTTTTTCCGTTACAATAGGAGCAATTCCTACAACTTAGACGAATATTTTGATATTTTTGAAAAATATCAAAATATTCGTCTAACCTCCACGGAATTCGGCGAAGCTTAACATCCGTCGGCTTTGCCGACTCGATTTTTGAAAAGCGAATTTCAAAATCATCCACCCATCCCCAGTTCTTAGGTCTAAAAACTATTTCCTTTACATGTTTTATCCCCAAGTAGTCCAAATGCTTGCGCAGCAAATCCATTGAGGGCACTCCGTGGCATATAAAATCTACCAATAATAAACCATCATAATCTTTTCGCAAATAAGATTTCAAACCTGCCGACTGACAAGGTGTGCCACAAAACAATACCTTTTTATTAGCTTGCAAGTCTTTCTTTATTTTGCGAAATGCATACCCTATATGATTTTGTACATACTTAGAACGTTGTAGTTCTTCGAGAGTTACCTCATCCGTAGAATGGCATTCCAACCGAACTAGCCCCTCATAATTAAATGCTGCTCCATAAACGATTCCATTCTGCGCCAAGACATACTGCGCAAGCAGATGAAAAAGACCACCCGAAGAACTTGTTTTGCGAATCGCATCATCAGTAGCCCAACCATAATATGCCTTGCAAGCATTCTGCATTGGTTGTGCAGTCACCTGAGGACAGACCTTGTCGCACAGTCCACAATCAATACATTTATCATTATCTATGACAGGGAAATAGAATCCTTCGTAATTTTCGGGCAGACTGACGGCGTCTTTTGGACAACTATTTGCACAAGCAAAACACCCCGTACAAGTTTCTGTCAAATCTATTATTCTATGTTTGCTCATTTTGAAACGGCTTTAAGCATTTCTGACAAGTTTTGATCAAAGACGGCTAAATTGCCATCCCTGATTTTTATAACCTCCATAGTGGTTGTTGATTCTAATATTCTGAAGACTTTCTTTGGAGACTCGCACTCTATCATTGCACCACATCGATTTCTCTCCAATGTAGTTCCTTGCAATAAATTATAGATTTTGCTCTTTACATCCCTTTTACGAGCCAAGTTGTGCAATCCAAGAAAGTCAAGTATCTTAGAAGTCCTGCTATTATCACCGTAAGAGTCTATACTGTAGAAAGGTGTACCATTGGAGATGGAACTAACAATAGCATGAAAACGCAAGCCACAAAATGCTTTTGCGTTCTTAATCCAAAGAAACCACTGTAGGGGATCGATTGGATAATCAATGGTGTAATCAAACTTCATTCCACTTTTACCTTCCGGTATGGGCAGTTCCACCAACTTATATCCCGCTCCATTCACATACGCTTTAAATAACGCAAACCATTTCTTTTTCTTGTCGGCAAACTTTCCTGTGTCAACCCAATTCTTTGGTAATGACATAAGATAATATCCCTTAGGAGTTTGACCTTTGTCAAACCACTGCTCATTGCCTACAAAGCGGAACAATGTGAATACCGGGTCCGGATTCAGATTGTTCACAAAAACGTCTCCTCCAAATATATCTCGATTTACCACCTTTTTTGTCCAGGCATCGCGCACTGTAATATATCTAAATCTTGACAAACAATCGTGAATAGCTCGTCTTCTATCTTCAGGAATAGTACAATACCCGTTGCCCATGTGTGCGGGCGAAATGGATGCTACGGCAACATGGTTTATATCTTCATTCTCAAATAGCCATTCGGCAAAGTAGATGTTATTGTCTTTGGGAGAACGCCATACAGCATCAGCACCTATCAGAATTGCATCGAAAGACTCTTGTTTTACAATACGGCATAAATCTTCACCTGATGTAGCTTGCTCGGTCAACGACAGGCGAGCCTCAACAAAAAGCTTATGGGCCTCGTACTGCTTTATATCCACCTTGTGTTTGTATTCAAAGTCTGCTTGACGAACATAGTCTATTACCCTTACCTCATGTCCCAATGAGGATAAGTAGCACATAGTACTATACGCTTGAAGATTAGCTCCGAAATTTGCAGGACGATGAAATGTAAGTATTCCTATCTTCATATCAGCTCTTTATAACTAATCAGTTTGCTATTGGACAAAAATTTTTCAACTACATGCAGCTTTATCATCTCGTATTCTTTAAGATAATCTGGATGACCGGGATGGCACATCAACTCAATAGTGCAATCGCCAAGTGGGCGCCTACCCCTTGACAATTGTTCACATTCACTCTCATATGCATTGAAATAATCAGTAACACTTGCTTTTCTTCTAATAATTCTCCTCCATCTTTCGCTTTCTATCATTGAATAAACTGATGAGAAAACTCCTCCAAAACCACTCAGCGAATGTGACAAGGACAACAATCCTGGAACTAAAGAGAGCCTCCCCAAACCGTCAATTGCCAACTTTTTAAAACCTTTTAAAGGAGAAGTATAGCGATTGCGAACCTGATGAACGTTGTATTTTTCACACAAGCTCATCAACACATTTCTAAAAGGATACTCCCTATGGATATGGTGATGTCCGTCAAAATGAGTAACAGCTATTTCTTCTACGATATTCACCTTATTGATTTGTGCGTCCCATTCGTCATAAACCGCCTTCAAAAGCTCTGGCGAAAAGCTCTTTAAATTACGAATTCTCTTAGTAAAACAATTATCATTATCCACAATATTCATCTGATGGAACACGCTACTGGCCGTCAAGGCCTTTCCTTCTGTCAAATTTAAGTGAACTCCAAAAGACGCTTGAGGATTTTCGTCCACAATAGCATGTACTTCTTCCCACGAAGAGGAGTTTGCCATAATGGTAGAAGAGGTTATTACACCTAACGACAAAGCCTCTCTTATGGCCTCGTTGACAATGTGGTTCTTACCCAGATCATCCGCATTGATTATTATTGAAACTGACATTTGCTATTTTCTAACTTTAATCATTTTAAGACCTTTGTCCATTTGGTTATATATTATTTGTTTTTCTGCCCTCGTGCATCCTATCATCAGTATTGAAACAAAAGATGACACACAACATACTATAGAAATCGCTACGAATGAGAGAAAACCTTCTGGGAGAATTATACTTAAAAACAAAGGAACAACAGATGCCACAATTGTCACTATAAGTATCTTCAAGATAACCTCCTTCAGATAGTCAACTGACGAAAAACTATTAATATATATCGGTATCATTATCAAACGAGCAATAAGACTCAGAATTTCCACGACAATAGCTACCACCATCACAGATAGAGGCGAAAAACCCATATATAAGACAATATAGCACAAAGGCAAGTTAAACAGTTGAAGACCGCCGACTACTATTTGATAATTTCTCACATTTCCAGTGGCATTTTGCGCTGTCACCAATGGGTTGGACAATGAAGCTATCATTGAAGCGACCAAAGACAATTGTGCTAATTGAACTGCATATTCAGGAACATTTTTTAGCCATATATGCATGATATAGTCTGTATTTAATATAATGGGTAAAGAAAGGAAAAACAGCAAATAATAAGAGAAACGTGAACCTCTATATAAAAGGCTTAGCATGTAATCATAATCACCCTTAGCGTACGACTTGGTAATCTGAGGATTTAATGCTATCATAAAGTTGTTTGCAAACGAAGCCACAGCATTCATAACTTGATTGGAAATACCTTTGGCTGCATTCAAGATTGTTCCACAGAAAAGATTCAGAACCAAGTCTACTCCTTGTCTATTCAGAATAGATGCCGAATTACCAAAGACATGCCATCCAGAATAAGAAAACATCTGCTTTGTAAGTTTTTTGTCAATAGAAAACCGATAATGGCACTCGTCAAAATGTCGATTACAATAAACCTGATACATTGCCATTACCGATACTTGCACCAACATATAAAGCAATGCATATGTTATCAAATGATCAAAAGATATCCACATTACCAAAAAGCAAATAACTAAGCGGGAGATCCCTTCAAAGATACTAACACAGGCAAAAGTGGACATCTTTTCGTGAGCGATTATAGCAGCATTAAACGGGACTGTAACCAAATTAATACAAAAATTCAAAACTGATATTTGGAATACCCAATTAGCAGCTATCAGTCGCGCCTCAGGTATAACCATCTTGTTGTTGACATACCATACTCCAAAACTCTCACACAATAATGCAATTATGCAAGCAAGTATAATATGTACAGTCAAAGACGTGGAAAATACCGTTCTCAACCGAGAGGCGCTACCCTTGCCCATCTCATAATTCAAAAACCGTGTACAGGCACTCGTTAAAGAAGAACTGATAAGGGCAAACATCGCCACAAAACCACCAACGACATTATATATACCATAATCTGACACACCTAAAGCTTCCAAAATAACGCGACTTGTGTATAATGATATACACATAATGAACAGCATTCGGAAATATAAGAATAAGGTATTTCTGGCTATTTGCTTATTTTTTTGAATATTATTATCCATCATTAGTGTCCCGTGAAATGGGACGAATTAAAGTAAAATCAATAGCGATAGACAAAGGGGCATATTGATCTAAAACAGATTGAGTGTTGACTTATCGATTACATATTGTAGACGGACTTGTCTGTTTATGAAAAGCTAAGAATCAGAGGTATTACTCTAATCGAGCGCTTTTCAATATCTAATTATGATCGTTGCAGCCGTTGGTGGTATCGAACCACAAGCATTCGCTCTACCTGCACAACGGCTTCCAAATAATGTTAGATGTGCTCTTCCACGCCACGGAAGTGAACATTCAGTTCATGGAGATGCTCCAAAAGGGTGCCGAGCGGCGTTCCTTCCGTCATCTTCGCAAAGGCGTTGACATCCTTGGGGAAGCATTTGCCACCATAACCAAACTTACCGTCAGGACCGGGCACATAAGTGTGGGTATCATTGATGTAGCCCGAGAGGAGCATTCCCGTATGTACCTTGCGCCAATCGCCACCCATCTGCTCGCAATACTCACGACAGGCATTGAAATAAGTCACCTTGTAAGCTCCAAACACATTGTGCATATATTTGGTCAGCTCAGCCTCCAAAGGAGTCATGACGGTAAACTTCTTGCCAACAAAGATCTTTGTGAGCAATTCATGCGCACCAGTGAACACCATAGTCTGCCTCTTGAAGTCCTCGATAAACGTACGTTCAGTGAGAAACTCTGGCATATAGCACACCTGATGCTTTGTCTCACGAGAGAGCATATCGCTGGTTCCAGGAAGAATAGTGGTTCTGACAAAGACGGGGACGTCTGGCAAATTTGATATCAGCTCTTTCATGAGCGTCAAATCCTGTGTTCCATCATCTTCCGTGGGCACATGGATCTGCAAGAACGCGATGTCCACGTGGCTCAGATCATCATGATATCCCTTTGCGGGGTCACTGATAAACAGTTTACACTCTGGATTGTTGTGTTCTAACCAATCCTTCAGGGCTCCACCGACGAAGCCACATCCGATAATTCCTACGTTAATCATGATTTTTTGTTTTAAACGTCTAAATTTATTTAGTTTTGTTTTCTGAAATGTTTTTCAGATCATCTTCTGCATTTATTCCTTTCAGCTGATTGAGCTCGTTTTGCGTGGCTGCTAAACGGGCTTTGAAGTCGGAATCAAGTTCCTCACGCTCATGGGCGTATGCTACCTTCAGCTTTTGCTCGCGTGCTTCAAATTCAGCGCTGACTTCAGCGACTATTGACTGGCGAAGAGATTCCGAAAGATTTACACCACCGTCTCCTGTCATAAATGCCATGAGCTTTTGCACCATGTCATTTATCTGGTCTATCTTTTCAGACAGTTGTTTGTTCAGGCTTGAAGCCATAGCCTCCAGCTCCTCTATTCGCTTTTCGCGAGATAGAAGTTCTTTGCGAAGCTGCCTGTTTTCGGCTGCCCAATCATGCACTTGCGCACTAAACGCTTGTGTGGACTTGTTTTCAGGCTTCATTATGGCTGGGATATAAATATCGTGGTTTGCTTCTAATAGATTAAATCCTTACGAAGTTAGGGGGTATGGCGGGCGGAGAAGCTGTCATGGGGCACATTAATCACCGTTAATCCTGCTTTAATCGTTCATTAATGCTTTGTTAGCTACCAGTCTGATGTCAATCCTTTTGGGGTTGGGTAGAGGAATGGAACTGCTGATAGGCTTCCCGGGCATTGGGGGCCACAATATGATTGCCACCGAAGAAGTTGATGATGATCTGTGGTTCCTGGTGCTGCCCGAGTTTGTCGATGACGGCCTGGGCGATGCGTTCTTCCAAAACGGCATCAGATGGGTTCGCCTGTGGTTCCTCCAACTGCTCCGCCTTGGAAGACGGGGTTTCCTGCTCTTTTGCAGAGGTTTCAGTTGATGCCGAGGCGCGAGAGTAGAAAAACAGGTCAAAAGGACTCCAATGGTGTCGTCCAGATAATTTGCATTGCTTATAGCCAAAGTATGCTGCAGCGGCTATTTGGGCTATCATTATCTCTATTCCGATCATGGCGATTAATGTTTGGGGTGAGACTTACGGCGAGCTATTAAAGCGTCATTGATACGGGCGCGAACGTTGTTCACGCTTCTTCCAGAAGTGATTTTGATGGCGAAGGGCAACAGGAGCTGGATGAAGCTACTCCTAACGACGATTTCCTCGGTGAGTTTGGTCTCTTGATCAAACATGGAGACAACAAGCAAGGCAAGCTCCGTGGCGTTGTTGCAGTCACGAATCTGAGCGAGGAAGGCCGGGAGGCATTTCTCGCCAATATAGAGGGCGAGTTTCCTGGCCTCAGGGGAGTCGACCTCGGGGGATTCGGCATCGGAAGAACTGTCTTCAGCGGCTTCCTTCTTGCTGAGTATTTTCTCGGCAAACTGATCGCCATTGAAGTTTTGTACGGCCTTTGTGGCGTTGGGCAGAACCTGGACGATACTGTCGAAGATGCTAATTTTTACGTCGTTCATAATGCGGTTTTGGTTATTTATGAGAAAATGGGTAAATGAATTGCGAACGGAATAAATGGATTATGAATGGATTGTAAACAGATTGTAAACGGTTATGAATGGATTTGCATTCGGTTGTGCCATTTCGTAATTTTGTATAAGACAAGCTGCACTCGGCAATTTGAAAGCACGCTTTCATTGTGCTCATTTGCATTGTCTTTGCAATTGTTATCAGCAACGCAGCTGACAAAGAGAATCATTATCAACTTCAAAAACTTTCATAGCAATGAAAAAAAATCGCAGTCCCACCAAGTCCGCAGAACGGCGGCTAAACAATTCGATTACGTATCGGTCTCGTATCGTTTCCGTATCGATCTCGTATCAA
>ERZ827490.2179-NODE-2179-length-22075-cov-3.468302_pt1 | contig 22075 bp, 23 predicted proteins | sample MGYA00519770_ERZ827490 | MGnify/ENA primary metagenome ERZ827490 (study PRJEB31778, sample SAMEA3449324) | human gut metagenome | biome: human gut; feature: human-associated habitat; material: faeces | place: United Kingdom | collected 2010/2012 ...
GTTCAGCACCGGCGAAGCGCAGGACAGGGTATAGGCCGAAGTCGGAAGGCATACTAGTAAAAAAACAGCGCGACGAATCGTCGCGCTGCGGAGAAAAGATGATGCAGTAGTGTCGTGTTTTTCATTGTCTATGCCGAGGTCGGTATTTCCGGTCGGGATGAACCTTAGAATTCGATCCGTTTGGCTTGGCGGATATGTTCGAGGTTGATCGGTGCGTATTGGTCTCCATTTTTTTCCGCTTTGCGCAGGAATGTCTCAGCCTGATCGTAATCCCCCTTCATCATGAAGCAGACGCCGATGTAGTTCTGGGCCGCAGGGTTGTCCCGCTGGGTTTCCAACTCCTTCAGGGCGGTTTCGTAATCGCCGGCCGTCATATGTTTCATCGCTTTATTGATCAGCGTGACCCCGATGTTTTCGGGACTGTCGGGATCGATCCAGGTCGTGCGGCCGTTCTCGTCGGTGACCGCCGTCGCGATGGAAGCCGTCCATTTAAATGTAATACTAACCTAATAGAAGAGACCGATGATGATATTTTTGAGGAAATCGATAATATTAGATTTATGCGTTTTTTTAGAGTAGATCCTAACATAAAACAAAAACCTTCTCGCTTAACAATAAATGCCAGTAGCAAGTATTGTAAAATCGACAAAAAAATTGACACAAAACAATATGTTTCATACAATCTTTTACATTGTTTCATGGAAGATTATGTCAATAAAGATTGTTCTTGGAATTTATTTGATTTTGGTTACCATATAGAAACAGATTATGGGATCTTTTCGATGCAAGAGAACAACATTACCAATCAAATAAATACTCATATCAATTAATTCAGAAAGAAAGCATTATATTATTTATTGAGTATCTGAACTATAAAGAGATAGACTGTTTTGAAATTAACTCTCTTGATTATTTGGTTTTATCTGCCACCAATAAGAAACCGATATCATTTCAAAATTAGATCGTTATATTGCAAAAATGTCACCAGAAAAATTAATATCCGAAAATGACATTATCAATAGATTGCAATTTTATTACAAAAAAGGTCTTATATATCATTCAAATGATTTTAAGGAAATCATTTCTGTAATAAATAACGATAAAATAACCTCAAACTAATAACCTCTAATAATTTAGCTATGGAAGAATGCATGCAAATGATTCCCGTGTGGGTATGGCCTCTATTTTTTTGGGACGCAATTTGGAAAATAATTGCATTTTGGCAATCTGCCAGGAACAATCATCTGGTGTGGTTTATATTTATTGCTATCACGAATACAGTAGGGATTTTACCAATTATTTATATTCTAACACATAGAAGATCAAATCAAGTAACTCCAACCTTAAATCAGCGCTAAATACCTAACTATTATCTAATTTATAGTTAGGTGTTTTGAAGGGCCAATGTCTTCACATCGCTTCCACGATGTGCGAGTAGTTATGTTTAAAGCATAACGTAATATGGTCATCAGATATGAGAAATCCGCGAACCATTGTGGTAACGCGGGCTGAATGTCGTTTGAGTATTAGATTTACGAGGTCGCCCTTTCGGTGATCCACTTGTCCATCATGTTACGGGGCGATCACATGGCTTTAGGAACTTCGTAGGCTTCCATGCCGTCGGCGGGGAACTTCCTGAATAACCGCTCTATTTCCGCCACAGGCAAATCCGGGTCGAGCCATCGTTCAACGTCACCCTCGGCGATGATGAAAGGCATCTGGAAAGGATTGTTCTCGCCGTTATGCACCTCGCTCATCAACTCGTTCGCTCCGATGGTTATCATCGTGTAGGATTCTATCGGTTCTCCGGTGTCCGGATTCGTCCAACTGCTCCACAGGCCGCCGATAGAGAATACTTCATCACCAGGCACACGGGCGTAATACGGGACTTTTGACCCGCCGGGATTGTAGTGCGGCTCGAAATAGCCCGTGGACGGGATAACGCGCCGCTTATGCTCGATGGACAGTTTGTAGGGCCAGGTATGAAAGACCTTTTCGGCTTGGGCGTTCTTGAACCAGCCGCCCTTGCCTTTGCGCTCGACCTCCGTCCAATCCTTCGTGTTATAAGGGATCAGCCCCTAGCGCATGGGCTGAAGCTCCGGGTCGGCGGTCACGATGGCCGAATAGGGACTAAGTATGGCCGGGATATTATAAGCTCCGTCGGTCAGGTCAAAGATCTTCTTTTCGTTGCGTCGGCGTTCTTCCACGATTTCTTTCCACGCCTCTATTACGTCCGTTTTACGTCCGTACTTCCGGGCGATTTGTTCGGCTTTTTTATTTTGGGAATTGTTGAAGCACTAGGGCAAGATTTTTACTATTGCTTTCGGTATGTTTTAGCAATTCTTATGCCTTGTGATGGTGGGTATTAAAAGTCCTTGTCGATCTGTTCAATGGATGTGACTTTAGCGCAGAGCAAATCCATTTCGTCAAGGAGTCAATGCCTTGCCCGTTCTTCTGAACTTTGTGATCTTTCGGATATAGGTGATAATCGCGGATATTTGAGAATTCTTTTCCACGATAATATGGCTAATATCCTCAACTGTGAAAGTGAGCTTTTGGTTTTTCAGGGCTTCTGTTGTTTCAGGCTTATTTTTTTACCTCGCCATTGTTCATACTCCTTTGGCCCCAATGCCAATCAATATCCTTTTGTTCATGTACGATATATCGCCACTCATTTTCTTCGTAATTGCATTGAGCTTTTCCCGTTTTCGGGTTTTTGCCGATATATTTCTTCACATAGCCGTATAGATTTTGATTAACGATATGCTTGCCCTGAATATTCACGGGAGAGAAAAGGGTGTAGGATATTGATACCACGAACCATTCAACCTAAACCCGGTACCTTCGGTGCTTAATCTAATGTCGTGAAGAAAATGCAAAATGTGAATATTATGCACATAAAATACAGGATTGATCCCTTTGTCCATTCCCCACAGTTTATTCAAGCCTATCGCATGGTTGCCGTACCGGGAACGAAAATCATTGGTTCTGGTTCTCGTAAGGGGAATATCGCAAAACGATACCATTGGTATACCGAGAATAAAATTCCATCGAGTTATCTTATCGTGGGATAAATCTTCCCTACAAAAAATGGGAAATATCCCTTCTCCAAGAATTTTTTAAGAGTATTGAAAAAAGAGGTATACACGAGGTAAATCGTTACCTATCCTTGCTTGTTAGGCTTAGTTCTAATGGTAAAAATACTTTTTGGAACTGATAATTTACCTCTCCCCATTTTACTATGTTTTTTAACGTGGATGAATTACAAAAACTATGAGGTATTTGTGAGGTAAATTATCACTTAAGACTCTTTAAACACTAACAGCGTGACCGTCCGGCCACGCTGTGAAATTCCTAATTGCGTCATTTTGAGGTGTTTTAGCCCCAAAATCTAATCAATATTCTTCTTCGTTGAAAAAGAAATCGTCTTTACTGGGGTAATCGGGCCAGATATCCTCGATGCTTTCGTATATGTCGCCTTCGTCCTCGATTTCTTCAAGGTTCTCGATTACTTCCAGCGGTGCGCCCGACCGCGTGGCATAATCGATCAACTCCTCTTTGGTAGCGGGCCACGGCGCATCTTCCAGTTTGGAAGCCAACTCTAAAGTCCAGTACATAGCAGTTATATTTTAGTTGTTTTTATGATCTATACATCAACTTTGGCAAAGCTATGCCTCGTTAGCCTGCAAAAATAGGAAAAAAATCATTTATCGTATACCCATAGGATTTCTTTTATGTTAAATTCCATGGATATTTTACGGGCCAGTACGTAAAAGTAGTCCGACAGGCGGTTTAAATAGCGTAAAACAAATTCATTGACAGGATATTGTTCGCTCAGGGAAATGGCCCTGCGTTCGCTGCGGCGGCATACGGTACGGGCGATATGGCAGAGGGCGGCGATCGGATGGCCGCCGGGGAGCGTGAATTTGTCTATTGTGGGCAGCGTGCTCTGAATGCCGTCGATCCACTGTTCGAGCAGTGCCACCTGTGTGCCGTCGAATGCGGGAAGGTATTTCTGCTTCCTCTTCGGTGGCCAGGTACGATGAGAGGCGCATCAGGTGATCCAGCACCTGCAGTAATTCGTCTCGGTAGCGGGTAAGCTGCGGATGGTTTTCCATGTTGTCCCGCAAATAGGCCGTATGGGCCATCAATTCGTCGACGGTGCCGTAAGCTTCGAGCCGGGGATGGTCTTTCGCTACGCGGGTGCCTCCTACCAGCGAGGTGGTTCCTTTGTCTCCGGTTTTGGTATAGATTTTCATATCCGAAAGTTTTTATGTGTCGTCATGCTGTTTGCCCGGGCGGTAGCTTTATATCCGGTAGTGTTGCGGTTGCAGTTTCGGATCGGCAAAATACAGCATCATGACCCTCCGGTCCACGCTGACGCAGCGGTAATGTTGCCGGATCTGCTGTGCGACTTTCCATCTGCGCGACGAGCGGTGCGGTGCGAGCACTACCAGACAGCCCGACTGCGCCAAAATTTTGCGGGCCATAAAACCCAATGTTTCGGTCGTTGTGTTCGGCAGCAGGATGCAAAAAACGGGCCCGGGCGGCAGCGGTACATCCATGGCTCCGACCAGCACAAACCGCTCCATCTTGCAATGTGTGTAGAGGTTTTGCAGCAGGATCCCGTTTTTTCGTCCGATCCGGTGCCGGATCAGTGCGTTATACAGTGTCCGGTCGCGTCCGGTAATCCTGCTTTTCATGAACACGTTGCGCACGATCCCGTACATGAACGGCGAATGGATGCCGTGTCCCCGCCAGTGACGCACATGAATCACCGCCCCGATGCGGAAATACCCCCGGAACAATTGACGTTTGATGCGCGAAATTATTTTCATGCGGGTTAAGGTTTCAACTCTCCGGCCAGATGTCCGGTCGAATAGGCGATTTGAAGGTTATAACCGCCGGTGTCTGCATCGATATCGAGTACTTCGCCGGCGAAGTAAAGTCCTTTTACCAATTTTGATTGCATCGTGGACGGGTCGATCTCGTCGACGGAGACGCCACCCGCCGTGACGATCGCTTCGGTGAACGGAGCATAGTCCGCGATGCCGATCGTCCACTTTTTCAGTGCTCCGATCAGGGCTTTTTGCTGGATTGGAGTGAGCGCGGCCGCATACTCTTCGGGGTGGATGCCAGCCCGTTTGAGCCATTCGCCGATCAAAACCGACGGCACCAGTTTTGCCGCCAGCGAACGGGCTGCGGCTTTGGGGGGAAGAGCGGCCGTTTCGCGGACAAGGCGGCCGGTCAGCTGTTCTGGGCTGAGTGCAGGCTTCAGGTCGAGCGAAAACTCCACCCGTTCCCCGTCGATCAGGGCGTCGACGGCCCGGCGGCTCAGGCGCAGGACAACGGGACCGCTCACTCCTTTAGGGGTAAATTCCATTTCGCCGAACTCTTCGGCTACGGATCGTCCGTTGATAAGCAGCAGCACCGAAATGTTGCGTAGCGTGAGGTCCGCCATCGGCCTGGGGGTAGGGCGCCCGGTGATCAGCGGAGTCAGCGATGGGCGAATCGGTACGATCGTGTGCCCGAGACGGTGCGCCAGGCGGTAGCCGTCGCCGGTCGAACCGGTAGCGGGGTAGGAAGCTCCTCCTGTGGCCAGAATGACATTTTCGCAGGTAATGGTTTCGGATTGCCCCGGAGCGGTTTCGAGGATGATGCCTGTTACCTGCCCGGTCCGGGCGGTAATCTCCGTTACCCGGGCATGGGTTTCGATCGTGACGCCTTGTGTGCGACACCAGCCCACATGTGCATCGGCTATATCCCATGCCTTTCCGCTGGAGGGGAAGACCCTCCGTCCGCGTTCGACCGTCAACGGGACCCCGATATGCTCGAAAAAACGCATAGTCGCTTCGCTATTGAATCTATGGAGGGCCGATGCGAAAAAATCGGCGCCGCATCGCACTTTAGCCAGAAACTCCTCTTCGCTGCATAAGTTTGTGAGGTTGCAGCGTCCTTTTCCTGTAATGCGCACTTTGCGCTGGGGCTTTTCCATCCGCTCGCACAGCAGTACGTTTCCTCTGCGCGAGGCTGCTACCCCTGCGGCCATGATGCCGGCTGCGCCGCCGCCGATGACTACCGTTGCGAAATGTCTCATTCCGGAAATTTTCAGACAAAGGTAAAAAATCGGGCGCTTTTCCTTTCCGTTTCGGCGAAAAATATATACATTTGCGCTCCTTTCAACCGTTTTATTCACAGTGGCGTGAATAAATAACAGATAGTCCTGACCAGATGTTAAGCAGAAGATTACTCCGCATTAAGGCCGTGAAGGCGCTTTACGCACACTTCAAATCGGATTCCGATTCGTTGATTTCGTCCGAGAAAAACCTGATGTTTAGCATCGACAAGACTTACGAGTTGTACCATCAACTGCTTTGGCTGATCGTCGATGTCGCCACGGTGGCCGAGAATAAGATCGAACTGGGCCGCAAGAAACACCTGCCGACCGAACAGGAGCGTAATCCGAACACAAAATTCATCGATAACCGCGTGATAGCCGCATTGCGTAACAGCGAGCGGCTGACCGACTACCTCACGTCGCACAAACTGGGGTGGGTGCGGTATCCCGAACTGGTCAAACATCTCTATAAGGCGATGACGGCGAGTGATTATTACCGTGAGTATATGGCTTCCCCGTCGCGTTCGTTCAAAGAGGATCAGAAATTGATCGAAGATTTTTATACTTATACGGTCGACAACTGTGAGGAGTTGGAGAACGTTGTCGAAGAGCAGTCGATCTTTTGGGCCGACGATGTCGATTTCGCCAATATCATGGTATTGCGTACCCTGGCCAATATGAAAGTTTCGCAGGACGAAGTCCCGTTGCTGCCCGAGTACAAGAATGAAGACGACAAAGCATTCGTCAAAGAGTTGTTCCGGCATACGTTAGTCCATTACAAGGAGTATTTCGATTATATCGGCCGTTTTACGAAGAACTGGGATGTCGAGCGCATCGCATTTATGGATAACCTGATCATGGCGGCTACGATGTCTGAATTGATAAATTTCCCGTCGATTCCGGTCAAGGTGACACTCGATGAGTTCATCGAAATCGCCAAGTATTACAGCACGCCGGGCAGCAGTACGTTCATCAATGGCATTCTCGACAAGGTCGTCGAAGCGCTTCGCGAAGAGGGGAAGATTGCAAAAAGCGGCCGCGGTCTGTTGGATAAATAGAATTTCTTGCAAATAGGTCTGAATGAAGATGGACTTCAAGCGAATCGTCATTTTATCAGCCGTAGTGGCGGCTGTGGCAGCCTGCGGTCGTTCGTCCAAGGCGCCCGATACCACTGGGGCCGAAGCGTCGTTCGCGCCTTCGATGACTATTGCACTTTCCGATTCATTGTTGCATGCTGGACAAACCACCGATACGATCGATATGGGGCGTATCCGTGCCGGTGAGATCGTGAGGCGCGACCTGCTGATCCGCAATGCGGGTTCCAAGCCGTTTGTCATCCTGTCGGTCAGAACCAGCTGCGGCTGCACGACCGTCGATTTCGCCAAAGAGCCGGTTATGCCGGGCAAAGAGGTGCCGTTCTCTTTTGAGTTCGACAGTAAAGGCTTTAACGGTTATCAACTCAAGCACATTACCATCTCTACTTCGGCTGTAGCCCAGCCTTTTACGTTGGTTGCCGCAGGGGAAGTGATCCCGGCGCAATAACCCGGCAGGGACGTTTGTTCATTTGTGCCGCTTCGGTTGAAGTTTCTGGCAGGAGTGTTGCGGATATCGCGGAATGTCTTATATTTGCAAAACAATTAAATATCTTTTATTATGAATGTGATGACAATTATGCTGCAGGCAGCCGGCGGCGGAAGCGCGCAGTTCCTGATTATGATGGTGCTGATCTTCGGTGTGATGTATTTCCTGATGATTCGCCCCCAGCAGAAGAAACAGAAAGAGTTGGTGAAGTTCCGCAATGCTCTCGAAAAGGGGCAGAAGATCGTGACTGCCGGCGGTATTTACGGCACTGTGAAAGAGGTGAAAGAAGGATATGTGCTGGTCGAAGTTGACAGCAACGTAGCGATTCGTGTAGATAAGAATATGGTGATGCGCGATCCTTCCGATATAGCAACCCCGGCCAAATAGTCCGGTTGACGTTTTACGGAACTTTAAAAGCCTTCATGAAAAAATCCCCGGCTCGACTGAGCCGGGGATTTTTGTGTGGATAACTTCCGGATCGCTCCGGTCCCCGTTTTTGTTCCACCGATCCGTGCGCATACCGGTCGGATTGCGGCGACGATCGGAGGCATCCGGTTCTACTTCTGCTGGGGCCGGTAAGTCAGTCGCAGCGGCTCGAATGCCAGGCGGTTGATCAGGTTGGTGGCGTAGTCATAGACCATCACCATGCCGTCGTAGTTTACGCGCTCTTTGGTGTCGGTAGGTTTATGATAATCGACGTGGTGGGGCGTGCCGAACGAAAAGGCGGGGATGCCCTTGTCATAGAACGAGGAGTAGTCGGTCGGACCTTTTTCACGGAACTCCCATACCAGTTCGAGGTTGTCGTTGTTGGGGAGCGAGGCGAACAGGGCAGGTGCTTCGTAAGCGGAGCCCAGCCCGCGGATGCCTAAGGTCTTTTCAGCCGGCATGCGGCCCATCATGTCGATGTTTACCATGGCTTTCACGTTGTCGAGCGGCTCGACCGGATTGGCTGCATAATAACGCGAGCCTTTCAGCCCGCGCTCTTCGGCGCCGAACAGGATGACGATCACGTCTTTTTTCAGGAAGTCGCGGCGATCGCTGATGTAACGGGCCAGTTCCAGGATGCCTGCGGTGCCCGAAGCGTTATCGTCCGCACCGTGGAAAATGGCGGGTTCGCCTTCATACTCTTCGATTCCCATATGGTCGTAATGCGCACCGAGAATTAGTACGTCGCCTTCCGGGTTGTTGGCCTTCGGCGCTTCGATCTTGGCAACCACATTGAAGGTGTGCTCCGTCGAAAGGTCGATGGCTACATTGGCTTCCATCTGTTTTTTTGCCAGCAGTTCCTTGGCGGCCTTGCCGGTCACTTTCGCCACGTAGAAACCGTCTTTGGTCGGCCAGCGGGCGGGGAGGTTGCTCAATGGCTGCCCGACGAGCAATATGCCTTTTGCCCCGTTTTGCAGCGCTGCCGTTTCACGGGAACGTTGCTCGCTGCCGTCGGCATAACTGCGCGGCGTCAGGTGCACCACGACGAATTTTCCTTTGACGTCTTTGCCCGCATAATCGCGCGGTTTGCCTTCGCCCATGTCGACCACTTCCCCGCTGAACGATCCGTTGGCGGAGGTGACCGACGGCAGGAAGTCGCGGCCCAGCGTCAAAGCACGTTTGCCCGCTTTGAGCGTATTGCCTTCGGCGGCCAGGTTGCGGTATGCCTGGTAAGAGAACTCCTGCAGGCCGTCTTTGGCCAGCAGTTTAAAGCCGGGCATCGCCTTGAGCTGTTCACGGATGTAGTTGGCGGCCAGTGTATCGCCGTGCGTATTGGGTTTGCGTCCTGCGAATTCATCGCTTGCAAGCGTGTAGACGTGGGCTTTGAGCCTCTCTTTGACGTCCTGTCCCTGAACGGCCCCCAATGCGAGCAGGAGAGTAGCCGGCAGGAGGATGATCTGTTTTTTCATGGATGGATTATGCTTCTTTTTCGTTTTCTTCGTTTTCTTCTTCGATCTTGAAATCGGTCATGCCGATGCCGATCAGCAGGTTGTACCAGGCCACTACTTTTTTGATGTCCGATACGTGTACCCTTTCGCGGTCGTACTCGGGCAATACGGCTGCAAAGAACTTTTTCAACTCTTCGGGCGATGCTTTCGGGCTGATGGCCTCTTTGCCTGCGGTGTGTTTGTAGATGTTTTCGAATACCTGCGCCAACGGCAGGTCGTCCGTTTCGGTGTAAATCGCGATCTCGCCCAATGCGCTCACTTTGGCGGAACCGGATGCATTACTGCGCTTACCGTCGGTGAGCGATTCGACGATCACGCCGTTTTTGCTCTGGGCTACGAACTTGAACAGTCCGCTTTGGCCCGATATGGCCAGAACCTCTTTTAAATTCATGGTTTTCGTTATGTTTGGATTGATAATTCGCACGTTTCCGCGAGGCGGAGGACAAATATATTCATTTTGCCGGACTTTTCACCGCCGGAACCCTTGAAAAATTAGGAGATTTCTGGGAATTTTTCTAAAATTGCAAATCTGTAACCCTATCATAAATATATGAAAGTACTGAAGTTTGGAGGGACGTCCGTAGGTTCTGCGGAAGGTCTGAGGCAGGTGAAGCACGTGGTGGAATCCTGCCGTGAGGAGGTGATTGTCGTCGTGTCGGCGTTGGGAGGTATTACGGATCAGCTGTTGCTGACTTCCCGAATGGCGGCCGCAGGCGATATGCAGTACAAAAACCAACTCGAACAGATCGTCATGCGTCACCGCCGGACGATAGACGAAGTGGTCGATCCGGCGTGCCGCGCGGAGGTACTTGCAACGGTGAACACGTTGCTGGACGAACTTTCCAATATCTTCAAGGGAGTCTATCTGATCAAGGATCTCTCCCCCAAGACGAGCGATGCGATCGTGAGTTACGGGGAGCGTCTTTCGTCGGTGATCGTGCGGGGGGTACTCGGATGCGCCGAACTGTACGACGCCCGTGAATTTATCAAGACCCGGCCCTATTTCGGGAAACATATCGTCGAATTCACACCGACCGAAAAGCTGATCCGCGAACGGTTCGCGGCGATGCCGAAGGTGGTCGTGGTACCGGGTTTCATTGCCGCCGATTACCAGTCGGACGACGTGACGAACCTCGGGCGCGGCGGTTCCGATTATACCGCTTCGGTGCTGGCCGCGACGCTCAAAGCCGATGCGCTCGAAATTTGGACCGATGTGGACGGTTTTATGACCGCCGACCCGAAGGTGATCAGCAATGCCTATGTGATCGAGCACCTGACGTTTGTCGAAGCGATGGAGCTGTGCAACTTTGGCGCGAAGGTGATTTATCCGCCGACTATCTTTCCGGCTTACCACAACAATATTCCGATCAGCATCCGCAATACGTTCAACCCGGATGCGCCGGGAACCTACGTCTCGAAGGAAAAGGCCGGAGACAGCCGTATGATCAAGGGTATTTCGTCGATTAACGATACCTGCCTGATTACCATCAGGGGTTTGGGTATGGTCGGTGTGATCGGCGTCAATTACCGCATCTTCAAAGCCCTGTCGAAATCGGGTATCAGCGTGTTCTTCGTTTCGCAGGCCGCTTCGGAAAACACAACCTCGATCGGTGTGCGCAACGGCGATGCCGCATTGGCCGTGGAAGTGCTTTCGGTCGAGTTCGCACAGGAAATTGCGATGGGCGAGATCAATAAAATCAAAACCGATCACGACCTGGCTACGGTAGCGATCGTCGGCGAGAATATGAAACACCGTCCGGGAGTTGCCGGAAAACTTTTCGATACGCTCGGCCGCAACGGTATCAATGTGATCGCCTGTGCACAGGGCGCTTCGGAGACGAACATTTCGTTCGTCGTGACACGGGAGAACCTGCGTAAGTCGCTCAACGTGATCCACGATTCGTTCTTCCTGTCGGAGTACCAGGTACTCAACATTTTTATAGCCGGTGTCGGATTGGTGGGCAGTAACCTGTTGGAGCAGATACGCCTGCAGCAGGAGAAACTGATGCAAGAGAATGCATTGAAGATCCGGATCGTCGGGATTACCAATTCGCGCCATTTCATCGCTTCGCGTGACGGGATCGACTTGAACAGTTACAAGGAGCAGCTGGCTGCGTCGGACCGCGTTTCGACCCCAGAAATTTTTCGCGATGAAATCCTGGCGATGAATATCTTCAATCCGGTCTTCGTTGACTGCACGGCCAGCCCGTCCGTAGCGAGCATTTATGAAGAGCTGCTTTCGCACAACGTGTCGGTTGTGGCGGCCAACAAGATCGCTGCGTCATCCGAATATGACCATTATCTGAAACTCAAGAATATCGCCCGGTCGCGCGGGGTTAAATTCCTGTTCGAGACCAACGTGGGAGCAGGCCTGCCGATTATCAATACGATCAGCGACCTGATCAACAGCGGCGACCGCATCCTGAAGATCGAGGCGGTGGTTTCGGGTACGTTGAACTTCATTTTCAACGAAATGAACGAAACCGTACCGATGAGCCGGGCTATTGAACTGGCCAAAGAAGCGGGGTATGCCGAGCCCGATCCTCGCATCGACCTGAGCGGCATGGATGTCGTGCGTAAGCTGGTTATCCTTTCGCGTGAAGCCGGTTACCGGGTCGAACAGGACGATGTGAAAAAGAATCTTTTCATTCCGCAAAAATATTTCGAGGGCAGCGTCGAGGATTTCTGGAGGCGTGTGCCCGAATTGGATGCCGAGTTCGAGGCCCGGCGTAAACGGCTTGCGGCCGAAGGGAAGCGGTGGCGTTTCGTGGCCTGTATGGATCACGGGGCGACCGAGGTGTCGCTGCGCGAAGTCGGCCCGGACAGTCCGTTCTATCACCTGGCGGGCAGCAACAACGTAATCTTGTTGACGACAGAGCGTTACAAGGAGTATCCGATGCAGATCAAAGGGTACGGTGCCGGTGCCGGTGTGACGGCTGCGGGAGTGTTCGCCGATATCATCAGCATCGCCAATATCCGGTAAAAACGCGGTTTCCTGTCGGCCTGGTCGTGTGTGGCCGTTCGTGTTTCGATCGAAGGCCTTGCGCAGTGCACCCGTTTCATGCGATACAATGCGCGGACTGAGACGAAATGAATAGGGGAGGAGAGCTTACGAAGCATCTTCTCCCTTTTTTGTCTTTTGCGTTCTCGTATGTTGTGCCTGCAATACGTTGAAACAGTAATCCGGGTAATTTTCCCTGTAATCGGGATACCGTCCGGTGGTGTTTTAAGCTGTAATATTGCATTGTGAAATAGGTTCAGTAACATTAAACGCATGTAACGATGTATATAGAGAAAATTGATTCCCCGAAAGATGTAAAACGACTCTCCGTCGGCCAACTGAACGGGCTGGCCGGCGAAATCCGCCAGGCCCTGCTGGCCAAACTGAGTGCGCACGGCGGCCATATCGGCCCGAACCTCGGCATGGTCGAGGCGGCGATTGCTCTGCATTATGTGTTCGATTCGCCTAAAGATAAGATGGTGTACGACGTTTCGCACCAGAGCTATGTACACAAAATGCTGACCGGGCGTAACGCTGCGTTCCTCGATCCAGCCCGATACGATGAGGTTTCGGGTTATACCAACCCGCTGGAGAGCGAACACGATTTCTTTACGGTCGGACATACGTCCACTTCCGTTAGCCTGGCCTGCGGTCTTGCCAAGGCCAGGGATTTGAAAGGGGATGCCGAAAACATCATCGCCGTGATCGGCGACGGCTCGTTGAGCGGCGGAGAGGCATATGAAGGTTTGAGCAATGCCGGTGAAATGGGAACGAACCTGATTGTCGTGGTCAATGACAACGAGATGTCCATTGCCGAGAATCACGGCGGTCTTTATCAGAACCTGAAAGCTCTGCGCGACAGCGACGGGAAGGCCGAATGTAATTTTTTCCGGGCATTGGGACTGGACTATCTCTATGTCCGGGACGGTAACGATGTCGCGGCGCTGATCGAGGTATTCAACCGGGTGAAAAACACACCCCGTCCGACGGTAGTGCATATCCATACTTTGAAAGGCAGGGGATACGCGCTTGCCGAAGCGGACCGGGAACGTTTCCACTGGGGCATGCCGTTCGATCTGGCTACGGGCGCCCCGAAGTCCGAAGCCGGTGTGGCGGAGGATTATGGCGATTTGACGGGGCGTTTCCTGTTGGAACGGATGGCGAAGGATCCGACGCTCGTTGCCATTACGTCGGGAACCCCCGCCGTTATGGGATTTACGCCCGAACGGAGAAAACAGGCCGGACGTCAGTTTGTCGACGTAGGCATTGCCGAAGAGCATGCCGTTGCACTGGCATCCGGGATCGCGGCCAACGGAGGACGTCCCGTTTACGGGGTTTACAGTACGTTTATCCAGCGCTGTTACGATCAGTTGTCCCAGGATTTGTGCATCAACGGGAATCCTGCCGTGATACCGGTTTTTATGGGGACGATAGCGGGCATGAACGATGTGACGCACCTCGGATTTTTCGATATTCCGCTCATCAGTAACATCCCGAACATGGTCTATCTGGCTCCTACCTGTAAAGAAGAGTATTTTGCAATGCTCGGGTGGGCGATTCGCCAGCGCGAATATCCTGTCGCCGTCCGGGTGCCGGGGGCGACCGTCGTGGAGAGCGGCCGGAACTTCGATACCGATTACAGCGAATTGAACCGGTACCGGCTGACGCGTCGCGGCGATACGGTAGCCGTTGTTGCACTGGGCTCTTTTTATGCGCTGGGGGAGGCCGTCGCCGATAAATTGCGGGCCGATGCCGGGATTGATGCGACGCTGATCAATCCCCGCTACATAACCGGAGTGGATGAACAGATGCTGGATGCACTCAAAGCCGATCACCGGATAGTCGTCACCCTCGAAGACGGGGTGCTGGACGGAGGTTTCGGCGAGAAGATCGCCCGCTATTACGGGGATTCGGATATGCGCGTGCTGAATTACGGAGTCCGCAAGGAGTTTGCCGACCGTTATGCGATAGGGGAACTGTTGGAAAAAAACAGGTTGACTGACGCACAGATCGTGGAGGATATCCGGTTTTTATTGCACTAACGGATCGCAGGATAGTCTCGCTACGGTAACGGAACACGCCTCCGGGACATTTCAGGATTTTCACCCTGGTCGGTCTCGGAGGCGTTTACAATATACGGAACGGCCTTTGGCCGTTTGTTCCGGGATAAGTGGTGCGATGCCGGTTAAATCACTTCGACGCCCCGGTCCCGAAGCATCTCCAGGCCCCAGTCTTTGAGCTTGTATTTTTGGATTTTGCCGCTCGCGGTCATCGGGTAGCTGTCGACGAAAAAGATGTATTTCGGTATTTTGTAGCGCGCGATCTGGCCGCGGCAGAAAAGCTTGATCTCCTCTTCGGTCAGCGTCTGTCCCTCTTTGACCTTGATGAATGCCCCCACCTCTTCGCCGTATTTCGGACTCGGGATGCCCCCGACTTCGACGCTTTCGATTTGCGGCATGCGGAACAGGAAGTTCTCGATTTCACGCGGATAGATGTTCTCTCCGCCGCGGATAATCATATCTTTGAGCCGTCCCGTGATGCGGAAATAACCGTTTTCGTCCATTACGCCCAGGTCGCCCGAGTGCAGGAAGCCGTTTCCGTCGATGATCGCGGCGGTCGCTTCGGGGTTTTTGTAATAACCTTTCATGATGTTGTAACCCTTGCAGCACATCTCGCCCTGTACGCCGACCGGACACTCTTTGTTCGTCTCCGGGTCGAGCACTTTTACTTCGACGAACGGCAGCGAACGTCCTACCGTGGTAGCCCGGATTTCCGGAGAGTCGGTCACCCGCGTAGCGGTCATGCCGGGAGAACTCTCCGTCAGTCCGTATACGCTGATAATGTCCTTGCAGTACATCTTTTCCATTACCTGCTTCATCGTTTCGATCGGGCAGGGGGCTCCGGCCATGATGCCGGTACGTAGTGAGCTGAGATCGAACATGTCGAACATCGGATGGTTCAGCTCGGCGATGAACATTGTCGGGACGCCGTAGAGGGCCGTGCAGCGCTCTTTGTGCACGGATGCCAACACTTTGAGCGGGTCGAAGTCCTCGACCATCACCATTGTGGAGCCATGCGTAATCACGGCGCAGAGGGCCAGCACGCAGCCGAAGCAGTGGAAAAGCGGCACACAGGTCAGTACTTTGTCCCGGTTCGTGTAGTGCATGCAGTCGCCGATCGTGAGCCCGTTGTTCAGGATATTGTGGTGCGTCAGCATCACCCCTTTGGGGAATCCCGTCGTACCCGAAGTATATTGCATGTTGACCTCTTCGAACGGATTAACCTGTGCTTTTGCCGCGAGCAACGCCTCGTCCGATGCGTAGGAACCCATCGTGAGCAGTTCGGCGGTCGTGTACATGCCGCGTTGCTTCTCCTGTCCGATGTAGACGACGTTGCGCAGTTCGGGGAATTCATCCGAATGGAGCCGGCCGCGCTCCGACGAGCGCAGTTCGGGTACCACTTCGTACATGATCTGTACGTAGTCGCTGTCGCGGTAGCCGTTCACGAGGCACATCGTATGGATGTCGGCATCCTGCATGATGTATTTCAACTCGGCGGCTTTGTAGTTGGTGTTGACTGTCACCAGCACCGCGCCGATACGGGCCGAGGCGAACATAAATGTGAGCCAGTCGGGGACGTTCTTGGCCCAGACGCCGACTTTGCTTCCTTTGGTGACGCCAATTTCGAGCAGAGCCTTTGCAAGCGTGTTCACGCGCTCGTTGAACTGCCGGTAACTGAAACGCAGATTCCGGTCCGGATAGACCAGAAAATCGTGATCCGGCTGCTCCTGTGTCCATTTTTCGAGCAGGCCGCCGAGTGTGTCGTTAATCAATTCCATCTTTTTACGAAATCCAACGGGTTAGAACGGGGTGTAGGTCACGGCCAGCACTTTGGCCGTTTCCCCTTCGGCCAGCGTCGTGAGGTTATGCGGCACGATCGAATCGTAATAGATGCTGTCGCCTTTCTCCAGCGTATAGGTTTCCTGTCCGTAAAGCAGCTGTACCGATCCCTCCAGCACATAGAGAAACTCCTCTCCCTCGTGGTGCGACGGAAGGTCGCCGGTGGGGCAGTAACTGACGTTGATGAAGAACGGTTCCATATTGCGGTCGGTTTTGTTCTGGGCCAGCGCTGAGAAGCGCAGGTGACTGCCCAGGTTTTCGCTCTCCACCAGGTTGATCGACGGGGTTCGGTCGGTGCTGAGCTGTACGACCGGTTCATAGTGCTCCTCGCCGTCGAGGATCGTGCCCAGGCGGGTGCCGAGCGCACGGGAGATACGGACCATAATCGCCATGGTAGGCTGGATTTCACCGCTTTCGATCTTTTCGAGTTGCATCGGGTAGATGGAGGCGTTTGCGGCCAGTTCGGCTAGCGATAGCTGGTGTTCTTCGCGCAGTTGTTTGATCTTGTTTCCTATATTCGGGTTCATGGCTGTTGTTTTATGTTATTCAAAAATACCCGAATGCGGTGAGGGATTAAAATAACTTTTTGTGAAATTTACGAGCCCCAAGCAGACCCTTTCGGGAGCTCTTCCATTGGCTTTAAGTGAAGTCGACGCGGGAGGCTTGCGCGCTGTTGCCAACGATGCAATATTTTTTCTACCTTTGGAACTTAAACTTGACCACAGCATGAAAATCGCAATTATCGGAGGCGGAAATATGGGCGGCGCAATTGCCAAAGGCATCGCGGCCGGAAGCCTCGTGCCGGCTTCGGACCTCACTGTTACGGCACATACGCAGCAGACACTCGATAAGATCAAAGGATATGATCCGGCTATCCGCACGACGCTCGACAACCGGGAAGCGGTGCAGGGGGCTGACCTGGTCGTGCTTGCCGTAAAACCGTGGCTGCTCGAAGAGGTGGTTAAGGAGATTCGTGGCGGGCTGGATTACAGGAAGCAGGCTGTTGCGTCCGTTATCGGCCGTTCGAGTTTTGAAGAACTGGGCAAACTGTTGGATAATGGTTCGGGCGTCATGCCGGTCATGTATCGTATTATTCCCAATACGGCCATTTCGCTCGGCGAAAGTGTAACCTTCATAGCGGAACAGGGTGCCCCGAAAGAACGACTCGATGAACTTGTCTCCATTTTCAGCGAATTGGGCCAGACGGTCGTCGTGAAGGAGCCGATGATGGGGCCCGGAACCTCGCTCGCTTCCTGCGGAATCGCTTTTGCGCTAAAATACCTCGATGCATCCATTCAGGGCGGAGTGGAACTCGGTTTTGCTCCCGAAGAGGCCCGGGCTGTCGTGATGCAGACGATGCGCGGGGCGTTGGAGATGATGAATCTGAACGGCACGATGCCGCAGACCGAGATCGACAAGGTGACCACTCCTGGCGGAATGACGCTCAGGGGATTGGCCGCGATGGAAGAGAGTGGTTTTACCGAAGCCGTCAAGGCGGGACTTTTCAATAGCAAATAAATCATGGCATACAGATTCAAACGGGTCGTCGTCAAAGTCGGGAGCAACGTCCTCGCGCGTCCGGACGGTTCGCTCGATGTTACGCGGATGTCGGCATTGGCCGACCAGGTAGCCGAACTGCACCGGGGGGGAGTAGAGGTGATTCTGGTTTCATCGGGGGCGGTGGCATCCGGCCGCAGCGAGATGCAGTTGCATAACCACAGGAAAAAATTAGGACAGGTTTCCGCCCGGCAGCTTTTTTCTGCCGTGGGACAGGCCAAACTGATCAACCGCTATTACGAGTTGTTCCGCGATCATGGAATCGTCTGCGGACAGGTGCTGACCACCAAGGAAAGCCTTTCGACGCGCCGCCATTACCTCAATCAGCAGCACTGCATGACGGTGATGCTTGAGAACGGGGTTATCCCTATTCTCAATGAGAACGATACGATTTCCGTGACGGAACTGATGTTTACTGATAACGACGAACTCTCCGGTATGGTCGCGGCGATGATGGATGCCGAGGCGCTGATTATTCTGAGCAATATCGACGGTATTTATAACGGCAATCCGTCCGAATCCGGTACGGAGGTTATCCGTGAGATTTTACCGCAGCAGGATTTGTCGTGTTACATTCAGACGGGCAAATCCCAGTTCGGCCGCGGCGGGATGCTGACCAAGTGCCGGATTGCGACGAAAGTGGCGGATGAAGGGATTGAGGTAATCGTGGCCAATGGGAAGAGGGATAGTATTTTGACAGACGTTCTGTGTGAAAGCCGGGATGTCGTTTGCACCCGTTTTATTCCGTCGGACCGGACCATCTCTCCCGTTAAGAAATGGATCGCCCATTCGGAAGGATTCGCCAAGGGGGAATTGCATGTGAACGAGGGAGCGTATGAAGCGCTGTCGCGTCCCGAGGCGGTTAGCCTGCTGCCGATCGGGGTGCGTGAGGTGAAAGGCGAGTTCGAGAAAGACGATATCGTGAAAATCATTGCTCCCGACGGGCGTCAGATCGGTGTGGGACGTATCGCTTGCGATAGTAACCGCGCCCGGCAGGCGGCCGGAAAAAAAGGAATCAGGCCGTTTATTCATTATGATTATTTGTATCTGGATTGATTTGATTGACAGATGTAAATGGGATTTATCTGAAGCGTAAAGGCAGATATGGAACTGAACGAAACTTTTAATAAAGCGGTGGAGGCATCCCGGGCATTGAACCTGACCGATGTTTCCCGGATTGATGCCGTGCTGCTGGCACTGGCTGATGCGGCCGAAGCGAAAATGGAGTTTATCCTGGAGGCCAACCGGCGCGATCTGGCCCTGATGGATGAGCAAAACCCGATGTACGATCGGTTGATGCTTACGCCGGAGCGTATCCGGGGCATTGCCGCCGATATTCGTAACGTGGCTTCGCTACCGTCTCCACTGGGGCATGTATTGGATGAAGTGGTTCGCCCCAATGGAATGAAGATCATAAAAATATCGGTTCCATTCGGAGTGATCGGCGTGATCTATGAAGCCCGTCCGAACGTCAGTTTTGATGTCGTGTCCCTGTGTCTGAAATCCGGAAATGCCTGTGTGCTGAAAGGCGGCCACGACGCCGGCTATTCGAATGAAGCGATCGTGAAGGTGATCCGGGAAGTGTTGCAGGCACACGGAATGGATGAGCATACGGTAACTTTGTTGCCTGCAGACCGTGTGGCCACCGCTGCACTGCTTGGTGCCGTCGGCTATATTGATCTGTTGATCCCGCGTGGCAGCAAAGGTCTGATCGACTATGTGCGGGATAACGCCCGTATTCCGGTGATTGAAACGGGTGCCGGTATTTGCCATACCTATTTCGATGCCGCAGGTGACCGGGCTAAATGTGCCGATATCGTGTTCAATGCCAAGACCCGGCGTGTTAGTGTGTGCAATGCGCTCGACTGCCTGATCGTGCACCGGGACCGGCTCGGCGACCTGCCTGCCGTTTGCGGACGGCTGGCGGCGAAAGAGGTGGTGATTTATGCCGATTCGGATGCGTATGCCGTGCTCGACGGCCGTTATCCGGCCCGTTTGCTGGAGCGTGCTACGGCGGAGAGTTTCGGTACCGAGTTCCTGTCCTATAAAATGTCCATCCGGACGGTCTCTTCACTCGACGAGGCGATCGCGCACATTACCCGTTATTCGTCGAAGCACAGCGAGGCGATCGTCAGCGAGAATCCTGCCGCTGTCCGCCTTTTCCAACAGAGTGTCGATGCGGCGTGTGTCTATGCGAATGTGTCTACCGCCTTTACCGATGGCGCCCAGTTCGGACTCGGTGCCGAAATCGGTATCAGTACGCAGAAACTTCATGCACGCGGTCCGATGGCGCTACGGGAATTGACGAGCTATAAGTATCTGATCAACGGTAACGGGCAAACGCGCGCTTAAAGCAAAGGTTGATTTGCTGTAAACGCGCGTTTATTGCATGTGCCGTTTTTCCCCGCTTTTACTCTTCCGGGATCGTCATGCCGGGCAGTGCGTTTCGGAGCATTGTCCTGTCGATACGCGGTTTGGGGCAGTGGTAAGGAAGCAGTATTTTGGGCCGGATAACCCGGGCTGCCTCGATGAACATCGAATCGTTCATCGTATAGGGTACATCTTTCGGCAAAAAGGCGATGTCGATAGCCTCCAGCCCGGACATTTCAGGAATCAGTTCGGTATCTCCGGCAATGTAAATGCGGAGCGGGTCGATCTCCATTACATATCCGTTTCCTTCGCCCGGAATGTGGAACGGCTCGCCGGGGGCACGCATGTTGACGATGTTGTAGGCCGGGGTGGCCCGGATCGTAATTCCGTTCCATGTTGTCCGCTCCCCGTTGTGAAGGACGGTTACACCTTCCAGGGCGTGGGCTACCTTTTCCGTTGAAATGACTACTGTATCTTTTTTGCGTATTTCTGCAATTGCATCGGGATCGAAATGGTCGCTGTGGTGGTGCGTGACCAGAATCAGGTCGGCTTTGGGTTGTTCGCTGTAATCGGCCTCTTCGCTGTATGGATCGATATGGATCACCTGGCCGTTCCAATGCATAATGACCGATGAATGGCCGAGAATTTCGATGTCCAGCGGGCCTGCTGCGGTATTGTATCTCTTCATAATGGTAATTTTACCGGTTAGTGTCAATTTCGTTTGGTCTTGTTCTGTAAATTTATAAAAATCCTCTAATTTTGCAGCCTGAATCCCGAAGGGATCGCCGCTGAAAACGGACATAATCGTGTTCCGTTCGGTTTTTAGTTCGCAAAAGTGGTGCCGGCTTTGTATCCGGGACGGAAAAACGTAAGGATAAATGCTTGTATGAAAGGATTGTGGACAATAGGGTTATTGATCGTGTCCAATGTATTTATGACTTTTGCCTGGTATGGCCAGTTGCGACTTAAGGGACAGAAATGGTTCGACGAACTGCCGCTGGCCGGAATTGTCATTATGTGCTGGAGTATCGCGCTGCTGGAGTATTTTTTCCTGGTACCCGCGAACCGGATCGGATTTCATGGCAACGACGGCCCCTTTTCATTGATGCAGCTTAAGGTGATTCAGGAAGTTATTTCCCTGCTGGTCTTTACCGTTTTTACGCTGGTCTTTTTCAAAACAGAGGCACTGCGCTGGAATCATGCCGTGGCTTTTATACTGTTGGTGCTGGCGGTCTATTTTATCTTCAAGAAATAACAAAAAAATCCCGGACTATTGCAATTTCAGAAAATAGGAGTAAATTTGCATTGAATTTAAATCTGTAATGAATACAAATTTGTAGTATTTATAAATAATGGATAAGAAACTGCATCAATACCTGTCCGGTTTCGGGGTGAAACCTTCCTTGCAGCGTCTTGCCATTATGGAATACCTGATGACGCACCGGACGCATCCGACTGCCGATGAAATTTTCAATGCGCTTTCCCCGTCGATGCCGACCCTGTCGAAAACAACCGTGTACAACACGTTGAAACTCTTTGCCGAACAGGGGGCCGTTCTGTCCCTCGACATCGACCCGAAAAACACCCATTTCGATGGGGATATCACGCCGCATGC
>ERZ827490.2184-NODE-2184-length-21972-cov-8.112698_pt1 | contig 21972 bp, 24 predicted proteins | sample MGYA00519770_ERZ827490 | MGnify/ENA primary metagenome ERZ827490 (study PRJEB31778, sample SAMEA3449324) | human gut metagenome | biome: human gut; feature: human-associated habitat; material: faeces | place: United Kingdom | collected 2010/2012 ...
GCATACACTCGTCGATCACGCGCATCAGCTCGAACTTCCAGCTTTCACCCCTGTCCGCCGTGTAGTATTCCGCGTTGGACATTCCACGCGACTGCCGCTGCTCATCTCTCTGGAATTTCGGCAGCCCCAATTCCTCACAGATTTCGTCGTTGCGAACGCGCAGCGCCTGAATCTGCTCATCCGCCATATGTACTTTTTTACCGGTTTCAAAATTGACGCTGTTGATGATGCAGTGCGAGTGGATATGCTCGCGGTCGATATGCGTACAGACCAGAACCTCGCAGCCCTCGAAATATCCGGCGAGCCTGCGTGCTGCTTCGTGCGCTGTGCGAGGATCAATGTTCGCACCTTTTGGGAAGCTTTGCACCATGTGATAGAACATCACGCCGCCGTCCTTGTGGTGCAGCAGCTTTGTACTCAGGAATTCGTCGAACGCCGTTTCCGGTTGACAGCCGATCCCGCTGACGAGTTGCTGACCGTCCCAGAGTGTCTTACTGAGTTTGGAAACGTAGCGCATGACACTTTTCATACACCCGCGCGTCTGCGTCCCCTTTTTGTAATTCACGAAATGGACGATTGCGATTTCGCCGCACCTCCCTCCTGCAACTCCCGCAGGGCAATGTTGATCTTGGAAAACTCCTGCGCAGCAGAATCCAAATTGGCAAACTGGACTTTCCCCATGTTCGCCAGCACAGTCAGCTGGTTGAGATTGTTGCCGATGGCTTTCTGCTGCTGCAGGACTTCTTTCAGTCCGTCAAGAATGATGATTTTCTTGCCCAGACAACAACTGACTACATAGTCGCTCTGGCTCATGTGCGCCTGAACCGCTTTTTGGCGGATTGTCTCTAAGTCTTGTGCTGAGATTCGAATGCTGAATTGTTTATTTTTTCGCATATTTTCCTCCGTATCTTTCGTTTCCCTCTACCAAACAAAAGCCCAGCGAAGCGGGTTTTGTTTGGAACTGAGGAGCAAGGGAGCGGAGCGTGGAATGCCCTCTCCCGCAGGGCGATACACGCGCAGCGGACTTTGTGACGAAGTAGTGGGTATGGGCTTCTGCCCGATTTGAGGCATTTGGCAGGGAGCCGGTGGACCGGCGACTAGCCAAATGCGATGCTGGCTCCTCCCGAACGGGAGGATTTTTCCCGCTGCGGCGGGGCTTCTCTGCGTTGGGCTGGAATATTGTGCCTGCGTTTTTTGGCGTTGCCCGCACGTCGGCGCAACGTGGGGCTTTGCGGCACTCCTGCGCACACACTCGCAGTCTGGGCAAAAAACCGCACACAGCGGCGACACGCGCCTCACGTTGCGCTCCGGGCGTTCGACACACCCGCAGGGTCGATAGGGTCGATTTTCTCCACGGTGGGAAGATCGGCACTTTCGGCATTTCGGAGCGAGATCAGCCGCTTTCCATTGCTGCGGTAGGTCTTGACCAGAACTCCGTTTTCTCTTAGAGCCGCAACGCTTTCCCGCACCAGCCGGGTGATCTTTTTCGGCGTGATGCCGAAGCTGCCGTCAGGGTCGATCTTCGCAGACAGTGCCGATGGTGAGCCGAGATATGTAGAATCGGTACGGAGCAAAGCAGAGAAAAGATGTACGAGTTGAAGCGTTGAAATCCTAGAAGCACCGCTGCAAGTTTTGCTGTCTTCAAGCAGCTTCCAGATGTGATCTTCCTCGCCAAATTCCAGTTTTAATGTGCGATCTGGGATGTCCCGACCGGTGCAATGCAGGGAGGCAATGTTGGCAAGACGAGAGTTTTTCTGGAGAACAAAGGTCGAATCTGCCGCGCCGCTTAATCCCGTCGAACCTGAAATCATGTTCATCGGATCGTCGTCGTGGAGCTTCCGCAGATGGTGAATCAAGAGAATTGCAATGTGCCGTTTGTCTGCAAGCTGTTTCAAAAGCCCGATGTCTTGATAGTCGTTTGCATACAGATTGCTGTCATTTCCTGTGCTACGAACGCGCTGCAAAGTGTCAATCACAACGAGTTTTGTGTCAGGATGCTCTGTCAAGAACTGCTCGATCTGTTGTTCCAACCCGTGCTTGAGCGTGTCAGCCATGATCGCAAAATGCAGCGTCGATGGCGCGTCCTCGGTCAGATCAAAGAGCCGTGTTTGGATGCGCTGGAACGAATCTTCGAGGCTGAGATACAGGACTTCGCCTTGGGTTGTTGCGAAATTCCAGAGCGGCTGCCCCTGCGAAACGCATAAGCAGAGCCACAAAGCCAGCCAAGACTTGCCGATTTTCGGTGCGCCTGCGAGAATATGCAAGCCCTCTGGGATGAGTTCGTCGACGAGAAACGACGTTGGATCATATGTCCTGTTTTGCAAGTCTTCCGCTGTGATGGTGTGTAGTTTATTCATACTGTCACCTCCTTTCGATATTGTTGCTGCGATTTTTATTTTCGATTTCCCGCACCGATATCGTAACATAAGGATTGACTTTTGGAAATAGGTAATATATCATTTCAATAGATACACTATATCGATACAAATACATTCTCGAATGAGGAAACAGCTTATGGGCGTTTTGGGAAAGGATTTATTTGATTTACATCGGCCGCAAACAAACACCAAGGTTGAGTTTGGCGCATCGGCCTATTGGGTGGAGGACAGACCGCAGCCGCAGCCGTATGGAACGGTGCTGACGGAAGTTTTGAACCTTGACGTCGCGCCATTTCAGAAATTGCTGGATCAACTGAACACAGCCGTTCCAGGAAAAAGCAATGATGTTCTGCGTGCTTACATGGACATGAAGAAGGGGCTTGCTTCTCTGCCGCTCTACCGGCTGTATCTGGAGGACTTTCGCGTCTTTGGCGATATGCCAGTTGAAGAATTTGTGATTGGAGACGCACAGGATGCCTTTGCAGAATTCATGATGCAGGAAGATAACGATCTGCCCACATTCATGCAGCAGCAGATCGACGATATTCGTTTGATTCAGGAGCGGTATGCGTGGTTCCTCGATGGTGTTTTTGCGGACGCAGTATTTGAAAAGAAAAAAGGCCAGAAGAAAATTCCTCTGGCACCGATGATCTGTTCGCGCGGATATGAAGCTTTTATCAGCGGCGTCAGTCTCGGTGAAAACCCTGAGACAGACGCGCCGCCGGTGAAGACGCAGTACCGCATCCGCGGCGAGAAGGAAAAAGCCGAGATCGTCGAGAAGATGTACTTTGACCGGCTGCTGGATTTTGTTTATGTGGAGTTCATGAAGGGGCTGCAAAAGGGATTTGTGCCGAAGCGCTGCGCCAACTGCGGACGCTGGTTTTTGCAAAAGCCGGGGGCGACCTATGCTTATTGCACCGGGCCTGCACCGGGACAGGACGGCAAGACCTGCCGTGAGATCGGCGCGAGCAGCAGCTTCCGAAGCAAGGTGGAAAACAATGATGTCTGGAAGGTTCACCAGCGGGCTTACAAAAAATATTTTGCCCGTATCAGAAGCGGACTGATGACCAAGGGCGAGTTCGAGGTATGGTCCCGTCAGGCAGCGGACCTGCGGGATGCCGCACTGGAACGATACGCGCAGGCAGAGAGTGAGGAGGAACGGCAGCGCATTGCGCAGGAGGTCGCCGAGACACTGAATGCGGAGTGAGAGAAAAAGAAGCCCATCCCTGCACCGGAAAATCGGTTAAGGGATGGGCTTTGCTGCGTGATTTTTAGTGCTGCCATGATCTGCTCTTCAGCAGCATTGGTTTGAATTCAGTTTATGCTGCATTTACAAAGAACGAAGTGTCAACTAAACCGTCGGCTCAGTCGTCCTGATCGTCATCGCGCTCATCATCGCTGTCGTCATCCTGATCGTCATCGAAATCATCGTCATGGTCATCGTCCATGTCATCCATGTCATCTGCATCGTCGTCATGCTGATCATCGACATCATCGTCGCTCACCATAGCAGGAACGGCAGGCTCTCTGTCATCGTCGTCATCATCTCTATCGTCGAGATCATCATGGTCGTCCCGGTCATCGTTGTTATCGTCCTGATCATCGCGGTCATTCCGATCGTCGTCATCCTCGATGTCATCGCGGTCATCGTCGGGGCGGTCGAACTCATTCTGATCGTCCCAATCGTCGCGGTCGTCCCAGTCGTCATTTCCGTCGACATCCGCTTCCAGCACCTTGCCGGTGCGGGCGTCCACCTCGTACTCATACTCCACGCCGCCCGCGGTGAACTCAAACTCATACACACCGTCATCCAGCTCATACTCGTGGTCGTGGAAGGAGGCGCTCTCCAAACCCAGCTGCGCCAGAACCAGCTCCTTTGCCTTGTCCTGACCGATGTGTCCGGCATCGTCCAGATCGCCCTCGCTGACGGTCATGGCCTTCGCGCCGATGCCGCATTCCTGCACCGTCTCACGGATGCCGTCGGCTACATCCTGCAAAAACTCGTCGCTCACATAGACGGAGCCTTCCTCCAGCTTCAAAACGATGTTCTTGGTGTGTCCGTCCACCGTTTTCTCAAAATAGCCGTCGTCATAGATCTCACGGACCAGCTCGTTCACCACCGTGCGGCAGTCCTTGCCCTGATAGTTCTTCACATCCTTGACGACAGTCTTGCCGTCTTCGTTCAGACCTTCGATCTCCAGCACCAGACCGCTCTTGTCATATTCTACCTCGATCTCGGGGTTGACGCTCAACAGCACGGTGCCGACGGCCTTGCTTTCCGTCGAAGACTGTTCGGCGGGGTGTGCGCCGCAGCCTGCCAGCAGGGACAGCGCCAGTGCGGCAGAAGCGGTCAGGGTGAAGGTCTTTTTCCAATTCATCTTCTTCATAGTGGATTCTCCAATCGTCATTTATTGTCGGCTTTCGTTTGCCTGATGGATATAGATTACGCGGCGGCATTTTGAAAACCGGGGTCGGGCTGAAAAATCCTTCGATATTTTTTAGTCGTCGTTTTCATTGTCATCATCGGAATCGCCGTCATCTGCATCATCATCCGGCAGCTCAGGATTGTCGTTATCGTCGCTGTCCTGTGTGTCATCATCGTCAGAATCATCGCTTTCAGAAACGGGCGGTGTGTTATCCTGCTCGTCCTCTGTGTCTCCCGAGGCACTGACGACCGTGTCAAGATCATCGCCCCCATCGTCATTCTCGCTGTCGACATCCTGATCGTCATCTTCGTGAGAGCCGTTTCCCTGCGTATCATCGTCAGAGTCATTCTCGTCGATATCTTCGTCTGGCCGGGAAGGCGTAATAATGATCTCTTCTGAGGCCTCCTGTCCGGCAGGTGGCTGCCTGCCATCGACCGTCACCGTGACGCGCTGCTCAAAGTGAACCTCCAGCTCCAGAAGCAGCAGCTCCTCCGCCGCGGTTTTCCAGTCGCCCTTTTCCGAATCCACCGTCAGCGTGATCTGCCCGCCGGCAGAAAGATAACCCAACTCCATGGCGCGATCTGCCAGCTCATCGGAAACAGTCTTCATTTCTTGGCCGTAAGCGCGGTAGCCGTCGATCAGGGCTGTGCCATCCTCGTTCAGCCCTTCCAGCGCCACAACCCGGTCAAAGCGGTTAACGCTCAACAGCACATCGGGGTTGATCTGCATTCGCACCGTTCCGATGGGCGACTGCCAGACCCAGCTTCCCAGCAGGAGCAGGCACAGGCAGGCTGCCAACGCGCTCCAGCGGGCAATGCGCTTGTGAAGCACCTGTTGTCTTACCGGTCGCTCCGGCAGCAGCACCACATCCTTCAGCGATTGGCCTACGGTATAGCCAAGATTCGGGACCTTCAAAATGCGGCCATCCTGATCCAGAACCACCGCATAGCTCAGGCCGCATTCCATCACCAGATATTCCATTCACTTCACCTCTTTCACAGGGCGCGCCATCTGCCGCAGATGACCGCGGATGATTTCGAAGCCGTTGGTAAATGCCAGCAGCAGCGCCACCAGATATTTCCGGTGCCGCTCCATGGTCTTGCGGTCCACGCCGCTTTCGGCGGACAGGACGGCGATGGGGAGCTTTCCGGTTGCAGTGAGCTGCTCCAAATAGGCAGGATGCTCCCGCGCGCAGGACAGCACGCGGTGGCAGGCCGCCAGCGTCCGTTCCTGCTTCGGGCAGTTTTCGGCAATGTCGGTCAGCCTCAGGCCGTACTGCGCTAATTCCCGCGCGAACTGCATGATCTCCTCCTGCGCCGCGCCAAGCTCCTGCCGGTGTGCGATCTCATCGTGTCCGGTATCAATGGTTTCCAGCAGCGTCCGCCCCTCTGCATCTCCGTCTACCGTCTGATCCAGAGAGATGTGCCCAGCGTGGCGCTGCTCCATCCGCTGATAGTCGATCAGCCGGTTGCGGATGGCGGCGGCTGCTAACTTCAAGAAAGAACCTCTGCCGCTTTGATACGCCATCGCCGCCTCATGGAAGGCAAACATGGCAATTCCGAGCTCATCGTCCTGACCCTCAACGGGGATACGCTTCAAAAACTTTGCCGTTTCCGCCTTGATGAACGGCAGATACTGCCGGACAAGCGCATCGGCGGCCTGCGCGTCCTTCTGCGCCGCAGCCACGCTGCGCACGATCTCATGCTCCATGCTGTTATACACTCCTGTCCATCCATAGAATACGGATGAAATCTGCCCTTTCCGGGGTCGCCCGAGATAAAGGGCTGAAAAACTATAAAAAACCATTATAATAGTAGCTGCAAATCGTAAAATCTGAAATCACATACAGGAAAAATATATGTAAAATCCTCAGAAGAGAACGGTGTAAGAAGCAAACAGATCGGCTAATACCGCCAGCGCCAAGATTTTTGGAAATGCCGGTTTTTTGCTATACACGGTGAACGGCTGGCAGCTCGTCTACCGCTTCCGCGACGGTGTGACCAGCGGCGTACTGAACATACAGCATAACTGAAATCAAGTTCCATAAAACGAATAAGAGGTCAAAATCGAGAGGCAAACGATGATGCGCTTGCCTCTCGGTCTTGATACTCGCCTACCACATGAAGGCTGTTTTTCTTTGCAAATCAATGCAGGATCGTGCGCTGAGACGAGATTTGTCAAGGGTATTCTCTTCTCAAAAACACAATTCCAAAATCATTATATAAATGAGTTGGGCCTTCGCTTTCGCGACTGGCTCTTTTTTCATAGCTTCCTTTTTCCGCGTGTCAGGAGCCAGCCGCTTGTGATGGCGGTCAGCGGCGCGACGGTGACGAGCCCGAACGAGCCGACGATGGTATGGACGATCTCGGCGGCGACGTATTTGTAGTTCAGCATCAGCTCCACCGGCGTGCCCTGTGCCATAAAGACCATGAGGAGCGCAATATAGCTACCGGAATACGCCAGCAGCAGCGTCGTGGTCGTCGAGCCGCAGGCTGCGCGGCCGACTGCAAAGCCGGAGGCGATGGCTTCTTTTGCGCGGATGCCCGGTTTTTTCTGCACGACCTCATAGACCGCCGAGCAGATGTCCACAGACAGATCCATGACTGCGCCGGACGAACCGAGGAAGATCGACGCAATGAAGATCTTCGTCAGATCGAGGTGCTGATACCCGGCATAGAGCAGGCTCTCGCTCGATTCCATGACCGCGCCGTGGATCTGAAACAGGTTCGTGAACACCGCGCCCAACACAGCCGTCACCAGAATCCCGAGTGCCGCGCCCGACACAGCCGCCAAAAACCGCCGATCCCAGCCATAGATCAGCATCAAAATCAGCGCTGTCAGCACCATGACAAGCCCCAGTGAAACACAGATGGGGTTATATCCGTTCAGCAGGCTCGGCACCAGCACCTTCCACATGAGAAGGATGGTGTCGATAAAGGACAGGATGGCGCGCAGTCCCGTTCCTCTTGCAAAGATCAGAAGGAGCAGCAGGAAAAGCCCCGCCAGAACAGCTTCTTTTCCGAGCCGGAAATGGTCGGTCATGTAGACGGTCGTGATCGCATCCCCGCTATGGCTCACCACGACAAAGGCTTTTTCTCCGGCGGAAAACAGCTTGTCCTGCGCGAGCGAGCCGCTCAGACGGTTGACCGCATCGGCTTCCGTCCCGGCAAACTGCCCACCGAGGATGCGCACGCGGCAGCGCTGATCGCCGGTGCGGACAAGGCCGGTGTCGTAGATATCACTCTCGTCGGTGGATAAGACCAGCGCGGGGACGCGGTCGGCGTTCTGGTAGGAAAGCGCGCCCTCATAACCCGTGGGCAGGAAGATCAGAACCAGCATCAGAGCGAGTGACACGAGAACCGGAAAAAACGTTTTTGATTGTATCAGTTTTTGAAATCCATTCATTCTATTTTACCCATGCAGAAAGCAGGAGGCGCCTGCCCCCTGCCTTGCTTGTTTCGTCTTACTGCACGCCCACCAGAGAAGCCATCTTCTGGTAGATCTCGGTGTTGTCGTAGTAGCCGGTGAATGCGTCCGCGCCATTGCCGTCGGCAAAGACCGCGACCGGCAGCCCCGTGTGGGAGTAGCTGGTGAAGTCCACACCGGATTTGTTGTTCAGGATATGCGTAACAGTCACGGAGAAGGGGTTATAGGTGCCGTAGAGCACGTATTGCTCCTGCGTGTAATCGTCGGAGGACGTGTCGGACATTGCCAGATCAAAAGCGGTACGCAGGCGCTGCACCTCGTAGTCCGTCAGCACCAGACGGTCGGTTTCCTCGCCAGAGAGCTTGAGACCGAAGAGCTTTTCTACATCCTTCATCGCATCTTCAAAGCTCGTGCCGTTTTCCTTGTAGGCGGCGACATACTGCTCGTCGAACTGCGCGTAGGAAATGGTCTGGTTGGCAAGGCTGTCGAGGTAAGTATCATAGTCCGTACCGGCAAAGCCGATCGTGAGACCGCCGGTTTCATGGTCACCGGTCACAAGGATGAGCGTTTCGTCCGCGTGCTCCTTGGCAAAGTCGATGGCGACCTGTACCGCATCGGCCAGCGCCAGCGTATCGGTCACAGTCGCGCCAGCGTCGTTGGCGTGGCAGGCCCAGTCGATCTTGCCGCCCTCGCACATCATGAAGAAGCCGGTGTCGTTGTTCAGCACCTCGATGCCCTTTGCGACGTAGTCGGCCAGCGCCCATTCGCCGTCCTGCCGATCCATTTCGTAGTCCATGGCATCGGAGTCTGCCAGATGCTCGTCGATCAGGATGACCTTTTCATCCGCCGCGGTGACGGCTTCGGCGTCGGCTTGCGTGTAGGTGACCTTGTAGCCTGCGTCCACTGCCAGATCATAGAGACTGGTCTTGTCCTTGTCGGGGCCGGTGACCTTTTTCAGGCCGCCGCCGGCAAAGTATTCAAAGCCGGACGCTACAAGCTCTTCGCCGATCTCATAGTAATTGTTGCGGCTGGCCTGATGGGCGTAGAACGCGGCAGGGGTCGCATGGTTGAGGTTGACGGAGCTGATGATGCCGACCTTCCAGCCCTTCTGGCTGTGGAGCTTTTCCGCGATCGTCTCATAAGGTGTGGAGCCGGTGATGTCCACGTTGATCATGCCGGAGTAGGTCTTGTAGCCGGTGGCGATGGAGGTTGCCGTGGAGGCCGAGTCCGGCGCAAAGCTGCACGAATCGTAGGTCACGGCAGAACCGGCAACGTCAAAATTCATAAAGTTCAGCGCCTCGGGGCCATCGAGCACCGCGCCCGCGCGGTCGTCGTAGCTGTTGCTGGGAAGCGCCTGCGTATAGTCGCTGTCTGCCAGTGCGCCGAGGTAGTCGGACGCAGCCTGGAACTGCGGGTAGCTCATGCCGTCGCCGATGAACAAGAATACGTACTTGGGAGCCTTCGCGGATTCCACCTGCTGTGCGGCGGGCTGCGTTTCGGGCGCGGTAGCTTCCTGCTTCGGCGTTTCCGCGGCAGCCTGTGTCTGCGTCTGGGCGGGCTGCGCCGCCGGCTGCTCCGTCGTAGCCGGAGCGGCGGAACAGGCCGCCATGCTCAGCGCCAGCGCAGCGCTCAAAATTCCACTGATGATCTTTTTTGCGTTCATTGGAGTCTCCTCTCTGTATTACGCGCTTTGAAATGACTTACTTACGGGGCTGATTTTAGACGGCGTATGTAAAAATCGCAGCCCGCGTTTTGAAAAATTTAAGAAAAATAATTCCCGCAAAGATTAAATCTCACCGCACAGCAGAAAATAGGTCAAAAACGGCTTCTGTCCGAAATGTTCATTTTGTAGAAAATGATGCAAGACGAATTTGGCAGGCAGGACTAGACTGCTGTCGGTGGGCTTGATGCTCGGCATTTTCATGCTGGCGGCAGGCATCACGGAGATTGTGGTGTTTGCCGGGATGAGCGGTGTGCTGATCGGCTCCGGCTGGCTGCCGCGCGACGGCGTACTGACCGTCATCATGTCGCTGTTCCTGCTGTTTAACCAGTGGTTCACGCTGCTGTCGCTGCCGTTTATCTTTACGGTCTGGCTGATGTTCTCCGACCTCTCCCGGTTCGTCAGCGCGTTTGATCTGCACGCTCCCGGCGTGGCTGCTTAGGCTGGAGGATGTGCCGAAGCAATAAACAAAAAACGCACCGCCTTCTTTGAACCGAACGGTTGGCTCGAAGAAGACGGTGTTTTTTTATTGTTTCAAGAGCTTCTTTCCGGCGGCCCAGATGCCTACCAGAATTTCTGCGACGGACAGACCCATGAGGATCCCGGAGAGGAAGTCCTGCACATCGGTTCCACCGGTGGTTCTGGACAAGGCGCTGCTGGCGATGCCGAGGACAATGAGGACAAAGCCGCAGAGGACGCCCTTCTGCCGTTCCAGCTCCTGCGTGCGGCGCAGCAGGTCGAGAATTTGTTCATCGTCGTAGACGCGCACACTGTCCTCCGCCGCATCCTCGCCGTCCATCAGCTCCGGAAGCGACACATGAATTACGTCGCAGAGTTTCTGGATGATGCTGTAATCCGGCATACACTTTCCGTTCTCCCATTTTGAGATCGTCTTGTTGGACACGCCGAGCTGCTGCGCCAGCTGCTCCTGTGTCAGATTCTGCTCCTTGCGCTTACGCGCGATATAGCCGCCGATGGCTGTCTGGTTCATTTGGAACGCCTCCTGTGGTGAAGATGCTCTGAGCATACGGCAAAGCCGGGAGAAAAAATATCCCCCGGCGGTAGAATTTGCGTGGAATGCGGTCTAATGCAGCGCTTTTGTGGGGCAGACCTTTGTGCACTCGTAGCAGAGGATGCACTCCGTTCCGTTTTTCCGTTTACGAGATTCTTTGTTGACCTCCACGTTCATGGGGCAGACGCGCAGGCACTTGCCGCAGTGAACGCACTTATCCTCATCACAGTGGACGCGCAGAAGCGAAAAAAAGCTCATCGGCTTGAGGAACACCGTGATGGGACACAGGTATTTGCAGAACGCCCGGTTATCCTTGAACGCAAATGCCAGAGCAATACCTGCGATGTAATAAAGCGTGTTCCCGGCAAGGAACAGCCAGAACATGATCTGCTCCAGATTTGCGACTTTCATCAGGAACAAGCCGGACACCAATGCCAACGACAGTGCGAACATCACATAGCGAAGAACGCCCAGCTTTTCCTTTCGCGGCTTCTGCGGCTGCTTGTAGGGCAGAAAATCCAGCACCATCGCCGTCCAGCAGGCGTAGCCGCACCAGCCGCGCCCGAACAGCAGCGGGCCGAATATCTTTGCTACGGCATAGTGGATGGTCGCCGCTTCAAAAACGCCGAGAAACAGATAGTACCAGAACCCTTCAAGCTGCATATTCTCGCGGGAGATCACGCCGAGATACAGCAGCATATAGCTGCCCACCGCCAGCTGCACGAAGTGACGGGCATATCGCTTCCCGGCGGTGAAGAGCACCGTCCCCGCTGCGAGGCAGCCGCCTATGTAGCTGAAATTCAGCAGGTAGAACAGGTTGTCCTTCGTGAGCCACAGCGTGACCGCCACCGCTTCAAAGAGCAAGAACAGCAGCAGCGACGGCGCATATTTGCGAAGGCACTTATTGCCTTTCGTCATCGTTCTCTTGCTCATCTGCTTTCTTGTTTTTCTTCAGCGCGCCGATCGCCGGATCAATGCAAAGCCCCGCAGCAACGCCCAGCATCATGCCAAGACCGATGTTATCCGTCACGATCCCAAAGAGGACGCCAAGGCTCAGCCCGATGGCAAGACCGCTGCCGCTGTCGCCGGCCTGCACCGATTCTTTTTGCGAGGAATTGCTCTGAATGTTTTTGCCTTTTTTCATAGGGTCCTCCTTTTGAATGTTCTCCCTTTGACAAGCTATTGCTCCAACACCGCTGCAAGCTCTGCCATCATGGCAAGCTCTGCGCGGTCACCCCAGTAGCCGACGTGCCAGACAAGGCCGTCGATGAGGATCTCGCCCGTGCCGCCGCAGGTGAAATCCACACGGTCGTCGCCGTGATCCAGATAAATGTGAAGCCAGAAACCTGCGTGATTGCCACCCGTATTGTTTGCGCCTGCCAGCGTCCGGAAAGAACGGTGATAAGTATAATGGGAGAGAATGTCCATGATCTGCTTGAGCTCCGGGGAATCCGTCGAATAAATCTCCTTCGTGATTGTGTACGAGTAGTCCTCGGCGGTATCGCTGCGAAGAATTGTAACGGAATCGCATTCCGGCTGCAGATCGGCAAAGCTGTGCGGCCAGAGCATATAGCAGACCGATAACAGCACCGCAAGCAGCACCAGTAAAAATGCTAAGCGGCGGAATACTTGTTTCATGCGTGAGGCACCCCCTTCATCAGTTCTTTCAGACGCTGGAGAAACCTTGGCGCTTCCCTGACCGGCTGCGCAGGCTCGTGCGGCGATTGCTGCATGAAATAATCCTGCGAATCGAACGGCACGGCGCTGTGCTTGCGGCAATAGCTGCCGTCCGGCAACAGGAGACCGGCCTTCGCCGTATCGCGGAGCTGCGAATCCAGAATCCATTTGAGCTGTTTGCGCAAAAGCATATCGTGAACCGGGCAGGCGATCTCCACGCGGCGGTTGAGGTTGCGCGTCATAAGATCGGCGGAGGAAATATAGAACTCTGTGTCATCGCCACGGCCAAACTGATAAATACGGCCATGCTCCAGAAAGCGTCCGACGACGCTGGTGACATGAATATTCTCCGTCTCAACGACCACACCCGGCAGGATGCAGCAAATGCCGCGAATGATGAGCTGGATTTCAACGCCCGCGCGGGAAGCCGCTGCCAGCTTGTCGATGACTTCGCGCTCGGTGACGGAATTGGCCTTGATGCAGACATAGCCGCTCTGTCCCAGCGCAATTTGCCGGTCGATATTTTGAAGCAGCATTTCTTTGATGCCAAAGGGCGAAACGCAGAGCTGCTGATATGTGCCGTCCAGCTTGTTGACAAGCATATTGCGGAAAAACGCAGCCGCATCTTCACCGATCGTCTGGTCGGCGGTCATGAGGCAGAGGTCGGTATACATGGCGTTGGTCTTTTCATTATAGTTGCCCGTGCCGATCTGCGTGAGGTAGCTGGTTTTATTGCGGCTGCGAAGCGTGATCAGGCAAATTTTACTGTGGCACTTGAAGCCCTCTGCGCCGTAGATCACCTGGCATCCGGACTCCTCCAGCATCTTTGACCACACAAGGTTGTTTTCCTCATCGAAGCGGGCGCGAAGCTCCATGAGAACCAATACTTCCTTGCCGTTTTCCGCCGCACGGCAGAGTGTCTGCGCAATTTTGGACGAGGATGCCAGCCGGTAGATGGCAATCTTGATGGACAGCACATGCGGATCATCTGCCGCTTCGTTTAAAAGGCGCAGAAACGGCTCAACGGAATCGTAGGGATAAAACAGCAGGCGGTCTTTTTGCTGAATCTGCGGAAGCATAGGCTGATCATGCTGCAAGTCCTCCGCCCAGCGCGGACGGTAGGAAGGATACAGAAGTCGGGAGGATCTTTCCTTCGGCAGTTCGCCAATCAGGCGGAACACATAGCGCATATTGAGGGGACACTCGTCCACAAATACCTGATGCGTCTGCACACGAACGAGCATGGATAGAATTTTCTGAAATTCCTCCGAGACCGTTCTGCTCAGCTCCAGCCGCACGACGGCGAGATGATCGCGCTGCTTGAGCAGCTTCTTCATCTGACGGCGGAAATCTTCCTCGTTGTCCTCAAACTTTTCATCGTCGAAGCTGATGTCTGCGTTGCGTGTCACAGCCAGAATACAGCTTTCCTTCACCGTGTAAGCATCAAACAGCGTCGGCAGCCAGCGCAGGAGGATATTCTCCGTACGCACAAAGCGCTTCCCATCCGCAAGCAGCAAATACGGCGGCGCACTGTCCGGTACCGGCACAATGCCGACGGCCTTGTGTCCTTTTTTGCTTTCCAGCAGCGCGGCGGCATACAGCCGCTTGTTGACCAGATGCGGCACCGGGTGGTTCGGCGCGATCACAATAGGAGACAAGACCGGCAGCAGCTCTGTTTTGAAAAAGCGGTTGACCCGCTTCAAATCGTCGGTACCCAGCGCCTCGGATAAAACATCTTGCACGCCGCTGCGCGCAAGATCATCTATGACGGCGGCATAGATCTGCTGCTTCATGGCAAGAAGACCCGGAATGACGCGGTAAATATGGTGCAGCTGCTCCGCCGGTGTCCAGCCGGTTTTGTTGTCGGTGTTATCCGGCGTCATGTGAGCAAGATCGAAGAGACTACCAACGCGCACCATGAAAAACTCGTCGAGATTGCTCGAGAAAATCGAAACAAATTTCAGCCGCTCCAAAGCGGGAACGCCCGGGTCTGCCGCTTCTTCCAGCACACGCCGGTCAAAACGCAGCCAGCTCAGTTCGCGGTTCTGGGTATATCTGTATGGTTCTTCAAAATTCTTTGGCATAGATACCCTTCCCGGACGCCGTATTTGCCGACGACCAATTGTTCTGCATGGAATAGATGAAACACATGCTGCAAGATGAGCAGTCCCGGCACAAGTGTATGGATGCGCTCGGCTTCCAGCCGTAAAATGAGGTCGCTGGCTTCCTTTTTGCCGCTGCAAAGGAACGCGCAAAGACTGTCGAGCTGCTCGGCGGTCATGCTGCGGCAATCGTCCGAGATTCCGCAATAATGCCGTGCCAATTTGAGCGCGGCGCGTGCCGTACCGCCGACGCCGACGAGCAGCGCCCGCGGGGCAAGCGCGCCGTCACTGACGTCGATGGCTTTAGAAATTTCCTGCCGCAGGCGCTTCAAAGAGCCGTCTCCCGGCAGGATCTTCTTGACACAGCGGCGGTACAGGCTCAGAGAGCCGATAGGAAAGCTGGCAAAATCAACGGGTGTGCCGTCCTCAAACGTGACGATCTCTGTGCTTGCCCCGCCGATGTCCAGAAACGCGCCGCCGGTCAGGTGCAGCTCCTGCATTGCGCCCATGTAGCCAAACAGCGCTTCGTCCTCACCGGAGATGACCTCGACCGAAAAACCGGTTGCCGCGCGGATGACGGACAGCGCCCGTTCAGTGTTGGAGATATTGCGCAGAGACGCCGTCGCAAAAATGCAGACATTTCCAATTTGCAGCGTCTGCAAAATTTTGCGGAACGTCAGAAGCCCTGCGCATGCGCACTCGATGCCCTCGGCGCTGAGCTTTCCGTCTTCTACGTAGCCAGCAAGCCCCGCCATGATCTTCTCGCGAAAGAGAATTTTGAAGCTCTGCCCCTCTGTTTCGTAAAGTGTCAGGCGGATGGAGTTGGAGCCGATGTCGATGATTGCCTGCTTCATTCTGCGTCACCGGCTGCCTCGACCGTCTGCTCCGGCAGCGCCGCGTCAGGCGTGCGGAACACCAGAATGGCTTTTGCGGAGTTCGCCACAGAGAACGTCACAAGTTCCCAGCCGGCCTGCGCCTTTTCGTTCGCAGTCTGTTCAATCGCCGCGGCCATTTTCTTTGCCTTGGGTGCGTAGTCGATCACGATCGTTTTATACATCATAATTATTACCTCATTTCAAAAATCATTATTTAGGATATCCGATTTTGCAGAAAAGCCGCTACCTGCCCCTTGGCGAAACCGGTATTTCCTGCGCAGCTGCATCATGGCCGGTTTTATTCTCTTATTCCGCTGGATACCCAATATTCAAGGTAGCATATCCATGTAAAAGCATCGACCGGATTTCTGTAAAATGATTGTAAAAAGCGTAATTTTGCTGTCACTTTCTCAAACACGACTTCTGAAATGTTTTACACAAACATGGTTTCGGATTTTACACGCCTTCGCTACAATGTAGACTCAGGAATATCAGATTCCGATTCTGAAACAGGAGGCATTTCCATGAAACGAATTGTAAGGGGCGTGTGCGGTCTGCTTTCGGCGGTTATGCTGCTTTCGACAACGGCGATGGCGGCGGACTACACGCCGGTTGTGACAAGTGATGAGCGCGTTAAGGGTTTTTATAACGTTTATAACGGTGAGAATGCGTCTTTGCAGATGGAGTTGGCTGGACGCTACAACTCCGGCGCAATGAATGCCGACGGCGGCAGTCTGGAGATTGTGCAGTTCAACGCCAGAAACGGCTTTGCCTACGCCGTCAGCGGCGTCAAAGGCGTGCTCATTGCCATTGATCTGAACGAAAACATGAGCGGCAGCACGGTTGCCGACCTCACTGCCACTGGCAAAGAATATGATCTGGAAGATATCGTCAAAGCGGAGGACTTCACCTACCGGCTGGAGTCCCAGACCAGATAAGGTCAATTGCGGCGGTGACGTGACCGGCTGGATGTATGCACCCGAGAGCAAGGATACGGTGGCCAATTTGCTCGTGAGCATTGATACTGTCGCGCACGGCAGCGCAGGCGGCAGCTTACATCAGGCAAACGCCCTACTGGACGGCAGCGAGGATCCCGCGATTCTGGACGACGCCGGCGATGCCGGCTTTGACCTGAAGGAAGTCAGCAGCGACAGAGTCGATGGCTTGAATAAAACCGTGACAAAGCTGCTGCGCGATGCTGGTGTCACGGACGAATGGAAAAATCACACAGATCTGGAGCCGTTCAACGCCGCCTGAGCGGTGAGTTTCAGAAAGTGATTTTTCGTTTGTTCTGAATTGCCCGCGCCGTCAACGGCAGAGGTGTGACTACTGTTTGACTACTATCTCCTCCAAACCCGGAAAAGCCGGTTTGCCCAGTGTTTTCAATGGTTTTCGTAAAATTCAGAGAAGCTGGGTGTTCTCGTTAAAAACCGTACAACCCTTGAAAACACAGCACTTTATCAGTTAATGCCTGAAACTCCGACAATCGACAGAGCTCCTGCTAAGCTCCATCCTTATGCAAAAAGCAAGACGCAAACTCATGCATTTGAGTTTGCGTCTTGCTTTTGCCCGTACCGACTGTACCCCCATGACACATTGTGTACCTATAGGGAGAAACAGTTGAAACTTCTGGGTTTTTCGCGTAGATATCTTTTTTGGTTCTACTAGATGGTTGCGGGAGAGGGATTTGAACCCCCGACCTCCGGGTTATGAGCTACCTTTAAGGTGACTCTTAATCCAGAGGTCGAGGGTTCATTTTTTTGTCGAGATTACAACAAAAAATGAACCAAATCGCAAATATTTCGTGAGAAAGCATTTTCGTGTTTTTTCTTATTCTTTTTGAAGTTATATTACACTATTTGCAAATGAATTGCAAACAGAGATTTGCACAGTAGGTTCAGAACGCTGACTCGAATCATTATTTCTGGAGCTTATTATGAGTACAATTTTTGCGATCACCAATCAAAAGGGTGGCGTCGGTAAGACGACGACTGCTCTGAATCTTGCTTCTGCTTTGGCGGATGAAAGCAAGCGCGTACTTCTCATCGACAATGACCCGCAGGGCAATCTCACTGCGTCTATGGGCTATACCCCAGCCGAGCAGAAACATACGCTGGCGAACCTCTTGCTTGCCGCCATTGACTATCCGGAGGATCTGGAACTGCATCTGCCGCGCTGCATCCTGCATACGGACGGCAAGCCGGATTTAATTCCCGCAAATCGGCGCTTATCGGATGCGGCGGCGCGGCTTCAGGTTATGCAGATCTCGCAGTACAGCGCCGCGAATGATGCTGGGCGCTGCGCGGAGAAGATGCTGACGCAGGTGCTTATGCCGCTGTGCGACGCCTATGACTACATCATCATCGACTGTGGACTCAAGCAGGAGCTTTTGACCGTCAATGCGTTGAGCGCGTCGGATTACTGCATCATCCCCGTGCAATCCCACTTCCTCGCATCCGAGGGTATCCCGGATGTGCTGGACATGGTGCGTTCCGTACAGAAGCATTTCAATCCGGATTTGAAGATCGCAGGCATTTTGCTGACGATGTACCAGTCGCGACCGCAGCTCTGCAAAAGTGTGCAGCAGAGTGTCCGGGAAATCTACGGTGATGACTTGCACGTCTTTGAGCGCCCCATTGAGTACACCATCCGCATTGCGGAATGCCCCATGGCCGGCATGAGTATTCTGGACTACGAGCCGGGCAACCCGGCCGCGGAATCCTATCGGAATCTCGCTTCGGAGGTGCTGCGGCTTGGCTAGAGCGAATATGAACGAGATGCTGCGCAAACGCATGAGTGCGACCCAGCAGGCGTCCGAGCAGCAGACCGGCGACGCGGCGTATGAGCAGATCTTTCAGATGCCGGTGCCGCAGACGGAAACGCAATTCCGTGACGTGCCGGTCTGCAAGCTACACCCGTTCTATACCGCTGACATTGGCTTTCATCCCTACCCCCACGCCAAGCTGGAAGCCTTTGCGGAAGAATTGAAGGAGAATGGTTTGTATGAGCGGATTCTGGTGCGTCCCATTGCAGGAACGGATGAATTTGAAATCCTGGCCGGGCACAACCGCACAGCGGCGGCAAAGTTGGCGGGCTGGACGGATATTCCCGCAACGGTCATGACCGTCAACGATCAGCGTGCCATCAGCATTGCGATTGCAACGAATCTTCTGCGGCGGCAGGATCTGACGATCATTGAGCGTGGCAAGGCGTATAAAGCGTTGCTGGACGCACGAAACCGCTGCGGACAGCGAAATGCGGCAGTTGAAACCTTTGGCGACAATCGCCAAAGGTACAACGCGCGAAAAATTGTAGCTGAGTTTTTCGGTGTGACAGAGTATGAAATCCGCAAAGCTGTCAAGCTGGCACAGCTGATCCTACCGCTTGCTGAGATCGTGGAGAATGCGCCCAAGAAGCTGAATCTGGCCTGCGCCGACTTGATCGCAGATTACGATGAGGCTGCGCAGACGGCGTTCATCGAGATGTGCCAGATCAAAGGCTACGCACTGAACAAGCAGACAATGGCGTTTATTCAGGCGCAATGCCCGCCTCCGACGGTGGATCGGCAGGCAATTTACGCCGCATGGCGGGAAGCGCGGGCAAAAGAAATACAGCGAGCAGCCGCGCCGCCGAAAAAACTGAGCTTTGACCGAAAGCGTTTTGCGCCGTACCTGAGCAAGTTCAAAAGCGATAAAGAAATTGAGGATTTGCTCTTTGAGTTTTTGAAGAGTCTAGCTAATAAACAAGCTGCTTTTTGAGTAAAAATGTCAAGCTGTCCATGAAAATACACTCATGGACAGCTTGAATAGCGTTCTCATTATCTATTTCTTCAAATTGGCCTCAACCAATGCTAGAAAGTTTTTTGCCCAATAATCAGAACCATACTTATCAATGTAGGCTTGCAGTGCAGCGTATGCAGATGTCCAGTCCCTGTTGTCAATTAAAAGTTCAATGTGGCTTTTGATTGTATCTTCGTAAGGCATATTTTCACCCCCTTTTATATAATATACTACAATATATAAAAATGTCAATTTCTGATTAGGCTTTAAAGAATCGACTTAAAATCATCAAAAACACGACTTTTTCAAGGTCGTGTTTTTTTATACCCAAATTCAGATGGAGGAGGTATCGAATTGCCCGGAAATCAGATTCCATGCACAGCAGACGACCTGTATCGCCTGCTGTGTCGCTATCGTATCCCACCCTAGAATGCAAATCAAAACACAAAGGAGCTGTTTCCATGTACGAAGTATATCAGGATCATCCAAAACAGGCACGGCTCAATATCCGCGTTGTGCTTGCCGTCGCATTTCTCGTCTGTGCCATCGGCGCGGGCATTTTTCTTATCACCCGTCTGGTCAGCAAGCCGCTGACCAAAGAAGCCGCTCGTGGTCAAACCGGTATCGTCTACGATTCCAGCGCCGTCGAGGGCGGCTGGGATAATCTCAGTCCGGAGGAAATTGCGGAGAAGCTGAACGAAAAGGTCGCAGAGGGCATGATCAACATTTCCATGAACACCGCGCCGTACTTCGAGGACGGCACGGCGGAGGGCAATGTAATGATCGTCAACGAATCGATCAACAATTACCCCCAGCAGGTCGAGTTCATCCGCAACGATACCGGCGAACATATCTACCAGAGCAAAGCGATCCCAGTGGGTAGCAAAATCGAACGTGCTGCCCTCGATGTGGAGCTTCCGGCTGGCACATACGAATGCACGGCTATGTTCCACAACCTTGATCCGGTCAGTGGCGAAATCATCGGCACGGCCGGGGCAATCATCAATATCACTATCAAAAATTAACAGTAAAAAAGGAGATTTTACCATGAAAAATACCAAGAAAATCATTTCCCTCGTTCTCGCAATTTGTATGCTCGCTTCTCTCGCCATTTCTGCTTCTGCTGCCAATACCGTTGACGCTTCTGGCGGCACTGGCACTTCGTCTGTTACCCTGTCCAGCACCGCGGACGGCAGCATCGGCGGCGACCCCGCAGCCACCAAAATGAGCGTCACTGTTCCGACCGTTCTGCCCATCGCTGTCGGCACGGACGGCACCGTTTCCACTGCGACCGACGCGAAGATCGTCAACAACTCGTTCGGCGCTGTCAAGGTCAATTCCGTGAGCATCGAAGCCGCGCAGGGCTGGTCGCTGGCTGCGTTCGGTGACAAGGCCACGCTCGCCCATGAAAAGGTCAACTCTAACAAGTTTGGCTTCTCCCTCTGCCTCGGCGACGGCGAAAAGAAGATGACCGACGGCAAGAACGCCAGCAAGCAGACGCTCCTGACTGACGCCATTGAGGGCTGCTTCATGTCCGGCGTGGGCGACACCTCTGCAAACAGCATCGGTATTGCCTATGACGCTATCGTGACCCCGGTTTCCGAAGCTGTGACCAACACCGCCATCGCAAGCGTCCTGTTCATCATCGCTTGGGATGCGGTCTAATTCAATCGCCTATCGCACAGGGGAACGCGCAAGCGTTCCCCTTAAAATCTAACAGGAGGTATTCAACGTGAAGAAAAAACGAATCCTCGCAATGATTCTCGCCGTCGCGTCGTGCCTGTCTCTGGCAGTTGGTGCATCAGCGGCAAATACGACTACTCGCAAGGCCACGGATTTCCGCGACTATGACCGTACTGCATGGTACGCCGAAGCCGTGTCTGCGGCTGTGGATAATGGCCTTTTGTACGGCAAATCCAGCACCATCATCGACCCCAACGGCGATATGACCCGTGCAGAGATGGCGGCTATCATCAACAGGTCTTTCGGCTGCTACGTCAAAGCTGACATTTCCAAGTACACGGACGTGGCAAAGTCCAAGTGGTACTACGACGATGTGGCAATGGCTGTGCAGATGGGCACTTATAACGGGCGCAGCAACTCGACAATGGCCCCAGACGCGCCGATTTCGCGGCAGGAGGCCATGACAGTTGTAGCCCGTGCACTGGAACTGGATTATGACGCATACGCAAAAACGGACCTGTCTGCATTCTCCGACCACAGCGAGATTTCCGGCTGGGCACTACCCTACGTTCGCGCGATGATAGGCGCTGACTATATCCACGGTCGCGGCAAAGTCCTTGCCCCGCTGGATAACATCACCCGCGCCGAGTTCGCACAGATTTTTGCGAATATCATCGGCAGCTATATCACAGTAAAGGGCAGTTATGACAAGGACATCAAGGGCAGCGCCTTGATTCGCACCGACGATGTGACGCTCCAGAACATGACCGTGGACGGCGATCTCATCATCGGCTGCGGCGCGGCAGATGGAAAAATCACGCTCGACAACGTGACCGTCAAGGGTCGTCTGCTCGTCTGGGGCGGTGGTACAAAAGCCGTGTACTGCAACGCTGG
>ERZ827490.2210-NODE-2210-length-21736-cov-9.250588_pt1 | contig 21736 bp, 27 predicted proteins | sample MGYA00519770_ERZ827490 | MGnify/ENA primary metagenome ERZ827490 (study PRJEB31778, sample SAMEA3449324) | human gut metagenome | biome: human gut; feature: human-associated habitat; material: faeces | place: United Kingdom | collected 2010/2012 ...
CCGAGGGTTTGGGACACTTCCCAACAAGCAATTTTCAACCGACGCGCCGCAGCGCGGGAGGGGAAAATACGGAAGTGGGTACCCGCTTCCTATGCTTGCTACGAATGTTTTTATCCCTTATGCCTTACTACGGAGCTATGCCCGGTTTTGCCAAACTTCCGCAAAAGAAAAACGCTGCAATCCTCAAAAAAAGATTACAACGCTCTCTAAACCTTATTCAATTCTGACGGACACTTCTTATCTGCCCTCTGTTTCGACTTCCGCTATCTCCTTTGCCGTTGCGCTCACAATCCGTATGCCTGTATCGCTCATACCGTCAAGAAGCGCGTCAAGCTGCCGCCGCTGCGTGTTCTTCTCTGGCGGCGTTTCCAAAAGAAACTGGTCTACGGATATATTGTAGCGGAGCATAAGCTCAAAGAAAATCTGTAAACTTGGGTGCTGCCCCTTGTTCTCAATGTTCGCAAGGTAGCGCGGCGAGATAAACATTTCGTCGCTCACTTTCTTGCGGCTCTCCTTGCGCCCTGTCCGCGCCGCCTTTATCGCTGCCCCAAAAGCCTTGAAATCGTATTTCGGTACTGGTCTTTTTGCCATAGTTATTCACCCTGTTACATTTTACTGTTCCCCTTTCTTCTTGGATATGTCTACACAATTCAATCAGTTAGCCAAAATAATTCATATGTATATGTTGACAATTAGCCGCTTTTTTTGTATAGTATTATTAAAAGGGGGAAATGTTTATGTTACATAGCATGCGTATTCGATAAGCATTGAAATCAAAAAAGATTTTTCCCATTTTCAATATGGGCTTTTTTGTCATGCTTATTTTGCGTATGCTATACAACAAAACTAACGATGTATAGACATAGTATAAAAACTATGCCTTAATTTTGTTGTAGTGTTATATGTATAAATGCAGGTCAATGCTCATGTTGAGAATTGACCTGTATTTTTTTGCACAAAAGGAGAAATATTATGCTTGAAAAATATTGGATAAAATGTCCAATTTGTAACGGAAAGACGAGGGTTCAAGTATTTTATAATACGGTATTAAGAAATTTTCCTCTTTTCTGCCCTAAATGTAAATTAACACATATCATTGATGTTGAAAAATTAGAAATCATAATCAAAAACTCTGAAAAACAAAAGGAAGGATATTAAATGAAACACTTACCTAAAAGTACACTTACGGAAATATTGAATGACCCATACGGATTTACTTACAAAGAAATGTCGGAAGTAATTGGAGAGGATAAAGCAAGAGCCTTATATGCGGAATTGTATAAACAGCCATTTCACAAAAAAAATCTATCAATATCAACAAAAAAAGTCTATAAAAGTAGCGATACTGAAAAGTATGTTTATGAATTGAAAGACAACAGGTATATCGAAACGGTTTTTATTAAACGGCGAGATGGTGGGACTGTTTGCGTAAGTACGCAAGTTGGTTGTTCTGTTGGCTGTATTTTTTGTGAGTCCGGACGCAATGGTTTCGTTCGTAATCTAACACCATCTGAAATTGTGCAACAGGTCATATTGATACGTCAAAAAGTAAATCGTATCGTTTTTATGGGAATGGGAGAACCTTTATTCAATTACGACAACTTGATTGCAGCAATCCATATTCTTCGAGATAGAAATGGACTTAACTTTCCAACCGACGGCATTACCGTATCAACAGTTGGTCCAGTTAATCAATTAAAAAAATTGCGCGAAGAACATCTAAAAATTCAGTTGACAATATCTTTACATGCAGCAACACAGGCTGCGAGAAACTGCATCATTCCTCATATGCACATGTACGCTATTGAAGATGTTGTTAAGCAAGCATTGTCCTATTCACAAAGGCATAATCGAAAAGTGGTATTTGCGTATTTGCTTTTACCAGGTATAAATGACCGTTCCTCAGATATAAGGCAACTTGCAAAATGGTTTAAGGGCAAAAATGTTATGATTAACGTGCTGCAATACAACCCGACGAGTAATTCAAAAATTAGAGCACCACAAAAACAAGAAATGGTTGCGTTCAAACATCAATTAGAGCAAACAGGACTTGAAGTTACCATGAGAGTTTCTCATGGTAGAGAGATTAAAGCAGCTTGTGGACAGTTAGCTAATACATATAATAAAGCCAAAAAACAACAAAAATAATTTAATTAAAAGAGCCAGACGCACAGACGCAGAGCCGATAATATGCAGTTTGAAATACTGCTGTTATCGGCTCTTTTTTGATTTAATTTGTGCCCCCAATAACCATATTGGAGCAAAATCAGAACTGTTGCTTGTCGTTCTTTGATTTCCGCAGCAGCTTTGAAAAATCAAAGCCGCCGTTTCTTTTTATCTTCTAATGAAATGACGCGGTATCACTGTTGAAATCGGCGGCTAAAGGAGGTAGCCGCCATGAAGCAAAAAGCATATCGACAAAATCCGACAGTTATTGACTTATCAAAAAAAGCCCGCCCACCACCGGGGGAAACTACGCTTATATATATGAACTGTCTAATCATCTGGATACTGCTTACAATGCCTATGCGCCCGTCCGGGCTTTTCGGACGGGCGCATTTTGTACGTTCAAAAAATTTTTGAAGAAATTTCAAAAAATCTTCGGCGTTTTTGAAAAACGCCGTATTGCCCCGCGAAAAGGGGGGAAGCACCACCAACTTTCCAACGAGAAAGGAGGTGAGAATGTGGAACCTAATAGCAGGGAGTTTTACAAACAGTGTGCTTTTCAGAAGTTTTGTAATACGGTATTGCACAATGAAGCTTGCGACACCCATAGAGAACTTCGCAGACACAAGGCAAAGGAAGTGACCTTTTCCGACATGACCTTAGACGAAGCGCGGCAGCTTCATACGTTTGATGAATATTTCAAACGTGAAGCCGCCGAAACCGTCTTTGAGAAAGCCGGGAAGAAAATCACGCCAAAGCTGCTTCTTGAAGCAATCCGTACTTTGCCGGAAGAAAAGCGCAAAGCCATATTGCTGTATTACTTCGAGGGAATGAACGATACCGAGATTGCGGAGCTGTTCAACACGTCGAGAAGCACGATACAGTACAGGCGGACAAGCTCTTTTGAGAAATTAAGAAAATATCTGGAGGAAAATGCTGATGAATGGGACGAATGGTAACGAACCCGGCTACCCGGAAAAAGCCCTTGTTCCCTATCCTGTCATTTTGGCAGCGACAAAGGGCGACCCGGACGCTATGAAGATTGTCTTGCAGCATTTCAGCGGCTACATAGCCCGCCTCTCCATGCGGAAGCTGTACGACGAGCGCGGGAACGTCTATTTTGGCGTAGACCACGACATTCGGGAACGGCTGCAAGCAAAACTGATGATGGCTGTCCTCACCTTTAAGGCAGAGGAATAAACCGCAGCGGCGGGACGCTTTCTCTCTCCCCCTTTTCCGTTCCGCTGCTGACGCGGCAGCAAAGCCATTCTGAACCTTGACAAAGAAAGCGGCGCAAGATAACGGCGGCGCAGCATAGGGCAAATCGGATACGTTCCTTTTGCGCCGAGCCATACGGTGGGTGCGCCATGACGCTATCCGGGTGAGGTTATCCCCGCCCGGACAGCCGAGCGACCAACACCGCGCCGGAAAGCAAGTGTAGCGGCTTGCGGGCGACGACACGCAAAATATACAATGATACTTCCTTACAGCCACAGTCCGAGCGTTAAGAGCGTCGCAGGCAATGGGTAGGGCTGCATGAGAACCATGCCGGGGTGAAATTCCCATGAGGTTATGCTAATAACCGTCCGATTAAAGCCTTTGTTTTCTTGAATAGTGGACTTGCTGCTATTCATAGACTGTATTATATGTTTGCGAAAGAAAGGGGGATTTTCTTTGACGCAAAACCAGACGCCCGTTACCACAACGGAGCATAAAATCGGAAAAGTTACTTACCTTGTATGTTCGTCCGCAAGTGAACGCGCAACGGACACACTGGATAAAAAGATAAAGAAGCTCATTCGCAAGGACATGGAGCTGAACCCCGCAAACGCCCGGAAATAGGGCGTTTCTTCACATTTTATACATGACACAGGCAGCGGTATGTGGTATAATATAGACAGTACAAATACCATGCTTGTCTGTCGTCGGAAAGGAGGACAAAATGTTACAGACAGACAAGATTACCGCTTTATATTGCAGATTGAGCCAGGAAGATATGCAAGCCGGGGAAAGCGAGAGCATACAGAACCAAAAACTGATTTTACAAAAGTATGCTGACGAACACCACTTTTTCAACACACGCTTTTTTGTAGACGACGGATTTTCCGGCGTGAGCTTTGAGCGTGAGGGGCTTCAAGCCATGCTGCATGAGGTTGAAGCCGGGAACGTGGCGACCGTCATAACAAAAGACCTTTCCCGTCTGGGACGTAATTATCTGAAAACCGGCGAACTGATAGAGATTGTTTTCCCCGAATACGAAGTGCGCTACATTGCCATTAACGACGGTGTAGACACAGCGAGGGAAGATAACGAGTTTACCCCTCTGCGGAACTGGTTCAACGAGTTTTACGCCCGCGACACCTCAAAGAAAATCCGGGCTGTCAAACAGGCAAAGGCACAGAAAGGCGAGCGCGTCAACGGCGAAGCTCCTTACGGCTACCTTATCGACCCGGATAACCGCAATCATCTGATACCCGACCCGGAAACGGCACACGTCGTAAAACAGATTTTTGCAATGTATGTACGGGGCGACCGTATGTGTGAAATCCAGAACTGGCTGCGGGACAATGAGATATTGACCGTCGGGGAACTGCGCTACCGCAGGACAGGGAGCAAACGCCACCCCCGCCCACAGCTCAACGCATGGTACAACTGGCCGGATAAGACACTGTACGACATTCTGACAAGGAAAGAGTATTTAGGGCATACCATAACCGGGAAAACCTACAAGGTATCTTATAAGTCGAAAAAGACGAAAAAGAACCCGGAGGAAAAAAGGTATTTCTTCCCCAACACTCACGAACCTTTGATTGATGAAGAAACCTTTGAACTTGCACAGAAGCGGATTGCCACCCGGCAACGCCCGACAAAGGTTGATGAAATTGACCTGTTTTCCGGGCTGCTCTTTTGTGGGGACTGCGGCTACAAAATGTATGCAGTACGCGGAGCCGGGACGCTTGAACGGAAACACGCCTACACTTGCGGCAACTACCGCAACCGGGCAAGAAATGATATGCTCTGCACTACGCATTATATCCGCAAAAGCGTATTGAAAGAACTTGTCCTTGCAGACTTGCAGCGAGTAACGTCTTATGTGAAAGAGCATGAACAGGAGTTTATCGAAACCGCCAACGAGTGCAGCGCAAAGGCAGTACAAAAGACGCTGACACAGCAGCGGAAAGAACTTGACAAGGCGCAGAACCGTATTAACGAGCTGAACATCTTATTCCGCAAGCTCTACGAGGACAACGCTTTAGGGAAACTTTCAGATGAACAATTTGCTTTTCTGACTTCCGGCTATGATGAAGAAAAAAAGACGCTGACCCGGAGGATTGCGGAGCTGTCACAGGAAATCGACAACGCCACCGAGCGCAGCGCGGACGTAAAAAGGTTTGTCGCACTGGTACGCAGATACACAGCGATTGAAGAACTGACCTACGAAAACGTCCATGAATTTATTGACCGTATTCTTATTCACGAACTGGATAAGGAAACGAACACCCGCAAAATCGAAATCTTTTATAGCTTTGTCGGCAGAGTTGATACAGGCGACAAGCCTACTGAAAGTATCTCCTATTTCAGACAGATAGGAGCCGACGTAAAGAGTTATGCTATCTAACATACATCAAAAAGAGGTAAGATAACACCCTCTGCAAAAAAGGTATCGTTATCTTACCTCAACAAAGTTGGTGCCGCTGTAGCCATCGTCCGCCATGAATACGGGATTCTGGAATCCGTTGTCGGCGGCGTACTTCTCCAGATAGCTGCGCTGGTTGACGATGCTGTTGCTGTCACCGGCGTGGTCGTCCTCCTGACTCAAGCGGCCATATAGAATGTCCACCGGTTCTCCGATTTTGATAATGTTGGTTGTAAGTTGACTTGCCATGTTTCCTCCTTTCTCAAGGGCAAGCCGATGCGGTACACACAACATACCGCAAGGCTCGTCCAAAGTCTACTGAAACATCTACGCATTTTCCTTCTCTATACTTGCGTCAATGTAGGCCAGCAGCTTCTTCGTGGCGGTAGCCGTTGGCTGGCTGGGGAAGATAGAGGTGACATGGAAGCAGTGCTTTCCCACCATCATGTCGCGCTCCACGATAACAGCATCCTCGTCATAGTAGTACGCCGCGTCACGGAACACGGGCTGTACGCCATCATCCGTCTTTCTCAGAAAAGCACGTTCCGGGTGGTAGCTGCCCAGCATATTGGTCTGCTTGTATTCTTCATAATCGGTCATCGTTGTCCTCCTCACAGCATGGTCTGTTGATTATCTTCCTGTTGGGTAGGTTGTTCCTCTTTCTGCGCCAGCGCAATAGCCGCGCCTGCGGCGAGGCCCAGCAGTACGCCGACGTTCTCGCCCTCCATCTTTGCCTCCATGCGCCGCCGCTTTTCCTCTGCGTCCTCACTGTCATCGTCCAGCAGAGCGCCTGCGGCTGCGAGACCGGATAACCCGGCACGGAGCCCCGGCGTCAGAGAGACAGACTGCGGATATTGCTGATGGTCAGCGCCACGCCATACCACACCGCCAGTCCCACCGCCGCCGCTATCAACAGCAGCGCCAGCCACTTGACCGGCGTCAGGAAGTCGAAGTCCGGCAGCCACTTCAGCCATTTGCAGGTACGCTTCTCGTTCTTCTTCCCAGCCTGTTCCAGTAGGCTGACGATTTTCTCCAGTGCTTTCTGCGTTGCGGTCAGGTCGATAGGCGTTTTCAGATTGGGGAGTGTTTGGCGAATATTCTCCAGCTCCCAACTGATCCCCTCTGCCTGCTGCGTCAACTTGGTGATTGCCTGCGGCAGCGGACATTGGATCACGATGGGCGTCATCGATGTGCTCTGTGTAGGTTCTTTGCTGTTCGGTTGATTCATCTGCTTTAACTCTTGCAGCGATTTCTGCTGAGATACATTCTGACCGTATTCTGAATTCATGTTCCATAGCCTCCTTGCGATATTTGTTTTCGTGCAGTTTGTTGTCGCGGCACTTCCTACCATCCGGTGTGGTGTAGGTGATGTTCTGGCGATGATCCTCCCAGCGGACAGCGTAGCCTTCCGACGCCATCAGGGAGATGAACTCGGCGCGGCTCCCCGCGTAGCGCATGCACTCGTCTATGGTATTGGCCAGCCGCAGCTTCCAACTCTGACCCTTCAGCGCAACGTGATACTCCGCGCCATCCATGCCGCGGGCATGGTTCTGCTCATCAGGCTGGAACACCGGCAGCCCCAACTCACGGCATATCTCATCGTTGCGGCGCATCAGGTCTTGCAGCTGCTCCTTTGCCATGTGGAGTTTCTTGCCTGTCTCGAAGTTGACGGAGTTGATGATGCAGTGGGAGTGGATGTGGTCACGGTCTACATGGGTGCAGACCAGCACCTCGCAACCGTAGAAGTATTCCGCCAGCCGACGTGCGGCTTCGTGTGCCTGCCGTGGATCGATCAGTTCCCCTCTTGGGAAGCTCTGCACCATGTGGTAGAACATCACGCCGCTGTCTTTGTGGTAGAGAAGCTTCGTGTTGAGAAAATCGTTGTAGACACTCTGCACCTGACAGTTGATGCCGCTGATGAGCCGCTGCCCCTCCCACATGGTTTTCTTCTCCTGCATGACGTAGGACATACCCCCTATATCACTTTTTCCCGTCACTGCCGTCACTCCCGTCACGCGGGAGGCAGAGGATGCTCAGGGAACGCGAGGTTCTTGTCCGTGTGCTGACCACACGGACACCCTCCTGTTCCAGCACTGCGGCGTACTTCACCAGACGTTTGGACAGCACACTGGGCGTCAGTTTCTCGCCTGTCTGCGCTTCCAGCCGCACACTCAGCTCCGTGGCCGTTCCCTCGAAGCTGCCCAGCATATGTAAGAATGCAGAGAGGGAAAGCGCCTCCGGATTGACGTAGATGCGTTCCGCTTCCACCGGCGCTGTCAGCGTCCAGACGAAGTTGGCCTTGTCAAATTTCAGTGACAGTTCCATGTGCTCGATGTCACGTCCCATGCAGGCTAGGGTCGCTTCACTGCATCCGCGCTTGTGCGGTTCCAATACGAAATTGTTATCGGCAGCGCCGCTGATCCCCGTCGTGCCGGAGATCTTGTCCATGGGATCGTCGGCCTGCTGCTTCCGCGTGTGATGCACCAGCAGCATGGAGATGCTGTGCTTGTCGGCAATCGCCTTCAGAGCGGTGACGTCGCGGTAGTCACTGGCGTAGGGTACGCCGGTGTCGCTGCCGTCTCGGATACGCTGGAAGGTGTCGATGACCACCAGCGATGTTTCGGGGTGCTGTGCGAGAAAATTCGCAAGCTGTTCCTGCAAGCCTGAGTAGAGCCCCGCGGCGATGGTGGCGAAGTGCAGCGTTTCTGGCGCGTCATCCGTGATCTGAAACAGGCGATTCTGGATACGGGTGAAGTTGTCCTCCAGGCAGAGATAGAGTACCGTGCCGCCGTGGGTGGCGAGGCCCCAGACGTTTTCACCCTTTGCCACCTGTAGGCACAGCCACAGGGCCAGCCACGATTTGCCGATCTTGGATGACCCGGCGAGGACGTTCACGCCTTGCGGCAGCAGCCGGTCTATGACGAACCGGAGGGGCGGCAGCGACGTGGACATGAGCGTGTCCGCGTCAATGGTGTAGAGATGTTGGTGTTCCATGTTGTATATCAACTCCTTCTTGGATTATTTTCCGGGGTGTGATATACTGTAACAGAAGAAAAAACTGTTCTGAATCTCAAAGTGACTTTTGCCAAAATTGGGAAAAGTCACTCCCGCCGTTCAACAGGAGGTCGTTATGCTGGAAGGACTTTACATATCTATACTTCCCAACGGCGACGTGGAGCGGACACTTGTAACTCCTTCCGGAACGATGGTGTTGGAAAAGACGACGATCGCGGATGAGCTCATCCTCTTTTCTGAACTGTGCTTTGACCCGTATAGCGAGGTCGCCAAGTATCTGGCAACCATTGCGATATACCTTCCCTCGCCATCTGAACACACCTATACGCAGGAGGAGATCAACGCCTATGAGCTGTTCTGCGATGTGACGGAGGATCTGGTTGACACACTGACAGAGGAGAATCCGCTGTCCGGCACGCTGTTGGCAACGCTGCTTTTTCACGGTGTGCTTCGCCCCGATTGGAGAGACCTTGCTGCCGCCGATGATACCAAAGCCGGGGTGCTGCAGACTATTGTCGATCCGATGTGGTTCCATTTTCAGCTGAACGATGTGTTCTTCGCCATGCTGGACGGTAAGGAATTTGACGCGGGCGAGAAGTTTCCGTACTTGAAAGAGTACTATGTTACGCAGATGGTATCGCTGGGCGAAGAACTAACTACACGATATGTTTTCGCTTCAGAGTCGAACTATCTTGCCTTTTTGCTGATCCATTTCATCATGGCAAAGCCACGGCTGCAAATGTGTCAGTGCTGTGGCCGGTATTTTATCCCGAAAACAAAACAGCGGACACTGTACTGTGACCGCATTTTCAAGGATGATCGCACCTGCAAGCAGGTCGCGCCGAAGCTGAAGCATCAGATCGCAGCCATGAACCATACCGTCATCCAGACCTTTGACCGGGCCAAGCGGCGAATGTATAAGCGCTATGAACGGGCATTGGAGGGAAAGGCTTTGTCAGAAAAAGATCTGACGCTGTTTGAATACTATGAGTGGCTGCAAGCTGCCACCAGGGCCAGAGACGCCTGTCTGTATGGCAAGCTGTCTCAGGAGGAAGCGCTGCGGATTATTGATGTGCCATAAAAAGAGGAGGAGCAGATCTATGGTCTGCTCCTCCTCAGCTATTCTTCTGTATTTATCATGAGTTCCATCGCCAGCATCGTTGCCAGTCGGAAGCCGCAGATGAAGCTTTGCTCTGCCACTTGTTCAGATACCATGTTGTGGGCGTCCTCGACGATGAGCAGCAGGTGTTTGTTCTCTTTGGACAGGTTTTTGATCAGCCTTTGGAAAGCGTCCTCGGCCTCTGGCGGGAGATCATACTGGCCTTTCCGTTCGCAGTAGACGCGGTACAAGGATTTCAGCAGGTCTTGCATATCTCACCTCAACCGTCGTAGAGGACGTAGATCAGCAGGCTTCCTCCGTCCTCCACGATGCAGATGTTGCAGTGGAATCCAGCGTCTGCGATGGTATCTCGTCCTGCTTGCATCATGAGCTGGCGGAACGTGAAGTCCACCATATCCCGCGCCTTGGCCTCCAACGTTTCCTGCGAGGCGTTCACCGGCACTGCGGCGGGAAAGCGGTAGGCGCTGTTGTCCAGCGTCAGGCTACTGCCTGTGGTGACACCGTACTGCGACACTGCGTAGGCATTGGCCGCGTCGATGGCCGCCTGCCGGTCTGCCGGAGCTGCGGGTTCGGGCGTGGGTTCCGGCTCCGGTGTAGACTCTGGTTCCACATAGCCGGTCTTGGCGTGGACAGTCTCGGAGGGAATGTCCTCCGAAAGTGTGGGTTCCGTGACCGGCTCAGGGGTCTGAGTTACTTCCGGGATAGTTTCCGTCTGAGGAGCTTTTGTTACCTGCGGTTGCTCCTGTCCCATGACCGGCTTCTGCATCGCTATGACAGGTTCAGGCGTTGCTTGTGGCTGCTGAATATCCTCTTGTACCACGGTTGCCGGTGGTGCGACCTCTGCGGCGACACTCTCCGTCTGCCCGCAGGCCGTGAGGAGCAGCAGTGCACTGGCTGCCAATAGCGTGATCTTCTTCATTTGTGCGTTCTCCTTTCGTTTTGGTAGCACAAACAACTACCACATAACTTTCTACAAGTCAACGAGAAAAGATTTATCTGATCAACAACCTGAAAATTTTATCCCCCGGGGAGGCTTACGGAGCGGTACAAATTCTTGTAAAATACAAAGGATAAATAGTGAAAGATAAGCGAAAAGAAAAATAAGAAAAGCATGGGCCACGAAAGAAATACGAAGAAACAGTATGTGTTCAATGTGCCAGGAACAGGCATGACGATTCCTGCCACGCTGATCTGCGGCAATGAGTTGGGACAGGCCATCACGATTTCCGCAGGCGTACACAGCCGAGAGTACATCGGCATAGAGGCGCTGATTCGCTTGGCGCAGGAGCTGACGCCGGACACAGTACGAGGGACGATTTTGCTGTTGCACTGCTGCAATTATGATGGTTTCATCTCGCGCAGTGCGGATGTTGTTCCCCGTGATGGCAAAAACCTGAACAGAGAGTTTCCCGGAAGTGTGGACGGAACGCAGACGCAGAAACTCGCCGCTTTTTTGGAAACAGAGATCATTCTCAATACGGACTATCTGGTGGACTTACACTCCGGCGGTTTCTGTGAAGCGTTGATTCCGCATGTATACTATCATGGCGCGGCCAAGCCGGAAGTCTGTGCGGTATCCCGCCGCATTGCGGATCTGACCAGCGTAAAGTATCTTGTTTGCTCTAAAGCAAAAAACGGATTTTACAGCCATGCTGGACAATGCGGGGTTCCCGCTATCATTTTGGAGCGTGGCGGCTGTGGGATGATTGCGGAGGACGAGGTTCTGGCGGACATCGCGGATGTGAAGAATATTCTTCGGGGACTTGATTTTCTGAAAGATGCCCCGGCTTTATCGTATTCTCACACAATGGTGCAAAATGGCCGATATCTGGATGCACCGGAAAGCGGCTGCTGGTATCCGCGAAAGCAACCCGGAGACCTGATCCAGAAAGGTGATCTCTTAGGCGAGATCCGGAGTATTTATAGTGAGCCCCTTTGTTCTGTTATCGCAGAAGCGGATGGCGTGGTACTGTATCAAACAGCGTCCCTTGGAATCGAGACTGGGACACCTATGATCGCATACGGAGAATTGGAAAAGAAGGTATGAACATGATCTCAGCAATGGAACAGCGGGTTCGGCATTACTGGACGCTTCGGTCGCATGACTTTGGCACGGTACGAAAAAATGAGCTTGGCAACGAAATGGGACAAAAGTGGCTCCGTGAGATCGAGCAGCTGCTGCCTGCGGGCGAGAATCTTCGGATCCTGGATGTCGGCACAGGAACCGGATTTTTTGCGGTACTGCTGGCGCAGGCAAGACATCAGGTGGAGGGCATCGACCTGACGCCCGCCATGCTGGATGAAGCCCGAACGCTTGCCGCGCAATGCGGTCTCGCTATTACATTCCGGGAGATGGATGCGCAGGCGCTTTCCTATGAGGACGAGAGCTTTGATGTGGTTCTCAGCCGCAATCTGACATGGACGCTCCCTGAACCGGAGAAAGCCTACCGGGAGTGGTTTCGTGTTCTGAAACCCGGTGGCATGCTTTTGAATTTTGATGCGGAGTATGCCGCAAATGTACGCAGCCACAGCGAACAAAACTGCAAGGTTGCACCGGACAGTCCGTATGGACATATCGGCATGACCGACGCTTTGCAGCAGGAAAACGATGCGATCACCTTGAGCATGGATGTTGGGCAGTTGCGCCCGGCATGGGATATGCAAATTTTGCGCAGCATCGGCTTTTCCGACTGTCAGGCTGATCCAACCGTGGGACAGCGGATCCTCGGAGAACTGGATCTGACGCACGCACCGATGTTTGGTATACTGGCGAAAAAATCATAACGCCGCAGGGAGAGAGAATAAACAATGAGACAGTTTGCAACCTACGAGGAAGAAAACATCCACTACTGGACGAACCGGGCTTCCGGCTATTCCACGGTAAATCAGGAGGAGCTGGCTTCCGACCAGAAGTCTGTCTGGCGTAGTGTGATCTCCAGCAAGATCTTTGCACGCTTTCCCAACAGGCGTCCGGAGGAAATCAAGGTGCTGGATGTCGGTACCGGCCCAGGCTTTTTTGCCATCATTCTGGCAGAGCTGGGTTATCAGGTCACGGCGGTGGATTATACCGCTTCCATGCTGCATGAGGCACAACGCAACGCAGGTGCGCTTGCGGATAGAATCCGTTTCCAGCAGATGAATGCGGAGGAACTCAGCTTCCAGACCTCAACCTTTGACGTGCTGGTAACGAGGAATGTCACATGGAATCTGCGCAACCCGGAAAAAGCCTATGGACATTGGATGCGCGTTTTGAAGCCCGGCGGGGTGATCCTGAATTTTGACGCAAACTGGTACCGCTATCTGTGGGATGAAACCGCGCAGCTTGCCCATGCGAAAGACAGAGAAAATCTGAGTACATCTGACGTGCGGGATGAAACTGCCGGGACGGATGTCTCCGCTATGGAGGCTATTGCGCTGCAGGCACCGCTCTCCGCACATCAGCGTCCGGCATGGGATCTGCGGGTGCTGCGTGGCCTTGGGATGCAAGTGGCAGCGGATACGGAAATTTGGAAGCAGGTTTGGACGAGGGAGGAGCGTATCAACAACGCCTCCACGCCGATGTTTTTGGTAGAAGGGCAAAAAGGCCTGCTGCCCCAGTAAGGAGACGTTTTGAAAAAATATATTCTTAAACGGTTTTTGCAGCTGATCCCCGTACTTATCGGCATTACGTTTTTGTCTTTTGCCATGATGCGCATTGCAGGCAGCGACGCGATCACTGAGCTCTACGGCGACAAGGGGGCGGTGGCACAGGAGGTCATCGATGCCAAACGCGCCGAACTTGGTCTCGATCAGCCATTTTTAACGCAATATCTGGCATGGGTCGGCGGGATATTGACCGGAGACATGGGAATCAGCTATATCTCCGGACGCGATGTCTTCCAGACCTTTGTGTCCAAGCTTCCAGCGACGCTTCTTCTGACGGCTCTGGCAATTTGCGCGACGGTCATCATTTCCATCCCGCTGGGCGTTCTGGCGGCGGTACGGCACGATAGATTTACGGACTATTTCCTGCGCTTTTTCAGCTTTATCGGGAACTCTCTGCCCAACTTTTTTGTGGCGCTGCTTCTCATGCAGGTGTTTTCCATTCACTGGAAAGTCTTTCCGGTGATCTCAAACGGCACCACTGTGCAGAGCGCCGTGCTGCCGACATTGACGCTGGCCATCGCTATGTCCGCCAAGTATATGCGTCAGGTACGTGCCACGGTTCTGGAGGAGCTGAACAAGGACTATGTGGAGGGTGCAAAGGCGCGCGGAATACGCGGACATGTGATTTTTTGGAAAAGCGTCTTGAAATCCTCTATGTTGACCATCATTACGCTGCTCGCGCTGTCTATCGGAAGCCTTCTTGGCGGCACGGCGATTATCGAAAGTATTTTCATGTGGGACGGTGTGGGCAAGCTGGCCGTGGACGCCATTACCATGCGGGACTATCCGCTCATTCAGGCATATGTGGTCTGGATGGCTATTATTTATGTGATGGTAAATCTGATCACCGACCTTCTTTACCATGCGCTCGACCCGAGGATCCGACTGGGGGTGAGTGAGGCATGAGCCAGCCAACCATCCGGAAACAGAGTATCCGGCGCAGCAGCGTCAAAACACGTCTGATCGTATTTGGAACGCTTGCCGTGCTGCTGCTCCTGTTCTCGATTTTTTCAAAGTATCTTACTCCTTATGATCCCTATTTGCAGGATCTGAGCATTGCGAAAGCGTCTCCTTCGGCAGATCATCTGCTGGGTACTGATCGCTATGGCAGGGACATGCTTTCCCGCGTTATTGTAGGCAGTCGGGCCAGCATATTTTCCACACTCCTGCTGGTCGTGGTCATTACCGTGCTGGGAACGGTTGTCGGCGTATTCTGCGGCTGGCATGGCCGGTGGATGGACACGGTACTCATGCGCATATCCGATATGTTTCTGGCGTTTCCCGGTCTGGTGTTCGCACTGGCGGTGGCCGGCTCTTTAGGCGGCGGACTGCAAAACGCAATCATCGCGCTGGCGGCGATCTCGTGGCCGAAATATGCCCGCATTGCCCGCAGCCAGACGCTTGCACAGAAGGAAACTGTCTGGATGAAAGCGGCAAAGCTATCGGGGAGCAGCACTGCAAAACTCATTTTCAAGCACATTCTGCCGAACATCATCGGCCCCATTTTGGTAACGGCGATGCTGGATATCGGTACGATGATGATGGAACTGGCGGCGTTGAGCTTTCTTGGACTTGGTGCAAAGCCGCCCACGGCTGAATGGGGCAGTATGATGAGCGATACACGCAGCTTGATGACCACCTCACCGTGGATCACGTTTTCTCCAGGCATTGCGATTTTTGTCTCGGTCATGATCTTCAACCTGCTGGGCGATACGATTCGGGATTATGCTGACCCCAGAAGCCGCGGGAGGTAAGCTGATGGAGGAATTACTGCGATATGAACATGTGGACATTTCTTATAATGGCATCCCAGCCGTGCAGGATGTGAGCTTTACGTTGGAACGGGGAGAGATCCTCGGCATCGTTGGAGAGAGTGGCTGCGGGAAATCCACACTTCTGAAAGCCGCCATGGGACTGCTTGGCAGCAGCGGCGTCGTGACACGCGGCGATATTTGGTATCAGGGAAAGAATCTTCCCGATTTGTCCGAAAAAGAACTCAGAAAGCTGAACGGCCCGGAGCTGGGGATGATCTTTCAGAGTGCGGGAAGCTCCTTTTGCCCCATCCGCACAGTAGGTACACAGATGTATGAAATGATGGCAGAGCATGGCTCTGTGACAAAAAAGGAATTTCTGCGTCGGGCGATTGAACTGTTGGGCAAGCTTGGCTTTGAAGACGAGAGGCGTATTTTGGACAGCTATCCCTTTGAGCTGTCCGGTGGGATGCAGCAGCGTGTTGGTATTGCGGCGGCGATGCTGCTGAACCCCAGCGTTTTATTTGCTGATGAACCGACAGCCGCACTGGATGTTTCGGTACAGAAACAGGTGCTGGAAGAACTGTCTCTGCTGCGCAAGGCCTATGGTACGGCGATTGTGCTTGTTGCGCACAATATCGGCGTTATCGGCGCGATGACAGATCGGGTATTGGTCATGCAGGACGGAAAGACTGTCGAATACGGCGAAACGCCGGATGTCCTGCAAAATCCGCAGGCAGACTATACCCGCAAACTGTTGGCGGCTGTACCAAAGCTGAGGAGGTCTTGAGATGGAACCGATCCTGCGTGTTGAAAATCTGACAAAGACCTTTTCCCGCAGCGGACAGAGCGATCTGACCGCCGTGAATGGCATCAGCTTTTACCTTTGGCCCGGAGAGTGTCTTGGCATCATTGGCGAGAGCGGCAGCGGAAAAACCACCGCAGTGAATCTTATTACGCGGCTTCTGGATGTGACCGATGGCAAAATTTTTCTGGCTGGCGAGGACATTACGTGGGAAACAGGCAAAGCGCTCCGCGCAGTCTACCAGAAGATACAGATGGTGTTTCAGACGCCGACAGACTCATTTGATCCGCGCCGCACATTAGGTGATGGCATTGGTGAGAGTCTAAGAAACAGCGGCATGACAAGGCGGGAAACAAACTTGGAAGTGGCACACCTTTTGGAGCGATGCGGGCTGCCCGCCGGTTTTGCAGGCCGCTATCCCCATGAGGTCAGCGGCGGACAGTGCCAGCGTGCGGCGATCGCCCGCGCCCTCGCCGTAAAGCCGAAGGTTTTGATTTGCGATGAAGCAACCTCCGCACTTGATGTGACGGTTCAAAAAGAAATATTGGAGTTGTTGAATGAACTTCGCTGTGAACAGGGTACGGCGCTTTCCATCCTGTTCATCTGTCATGATATTTCTTTGGTGCAGCAGTTCTGTGATCGTGTGCTGGTCATGTACCACGGGGATATTGTCGAGCAGGGTTCACCGGACGAGGTGATCTGCCATCCGCAGGACGAATACACAAAGCGGCTGATCGACAGTGTCCTGTAAGAAATACAGTTGAGCGACCGACCTGATCGGAAAATGTACCTGAATGGAAAGGAAACAGAAAAAGAATGAAAAGAGTAGTATCCCTCCTGCTGATCGTATGCCTTGCGATCACATTGTTGGCCGGATGCGGCGGCAGTGATCAGCCAAATAACGAACCGGCTGATACCAAGAAAACCATGGTCATCGGTGATACGACGTTCAATTCGGAAAACTGGGAAGAAACCGTTGACCCTCACCGGACCTATAACGGCTGGGCCTGCATCCGCTACGGCATCGGTGAAACGCTGGTACACTATACCGATAGTATGGAGCTTGAACCGTGGCTGGCGAAATCGTGGGAAAACGACGGTGATCTGATCTGGACGATCACGCTTCAGGATAACGTCACCTTCTCCAGTGGCCGGAAAATGGATGCAGAGGCTGTAAAGCAGTGCTTCGAGCATATGCTGGAAAACCATGACCGTGCGCCCGGCGATACTAAGATCGCGGATATGCAGGCGGACGGACAGGTTCTGACCATCACCACAAGTGAGCCGAATCCGGCACTTATGAACTATCTGGGCGATCCTTACGGCTGCATCATTGATGTGGATGCCAGTGATTTCGACGCAGGTATCGTTGCCGGTACCGGCCCGTATATCGTTGTGGACATGGTTACGGATGACCATCTTACCCTGGCGAAAAACGAAAATTACTGGAACGGTACGCCGAAGATCGACGAGTTGACCATCCGTACCCTTTCTAACGGTGATACCCTGTCGGCTGCCTTGCAGGCGGGAGATATCGACGCGGCTTACGGCGTGGCATATGAGGCTTACCCCAACTTTGAAAACGACAACTATCAGTTCTCCGGCATTCAGACCTCCCGCGCGTTCTTTGGCTCCATGAACATGACGAGTTCCATTATTCAGGATTCGGCTGTGCGTAAGGCCATTGCCATGGGCATTGACAAGCAGGGCTTCGTCACTGCGCTGCTGGATGGTCATGGTGTTCCCGGCAACGGTGCGTTCCCGGACGGCTTTGCGACCTTTGGCGGTGAGAACGTGACAACCGAAAGCTACGACCCCGAAGGTGCGAAGGAAGTGCTGGAAACCGCCGGTTGGATCGACACTGACGGTGATGGTATCCGTGAAAAGGACGGCGTGAAGCTGACGATCCGCTGGCTGACCTATCCCAGCCGCCAGGAGCTGCCGCTGTTGGCTGAGTCCGCACAGGCAACGCTCAAGGACATCGGCATTGACGTGGACATTAACTGCACAGCCAACCGCCGCGAATTCCTTGCTGACATGACGAGTTGGGATATTTACGCTTCCGCAATGGTCACTGCCCCCTCTGGTGACCCCCAGTATTTCTTTACCTCCTGCTGCACGCCCGGTATGAGCTATAACTTCGGCGCATATGAAAATGCAGAGGTAAACGCTATGATCGCTGAACTGGCAACTGAGTTTGATACCGCCAAGCGCGGCGAACTGGCAATTAAGCTTCAGCAGGCAATTCTGGACGATAACGCCTATGTATTCTGCTCTTTCCTCCAGATGAACATGATCTCCAAGAGCAGCGTTACCGGCTACACCGCCCATGCCTGCGACTATTATCAGGTCACGGCTGATCTGGACATCAATAAGTGACCTTTTGCCGCATTCGGCATATCTTATGAAACACAAAACCCCAACGACACCCGGCAGCGCCCATTTGGCGGCTGTCGGGTGTTTCTTGCGTGATTTGGCCTTTGCGGTGCAAAGCGCCGTACACGACCTCTGGCGAGTATTCTTTCATAGAATTAAAAAGCGACTTTTTCACAAAAAATTAACCCCCTATGGAGTTTGTCAAGCCCACTTTTTTGCGTTACAGTAGTAACAACCAAATAACATAGGAGGAATCGCAATGGCTTGTTTTCTGGTTCCCGCAGCTGAAGCGGTGGTAACGACCGTCGTTGCCAAAACAGCAAAAAAAGAGGAGACTCCCGAAAAGATCTCCATGGGCAGAAAATTCAAATGGCTGTCCAATCTCCTTTGGGGCGGCAGCGCACTGCTGTGCTTCGAGCACGTCTGGCATGGAGAGGTGGTGCCATGGTTCCCATTCCTTACGGCAATGTCCGATCCGGAGGAGACCACCGTCATGCTGCAGGAGATGGCTTCTGTCGGCGGCACCATGGCCATTTGGCTGACGGTGATCTGGGCCGGTATGTGCGTGGTGGCAGACAATCTGATGAAGCGTAAACCCGCCGCACAGCTTCAGGCATAAGGGGAGGGTGAGCATATGACATTGTTGACCTGCCTGTTTGCTGCGTTGATCTGCACGATCCTCTGGTATAAGAATGCGCCGCAGAATGAGATGAAGCTCCATGTGCTTTGCTATCTGTACTGGGGTGCGTCCCTTATGTGGATGGTGGATGCCGTGTTTGAGTATGTGGAACTGGGCGCGGAATTCTTTACGCCTGCCGCTGCGGATATGCTGAATGATTTCTATCTGGGACTGTCCGTTGTGGCACTGGGGATGATCATCTGGATCGTCTATCTGCTGATCAAGGATCCCAAAGGTGTTGTCCGTGCAGCACTCAGCAAGAAAAAGTAATTTTAGCAAAAGGAACAGGCTCTCCGGAAACACCGGAGAGCCTGTTCCTTTTGGATAATAAGGTGGGTGGGATGCCAACCCCTCGACATCCCACCTGATAGTTGCTTGAGCGTATAAGCACCTGATCTGGTTTCAGTATAGCCGATTTGCTTTCGTATAACAAGCTGGGTGGGGGGATACAAACTTACACAAATCTCACTGGAAAACTTTGGACAGAATTGCATCCCCCGCAGGGGCTTCCGAGTCGCGGCCCGCTCTGGTATACTCAACTCATCTGTAAATGATCCCAATCTTTACGAAATGAGCAGCGGCGCACGCATCCCTCAGGCGTGCGCCGCTGCTGCTTAGAAAATGTTCAGAGGAGACTTCACATATACGGAGGAACACAGCATGGAACATACACATGATCATCCGCATGCCCACGACCATATGCACCCCCACAGTCATACCTGTTCGGGCCAGAACGCCGCAGCGGGAAAGGCGGAAGAGACCAAAGCGCTGCTGACTTACATGATCCACCACAATGAGCACCATGCGGAGGAACTGGCGGAGCTGATGGACTCTCTGCCACAAGAGGCTCGCAAGAAGATGTCTATCGCCATCGGCTCATTTGAAGCCGCCAACGTGGAGCTTCAGGCGGTGCTGGGCTGTCTGTCATGACGGGTGCATGCTATGGAACCACATACACATCATCATGACCCGCAGGAGGTCAGACGACAGTTGAACCGTCTCTCACGCGTGATCGGTCATTTGGAATATGTGAAGCGGATGATCTCTCAAGATGAGGATTGTGCGGATGTGCTGGCGCAGATCGCAGCGGCGCGCTCGGCCCTGAACGGGCTAGGAAAGCAGATCATCAACGAACATATCACTCATTGTATTACACATGCGGTAGAGGATGGCGATACCGCCGCGATTGAAGAATTCCAGAAAGCCATCCAGAAATTTCTTTGAGGAGGAGCCACTGTGATCACGAAGGATTTTGACCCGTGGAAGAATTTCAACGACTTTGATCCAACAGAATTTGAGGGCCAGGGCAGCGAGCTGAAACAGTGGCCCATTAAGCTTTGGAAAGCGCCGATCGTATCACCCTATTACCATCGGGCGCATCTGCTAATCGCGGCAGATTGCAGCGCCTTTGCCTACCCTAATTTTCACAGAGCTTATGCCTGTGGAAAGGTTGTACTGACGTGCTGCACGGAATCTGATTTTGACATCATGACAAAGTTCAGCAAAATACTGCTGCATAACGACGTGAAGAGCATAACCGTGGTAAAGACGGACAAGCCCTGCTGTACTGATTTGACAAGTGCTGTGATGCAGGCCGCCAAATCCAGCCATCTGCCTGTTCCGATTCAAGCCGCGACAGTATTCATTGACGCCGAAGATGTGGGGGAGTAATGGCTGGTCAAGCATAACTGGCCATTAAAATGATAGCGGCATGCGTTTGCATGCCGCTATTTTCGCATCGGTTACCCTTGGGCCACATTGTGTACCTATGAGGCTGTAGCCGTTGGCCAGAGCTTTTTTTAATGTCAAGCGCTTTTGTGGACGTGCGTAGGGCGGCCTGCCCTCAGGCCGCCGCTTGGACGTGCGGAAATCCGCAATATCCTCAAAAAACCACCTTGTCCAGCTCCATGGTGGCGTAGCCATTAAGGGTCATGTCACCCCGGACGCCAGCCATGTACTCGTAATACCCCTGCGCGCCGATCATGGCGCCGTTGTCACCGCACCATTTCAGCGGGGGGAGATACAGCTTCACGCCACGCTTTTCGCACAGCCTTTGCAGGTCGGCGCGGATGATGGAGTTGGCGGCCACGCCGCCCGCTGCCACCAGCACCTTGCGGCCCGTCTGCTCCAGCGCCAGCGCCGCGCGCTCCGTCAACTCGTCGCTGACGGCCTGGGTGAAGTCCCGGGCCAGGGCGGGCTCGTCCAGCGGCTCACCCTTCTGCTGGGCGTTGTGGGCCAGATTCACCACGGCGGTTTTCAGCCCGGAAAAGCTCATGTCCAGCGGCGCACCGTCCACATGGGCACGGGGCAGGGCGTACACGCCGCCCGCCGACTGTTGAGCCAGCTGATCCATGGGCTTGCCGCCGGGGTAGGGGAGACCCAGCACACGGGCGGCCTTGTCGAAGCACTCGCCTGCCGCATCGTCACGGGTAGCGCCCAGAACCTGCATGTCGGTGTAGTCCGCCACATCCACGATCAGCGTATTGCCGCCGGAGATGGCCAGCGCCACGAAGGGCGGCTCCAGTTCCGGAAAGGCCAGATA
>ERZ827490.2236-NODE-2236-length-21518-cov-3.242277_pt1 | contig 21518 bp, 52 predicted proteins | sample MGYA00519770_ERZ827490 | MGnify/ENA primary metagenome ERZ827490 (study PRJEB31778, sample SAMEA3449324) | human gut metagenome | biome: human gut; feature: human-associated habitat; material: faeces | place: United Kingdom | collected 2010/2012 ...
GTACTTGACAGTGACATATCAACAGGCGATGTAATTGTTTACAATCGCGAAACAAATAAGATTGAAACATTAAGACTTGAAGAAAAACAAAAATTGCCAGAAAATATAGAAAAACTTGCTTCCGATACGGAAAATGAATATATACATAAAGAAAGGGCATTGCTTAAAATAATTAAATAAAAAATCCCCTGAGGAGTCGCTGAAAATTGCGACGAAACTAGCCGTTGTGCTAGTCGGGATAATACCCATGGTTTGAGGTCTACCAGTGCGACAAGTCATAAGTGCATATACTATTCGTAAGAATATGAGGGCTACTTGTCAAAGGGTCATAAGTGAACTATATAACATGAATAACGCATTACATAGTATCACCAATTCCAGCGAACCACTGAAAATGCACATAATGTCGTTTGTCTCCCGTGCGGGGCAATCATAAAAGTGCTAATATAGTGTGGTTCAATGGGCTTCCAAAGTTGTCATAAGAAGCAAACTATTACAACGGTCACTGTCAACTATGCAACGTCATCAATGCTATAGGCGGACGTTAAGCGTCACTAGCAGCACTATTAACCAGTGATAGGGATCCTACCTGTAAAATAGGACGTAACGGAAAACGATATTTCCCAAACCTTATGGCTTGCATATGGTCTATCAGTCCAATTGATTATAATTGACTGTTTTAACAATTCCTTGCGTGGATGGCACGGCAGAGACAAGAGGAAAAGGAAGTCAAAGTGATCAATCTGGACAACCGCTAAAAGCGACAATCATCAAGGAAGCTGGAAAGATTGATTGACGTTGTAATAACCACCGCCAAACGGGACATAAAAGCAACTATAAGCAATCAATATGAGTACAGGGCAGAGCACTTGGAGCATTACGACCAGACGGTCAGCGTAATATTGAAAAATGCTAAACGGTGATAGACTATAGAACGAGTGATAAGGCAGTATCGTGGCCTTGGCGGTTATGATAACGCTACGGGATTATAACCCAGCAGGGCCTTTATAATTATAATAAGGAAATGGGAGGATAATAAATATATGAATCAAAAAAAAGCATATAAGAAATTTGTCAAGGAAACAAAATGGTTATGCAATAACTTGTATCGAGAGGACATATCAGAATATGCCAATGATACGCTGAATAGTTTATTTACACTTTTCAACTATGGGTGTATATCGGCTAATTTTTACGATATGTTTGTACGTCGTGTAGCATCGGCTATGCACGTTAATAGCATCTATGACATTCCCTGACTATATCGGGGATATGATACCATGACAGCGCCTTCTCGTGGCGGTATCGTAAGTACGCTTACAAGCGGAAACTAAGCTGTACAATAGAAAAGGGCGGTTGCGCTAACAACCACCCAATTCCAGGGAAACACATTGATATGTGATCCTCTCATTCGCAATTAGAGGATATCACATTTCAACGATTCTGTCAAATTCTTTGACGGAAAATCCCCTAAAACAATTTGAGTGCATTTCTTCATTCTGTGATTCACTTTGCAGAACGTGTATTAAGTGCGCACAAAAAGAGAAGAAATAATGTGTGATAAGGTGGTGAGCCTATCACATGATAATCAAGGTAGGTTTTAGAGACTACAAACGAGGTAAAAGAAATCCGAATTGATGAACTAAAACTTTCCTATCAACAGGAAAACGGGACGAGATAAACGCCGTAAAACTGCTATCCGTGTTAGCTGGACATGCTGACCACATCCGGGACGGTATCCGTGCTATGTTTGGTTTATGTCATCGAAAATAATGCCTATAAGGTCTACGAGATAAATCCCTATAGGTCAAGTGTATGACATTTGCTGGGCATATGGCGGGAAATACTATCAGACGTGGCAGGGAATACCATCCCAAACCAGAACAATTATATTTAAGCTAATTATCTATTAGCAAGAGTTTTGCAAGTGCTGATTCTGAACTTGTGACCTGTGAAGCGTGGTGTCTGAAGCGGGAGTGAGAGACTATACATTGAATTATGCATTAGTCAATCTATATTGAGAATGACAGGTGATAAAGCCCTTAAAAGTATATCCTGGGGAGTTGGGCTAGGAGGGAAATAGACCTGAAGCGTATCATTTGATAATAGAGTTGTAAGCATAGTTTAACTATGGATAGTAAACCACGGTGAAAAGTTGAAGAATGTATTTTTAGGTATTACATATTACAGGCAGTCAATTACGACTGCCTTTACCATTTACCATGCAAGGAAGCGCAATCTTACTTGCATGGATAAGTGATAAAGAGAATAAGAAAACGGAGGTGCTACATATGTACGTTAATTGTGGTGATAAAGATTTTTTTGAACGTGGTAGACTGGTAGACAGCGAACATAGTGACTCAGTAATGGATATCCTTGTTTGCAATCCTTATTCCGATGAGGAAGACTTGTATCAATTTGGCGAGTGCTCAGTGGACATTACAGATGATTGGATCGATAAGCAGGCTGTAATGGATTTTCTGGGCATGGATTCAGATTCTTTCAACCCTATTGAATACGCTATAGGGTGTATTGATTATTACGGCATGGAGAATTTTGGAGCATGTAACTATGTGTACGATTATACACACATGACTAAAGAGGATATAAAAGACATCTTAAAATATCGTTTAATTGCAACTGATAACCTTGATATTATGTGATAGAGGTGGGGCGCTATGAGGACATTAATCATAATTAGCGACAATACAAGTCGTCGTGTATACAAATTAGATGACACGGACAGCAACAATATTTTGGAGCTTGCCATGGTATATGGCCGTGGGGAATCTGGAGAAGTCATCTTTTTAGAGGATGATGATCATGAAATTGCAAAATGTTATTGGGATTGTCAATATCGCAAGTATCGTAAATGTTAATGGGAGGGCAAATAACTATGAAGGGAACAAAAGTAATTTATGGTTACAAGGATCTTGATCATGCAATTAGGTGTACAGTTAAGGATCTGATTTTTAGGGGTATGGATATCTTGATTGTTGCGGAGTGTGATGGTGGAACCATTACAGCCCCAATCGAGATGTTTCAATGGATGGAGGTATAAGAGAATGAAGAACTATACAATCAAAACTGTAGTTAGGGAACAAGCGTTGCTGAAAATGGAACTTTCTCCATATTCACTTATTGGTGATAGTATATCATACAGGGCCGGCTACATAAGGGCATTACAGGACTTGGGATTGACTGATGGACTTTCGGCTGCTAGAATGCTTATGAAAGTCGAAGCAATGGACTGGAGACGGTAGAAATCAATATATCAAGGGAGGTCTTAACATGGATTATACAACTGTTATAGGAATCAATTCAAAATATATTTACGTTAAAAATGACGAAAAAGAATACAAAACACCAACAAAAAAGGCGGATTTATTGGAATTAGCGGAAAATTTCAATAATGATTTTTGTTTTTATAATCGTATGATTTTAGAAGCTGAAAAGACATATATAAGAATTAACGCAGAGCTGGAAAGTCTGGAGATATATGAAAAACGGTTAGAAAGTACCATAGAGGAACACAAGGAGGAACCGTTATATAAAAGAGGGCTTGCAGACGCTTGCTTTAAACTTAAATGTACAAAAGAACGTATAAAGGAAACATCATACAAGTTGTCCGGTATAAGAGAGGTAAAAATGGACGCAAGACAAAAGGAAGATAGAGCAGAAAAGATGATACATATAATAAAAAACATTTTAAAAACCATATGAAATATCACATTACAGGGAGGTTACGGAATGAAAATACAAATTGACGAGGAGTCAAAGAAAGTTTTAACTCTATCAGAAATGCCGATAGTAAAGAAAATCATCAAGGATTTCAAAGAGGATGGTAATGATTTAAGTTGGGAACTTGAAATACTGATGAATGTCTTTGGTGCGGATGAAATTATAAAAAGTACGGCCTCCATTAGTAAAAATTGTCGGGTCTGTAACGTTTTCAATGATGAATCTGGAAATATTGACATATGGATTACTGTAACCTTATACAATACCTATTCATCTGAAAATGGCTGCGGTGTGTTTTACATGGTAGGGGCTTATTTATCAGATCTGTGGCAGGCCACGGCAGATAATTGGGAAGAACTAAAAAGTCGGATGCATGTACGGAAGTTTTTAGAAACAATCTAATACAGAGAGGGAGGAATATAAATGGAAAGAAAGTTTTATGACCCTGAATATGACAGAATAGTTGATGAATCAGTACCTAAAAAACAATATGCATGGTTCAGTGCGCAGTCGTGGTTTCATCAATCCTATGATGACTTTCTAGCAGAAAATTTCACAGTCATTGAATAAAGGGGCGCTATATGAAAGATAGACAAATTGAGCACAAAGTTATCAATGGCCTATTAAAACAAGGATATCAGCCAGATAAAGCTGTTTTAGAGGACATACGGAAAACTATAGTGAGGGAATCCATAGACAAATATCATCCGTACTATATCCTGGGATTAGTCTGTGACTATGGCTTTTATTTGGGCGTAAAGGGTACACAATTTGAGGTCCCATTATAGATATATACGCAAGGAAGGGTGGGAGAAATGAAAACTATAACTACAATCTTAATCACGGCAGCACTTACGGCGCTTATCACAGCGCCTATTTTAATGCATAAATCTAATTATCTCAATATGTCCAATGTGACAGACTTTAGAGCCACAGATACGGGGCTAATGCTCTATACAAAGGATGGCGCAGGATGGTACTGGGAACGATAATTAGGGCATATACGCGTCACAACGTATATGCTCGTTTTACTTATGGGAGAGATACATAATGGATTTTGTAACAGCATTATTGATATTGGCCGGAGGTTATGCAGTCAGACTTGCCCATGATATTATGGGAGATTAAAAGAGGTATTTCATTATGGGATATCTCTTTTTTAGTGGAACGAAATAGAGAATACATACTATGAAAGGTGTAAGGTGAAATTATGGCTTATAAAAGAAAGACAGTTGATAGGTGGGATATATTAGGTAATTGCGGTTACGGATGGGAAGTTGAAAATTCCGAATATACAAGAGAAGACGCAAAACGAAGCTTGAAGGAATATAGAGAAAACTGTAATTATCCTATTAAAATAGAAAAACACAGAGAAAGAATTGATAAATAAAAAGGGTGAACGGTGGAAATTATGAGTTGTGGTATAAAATTAGTCAACAAAGAGGATATTCAAATAGGAGATACAATCCTATGCAAAGACGGAATTTTAAGAACAGTATGCAGAAATAATATAACTAATGTTGGGTTTATGGGATTGTGCCTTTTTGGCGATTCTTACCGAGTGGGGTATGAAAAAGTGAAAAAGGTTATTAATTTAAAATTTTAGAATGGACAGTAGATAATTATGTTAGAGATAAAATCATTTTTTAGAGACTGGAAAGAAGTCACAAAAGAGCAGGTAGAAGAATTTTACAAAACATTTCAGAATAGCCCAACTGTTATCAAGGTAGAAGACAAGCATAAGTATTTTAATGAACATCATATTAGAGGTGGTCATGCTCTACTATCTGGGAAGATAGAGACTATGGATGAACAAAAAGAAAGAATGTTTTATCACTACAAAAAATATATTACGAAAAATAGTATTAATATCAACGAAATACGTTTTGGTGTAGTTGAATATGTATGTTCCTTCCCACAGATAGATCCATATAAGATGGCAGCTAGTCTTATTCAATCAGGATATACAATATTATATGATGATTCAGCAATAAGCGCATTAGACAACAAAAAGAAGGAAAAACATGTAAACAAACTGATTCGCAGAGTCAAGGAGAGCATAGAACATGAAAATTGATAAAATAGAATCTTTAACAATTAGAGAAGTAGAAGACATGAGGAAGGAAGGAAAGGCAGAACTAATAATTATCAAAGGACACGCTTGCTATTTAGTGGACTTAAAAGGTTATTTCGGATATTCTGTATTGGTTTTTAAAAATAATCATCATATTCATTATGCTAATGATTATCAATTACATCACAGAAGCAATACAATACCAGAATTGAAACAGTGGTATGTTGATACGCTGAACAACAAGCTTTTTACAGAATCAGAATTAATGGAAGAAGTACATACCTATAACGAATACACACGTAAAAATCGTTTTGTGCGGAACTATTGGATTATGCAATTTGATTATATATCAGCCTTTTGTATTGGAAAACCGGATAAGGAAATAGAGAAGGCAAGAAAAGAATTGTTCTATTGCCCAACTTGTTTTTGTTATGTGAAAGATAAGAACATTATTGATATGTCATGGAGATTTATATCGCACATCGAAAAATCTTTTGATAAAGCGAAAAAAGATAATGAAGTTTTTCGTAAAATGATATCTTATGAGTTAGCAAACCATGAAGCTTGTATTACTTGCGATTATAGAGACGCCCTGGACTCTTTAGGATTGAAAATTGATGAACTAACAGAGGATCAAAAGCAGATTGTAAAAGAGGAACTAAAAAAACAAATTGATAGCTATTGTTAAGAGGAAAGGCGGTATAAGTCATGTCAAGAATATTCTTATTCGCATTTGATTTTAAAGAAGGGACCATGAATGATTACATACTCATGTTCTTAAAAGAACGTCAAATTGATTGGTTTTATCAATATCCTGGCGTATTAGCAGCGGATCTTTTTGGAACTGATGAATACCACCAGTTGGAGGTTGAGGACGTAGTTAATGACCGTAAAGAGGTCTATTATTTGCCAGATAAAAAATACCATCGTAGTGTCCTAGAACGCCTTTTCCCACTAAAAGAAAAGGCCATTGTAACGCATGAGCCGTGTTATGACGTGAAACTGTACCTTGAAAATGACGATACGTTTATAACGTCAATAAACGCCTGTAAACAACGTGTTTTTGATTACTATGTGGGGATGACTTTCAATATGGGAACGGTAAAAGATGATTTACGACGTGTGATATGGGTGGAAATTATAGCATAGAAAGGCGGTATATGTATGTCTAAAATAACATTTGATGCTAATAATCAAGGAATAATATCATTAGAGCAAATTAAACATGATGGAAAAGTGGTATTAACAACAGCTTTTCCAAAAGAAGGAAAAATGGTTGTTGACGAATTTTGTTCTAAAGAAATCAGCAACGGAGATTTTGTAATGCTTCTTAATTATTATACGTATGTTAAAAAGAATAACATACGGAATAGTTTTATTAATCCGTGTGGTACAAACACAGATGAAAGGTAGATTTCCAGAGGAGTAAAAAATGGTCTATCAATGGGAATTAGATAAGATTAAAGAATGGAGCACGGAAACAATCAAAAATCATATATGGTCGGCTGTCAGTGTTGGTCAGCCTGTGCCGGGATGTATATCTGTAGAGGCATTAAGGCAGGAACTTGTAAGCAGAGAGAAAGAACCGAAGGGGTATTACAATACATAACAGAATATCGAATAACTGAAGGAAGGTCTAACAGCCTTCCTTTTATAATGCAGAAAATTGGAGGATAAAATCATGTTAAATATAGCAAAGTTTCAGAACAATTTCAAAGTGACTATTCAAGGCGGAATCAAAATGGTTAACGAGTGGACTAAAGAAGGAGAGGGGAAATTTTGTCAGTACTCCGGTATGGAATATTATAATGGGAACTTTGATGTAGATATTCATGCTATTAATAGAATTGGTGAGCTGTTACTTGCATATATCAATAAATGCAATTATTCAGACTTCAAAGAATCCGATTTATCTATTATAGATAATAGAGTTTCTTGGAGCCAAATAGAAGACGCCGATTGTAATATTTTGGATACAACGGAGGAACAAGAGCGGGAAGAAAAGTGTTACATATGCGATTATACCGTATTCGTATCCATCAACGGTATTGAACTAGAAGAATACGATTTAAGAGAAATGCTACCAAAGGCAAATTAAACCCGAAGAAATTGTAATTTTTAGGGAAATATATTGAACATGATATTGTACAATATATTGACAATACTAACAGTGTGACATATACTATTAGTAAAGGAGATGATACCATGATAGCAACTAATTTTTCAAACGTACGGAACAATTTTAAGGAAGTGTGTGATCGTGTTGTACAAGATTCTGATATTGCTATAATCACGAGGAAAAACGATGAAAATGTTGTGCTTATGTCCCAGGCTCAATATGATAACATGATGGAGAACCTTTATATTAGGGATAGCAAGGTCAATTATGAACGATTAAAAGAATCCATCAAACAGGCAGAAGAAGGAAAACTCATTCAATTTGATGCGGAGGATTGATATATGAATGTGTCCTTCACTGAAATAGCATGGGAAGATTATACCTATTGGCAAAACGCTGACAGGAAGTTTGCAAAGAAAATAAATGAACTGATTAAGGATATCAAACGGACACCATTTGATGGGATAGGGAAGCCGGAGGGATTAAAATATGATTTGGCTGGGAAATGGAGCCGTAGGATTAATGATGAACACAGGCTTATATATCAAGTAGAAGGAAATAATTTGATTATATACGCTTGTAGGTATCATTACTAAATTGAATAATTTATGAACAGTTAGAAGGCATTATGGAGAATAAAAACCATAGTGCCTTTTATAGTGTCCATAATTGGCAAAATTACAGGAGGATAGGATATGTTAAAGGAGATTAAAACAAGCTGCTACGAGCCGTTGTATACGCTCACAGACGCAGAAAAGATTATTGATTTGCAGAGGGCCGTGAGAAATAGAACAAAAACACGAATGAGGGTATATTTCATTAAGCAAAAATTGTGTGGCTTTCTTATGGTTATATTGGGGTGTGCAATTCCTGTAATTGACAATACGGCTGGAATGGCAGCCATTGTTTGTATTGTAATGGGAATCGGACTTATGTCCACTCGTCACATGGTAATGATGTTCAGGAGGTGAAATAATGCAAATAGCTGGAATAAAAATCAATGGAATTAGCGTTACGCGTGAATATGGTCATTATCTTCTCCAAAAAAATGGCATAAAAATGCGTTGTGATTTTGGGGAACTAAATGAGTGTATACCAGAATTTGAGGAGTATTTGGAAGAGAAAGAACAGGAACGGCAACTTGCGTAAGAAAACGCAATTTCATTAGAAGAATGGAGGTAAATATTATGACGATGCAAGAATGTATTTTGACAAAACTTTTAGATTGTGGCAGTGCTGATTTATCACTTCTTGAAGACATAAATTATGATTTAGATGAAATTCTGGACCGTCTTATGGAAAATGGAGATTTGAACATAAATAGTCTGTTTAGGGAAGTGTTCAGAACTGGGGCAATGGAATTAAAAGAAGAATTTGAATTGCAGAAAGATTATATAGAAGAGAGGATAAAAGAGGAGCTAGAAGAAGTAAGGAAAGAATGCATTGAGTACGGATTGATGACAGAGGAACAAATTGAAGAAGATCAAGATTATATAAAACTTGTTACTGACTTGGAATTGTTACATAGTGATGAGTTAAATCCAGAAGAGGATATTGAATGTTACTGCAACTATATGGACACTCATGTTTTTCTGAAACATATTGACTTTTATAGAAAGTGGATGGAGTCAGAAGTTAATGATATCGAAGATAAAATGGGGTGGGAATTTAAAAACATAGCGTAAGAAATTCACATTTCCTGAGGATAGAGTGGAGGTATTAAGATGGAAATTAATTACACAAAAACCGTACCTAAAGCAATTCAAGAAAGAACAATAGAGAATATAGAGGTGTACCATTTAAGTCTTACAGATGCATTTGAAGAAGCAGTAAAGGAATTGGCAAAGAAAGGTACAGAATTATGGAAAGCATGGTATTATGGCGATTTTAGAGCATTTCTTCCGCAGATATACGAGGAGAAGTATCTTGATTTTGACAAATACCCACTAAAATATTAAGCAGTTGAAATGTATATATGAATAGTGGAAAATACAATATCCTAATTTTTCTGTGACTGGAAGCATTTATGGAATGAAGAAACTTTACTATGGAATGGATGCGCTTTTAGTAAGAAGCGGATCATGGATTTATCATGTGCCGGAGAACATTTATAATGCAGCACATTGAATGGAGGTTAAAGTTATGAGTAGATATAGAATGATTATAAACACGGATTCCTATAAATGTGGAAAATGTTGTGCCAAAAATTGGGAGCCAGGAACGAGAAACGATTATATGATTGCTATTAATGGGATAACAAGAACACTTTACAGTATGAAAGAAGTTATGTGGCAACTTGAGCTATTTCGCGGTAACTCGTTCATTATGTCAGAATATGACGAACAGAAAAACAAAGAAGAGAATTATCACTTGTCAGATAGATATTGCAACTTTTTGAAAAAGAATACAATCAAATACCATGACCGCTTATGTGGTTTTGACAGAACACAATATCTATCAGGATACGGATGGATGCAAGGCTATTTCTGCATCGGGAAAGTATTGGGGGAACTGAAACAGAATGGAGTTGCTAAAGTACCTTTTGAATGGCTATATGACGTGAGACAGTACGACAGAGCAATGAACGGCTGTTATATGCAGATTGAAAAAGTAGCATAGAGCAATGGTTTTATTTGAAGGTAGGGGTAAAAATAATGGAAATGTCGAAAGAATATAGAAAATATTTTTCTGATGGAAGATTAATGCAAGTTGCTAGAATAACACTATTGAAAATTGGAAAATTTGGTTTTGAAACAAATCTCTTTGGTATTGAACCTTATGTTTTAAATATGAATATGCCTATATTTGACACGGAACAGGAAGCCGAAGAGTGGATTCTGTCAACAGGAAAATGGAGGGAATAATAATGGAAATTGATAGAACTGTGGAATTAAAATCTTGGGAAGATATGAAACATAAATATCCTATGGAACGTGAAGAAATGACCAAAGAACAGGAAAAAGAATGGCTGGAAGATTGTTATTCGCTTTATGAGAAAGAAGGTTTTGCAAGGTGTTTCTGGTCGCAGGGTGGTGATTACAAAGAATATCATGAGAAGCCATTTACTGTTATTAGAAGAACAGAAGAAAAGGATGGATTTGACATGGAGTGCTTACCGGCATGGAGAATACAGTTTAAAGATGGAACGGTGATAGACGCTTACCCGGATGAAATTATTCCATCAGAAATGAGAGATGATGGCTGTAATATAGACTTAAAGCTGGCATGAAATGTACCATTCATGGTACGGAAAGAGAGAATATAATGATTACTAAGAAGGGATTAATTGGAAAGTATCTTGTAGCAGCAGATGAAAGAAATGCCCTTGAAGAAGGTACTTTGACGGAAGAAGAAACAGCAGGATACTGGCTTTATGAAGCAAGTCATAATCCACGAGGAGAATTTAATGATTTTCTGAAAATACATGATATTCTTTTGAGCGAAGATAAATTCTATTCAAAGGTGAATGATTTGATAAAAGAAGTTGGTATATAAATAAGACGTTGAAAGATGTCTTTCGTGGCAAAATAGGAGATATGTGATGACATTAACAAAGAACCAAAAACAAGTTGTACAGAAATTTATCCAACTTGAAGCAGAATACGGAAACGGAAATGTATTTCTCCGTTGGATAAATGACTATTGGAGAGTACGTTTCATTGTACACAAAAGAGGTGATTCTACATATACAATACTCATGACGGAGGATGCAAAAGTCAATGGAATTGTTTTAAATGCACTAGAAAAGAAAGGATTATTAACAGGTTGTGATAATCAACACAATGATGATGTTGATCCGAATAGTTGGAGAAATAAGCCAGAAGGTTGGTATTATGTGGGCAGCCGAATAAAAACGGATCTTGTAACGGAATAAACTCAAATGGGAGTATCATTTATGTTGCAGAGGGAGAATTAAATGCTTACACGATATGATGATAATGTTGTATCTTTGCGCAAGAAAATAATTAAGCTGATTATGAATAGCAATGATGGCTTTATTCCTGTAAACTGTACAGAATTATATCGCCATTTTGGAACTGATAGATTAAAATTGGCAATCAGTAGTTTGATCGAAGATGAAATAGTCAAGTATAGAGATTCAGAAGGAACTGCCTTGGAGTTTGTGGGATGAAATGCACGTTTACAGAGCGGAGGTGCATAAATGAGAAGTCCAATGAGTAGCAACTTGGTATGTTTAATAGAACAAGCCATTGATGATTGTTACTTCAATGGTGAGGGACGTGTTAATGATGGGAAAGGGTTATCTATTTATGCTGAGTGGACGAAAAGTCAAAATGAGGGACATTCAGTTATGCTGATTACAATCAAGGAATGTGGTGTTGTGAGATTTTCATATTATGATTACGGAACACAATGTGCTAATTGAACGTAGGGTTTAGGAAAGGAGCGACGGAATATGAAAGATTATTTGATTATTTTGAATATGGGAAAAGACTATAAACTCCCTTTACATTTAAAATCCCAGAACCACGCGGAGGCTCTCTTGAAGGCAAGTAAGTTTTGTGTAACTGAGGGATACTACCCAATGGGTATAGATGTAATCTTATTGCACAGCAATATAGGTATTATAGAAATTTAGCAATGATGGTGGTGGCAATCAGAGAATATATATCTGGTTGCTTTTATTTTTGCTCAGAAAGGGAGTTAGTATGATGACATATATTTACTGTGCAATAATTGAATTGGAAAACAAGAGTATATAGAGAAAAGAGAGGTGGAACCTATAATGAAATTTTATCATGAATCAGTTGGTGAATGCGTAAACCAGGTTTATGAAATAAATGCAGACACCTGGGAAGATGCCAAAAAGAAGGCTTTCAATGATATGGCCGTTGGGGACTATATTGCAATGTGTGATGAAAATGCGGTAAAAGAATGCGATAACTGGAGAGATTATCATTACATAGATGAGGAAATGTGCGAGAAATATGCGCGATTAGGGAAGGGATGCTGGGCAACTTATTTGAATTCTGATATTGAATACTGGGAAGAACGTGTTTATTCATTTTCAGATGCTCCAGACACATATTTAGATAGTAACGGTGACGTGTTTGACGATTGGAAACACGTTTAAAATATACTTTTCAAGTGAAAATGGAGAGGACGGAATGGATAAAAGAGAAGTCGTATCATTGAAGAAAGTGTTTGTTGATATACATCGTAAAACAAAGACAAAGGATATACCGCATGAGTTATATTATATTGTTTATAGCAGCATGTGTGGGTTTCATGCAATTAAGATCACTAAAAGCGATACACTTGAATTACTTTACGATCCCGACAAATTAAAATGTGGGAATCAATATTTGGACTTCTCAAAATATGATATAGAATGGACGGTTAATTATGTTATTGGGACATTAGAAAATGTAGAGAAAAACTTTTTGATGGAGAATTATAAAATAACACAAAAGTAACTGTAAATGGAGAATTACATAGTATCAAGCATAGATGGAGGAAACAAAATGAGCTATAAAAATCTTAAGACAGAAGAGGTAATAGAACGGATTCAGGATTTACAGGACTATTTGATGGGAAAACGACAAGAACCAAAATTTCCTTGTTCTGAAATTCTCGGAGCATTAGAATATGCAAAAGAAACCGTAAGTGTTTTGAAGAGAGCATGAAATACATGGTTCCTGGGAAGTGGGTGAGAGCATGATAGAGATACTTTCGCAGAATTGTACCTGGATGTTTATATTGACCAAAGAGTCAACAAAAAAGTATATGATTCTGACAGAGGAAGAAATCGGTGATGGTGATACATATGTGTTGGGTGATTTAATGGATGATGGATGGGAAGTATTCTGCGATTTATGTCATACACATAAACAAGCGGTGAAGTATATGGACGATTATTTCCCGGAATACGCTCTTATGAAATATCAGATTATCCCCATTACCTTTAAAGTTGCTAAGGCATTTATTGATAAATATCATAGACACCATGTAGCACCACAGGGCTATAAATTTGCTGTTGCTGCTACAGATGGAGAAATCATATTAGGTGTTGCCATAGCTGGACGGCCAGTGAGTCGATATAGGGATGATGGAAAGACATTAGAGGTAACACGGTTATGCGTTAAAAAGGGCTACAAAAATTTGTGTAGCCTTTTGTATACAAAGGTATCTCATATTGCAAAGGAAATGGGGTACAAGAGTCTTATTACATATACTCTCCAGGAAGAGAGCGGAAAATCCTTATTGGCGTCCGGTTTTAACTTGCTCGGAAGCAATAGAGGTGGAAGTTGGAATTCTAAAAGTAGACGGAGAACAGATAAGCATCCAGTAATGGCAAAAAACATCTGGGAGAAATATTTAATCGTTTAAAATGGAGGAGAATAGTATGCTGTCATTAGAACAGTCAAATATTATCAAAGAACAGTTACGACAGGAGAACGCTCATGAATTTGTTGAAAACCTAATCATGAGCTATGCGACGGATACAAACAGAATCGGAGAGCTGCTTGCCTTGATTCCTCGAATTGCGGATCGGCAGCTTCAGATTAAACAGAAACAGATTCAGGAATACGTCTTTGCATATAACCTGTTACTTGGAGAAAGACTCAGATGTAAATCTAAAGCCGGGAAAGTATATAGGCCGGAATTTACAACACTTCTATATGGTTGTAAGGCGCACTTTCCGAATAGCTCTGGTGACGGAGGAAGTCAGGTAGAACAAGAATTCTTTTCTGAGTTCATTGAGATTGTAAAGAATAAGGATGGGTTTGACTACGAAAAAGAAGAAGACTGGGAGTGGATTTGTAACACGGCGGATTGCAGGGAATGGATGCTAGAGGTTATTAAACGGTATATTGATGTTGATTTTGTGGAACCAGAAGTGAGGGTAAGGAGCTACAGAGGAAGGAGATAAATGATATGCCGATATTTGAATTTTGGTTAGGAACCGAAGACACGGACAGATTGTTTTCTGTTAAGGCAGCACAGGGTAAGACAGATTTGACTGCTAACGATTTTGCACAGGAATTGTTAGAGAATGAATTACATAGGCTCCACCCTGAAGTGGTGTGTTACGATAAAAATGAAGAGGAGATAAGGTAATATGACAAGTATGTTTGCATTACCAGGTATGTTTGGTAGCGACCATTCCGGATGATGAAATTAAGAAGGTGACTTTTGAACAGTATAATGTAGGCTGTTTATGTTTGTGATATTGCAACTTATGAAGGAGGAGAAAGAGATGATCCGAGAAATATATGAGGGCGATTTTCGACCTGTGGACAATATGGGAATGTCGGAGGAATATCAGGAGAAGCGTCAGGCTGCTTATGAGTTGGGCAAACAATTTATGGATAAGCTTGAACCAGATGATATGGATGTGCTTTCAGAGGTTCTGGAAGCGCATATGGAAGTGTTGGTAGCTGGAATGAAGGAAGGATATATCGCTGGCTTCAGTGATGGGATTAGGCTTGTAATAGAGGCTGTGAGTAGGAAATAGTTTGTGATTTACTTTGAATTTTGGTATAATACATGTTATTGAAACAGTGTTTAAGGAAAGGATGGTACAAAATATGGAACTGATTGCATCAATTATTCTTATAGCTATAACATGGGCTGTTATAAAGGCTCCAAGTCATGAAGCACACAATCGGCTGTGTCCACCAGGGAAGAGGTTGGATTACACTCAGATGGGCGTTGATCGGTCGAATGGTATGTCACAGAGAGATATTGATATTAAGACAAATAACGGAGGGTACGATGTCCCTAATAATATTCATACGACTCCGGCGAAAAAGAGGTAGGTTACAATAGAGGCCACTGGATGAAAATCTGGTGGCTTTTATAATTGAAAAATTGTATAATAGGAGAGTGAAACGTCATGAACAATAATATTTATAATGTCATTACTGCTTTTGATTGTAATGGCAGCAAGATGTTGATTGTCCAAATGAACAGAGCTACGTAACATTATGTCAGAGGCGGAGTACAATCGGATTATTATTGCTGAGCGGAAATACAAACAGTGGCTGCGTAGGAATGGGGCGTGAAAAGTGAGGAGTAAATCATATGAACTATCCGGTTATTTGTAAAACGACTCATAGATATACGTATAATAAAAAAACAAAAAAGAAAGATTTATATATATTAGTATTAAGATATAGCGAGATATTGCAAAGATATCAAACCATATTAATAGAATCCAATGGTAAGACATATGGGCGTCACTACGATAGAAAGCTAAACATTACTGAAACCGATATACAAAATACCATGGTTGCTGAAAGAGATATTCCAAAAGCTGTATTGAACACAGTGAATGAGTGTATCAAGATAGATAAAATGTTTAATAGGTGATACTATGGAGCAAAATAATCATTACAGAGCACGGATTATTAATGAATGTTTATTGAAGTATATTGATGTGGTAAAAACATCAGACAGAAACAGAGAAATTGTAGAAAAGTATGTACGCGGTTCTGGATTCGGAGAAATAAGTCACGAATATAGTCTTTCTTATTCCAGAATAAGAGGAATCGTATTTAATTATATTTTACACGCTTTGAAAATTAAGAAGCAGGAGGAAATAAAAATGATATGTCCTATATGCGGTAAGGAATATACTGAGAGACCAGCATTGTCAAGGAAAGATGATAAGACAGAAATTTGTCCTATGTGTAGTAGTAAAGAAGCTATGGAAGCGGCTGGATGGACAAAAGAAATGTGTGATGCCGCGATAGAAAAAATTGTATGATAGAGGAGCGAGTGAGGTGCTAAAATGAAGGAATGGCGAAATCAGGGCTGTGGATGGTACGATTTGTTAATAACAGAAATAGATAGTGAAAATCCAATAGCTACACTTAAAGATGAAAAAACCTATTCTCCAGAATTTTGGGCTGACCGATTACACTCGAATCCAAAAAAGTTTTTACTGATGTGGTTCAACATCTAATTCGGTATTCGAAAGAAATTTAGAATCTGAAAGTTTAGAAGATGCTAAAGCTGAACTGGAAAAGATTTTACTAGAATCTTCAATAAAAGCATTGGAACAGGCAGATGATGATTATCGTAAGCACAAAGAATACTGTAAAAAAATGGTTAGATATTTATCTGATTCGAGCGCTGCTATTGAAGATATGAGAGCTAGAAGCTTTGGAAGACGATGACATTTATGGATATCATCTGGGAAGACGTGAAGTGGCCGAAATGTGGCTAAGGGCTGTATATTAAGTCCTTACGATGAATTTATAAGAACAAAACTATTAGTAGAGAGGAATGTAAAATGAAAATTCCTAAATATATAAAAGAACATATTGAAACAAATAATAAATTATTATCACAAGCGGATAAACATTCACAGATTGTATTGGAGTGGTATCACAGGCGGCTAGAACAATTAAATGCTGATGATTCTGAAATACCGGATGAAGATTTTTCTGAGATAAAAAACAATTGGTTGGATAATGGGGAAATTGATATATCAGCTATCGAAACCAACTTAAAGATGTTGGAAGAGGAAATGCTAAAATAGTGAGGAGGATATTAAAATGAATTATGGCGATGTCTATTTTGCTGATTTACGCCCTGCGATAGGAAGTGAGCAAGGTGGTGTAAAACCAGTGTTAATAATTAGGGATAATAGTTTAGACAATCAAACTGTTATAGCTGTTCCCATATGTTATGTAGACAGAGGGGAAACGGAAGTATCTATTAGTATGAAAACTAATAAATTAGAGCATCTTTCGGATTTATATATAAATTTGGAGCAGATTAGATGTTTAGATAAGAAAAGGATAAAAGAAAAAATAGGTACATTGCCTTTGGAAATACTGTGCAATGTAAAAAGTGGTTTATTGAAAATGATAGAAAGTGTTCAGCCTGAGTAAAATTATGTGTACAGAATAAAGGATTATTTCATGGGAGGATATAAGATGGAAGATAAATGTATTAGTGTATTGAAAGAGTGGTTTGGTAATCTTGAATTTGAATATGTGGTTATTAAAAGTACAGAAGATGAATGCATTTTTTTGACAATACATGCTGGTGGTATGTGTACTGATAAAAACTTTAGGGAACTAGAATTATATAGGGTATTTAAAGTCGGAGATGTTTTGGAAATCAGTGAGCATAGAGGTGCAGGGTTTGTAATTAATAATGATTTCTCTATATTAAAGGCCATTGAGGATGTGATAAAACTATATGAAGATGTCCAGTAAAAAGGTCATGAAATGATTGTTTCTACGGGAGGTTGGGTGTTATTGTGAATAAGTATCTAGTAACATGGTTTGACAATGCGTGGCACAACGGAACCTTTTATGGAAGGAATGTGCGAGATGTGATACACCAGTGCAAGGACATACATATAAGACCAAAAAAGATTGAATTATTAGATTAATAGGAAAAGAGTGAGTATATATTGATAAAGAATTGCAAAACGTGTAGATGGGCAGGATGTAAGAACTATGGCAAAAACATGGGTTCTTGTGAGCGCTACATTCCATCCTTGGAAGAAGAAAAAAGAGAAAAAGACATTAGATTATCACTTATATCTGAAGTGATTAATGAAAGTGATATACCAGAAGAAATATGTTGAAATAATAGATTCAAGGGAGATAAAATAAAATGAATAACAATATGAAATGGTGTGTATGTAAATTTTATTATTCTGCAAAGAATACAATTACAGAATGCGAATCGAAAGAAGAAGCAATGAGGTTTGCCAATGATGGAAAGCAAAAAGCAATGGATGATGAATCGGTAGTAAGATATTTTGTTGCATTATTGAATAAGACAGAAGACGGATATGAAAGAGATCCCAAACATCCTAGCGCTTTGAACTTTTATGAGATGATAGATGTTTTAGAAGAGAAGTAGAATTAAATTTGAGTTTATTACTAATTAGTATCAAATGGAGGAATGGATATGGCAAATCAGAAGGAAGAACAAAATATAATTAAAAAATTTTCCGATAAGATGGCAACATCAGGAGTTTTATATAATTTTAGTGATGGCGTATTTAAAGCGCCAAATATAGAACATAGAAAACAAAACACTTATGAAGTTAAGAGGATAATGATCATTAGATGTTATTGAAGGGGTGGTCACAATAATGGTGAATGAGAATGATGAGAAAATTATAATCAAGTGCTCTCCTAGATTGGCGATTTATCTTGATGAAGGAATACGAGAAGTGGAGATGGGTAGTGAAAAAGTACGAGAATTAATTTCTTTTCTTCTAATTCATCATGGTGAAAAGAATAAAAAATCAACGATTTGCCGATATCTATGGGAAAATAAATCAATACAAGAAGGAATGGATTGTTTATATAAGACCGTTCATATTATAAAACACAGTGAAATACCATTTCATTTAACTGATGCACAAGGTACATTAGGTATTAATACGGAAAATTTAGATTGTGACCTATTTGCGCTTGAACAGTTATATAATGAAAATAATAGTGTGGAAAACAAAGAAAAAATAATCTCCTTATATAAAAGCGTTCCTTTTTCAGATGAATGCTATGAATGGATGTGCCAGTGGGAAGCGAAATTTGAGTATAAATATATTCAAACTTTGGAAGAACTATGCAGGCATTATATTGAGAATCATAACCAAGAAAAAGTGGGGTATTATAGAAAGCTATTAGATGATTTTAGTAAGTAATGAAATCTAAGTTTCTTCAAATATGATGATTGGAGGATTATGAACGAGAATATATTTAATAAGCCAGAAAAACCATTTTTATTATTGGCAGAAGATAGTGAACATTCTATCAGCTATCATTGGCTGGAGTCAGAGGAAGAATTACAAGAAGTAGCATTAGAATTAAAAGATGGGGGATGTAGAATTATTGAGGCTATTGAAATCGGCAGTTGTCGGAATGTAGAAATTAAACCAGACTATCTGGTGGATGATTTTATTGAGGAAATAAACTCAGCTTATGATAAAGCCAATGAATTAAAGTTTGATAGTGTTATTTTGTCAATAGACACTGATGCAGAAGAAACATATCATATTAATGATACTCCAGATGGATTCCAGTGTGATGAATTTGATTACTATTTTGACGATTTGGATTCTATTGCAGAGGCTTTGTTCGTTGAAAGAATGGTAGGAAAACCTGTAGAAATAAGGATTGAATAACAGGATAAAATTAGATATTCGTTAGGAGGTAATTGGCATGGCAAAGAAAGGGTATAGCAGACCAGGATTCTTTGGGGGAATTAATCACTATGATGAAAATGGACATAAGGTTGGACATAGCACCCCTGGCTTATTCGGCGGAATGAATCATTATGACGAAAATGGAAATAAGACAGGATATAGTCATAGTGGTTTCCTGGGTGGCACAAATCATTATGATTCAGATGGTCATAAGACAGGACATAGTACTCCTGGAGTGTTTGGTGGAATAAACCATTACGATGAGAACGGTAAAAAGAAAGGTGAGAGCTTGAATGGATTTTTCGGAGGCTGGAACCATTATGATAAGTAATTAATAGAGGACTGGATTATCAATCTTCTGTTGTTATAAAAACATACGTAGGAATCCTTTTTGGATACCTACGTTTTTTAGTGCAAAAAAAATAAAAAAGGAGAATGTAATTATGAGTGCAGCACAGACGATTAAGATTGATTCAAGGAGAGAGGAGCAATTTAATGACATTGTAGCTAACATCAAGCCGTTTGGTACGGTAGGAAAAGGAAAAACCCAGCGAACCATCATTGGCAGCGCTGTGGTTCCATTATCGTTATGTTATGTGGATGAGCGGTATCAGGGAATGAGAGAACATAAGAAAATACAAAAACTTGAAAAGAATTGGGATATTCGTAAACTGACGCCCATTGTTCTTGTACCTCATTACGAAGAATATAGATTTGCACTTGCTGATGGGCAAGGTAGGTGGATAGTCGCTCCCAGAATGGGCTTAGATAGACTTAATGCTATCATTTTAATGGATGTTCCAGAAGATCCGGAGGAGCGGTTGAAATTTGAGGCGGAGTATTTTATTGGACAGGACTCAGAAGTAGAGAATGTGAAGCCGATAGAAAAGCATTTAGCCAGGGTGATTATTGGTGACAAGGCAGCTACAACACTTGATGGATTACTTAAAAAGTATGATATCAAGTTTGTTAGCAAGAGGGGAAACAGAGAAGAATCTATTCTTGGAAGTTACACAGATACATATTCAATTGCACGGGTTCACGGTGAGAAGTGTTTGGACTTTATCTTTTCAGTCATTGCTAACGCTGGGTGGAATAAGGAAACTAATGGATATGCAACATATATTATGAGGGCCTTGAGGGAAGTATGGGTCGCCCACCCAAATAACAGAAAGGCAATTCATAAATATTTATCTAAGGAATTGCGGCAGCTTGATCCTGGGCTATTCAGCTCATGCGCTAGAACCGAATATCCCAAACGTGACCATCGGATGTCTTGCGTACTCTACATGGAAGATTTGGTATGTGATGGGTTAGGAATAGAGAAAAAGATATACATAGAGAACGATAAGAAGTGTAGTATTGTTAAATAATTGAAATTAGGAGCTTCCTGTATAATTCAAATATAGGGAATTCCAAGAAAGAAGGTTGAGAAA
>ERZ827490.2246-NODE-2246-length-21440-cov-3.783680_pt1 | contig 21440 bp, 19 predicted proteins | sample MGYA00519770_ERZ827490 | MGnify/ENA primary metagenome ERZ827490 (study PRJEB31778, sample SAMEA3449324) | human gut metagenome | biome: human gut; feature: human-associated habitat; material: faeces | place: United Kingdom | collected 2010/2012 ...
GCTGCCGGCGCGTGCGCCGCCGGTACCTTTCTGCTTCTTCAGCTTGCGGGTCGAACCCATCACTTCGTTACGCTGCTTCGATTTGTGCGTGCCCTGGCGTTTGTTGGCCAGATACTGCTTCACATCGAGATAAATCGCATGGTTGTTAGGTTCGATACCGAAAATCTCATCGTTCAGGGTGGCCTTCTTGCCGGTCTCTGCGCCTGAAATATTATAAATTGCTACTTCCATCTTAGTCTTCGATTAATAAGTATGAACCTTTGGCGCCGGGAATGGAGCCTTTCACCAGAAGCAGGTTGTTCTCGGGAAGCTTCTTGAGGATACGCAGGTTGAGCACCTTGACCTGGTCGCCGCCCGTCTGGCCCGGCAGGCGCTTGCCCTTGAACACGCGCGAGGGGTAAGACGACGCACCGGGTTTGCGCTGACGGTTGTGCTGGCCGTGGGTCTGGCCGCCGACACCGGCGAAGCCGTGGCGTTTCACAACGCCCTGGAAACCTTTTCCCTTTGAAATACCGGTCACGTCGACCCAGTCGTTGTCCTCGAAAACGTCTACCGTGAGCACGTCGCCCAGGTTCAGCTCGCCTTCGAAGCTGCCGAACTCGGCCATCTTGCGCTTGGGAGCGACACCGGCCTTCTTGAAGTGGCCCAGCAGGCATTTGTTCGTGTTTTTCTCCGCTTTGTCGTCATAGGCAATCTGAACCGCCGAGTAGCCATCCTTCTCGACTGTTTTCACTTGCGTAACCACACACGGACCGGCCTCGATGACCGTGCACGGAATGTTCTTACCCTCTTCGTTGAACACCGAGGTCATTCCGATTTTCTTTCCAATTAGTCCTGACATTTTTGTCGTTTGGTTTGATTGTTTGAGAGCGCGTCCACTCGGAACGTCCATTGCTGCCGAACGTCGCCGGGCAACCTTCCCGAGCCTTCGCCCTTTGTAAAAGTGTTGCTATCGTGTTGAAAAATTCCGATCTGAACAACCGGGTGGGTCCCTGCCCCTGCGGGAGACGCGGCCGGGCCGGCCGGAAGCCGGCAGCCGTCACGTCGTCCGAAGGTCGGAGCACCCCGCCCCGTCCTATCACACCTTGATCTCAACCTCCACACCGCTGGGCAGCTCGAGTTTCATCAGCGCGTCGATCGTTTTGGGCGTCGAGCTGTAGATGTCGAGGATACGTTTGCAGGTGGAAAGCTCGAACTGCTCGCGGGCCTTCTTGTTCACGAAGGTCGAGCGGTTCACCGTGAAGATCTTCTTCTGCGTCGGCAGCGGAATGGGTCCGCTGACCACGGCGCCGGTGCCCTTGACGGTCTTTACGATCTTCTCTGCCGACTTGTCGACCAGGTTGTGATCGTATGCTTTCAGTTTGATTCTTATTTTCTGGCTCATAATCTTGATTATTCTACGGATCCTTTTTTACCACTTGATTTCTCGATGATCTCCTTGGCCAGGCCTGCGGGTACTTCGTCGAAGTGCGAGAACTCCATCGAAGAGGTCGCGCGGCCCGAAGAGATCGTACGCAATACGGTCACATAACCGAACATCTCAGAGAGGGGAACCTTCGCGTTCACCACGCGGGCGGTGCCTTTGCTCTCCATGCCGTTGATCTGTCCGCGACGCTTGTTCAGGTCACCGATGATGTCACCCATGTTCTCTTCGGGGGTCACCACCTCGACCGACATGATCGGTTCGAGAATAACGGGGGATGCCTTGCGAGCGGCTTCACGGAAACCGTTGCGGGCGCAGATTTCGAAAGAAAGCGCGTCGGAGTCGACCGGGTGGAACGATCCGTCGATCACCGTAACCTTCATGCTGTCGAGCGGGAAGCCTGCCAGCGGACCGTTGGTCATCGAAGACTCGAAGCCTTTCTGGATCGCAGGAATATACTCCTTGGGAATGTTACCGCCCTTGACAACATCCTCGAACTGCAGGCCGACCTTGCCTTCCTCGGAAGGACCGATCTCGAAGATAATGTCGGCGAACTTACCGCGGCCGCCGGTCTGCTTCTTGAATACCTCGCGGTGCTGAACCTTCGATTTGAGCGACTCCTTGTAGTTCACCTGCGGGGCGCCCTGGCTGATCTCCACGCCGAATTCGCGTTTGAGACGGTCCACGATGATCTCGAGGTGAAGCTCGCCCATACCGCTGATGACGGTCTGGCCGCTGTCCTCGTCGGTCTTCACCGTGAAGGTCGGGTCTTCCTCGGAGAGCTTGCCCAGCGCGATGCCGAGCTTGTCAAGGTCTTTCTGCGTCTTGGGCTCGATAGCCAGACCGATCACCGGTTCGGGGAAGGTGATCGACTCGAGTACGATCGGATGGTTCTCGTCGCAAAGCGTATCGCCGGTGCGGATATCCTTGAAACCTACGGCAGCGCAGATGTCGCCGGCGCCCACGATTTCCATCGGGTTCTGCTTGTTGGCGTGCATCTGGTAGAGGCGGCTGATACGCTCCTTCTTGCCGCTGCGGCTGTTGTGCACATACGAACCGGCCTCGAGTTTACCGGAGTAAACACGGACAAAAGCCAGACGGCCTACGAACGGATCGGTGGCGATCTTGAAGGCCAGCCCGCAGAACGGGTCGCTCTCGGTCGGCTTGCGCGAAGTCTCCTCGCCGGTGCGCGGGTCGGTTCCGACCACTGCGTCGATATCCAGCGGAGAGGGCAGGAACGCCATCACGTAGTCGAGCAGCAGCTGGACGCCCTTGTTCTTGAACGACGAACCGCAGAGCATCGGAACGATCTGCATGCCGATAGTGGCCTTGCGGATCGCGGCGAGCAACTCGTCGGCAGTGATCGAATCGGGATCCTCGAAGAATTTCTCCATCAGCGCGTCGTCCGTCGCAGCGACCTCTTCGATCAGCTTCGCACGCCACTCGGCAGCCTCGGCTTTCATGTTCTCGGGAATCTCCTCGTAGGTATAATTGACCAGTTCGGCTTTTTTCGCATCGTCGTAAATGATAGCCCTATTATATATAAGGTCTACCAGGCCGGAAAATTTGTCTTCCGCGCCGATGGGCAGTACGACGGGCATCGCGGTGGCGCCGAGGCGCTCCTTGATCTGAGCGCAGACAGCCAGGAAGTCGGCTCCGGTACGGTCCATCTTGTTGACGTAACCCAGGCGGGGTACGCGGTACTTGTCGGCCTGACGCCATACGGTCTCGGACTGGGGCTCAACGCCGCCCACGGCGCAGAACGTCGCAACGGCGCCGTCCAGCACACGAAGCGAACGCTCCACCTCGGCGGTGAAGTCCACGTGGCCCGGGGTGTCGATCACGTTGATCTGGTAGGTCTGGTCCTTGTAGTGCCAGAAGGCGGTGGTAGCAGCCGAAGTGATGGTGATACCGCGCTCCTGCTCCTGAACCATCCAGTCCATCGTCGCAGCGCCTTCGTGAACCTCGCCGATCTTGTGGGTCTTACCGGTGTAGAAAAGGATACGCTCGGAGGTAGTGGTTTTACCGGCATCGATGTGAGCCATGATACCGATATTCCTCGTAAATCTTAAATCTCTTGTCGCCATAAATTCTCTTTCCTCTACCGATTAAAATCTAAAGTGTGCAAATGCCTTGTTGGCCTCTGCCATGCGGTGCATCTCCTCCTTGCGTTTGAAGGCGGCACCTTCTTCGTTGTAAGCCGCCTGGATCTCGGCGGCCAGTTTTTCAGCCATGGAGTGGCCCGCGCGCTTGCGAGAGTAAAGGATAAGGTTTCTCATTGCCAAAGAAACTTTGCGCTCGGGTCTCACCTCCGTCGGCACCTGGAACGTAGCGCCGCCGACACGGCGGGACTTCACTTCGACCTGGGGAGTGATATTCTCCAGGGCCTTTTTCCAGATATCGAGGGGAGCCTTGTCTGCATCCTTCATCTTCTCGCCCACGATCTCTACGGCATCGTAGAAAATGTTGTAGGCAATACTCTTCTTACCATCCAGCATAAGGTTGTTGACGAACCTCGTCACAAGCACGTCTCCGAACTTGGGATCTGGAAGTAGAATTCGCTTTTTAGGCTTCGCTTTTCTCATTACTTAAAAATTGTTAAAATCTTTAGGGTTTCAATTTCGTTCTTTGCATTACTTCTTCTTTGCGGCTGCCGCACCCTCTTTGGGCCGTTTGGCACCGTATTTCGAGCGGCGCTGACGGCGTCCGTCCACACCGGCCGAGTCCAGGGCGCCGCGCACCAGATGGTAACGCACGCCGGGGAGGTCCTTCACACGGCCGCCGCGCACCAGCACGATCGAGTGCTCCTGCAGGTTGTGACCTTCGCCCGGAATGTAGGCGTTCACTTCCTTGCCGTTGGTCAGGCGAACCCTGGCCACCTTCCGCATCGCCGAGTTCGGCTTCTTCGGGGTCGTCGTGTACACACGCACACAAACGCCACGACGCTGCGGACACGCATCCAACGCCGGAGCCTTACTGGTAAAGCTGGGCGTCAATCTTCCTTTCCGTACTAACTGTTGAATCGTTGGCATTTCAAATCCTTTACTTTAATTACTTTATCCTTTACTCAAGGGCATAAAATCCCCTTACATTTATACAAAACGGACTGCAAAGATACCGCTTTTTTCCAAACCTGCAAATTCCCGCATGCTTTTTTCGCTGATAATCCGCTGTTTTAGGCGGTTATTCCATATTTTCACACCGTTTCATATATCGTTTTTACAAATGATTCCACAATTTTCATCAGGAAAACAAATATAACCGCATTAAGTACTGACAATCAAACAATTACAAACAGAACAAAAAGAGGCCTGAAAAGTTCACCGTTTTCGATTATCTTTGCGAAAGGAACCGCCCGGCTGAAGGCCCACGTACGAAGGACGCGCGCCCGTCGCCGGGAAACCACCGAAAACAGTATGAAAAAACAGTTTTTCCTAAACCTGTCGCTCGCGCTGCTGCTTTGCACGGGCACAACCTTCGCCCAGCGGGTAGATACGGTAGCCGTACTGAGCCCGTCGATGCACAAAACCGTCAAAAGCGTCGTGGTACTGCCCGCCAGCTACGACCAATCGCCGGAAAAGCGGTATCCGGTCGTTTATCTGCTGCACGGGCACGGCGGCAACTACGCCGCCTACGTAAACCAGACACGGCCCCAACTCCCGCAGGACGCCTCGAATATGGAATTCATCGCGGTCTGCCCCGATGGCGGCAGGGACAGCTGGTACTGGGACAGCCCCGCCGACCCGAAAAACCGCTACGAAACATTCGTCGCTTCCGAATTGGTCAAATACATCGACAAGCATTACCGGACGAAAGCCGACCGCACCGGGCGTGCGATCACCGGTTTCAGCATGGGGGGCCACGGCGCGCTGTGGCTCGCGTTCCGCCACCCGGAGACCTTCGGGGCCTGCGGCTCGATGAGCGGCGGCGTGGACATCCGCCCCTTTCCCGACCAGTGGGGTATGAAACGCTGGCTCGGCGAATACGCCGACCATCCGAAAGTGTGGGACGACTACACGGTCGCAACACAACTCTACCGCCTGCGTCCCGAACCGCACGTACTGGGAGGCCGCAGCAACGACTGGCTCGGGAAATCGGAGGTGCGCCGTCCGGCGATCATCATCGACTGCGGTACGGACGACTTTTTCTACGGGGTCAACCTGGCGCTGCACGAAGCGATGCTGCACAACAACATCGCGCACACGTTCATCGTGCGCCCCGGGTCGCACAACCACGACTACTGGCGCAACGCACTGGAATACCAGCTGCTCTTCTTCCACAACTATTTCGACCGGGAAGCGCAGCCGCAATAGCCACTAAACCGGGAGAGCGCATGCCGGGACCCGGTGTAAGGCCGGAGAAAGCCGGCACAATACTGTTATCAGCATGAATAACGCAATGGATGCATGGATGCAAACGATTCCCTGGTGGGTCTGGCCCTTGGCCGTCTGGGACGCCGCATGGAAAATGGCCGGCTGCTGGAAAGCGGCCCGTAACGGCCACCTGGCCTGGTTCATCGGATTGGCCCTGCTCAACACCGTGGGCATCCTGCCGGTTATCTACATCCTGACGCACCGCAGCGAGCCGGCCAGCAAGCCAGGCAACCGGCACGACGATGCCCCCGGTCCGGCTCCGGAAAACTAAACGACAACTCTCTGCACGATGCTCAGGTACAATTTTCGCACGTCGGAACGCATGCCCGGGAAAAACAGATGGAGCTGTACGGTTTACACCGGAACCTGCAGCGAAAGAATCGCGCTGTCGGGGTTGCTGCTCGTAACGGCGGCGGCCATGCTGGTTGCACCGCTGTCGGCACGGGGTACCGAAAATACGCCGGGGAGCAGCCATATCTTTGCAACGGAAGCCGTGACAGCCACAGGGAACGCATCGCCCGCAGAGGAGATCGGCTCCATCGTGGCGGCAACGGCCCCGACAAGGAACCCGGCCGAAACATCCCCCCAGCCTCCAACTACCGGCGCGGGGGCTGCGGCAAGCCGAACGCCCCGGGTCGATACGCTTACCGTCTGGAGCACGGCGATGCACAAACCGGTAAAAAATGTGGTGATCCTGCCTGCCGATTACGGACAGGACACTGCGCGGCGCTGGCCGGTGGTCTACCTGCTGCACGGTTTCCGCGGACGTTACGACACCTGGATCGGCAAGACGCAACCCGGACTGCCCGAAGCGGCCTCGCGCACGGGTGAGGTCATCGTCTGCCCCGACGGGGGTTACAGCAGTTGGTACTGGGACAGCCCCACAGACCCGTCGATGCGTTATGAAACCTATGTCGCGGAAGAGTTGGTCTCGGCGATCGACAGCCTTTACCGCACCCGGAACGGACGCGGGGGACGGGCGATCACCGGTTACAGCATGGGCGGACACGGCGCGCTGTACCTCGCGCTGCGGCACCCGGAGACCTTCGGGGCCTGCGGGTCGATGAGCGGCGGTGTGGAGCTGTGCCCCTTCCCGAAAAACTGGGACATCGAAAAGCGCCTCGGCCCCTACCGCGACAATCCGCAGCGGTGGGAAGAGTATTCGGTAATGGGACAGCTCTGGCGGGCCGTTCCGTTCAACGACCGCAGCCGGGAAGTGGCGGGCCTTCCCGCGCAGGATCCCTCGTCGGAACTGCAGCCGGGACAACTGGCGATCTTTATCGACTGCGGCACCGAGGATTACTTTTACGCGGTAAACCTGCGCCTGCACGAAGAACTGCTCTACCGCAACGTCCCGCATGAATTCATCGTGCGTCCCGGACGGCACACGCACGACTATTGGCGCCATGCCGTGGAGTACCACCTGCTCTTTTTCCGCGATTTTTTCGCCCGGGAAGTACAGCCCAAGTAACGCAGGAGCCCCCGGAAAATAAACACCGGGGCAGGAACCGGAAAAAGCCGAGGGCGGAAATACAAAAAACAAAAGCAGAGACGAAGGCGCGAACAAAAAGGCAGGCAGGAAGAGAGGCAGACCGAAGACCCGAAACAGCGACGGGAACGGAACAAGGGCAAGCGAACGCATGCAGCCGGCACGGCAGGACGGAAGCACCGGCGGGAGCCACACGCGGTTCCGGCCGATCCCGGACATCGACACCGATCCAAACGACCTGCGACAAAAAACAACGACACCATGGACAAACAGCATACCTTCACGCTCGAAGCCGAAGGCGACGAGCGCATCTGGCGGCAGATGAACGTACACCTGCACCTCTACTCGTTCGACGCGGAAGGGAATCCCTGCGGCGTCGCGAGCGCCGACAACGGCAACGACCACACCGGAACGAAACTGAGCGTCACGACTCCCGTCCCGGCCGCCGAAACGGCCGTCTGCCTCTATGTGGTTCCGTGCGGGCTGCCCGAATCGGACCGAGTATCGGATTCGCCGCCGCTGAAACTGACCCTGCGCGTACTGCGCGACGGCACGGTGATCGACACGCTCGAACGCCGGGTCAACCAGTTCGGCGGCGACCAGCTGATCGGGAAGCGGTACAAATAACAATACGAAACAGTACAAACGCCGGATGCCGACCCGGCAATACAGACTAAGACGCAGCCCTGGAGAAACCGGAAAGTATGCTCTATACGAACACAGGAAACAGGGCCGACCGTCTATCGGCCCTACGTTAATCGGGCCGCCAGTTTATCAGTCCGTCCCGTTTACCGGGAAGCGGCGGCTGTTCGCCGGGAAAGGGTCGCCGTTCACCGAAAACCGCTTGGACGGGAGCCGGAGGCAGTCTACTTTTGCGCCGAAACCCAAATCAAGAAAGCTATGAAATTCAATCCCGGCAAAACTTTCGGATGGCTGCTGCTGCTCGCGGCAACGGTACTGATCCTCTCGGTCACGGGAATCGTCCCCGGCTGGGCGATGCGCATGATCGTCTCGTGGCAGGCGCTGTTCGTACTGCTCTTAGCGGCGGGGCTTGAAATGCTAAAAGCGGGGACAAAGCACGGGTAAACCGGAAACAAAACAAGAGCCGACCGGAGGCGGTCGGAAGAAAGTGTGTGAATAAATAATAAAGAGAGAGAGAACCCCTACATAAAAACGGCAAGCGACAAAACAACGAGCGGCGCAGATGTTATCTGCGCCGCTCGTTCCAATTCCGGGCCGTTACCGTACCGGATCGTAATCCTCCGCAGCCGGAGTGGACGATGCACCGGCGATCTTAAAACCCGGAACCAAGACCAAACCGGAACCGGGCCTGCCGCCTCCCTAACGGATCTTACGCACCCCGGTATTCCAGAACAGGAACGAATAGGTGTCGGTCAGCTCGTCGATCTTCTTCGAGGTGGGCTTGCCCGCCCCATGGCCCGCATCGGTGTCGATGCGGATCAGCGCCGGGCGGTCGCACCCCTGTGCGGCCTGCAGCGTCGCCGCAAACTTGAACGAATGGGCCGGAACCACCCGGTCGTCGTGGTCGGCGGTGGTGATCAGCGTGGCCGGATAGCAGGTTCCCTTGCGGATGTTGTGCAACGGCGAATAGGCGTACAGGTAGGGGAACTGCTCCGCATTGTCGCTGCTGCCGTACTCGACGGCCCAGCCCCAGCCGCAGGTGAAATACTGGTAACGCAGCATATCCATCACCCCCACGGCAGGCAGTGCGACAGCGAACAGGTCGGGCCGCTGGGTCATGCAGGCGCCCACGAGCAGGCCGCCGTTCGATCCGCCGGCGATCGCCAGTTTTTCAGGCGACGTATAGCCCTCGCGGATCAGGTACTCCCCGGCGGCGATAAAGTCGTCGAACACGTTCTGCTTGTTGGCGAGCATGCCCGCCTTGTGCCACGCCTCGCCGTACTCGCCGCCGCCGCGCAGGTTCGCCACCGCATAAATGCCGCCCTGCTCCATCAGCAGGATGTGCTGCGGCGCGAAACCGGGCGTGCGGTTGATGTTGAAACCGCCGTAACCGTACAGGTAGACCGGATTGGAGCCGTCGCGCCTGAGGTCTTTGCGGTGCACGAGGAACATCGACACCTGCGTGCCGTCCTTACTCGGATAGAAGACCTGCTCGGCGACGAACTCGCCGGGATCGAACGTCACGGACGGCGTTTTGAACGGTTCGGAAGCACCCGACGAAAGGTCGTAACGGTAGATTTCGGTGGGCATCGTAAAGCTCGAATAAGCATAAAAAGCCTCCCGGGCCGAAGAGTCGCCCTCCATGCCGGTGACGGTGCCGATACCCGGCAGCTCCACGTCGCGCACTTTCTCGCCCGATAGCGTATACTGGCTCACGCGGCTCTGCGCCTTGTCGAGCCAGAAAACCATCAGGTTGCCGCCCGCGGTGACGGCTCCCTCCATCAGGCAGTCGCCTTCGGGAACGAGAGTCGTAACGACGGGTGTCACACCGGAGAGGTCGGCCTGCAACAACCGCCCGTTCGATGCGCCGTCGTTCGTGTAGAACACCGCCTTGCCGTCACGGCCGTAGACGAGCGAATAGTCGTATGCGAAACCGGGGAAGAGCACTTTGAAGCCGTATCCGGGCGTGGTTCCTTTGGAAACAGAGGCGCGGGCCGGGGCGGACATCCGGGCCGGGGCAGCGGAAGCCGGATCGAGCTTTTTATACAGGATTTCGGTACCGCTGGTACCTTCGGTAGCGGTAATGAAAAGCATCCGTCCGTCGCGGCTCACCGACGCGGAGAGATACCGCAGCGGATGCTGCGGATCGCTGTACACCAGTTCATCGGCATCCTGCGGCGTGCCGAGCCGGTGGTAATAGACCTTCTGATCGCGGTTCTGGCCCGAGAGCAGCTGTGCCCGGTCGGGTTCGTCGTAGCCGCTGTAATAGAACCCCTCGCCGCTCCACACCGCACCGGAAAACTTGACCCAGCGGATCACGTCGGGCAGCGTACGGCCCGTAGCGGTCTCCATCACGCGGATCTCGACCCAGTCGGAGCCGGCCGACGCGGCGGCATAGGCCAGGTAGCGGTCGTCCTTCGAAAAGGAGACGTCGATCAGCGCGACGGTACCCTGATCGCTGAGCGTATTGGGATCGAGGAAGGGTTCCGGTTTGCCGCTGAGGCCCTGCTGGCGGTAGAGCACGCTCTGGTTGCGCAGGCCGTCGTTCTCGAAAAAGAAGTAGTATCCGCCCACTTTGCGCGGAACGTCGTACTTGGGGTAGTTCCACAGCTCGGTGAGACGGCCCCGGATTTTGTCCCGGTAAGGAATCTGTGCGAGGTAGTGCTGCGTCACCTCGTTCTCGGCACGCACCCACGCCGCGGTTTCGGAAGCGTTGTCATCCTCCATCCAGCGGTAGGGATCCTCCACCCGGGTGCCGAAATAGTCGTCTACGGTGGAATCCATCCGTGCGACGGGATAATCTTTCACGGTAATCTTTTTCATTTCGCTGCGGCATGCCGCCAGGGCCAGCATCAAAACCGGCAACGCTGCGGCGTAAAATATTTTTTTCATCCTTCTGGCATATTTGTGCGCGGTTCGGAACAACCGGCCGGAAACAAAGGTAGCGATATTCATAGAAAATTCATATATTTGTTGTACGGACAGCAATCAAAAACACAAAGAGATATGTACGAAAATCTGAAAAAAGAGGTAGAGCTGGTGTGGGAGGACCACGACCACATCCGTGACGACCAGGCCAAAATCGCAATCCGCGAAACGGTGCGCCTGCTCGATGAAGGCCAGATACGCGTTGCGAATCCGAACGAGGATGGCTCATGGAGTGTCAACGAGTGGGTGAAAAAGGCTATTCTGCTCTATTTTCCGATCCAGCGGGTCGAGACCCAAACGGCCGGACCGATGGAGTACAACGATAAAATTCCGCTCAAAAACGGATTCGACCGCCTCGGCGTGCGCGTCGTCCCCCCCGCAGTGGCCCGTTACGGCGCATACCTGGCGCCGGGATCGATCCTGATGCCCTGTTACGTGAACATCGGCGCCTATGTCGACACCGGTTCGCTCGTGGACACATGGGCCACGGTCGGATCGTGCGCGCAGATCGGCAAAAACGTCCACCTGAGCGGCGGCGTGGGCATCGGCGGCGTACTGGAACCGATCCAGGGCTCGCCCGTAATCATCGAGGACGAATGCTTCATCGGCAGCCGCTGCATCGTGGTCGAAGGGGCTCACATCCGCAAAGGAGCCGTGCTGGGCGCCGGTGTGGTGATCACCGGATCGACCAAAATTATCGACGTATCGGGCCCGGAACCCGTCGAGTACCGCGGCGAAGTGCCCGAACGCTCGGTGGTGATTCCCGGCACGCTGCCCAAAAAATTCCCCGCCGGGCAGTACGACGTGCCGTGCGCGCTGATTATCGGCAAGCGCAAGGCCTCGACCGACGCGAAAACCACGCTCAACGACGCGCTGCGCACGTACGACGTGATGATTTAACCCTGAATATCCGGTACGGGAAGCGACTATCGCCCGGGGAACGGGTACCGTCCCGCGCCCCTGGACGGCCGGGAAACGGACAAGTAACCGAAACCCACCGGACGAACCGCCGGCGTTCCGCAGAGCGGACGGGCAGAAAACAGCGTAACGGACAGGAAGCGGCGTAACGGCAAAAAACGGCCGGGGCGCCAGCAAACAACGGAGCGCTGAGAGGCCGGACGCCTCCCATAAAAAAGTGTCAACGGCAAAACTCAACCGGAAAAGCACAACAGCAACAGCACAGCCGGAACCATAACCGGAAAAGCAAATAAGGAAACGAGTGCCGTACCCTACCGCAGAGGACAGGGGAGGTTCCCGTTTCCGGTAATTCTCGGCAAAACGCGCGCATCCGCCCTCTCCCCGGGCCCGGTACGGGCCACAACTGCGGAAAGGACAGGTATTGTGCCCGCCTGCCGGCAACTTTATAGGCGTGATCGTACAAATACTCATTCTGCTGGGCGCCGTCGGACTCTTCCTCTTCGGGATGAAGACGATGAGCGAGGCGTTGCAGAAGCTTTCGGGGCACCGACTCAGGAACATGCTCACAACCATGGCCGGGTCGCCGGTGCGCGGCATCGTGGCCTCGACGGCCATCACCGCGCTGGTGCAATCCTCCAGCGCCGTTACGGTGATGATCGTCAGTTTCGTCAATGCGGGCATGCTGCACCTGACCCAGGCGATCGCCATGGTGATGGGCGCGAACATCGGAACGACCGTCACGGCATGGCTCGTCGTGCTGTTCGGAATCAGTTTCGACATCGATCTGGCCGTCGTGCCGCTGATCGCATTCGCCGCACCGCTGTTGTTACTGCGTAGCGAACGGCTCCGCAACCTCGGTAACACGCTGATCGGACTGGCCCTGATGCTGCTGGCGATCCACATCCTACGCGATGCGGTCACGCATTTCTCTACCCTGTCCTCTTTCGAGAACTACATCACACTGCTCCGGGGGCACGGCCACTGGTCGCCGCTGCTGTTCGTGCTGGCGGGCGCCGCGATGACCGCAGTGCTGCAATCCTCGAGTGCTACCACGGCACTCGCCATCATCCTGTGCAGCACCGGAGTAATCCCGTTCAAATGCGCCATGGCGCTGATCCTCGGCGACAACGTCGGAACGACGCTGACAGCCAATATCGCCGCCACCATGACGAATACCGACGGCAAACGGGCAGCCCTTTCACACCTGCTCTTCAACCTGGTCGGCGTACTGTGGGCGCTCCCGCTGCTGGCAGTTCTCGCCCGGGGAATCGCCTCGCTGGTGGCCGCTTTCGGCGGTGTTTCGCCGTTGCTCAACGGCTCGCCTTCACAGGCGGTGGCCCTCGCGCTGTTCCACACCCTGTTCAATGTCGTCAACACATTGCTGCTGGCAGGCTTCATCCCGCAGGCGGCACATGCGCTCGACAGGCTGATTCCCGGCGACCGGCATGCGAAACGGGCGAGCCCGCTGGAAGGTTCGGCACTCGTCTCGACCAGCGAAATGGGCCTTTACCAGGCACGGGAAAACCTGGCGCTCTGCATGAAACGCGGAGGCGAACTGACAGCGCGCGTGAAGACTTACTTCGGAGAAGTCAATGCGGACAACGCACAGGAACTGTTCCTGCTGGTCCGCCAACGCTCGGACGAGGAACAAACCGCATACAAGCAACTCGAACAACAGCTCGCACGGCTCACGCAGCAGGAGCTGAGCCAGGAGGGGCGCCTGCTCGTGCAGGCGATGAACCAGTTGCTCACGCAACTGCGGGCCGCCACATGGCTCAGCGTCACGGCAGCGCAGGTGATCCGGCGCAAAAAAGAGCGCAACATCTGGTTCACACAACCGATGCGGGAAGACCTGGGCGTCTACTTCTCGATCATCCAGGAAGCCTATTTCATCACGCACAACAACCTGACCAGCGACCGCGAAGGGCTGCCGCAGCGCGAAGATCGCCGCATCCGGATGCAGGCCTTCCTCGAGGAATTCTCCGTATCGCTCGAAGAGAAATACCTCAACCCGGACGACGAACAAGAGACCCACTACCAGGCGGCCGTGATCTTCGCCGAACTGACCTCGTGCATCGGACGGCTCGCCATGTGCGTGCTCAAGATCGCCGAAGGCACCGCCCAGCTCGAACAGGACCACCAGTAACCCGCAGGCGGATTTACCGCCCCTCCGGGAAACAGCCCAGCCCCCACCAGAAACGACGCCATCCCGCGACGAAAAAACGGCAGGACAAAACCCAAGCCGAACAAAACCCGATTGATTTCCCATTTTACCCCGGACATGAAAGAAATCCTCGCACAATTCGCCCGACAGGCGGGCGTAACGATCGACATACTCGAACAGACCGACTCGACGAACAACCGTGCCGCAGAGAGCCGTTACGGCGCCGGGGACGTGGTGATCGCCGAAAGGCAGGAGGCCGGGCGCGGCCAGCGCGGCAACTCGTGGAGCAGCACGCCGGGTGAGAACCTCACGTTTTCGGTCGTACTCCGTCCCGACTTCCTGCCGGCCGAACGGCAATTCCGCATTTCGAAAGCCGTCGCGCTGGCAGTGGCCGACACGATCGCCGAAGCGGGACTCCGCCCCGCGATCAAATGGCCCAACGACATCTACATCGGCGACAGGAAAGTGACCGGGATCCTGATCGAAAACGACCTGATGGGCCCCTACCTTTCCCGGTCGGTAATCGGCATCGGCCTGAACGTAAACCAGACGCGCTTCGATCCCGCGCTGCCGAATCCAACTTCACTGGCGGCCGAAGCGGGACACCCGTTCGACCGGGCGGAGGTATTCATCAGTTTTTACCGCCACCTGGCCGAGCGCTACCGGACGCTGGCCGGGGAAGAAACGGGGGAAACGGGGAAGACTGGAAAAACCGGCCCGGTCCGGACACAGGCGGCCAACCAAACGGACAGGCCGGACGAAACAGGCGGCATGGCCGACGGCTACACGCAGCCCCCGACAGGATACGACTGCCCATCGACACTCGACTCGGACTACCTGCGGCTGCTCTACCGACTCGGACAGGAGCACCTGTACACCGACGGACGCACACGGCAGCAATTCCTCGGCACGATCACGGGCGTGCAGCCCGGAGGCGAACTGGAAGTGCGCCACAGCGCCGACGGCCAGCTAAGAAAGTACCTGTTCAAAGAGATCGAATACGTGATCGGCACCCCAGAACCGTGAAATTCCCAAAAGCGCCCGAAAGATTTATACAAATCGGCGGCGTCATCCGAAACTTTGTGATAGCTTTGCGGAAGTTCCGGAAGCGGAGGGAATAAAGCGTGCCAACGGTATCGGGCAAAAGCCCTGAAAACTTTTGCGGCCGGCCGGCAAAACGGCACAACTTGTGAAATCCCTATGCTGAAAGCGCAGACAGGGAAAGCCCGGATCGGGCATGCGGTCCGGGGCACGCAATTTATTCGCAACCCCAGCACGGGCGCGGGCTGAGCGAAAGAGAGCCCGGGAAAGTTTAAAAAAGGTGTAACTTTGTAGCAGTCTCACCGTTGTAATTTTAACCATGGGAGATCAATGACCGTTGCGGAGTACGAAAAGTGTGTGCAAACGCTCTCCGACAACCTCTACCGATTCGCCCTCAAGTCGCTGCGCGACGAAGACCAGGCGAAGGATATCGTGCAGGAGAGTTTCCTGAGACTTTGGGAGAACCGGGAGGCCATACTCGACGGGAAGGAGAAGTCATACCTGTTCACGATCGCTTACCGGCTCATCATCGACCAGGTACGCCACATCCGGCGCTATACGACCGACGATACGCTGCAACGCCGCCCCGACGAGGGAAACCGGGGTTACAGCGGAGCGGGCGAAGTGGTGCAACGCTACCTCGACCAACTGCCGGAGATACAGCGGACGCTGATCCTGCTGCGCGATTACGAAGGCTATTCGTACCAGGAGATGGCCGACATGACCTCGCTGAGCGTGGCGCAGGTGAAAGTCTACATCTTCCGGGCGCGTATGGCGCTCAAACAACAGATCGGAACGATCCGGAACTTACTATAACGATTACGACGATGATCGACGAACACAATTACGAACAGTGGGCGATGGACTACATCGAAGGGACGCTCGGAGCCGAACAGCGGCGGGCTTTCGACGCATTCCTCGCAGGCCATCCGGCTATCGCGGCGCAGATCGGCCCGCTGCAAAGCGACCTGCCGGTACTGCCGCCCGAGACGGTGGTTTACCCCGACAAAACGGGACTGCTGCGCGGACGGACGATTTCGCTGGCCCGCAGGCAGGATCGGTTGCAACGCTTCGGGGCGATGGCTTCGGGAGCCGCCGCCGCGGCCGTCCTTTTCGGCGGACTGCTCTTTTTCCACCCCGGCGAAGGCACCAAAGGGCCCGAGCGGATTGCGGCAGAAGCGGCAGAAGCTTACCCCGAAGGCGCCGAAGCGCTCGCCGCACGGTTCGACCGACAGGAGGCAACCGACACGGGGCATGACGCGACGACCGCCGGAACAGGAAACGCCGGCACCCGCAACAGCATCGCCGCCGCCGTTCCGGCAACGGACGCCACGCACGCTCCGGCAGCCCTCGCCGCACATTACGGAAACACCGGCGACCGCACAGCGGCCAGCGGCCAGGGCACTGCGGCCGGACCCACCCGGACGGGAAACAGCTCCTCTGCCCCTTCGTTTATCAAACGCACGGATGCGGCTCCGACCTCGGGAACGGCTGCCGAAACAGGTATTTTCGAAAACTCGCTGCCGACGGAAAGTGTGTTGGGTTCGCTGTCGCAGCCTGCCGAACTCTACCTGCCGGAACCTGCCCTGACCGCCGTACCGGTAGCCACCCTGCCGGTCCGCACCCCGGAGCCCCAGTCGCTAATTGCGCACCGTATCGAAACAACCCGGACGGCAACCGCCCGGAATGCCTCGCAGGACGACGGCAGCATCCGCTCGTCGCTGGGTTCGCTGCTCTCGACGCTGAACGACCTGAGCCCGGTATCGCGCTACAACACCACCGAGGAGAGCGGCGTGACCATCGCGTCGTTCATCCACATCAGCAAACGGAAAAGCAGTAATTAACCGGAAATATTCCTGTCCGGAGTCACCCCATACCCGGGCAGGAGGGCACCTCGGAGCGGAACAGCCGAAAGCCCTGCACGCGGGGAAAGCACGAGAAGCAGGAACTTCGTGGGAAAAGAACCGAAAAAACCGGGGCCATCGTGTAAAACAGAGAGAAAAAACGTATATTTCCTGAACAAGAACAAACCCGTACCGATATATCCGCTCGCAAGAGCCTAACGCAACCGACATGAGAAACCTCCTGATCTTGGCCGCCATACTGCTGATCGCTTCCGGAGCGACGGCGCAGGAAACGGCCCGGCTCTTCACTGCAACGACCTTCAGTGCAACGGATTCGCCTTCCGGCGAGCCGCGCAAACCCAAGGCGCAACCGCCGCAGAGCGCTCAGCAAAAGGCCCAGGCGGGAGAGGAGGCACTCCCCGCAACAGCCCCTGCCGCCGGCCAGACCGCCGGAACCGGGGGAACGGACAAACGAGGGGAAAGGAATAAACGGGACGGCCGTTTTATCCAAAGCTACAAGGTCATGCTGTTCAAAAAACCGGAAGGCAAGGAGCAGACGCGCCGCGTCCTGTGGCGCGACGGCCGCTGGGCCGGAGTCGGCATCCACTACAACGGGCTCGTCACGAACCTCGGCAACTTCTCGCTGCCGGACGATGCGAAATACCTCTCGCAAAGTTCCAAATCAATCGGCGTAACCATCAATCCCATCGACTTCATCCTGCTGGGCAACCGTAAAATCCACCTGATGACGGGCCTGGGCTTCGAACTGAACAACTTCCGCTTCGACCAGGACATCGCACTCAAGTACGAAAAGGGCGTAACCGTTCCCGACTACCAATACATCGAACAGGGGATCAAACTCTCCAAATCGAAACTTTTCACCGCCTATATGAACATTCCGCTGCTGGTCGAGTTCCAGACGGGCCGTAACCACAACTTTTTCATCAACGCGGGCCTCGTGGGCGGACTGCGTATCGGCGCGCATACGAAAATCAAGGGCGACGGCCCGCTGGTCGGAGGCACGGCGAAGGACCACAGCAGTTTCGGGCTGCGTAATTTCCACTACGGATACACCCTGAACTTCGGTTACTCGAACATCGGCTTCAACGTCACCTACTACCATTCGCCGCTGTGGCGCGAAGGCGCGGGCCCACAGGTGCGCCAGATCAACGTGGGCATCTCGCTGGTGCTCTGATCCGGAGACCGGGAACAAATTCCATCGGGAGTACGGGACGTCGCGATCCGGCGGGAGGTAGAGAGAAAGTAGAAAGAAAAGCAAAACGCACACACATTCCGGAAAGCTACAGGGGGCACCGTTTACAAGCAGGGCTGCAAAGGGTCCGCAGGCGATACAAAACCATTATTCCAAATAATTTCCCGGGCAGGGGCGCTCTTCGGAGCGTCCCTGCCATTTTATCGTGCAAAATCACTATCTTTGTAACAAGGATATTCGCTCCCTTCCGGCACCGGCCGCCGACACGCGACCGCACAGGCCCCGGAAAAGCAGGAATGCTCCCGACCCCACCCGCACAAATCCCGACTGCTATGGAATACACCCCTACCCTTCGCAATTTCGGTCCCGCCCCGACGGCGGACGAAGTGAGCGCGCTGCTCGAAAAGATCGGGCCGCAGGCCCGGCGTAACTGCCGGACAGAAGTGTACAAACGGTGCTTCGGCTGTATCGACCTCACCTCGTTGGGCGCTACGGATTCGCGACGCTCGATCGGTGAATTCACGCGCAAGGCGATCGAGCTGCCCCGGCATTTCCCGGAGGCGGGCAGCGTGGCGTCGATCTGCGTCTATCCGGTTTTCGTCGAGACCGTCGGACTGGCCGCCGGCGATTCCAAAATGGCGATCACCAGCGTGTCGGGGGGATTCCCTTCCTCGCAGACCTACCTGGAGGTGAAAATGCTCGAAACGGCGATGGCCATCGAAAACGGCGCCGATGAGATCGACATCGTCATCAGCATCGGCGAGATGCTCGACGGCGAATACGACCTGGCGGGCAACGAAATCGAAACGCTGCGCGCAGAAATCGGCGACGATGCGATCCTCAAAGTGATCCTCGAATCGGGTACGCTCTCCGATCCGGAACTGATCCACAAGGCGGCGACGATTGCCATGGAGGCGGGCGCGGACTTCATCAAGACCTCGACCGGCAAGAACGGCATCGCCGCGACGCCCGAGGCTGCCGTGGCCATGTGCCTCGCGATCCGCCAGTTCGCCGAAAAAACAGGCCGTAAAGTGGGTTTCAAAGCGGCCGGAGGTATCTCTACGGCCGAAAGCGCGGCACTCTATTACAGCATCGTCGAAGAGATCCTCGGCGAAGAGTGGCTCACGCCCGAGCGCTTCCGCATCGGCGCCAGTTCGCTGGCCAACAACCTGCTCAGCGAGATCGAAGGACGCGAGATCAAATACTTCTAAGGGGAAAGATTCCCGCAACGCTACGGTAACGAACCCTAAAATCCATAGCCTATGAAACGCATCGCTTTTCTGCTGTTGGCGATACATGTTACCATGCTATCGGGTTGTAAAAAAGATGGCGGAACAAATGGCGGAACGACGAAGATTTGGGACATCAACCCTGTTACAGTATCTGTTACGGCAACCGATGCCCAAGGAAACGACTTGCTGAATCCGCAGACCCCCGGCGCCCTGGAAGTAGGCAAAATAAAAGCCCTCTACAAAGGAGAGGAATATGCGTGCGACGAAAAGCTGGCGGCAAGCAAGGCGGTCCTGCCCCGCTTTTACGGCCTGAAGACGGAAAAAAGCGCCCTCGGGATTTGTCTGCTTCGCTTCGGGGAACTCGAAGGAGCACAAAGCTACACGAACGAATCGGTAACGATCATCTGGCCCGACGGCTCCTCCGACCAGATAAGCTTCAACAGGGACTTCAGGTGGAAAGCCAACGGAGACCCTGAGATCAAAGAAAAGTGGTTTCTAAACAGCTCCGAAGTATCCGGAAAACTCGTCAAAATCATAAAATAGACATCAAACAGAATGGTAGTCGGATACGACGGAAGCGCCTTTTCCTGTCGCATCCAACGACTGCAAATACAGCAAACACATGAGCAAGATTACGATCAGCGCCGCGGGAAAACTGCAGGTCCCGCAACAAGTGGAGATACCTTTCATCGAGGGGGACGGCGTCGGCCCCGAAATCACGGCCGTAACGCAAAAGGTCGTGGATGCGGCCGTGACGAAAGCCTATGGCGGGGAGCGCCGCATCCTGTGGAAAGAGGTGCTCGCGGGCGGCAAATCGTTCGAACAGACGGGCAGCTGGCTGCCCGACGAGACGATGCAGGCCTTCCGCGATTATAAGGTGGGCATCAAGGGTCCGCTGACGACCCCCGTGGGCGGCGGTATCCGTTCGCTGAACGTGGCGCTGCGCCAGGAACTGGACCTGTACGTCTGCCTGAGGCCGGTACGGTGGTTCCGCGGCGTGGTGTCGCCCGTGAAAGAACCGCAGCAGGTCGATATGCACATTTTCCGCGAGAACACCGAAGACATCTACGCCGGGATCGAATGGCAGGCCGGAACGCCCGAAGCGGAGAAATTCCTGAAATTCCTCACCGACGAAATGGGCGTGAAGAAGGTGCGTTTCCCGCAAAGTTCATCGTTCGGCGTGAAGCCCGTCTCGCGCGAGGGTTCGCAGCGGCTCGTGCGCTCGGCGCTCGAATACGCGGCAACCCGCAAATTACCGTCTGTCACGCTCGTCCACAAAGGCAACATCATGAAATTCACCGAAGGCGGCTTCAAAAACTGGGGTTACGACGTAGCCGAGGCGGAGTTCGCGGAACAGACCTTTACCACGCGTCAGTATGATGCGATCAAAAAGGAACAGGGCGCCGAAGCGGCCGACCGCGCGATGGAAGCGGCCAAAACGGCGGGAAAAGTGATCGTCAAGGATGTGATCGCCGACGCGTTCCTGCAAAACACGCTGCTGATTCCCGAAGAGTATTCGGTGATCGCGACGCTGAACCTCAACGGCGACTACATTTCGGACCAGCTCGCGGCAATGGTGGGCGGCATCGGCATCGCCCCCGGCGCGAATATCAACTACCTCACGGGCCACGCGATCTTCGAAGCGACGCACGGCACCGCACCGAACATTGCGGGCAAGGATACGGTCAATCCCTCTTCGCTGTTGCTTTCGGCGGTGATGATGCTCGAATACCTCGGCTGGAAGGAAGCGGCACTGCTCATCACCGGCGCAATGGAAAGTTCGTTCGAAGCGGGACGCGCCACCGGAGACCTCGCGCGCTTCATGCCCGGCGGTGTCTCTTTGTCCACTTCTGCTTTTACCCGGGAGATAGTGGAAAGAATTGAAAAATAATACTAACGATTAAAACGATACGAAAATGAAGAAGGAATATTTAGTTTATAAGCTTTCCGAGGATACGAAGGAAGCGGTTCGGATTGATACCGAATTATTCTCCAAATTTGATGTAAAGCGCGGTTTGCGCAATGAAGACGGCACGGGTGTTTTGGTTGGACTCACCAGAATTGGTAATGTAGTGGGTTATGAACGTGTTCCGGGCGGCGGCTTGAAACCTATCCCGGGTAAGCTGTTCTATCGTGGTTATGATGTAGAAGATATTGTACATGCTTTTGTTAA